>Ga0209541_10016269_pt1 | contig 11020 bp, 15 predicted proteins | sample RifCSPlowO2_01_FD_184027 | JGI IMG/M metagenome (GOLD analysis project Ga0209541, IMG submission 184027) | Groundwater microbial communities from Rifle, Colorado - Rifle CSP2_plank lowO2_0.1 (SPAdes) (version 2) | ecosystem: Environmental > Aquatic > Deep subsurface > Groundwater | place... | reverse complement strand
TCCTAATTCTGCTGATTCGGGTAATAAGTGCAGGAAAGCTCCCCCCAACATTGCTCCGGATGCCAAGCTTATTAGTGCTGTAAGAATCTTTTTTAACATCTTTTCTCTAAAATAGATAAAAATTATCCCAATTAAAGAAGCTAGACTTACTGCAATTACTGATATCAATATCCAGATTAGCATATTTATACTAAATTTTATGAGATTATAAGGTTTTTGCTGTGATAAGAAACTTATTTAAAGAACTAGTTTTATTTTATTATATGGTAAAAAAGACAAAAATCTATGAAGAAATTCTAATTGTTGCGAAGAGAATAGCAAGAACCAAAGAAGGCGCTTTATTTGTTATTGCTAAGAATAATCAATTCAAGAAAACTCTTTATGATACTTTGTATCCTCAATTATTTAATAAGCATTATATTAATGAGCCTGGAATTGAAGCTGTTTTGCAGAAGTTAGCTACTTTGGATGGTGCTGTCTTGATTTCTGATATTGGTGAAATCATTGCTTATGGTGCTAAATTAAAAAAATCAAGGGTTGTTCCAGGGTTCGGGACTAAACATGCTGCTGCTTCTGGGATTACTTCCCATATTAAAGGAAGCACTGCTATTTTAGTAAGCGAGGAAGTTAATTGGATTAAGGTTTTTAAGAATGGCACTTTAATCTTGGAGATGGATTCTAATGAGAAACCTAAATCTGTTGAGAATAAGATTGTTGCTTTTTTAAGCGAGAGAGATACTGCTTTACTTACTGCTGCAGGTGTTTCAACTGCTTTACTAGGTTCTGCTTTAGTCGCTCCTGTCTTGGTTATTAGCGGTGCTTATTTAACCATTAGAACAGCCACTGGATTGATTAAGGGAAAGCTATTTAGGGATTGAATTTGTTTTAATGAGTGAAATTAATTCGTCATTTTTTATCCCCATTCTCCTTAATGCATTTCTTACTGTTTCTTTAACGGTATGCCTGGTTAATCTAAGGCGGTTTACTATTTCTCTGGTTGAATACTTACGTGAATTGATTCCATAATATTTTATTAAAATTTGATACTGCCTCTTTGTTAACATCTTTAAAGCATCTTCAAGATTTAATTTTTTGTCTTTATTTTCATAGGATAGTTTTTCAAGGCTACCTGGTTTTAAACGTAATCTTTCTAAAACTCTGTGTTCAATCTGGCTGATTCTTTGTTTAGACAAATGATAAAAGTCTCCTATTTCCTGTACTGTATAACTACGTTCTTCCTCTATGCAATACCTCATTTTCATGATATTTCTTTCTAAGGGAGATAAATCTTTTAATGATTCTTCGATTATATTTAGTGCTTCTTGATTTATACTAGAATTTTCAGGACATTCTGCTTTTTCATTCTTTATTAATTCTATCAATTCATCACCATCACCATGGTCCGATTTTACATGCAGCGATACTATTTTCTTCCTTAATTGAAGAAGATCTGAAATTTCTTCAACACTTATTCCCAAATATTCTGCTATATCATCTGGTGTTGCATCTATGCCATTTTCTTTTGTTATTTTATCAGATATTTTTCTGATTTTCCTGATTTTTTGATTTAAATATATTGGAATTCTTATTTCATTATTGTTATCTAAACTTCTCATTATTGCTTGATGAATCCACCATGTTGCATAACTTGAAAACCTATATCCTCTTTCAGAATCAAATCTTTCTGCAGCCCTAATAAGTCCAATGTTTCCCTCTTGTATTAAGTCTAATAATTCTGTATGGTTGTGATTTTTATATTTATGCGCGATCTTTACAACTAGCCTGTAATTTCTGTTAACAAATTCATCAAATAACAGGTTATAATCCTTAAATCTATTTTCTAAATCTTTAACAAATAAATCTAAATTTTTCTCAGATTCAAATCCAAGTTCTCTGATAAGACCTTTTCTTTCTTTATTACATCTCAATATTTCACTACGGGCAAATCTGATGTTGTTATAAATTTCAACCAGATAACTCCGATCTTGCTTTTGTTTAATTAAATCATTTATTAGTTTTTGATCCCCTTCTTTTGCTGCTTTGATTCCATTTGTTCTTAAGTATCTAATTATAATCTCTTTTAATCCTCTTTTTGCAGGATTGTGCTGATTAAATAGGCTAACAGGCATTAGTTCCTTAAATGATCCTAGTTCATGATCTTCATTAAAAAGAATTTGCAGATATTTAGACATAAAATCTTCTTGCTTAAATGTTTCTTTAGCGATTTCTTTAAGAATACTATACATCTTCTTTGCATGTTCGGTTTCCAGCTCAGGCTTAAATAATTCATATCTATTTACATCCTTCATATATTTTTGGAGTGTTGAAAGTTCATATTCCTCTGAGATTTCTTCATCCTCTAAACTTGCAGTTTCCGGAGAATCAAACAGGTTTTCCAATTCGTTTGCGTTCATATTACCTTTATCAACTTCTTCACTTTGTTCTTCTAAGTCATATATTTGTCTTTGAGATTCCTTTACCTTTCTTGGTTTTGTCTCTTGAGCTTTTATTGGAATTTGCACAACAGGTTTATGTCCATTGCCTGAATCTTTCACCTTATCATAATTCTGAGCTAATATATCCAAGGTTGTACTTAAGATAACTGGATTATTCTCATATTCTACAATAAGTTTGTATCGATCTATTACTTCATTAAATTCTTCTTCTGATACAGTAATATCATGATAATTAAATAGATACAATGAAGCAGATGAGGGGGGAAAATGTATTGCCTCGACCAGATTTGTTTTAGATTTAATAATTTCTTCTAATAAATTGGCATCAATCTTGGGTTTTGTGGCATCCTGTTCTATTATCATATTGTAGTATTGATTGTTCTTTATTTAATATTTTCTGTATTATATAACAACCATTGCATAAACTATTTAAACTTCTTTCTTGCTCTTTTTATATAATAATTCAAAATGTTTTCTATAAGAATTTGCCAATTCTTCACTTTCTATAATAATTGTTATTGGTATTAAAATATATATTATTATCCCAATTTTATTTCCATAAATTACTGTTGTTGAAGGGGAGGAATATTCTTTGGGAATTTCTTTAAATTGCGTAAATGGTGTTCTTAATCTTCCTTCTTTTTCTACTACAAGCATTTTAGCTTTAATTTTTTTAGTCTCTCTTTGTTTTACATATCTTTTTATGAAATATTCCGGGAGATATTCTTTAACTTTATCTGAAGCACCCCATCCAATAAAGTCTTTACCTTCATTAATCACATCATTCATTAATATTTTTAAACCTGCAGGACCTTCATAAACTTCAATTTTTGTTTTCTTTTTTTCTTTTTGGTAAATAGACAGCATTTCAGGCAAATTTTGCTCTATTGATTCTCTTTTTTCGTTTAAATAATCCAAGATTTTTTCTGGGGATAATGGGGTGTAATAAATCTTATTCTCTTTTGTAATAAAACTAATTAGCCCCTTTTCTTTTAGTTTATTTAAATAATCATAAATATTAGGCCTGGCTATTTTGGTTTGCTTTGCTATTTCAGATGCTGTAGCTTCGCCTATCTTAAGCAAGATAGTATATGTTTCTGCCTCTCCTTTGCTTAGGCCAATTTGCTCTAATATTGCTTTGTCCATAACTTATTTGGATTAAGGCTATTTATAAATCTTTTCTTTTGTGTATATTTTTATACAACATCAATTTAAATATAAGTTTTAACCACCAAATAGTAATAATTAATATTTGGGAGGATAAAATGAAAATAAAACAGACATTAGGAACAATAGTTATAGGTTTGGCATTAGGTTTAGGTGCTTGTGATTATTATGACAAAGGTAAAAAACCCCAAGCAATACAAAATATTCAACAGGTCCCTCCCTCTTATCAAACTAAAAATATTACTGGGAAAATTGTTAACATAGACGAAGATTCTTTTGCCATTAGTGGTTATAAAGCAGGAGTAAATTTTGAATTCGAACATTTTAGAATTAAAGCATCTGATGGTAAAATATACAAACTTATTTTTCCAGGACCATCTAACTATCAAGTTGGAGACGAAGTGGATTTTGCTTATAAACCACAATCACAAATAGATTTTCAGGATATAATTTATGCTAGTGATAAAAATGAACTATATTCTCATGAAAACAATTATGCCCCTACAGTTTCACTAATTCAAGAAGGTTATTTCAATGCTGATGGGATAATACCTAGAATTGATAATAAAGACATATAAAATGATTAATAAAAAAGTTCAATTATTTATGCCAAGGAGTAATGTCGGATGTAATCCTGGCAAAGGAGCATATTGGTCATTAACACTATTAAATCTAGCTTCGTATTTAAAGAAGAATCTACCTGAAACAGAAGTTAGCATTTATGATGGTGATTTGTATTCTAATGATAATTTGCTTTTAAGTGCATTAAAAGAAGATACAGATTTAGTTGGGATTAGCTGTGCAAGTTTTAATTATCAGAATGTTTTAGAAATTGCTGAAAAAGCCAATGAAAATGGCTCTGAAGTTATTATCGGAGGTACACATGCTTCTTATTTTGGTAAGAGAATTTTAGAGGATAAGGCTTTTATTAATGCAGTTGTAGACGGAAAGGGAGAAAGTGCTATTCTTCATTATGTCCAGTCACAAGATAAAAATGATGTTCCTAATCTTATTTGGAGAAACAAAAATAAGGAAATAATAGTAAACCCTAAAGGGAAGGAAATTAGTTTAGATGAGTTAGAATTGGATTATTCTCTTTTGCCACTTAATGAATATCAAAAAAATCATAGAGAGGCTTATGGTAATTTATTGCCTGATAGAGCATTATCAATATTAACTCATGAAGGTTGCGCAAAAAGACAGAAATCAGGTCCATGCAGTTTTTGTTCTATTCGTACAAAATTCTCTTTTCGCAATATAGAAAATGTTTGGAAGAGTGTAGATGAAGCTGTTTCAGATTATGGGTTTAATCATGTTAAAGATTGGGGCGATTCTATAACCGGCAATAAAGAATTTTTAAGAAAATTTGTTGGGTATAGGCCAAAACATCTAGAATATTTAGTTTTTAGCGTATATAACAATCTTTCAGACATAGACCAAGAGACAATTAAGCTTCTTAAAGAATTAAATACAGGAATGCTTTTTGCGGCAGTGGATTCTGGAGATGATACGATGCTGAAAAGTATGAATAAATGTGTCACAACACAAAAATTAAAAGAATCAATTAATATTATAACTGAAAATAAAATTCCAATCTACAGTTCTTATGTATTGGGGTCAGAAGGAGAAACAATAGAAACTCTTGAAAACACTTTAAGATTTGCTGAATGGGTATACAAAACTGCTGATATACAAGTTTCTAATGCTTCACCTTTAGCGGTTTTACCAGGGTCTCCTGTTTTTAATAAATTGATGAAAATATTTCCCAATTTAAAAAACGATGATTTAATAGACTTAGAATTTCTAAAAAGACTATGGGTAAAAACTTTTTGTCCTACCTTTCCAAATTATGAAATTCTTGAAGAATATGCTGGAAAAATTTGTAAGTTAGGAAAAAGACAGACTAGATTTGGCTGGGATGAAAAGAAATAAAGGAACTAACGTTATTTCATAAACTATTTAAATTGTTTTAATAGGTTAATTCTATGTTTAAATTTTTAAAAGAAAAGTTAAAAGCTGCTGTAGATAAAATTTCAGGAAAGGTAGAGAAAGAGATAGAAGAGCCTGTTAAAGAAAAACCTGAAATAGAAATTAAGGAAAGACCAGCTAAAAAAGAAGAAAAGAGGATTAAAGAAAAGGTTGTAGAAAAAGAGGAAAAGAAACCAGAGATTAAGGGAAAAGAAGAAATTATTGAAGAAGTAAAGGAAAAGAAAAAAGGTTTTTTTGAAAAGATAAAAGATGTAATAACTACAAAGGCTATTTCTGCTGAAAAATTTAATGAGTTATTCTGGGATCTGGAATTGGCGTTATTGGAGAATAATGTTGCTGTTGAAGTTATTGAAAAAATAAAAAAGGATTTGGGAGAAGAATTAGTTGACAAGCCTTTGAAAAGAGGCAAAATTGAAGAGAGTATTGAAGAAGCTTTAAGGAAAAGTATTGAAGAATTATTTGTTGATGATTTTGACTTGATTAAAGAAATAAAAAAGAAAAAACCTTATGTCATTGTATTTTTCGGGGTCAATGGCTCCGGAAAGACAACTTCGATTGCCAGATTAGCTTATTTATTAAAAAAAGAAGGTTTCAAATGCGTTTTAGCTGCTGCTGATACTTTTCGTGCTGCCGCAATTCAACAGCTTGAAGAACATGGAAAGAAATTAGATATTAAAGTGATAAAGCATGATTACGGAAGTGATCCAGCTGCTGTTGCTTTTGATGCGATTAAACATGCTGAAGCTAAAGGATTGGATGTTGTTTTAGTTGATACTGCTGGAAGAATGCATAGTAACATGGATTTAATTCGCGAAATGGAGAAAATTGTCAGGGTTTCCAAACCAGATCTAAAAATTTTTGTAGGAGAAGCTATAACAGGAAATGACTGCGTTGAACAAGCTTCTATTTTTAATTCTGCCATAGGCATTGATGGAATTATTTTAGCTAAACAAGACATTGATGAGAAAGGCGGAGCATCTGTCTCAATAAGCTATATTACCAAGAAGCCTATAATTTATTTAGGTGTTGGACAGAGATTGCAAGATTTAATTAAGTTTGACAAAGAAAAGATTATTAAAGGGTTGGGGTTGTAAAATATATGGAAAATGGAATTAATAAAAGGACATGCGATATTTTATTAGAGAAATTGGTTTATGCAACTAATCCTGGCGAGGAAGTGGAAATTAAAAATTTCTATGATTCTTGCTTGTATTCTGGTGCAATAAAAACAGAAGGATTTGACCGGGATATTACCTATTTACTTGAGTTTGGCTGCATTTTTTATGTTGATGATTTTGGCAATAAAATTAAAGTCAGTGATATTGGAAGAAGTTTTGTTAAAGACAGATTAAAACATTAATCTAAATTTGTTCTTTCTTCATCTTTAAATAATCTTCTCTATTAAGCTTGATTTGCTTTGTATTTTGTATTTGTGAATCTATTAATCTATTTTGTTGCCTGCTCCATTCTTTGTCTGGATGGGTTTTAACATATTCTGCCCAGTACTCAACAAAATTTATTCTATCTTCTTTATTATCTCTTTTAGGGATTAGTTTTTTCATATGGTTCTAAGACTCTTTTATATTTATATATCTTTTCTATATCAATTTTATCTTTAAAAATATGTTCTACGTGCTTTGCATCTTCTAGATCTTTATTAGATTTTAAATAATATCTTTTGAATGCTATTTGTCTTTCTAGGGAAGATATTTTTAATCTTCCCATAGGTAATATTACGGTGATATGATCTTCAAATGCATCTTCATCTAATCTATTCTTTGGAAATTTAACTTCAAAATTTGGTATAGTTTCATCTTTCTTTGCAAACCTTACTGCAAAATTATTTATTAAATAATCATATATTTCTTCCGAATCCTCTGCATTTAAACACCAGTATTTATTTTTAATTAAGTCTTTATATAAATCTGAAAACTTATTTTTATCTAATCTTTTGATAAATAAATCTATATCTTCAGTTGATCTCGATCTTCCTAAAAGAATTGAGACATAACCTGAGATTATAACATAATCTACATGTTTTTCAAGGATTTTAATAAATTCCAATACGTATTTGTCTAGTTCATTTAGTTCTTTATCTAAAATTATTTCTTTTTTATCTGTATCATATTTCATTAAGGTTATAAGGTTGGATTAGATTTAAACTTTTCTAAAGCTTTATAAATGATTATTTTATAGTTAAAATATGGTTTTAGATAAATTAAGCAGTTCACTAAAGGATACTTTCAAAAAGATAGCGAGAGCTGTTTTTATAGATGAGAAACTAATTGACGAATTAGTTAAGGATATACAGCGTGCTTTATTACAAGGGGATGTGAATGTACAGTTAGTCTTTGATTTAACTAAAAATATTAAAAAAAGAGCTTTAGATGAAAAGCCAGTAGGAATTTCTCAAAAAGAGCATATAATCAAGATTGTTTATGAAGAACTTGTTAAATTTCTAGGCGAGGAAAAACAAGAGATAAAGATTACTAAGAAACCGACTAAAATAATGATGGTTGGAACTTATGGCCAGGGAAAAACAACCTCTATTGGGAAGATTGCTAAGTATTATACGAAAAGAGGTTACAAAATTGCAACTGTTGCTTTGGATATCCACAGACCTGCTGCTGTTGACCAATTAGAGCAGATTTCCAATCAGATTAAGATTCCTTGTTTTTTTATAAAAGGAGAAAAAGATCCTTTAAAGATTTATAAAAAATTTGAGAAAGAGTATGGGAAATATGATTTAATAATTATTGATAGTGCGGGAAGACATTCTTTAGATAAAGCATTAATAAATGAAATTGAAGAATTAAATGAATATATAAAGCCTGATGAAAATATTTTGGTTATCTCTGCTGATATAGGGCAGGAATTTTTATTACTAAGATGGATGGAACTGCCAAGGCTGGCGGGGCTTTATCTGGTTGTGCTGTTACTGGAGCGAATGTTAAGTTTATTGGCATTGGAGAGAAGATGGATGATATTGAAGTATTTAATCCTAAAGGATTTGTTTCCAGGTTATTAGGTATGGGGGATATTGAGGCTTTATTAGAGAAAGCGAGCGAGGCTATTACTGAAGAGCAGGCTAAGGATTTGGGAAAGAAGTTTTTGAAAGGTGAATTTAATTTCATAGATTTGTATGAACAGATGGAAGCTATGTCCAAAATGGGTCCTTTGAGCAAGGTAATGGAGATGATTCCTGGTATTTCTTCTTTGAAAGATAAGATTCCCGGTGATATGCTAAATGTTCAGGAAGGAAAATTAAAAAAATGGAAATATATCCTACAAGGTATGACTAAGAAAGAGTTAGAAGACCCTGATTTATTAACTTCTTCCAGGATTGAGAGGATTGCCAAAGGATCTGGTTGTAAAAGTTCTGATGTTCGAGATTTGCTGAAACAATATAGACAAAGCAAGAAGATGGCGAAAATGATGAAAGGGATGGAGAAGGAACAGGATATTAATAAATTAATGAAGAAGTTTAAGGGGAAACTGCCGAAAGGGTTTGGAATCTAATTTCGAAATATTTAAATGTGAGTTAATAAAAATTATTAATCCATTTTATAGTATTTCCTCTAATCTTTTTTTAAATTCTTTTGTTATTAATTCTTTAAATATTTCTTTTGTTTTAGCGCTTGGTATTACTCCACTAAGTACATGGTCTTTAATTTCTGCAATATGATAGCCTCTGTTATCTATTATGACCATATATGTAATAGTGGGTTTTTCTGATGGGGGCATAAAAATGTTAATTTCGAATGCTGCTGAATTCTTTTCTTTATATAATTCTGCCCTTTCAACCTTTAAATTATATCTTTCTCTTCTTTCATCTGGGTGATATTCAATACTGTGAATACCAATTTCATTAAGGAATGCAATAAGATCTTTCTTTGCTTTTTGAGATAGTTCTATGGGATCATATGCAATATTTCTATTATACTTTCTAAACATATAATAAGATAACATTAATTCTTCTGGGTTTACCATATTTATATTTTATATCCAATAAGCTTTATAAAACTTTCTATTTTTACCATTATGAGGTGGGTATAAAAGATTAATATTCTAGTGCTTATTAAAAGAGATATGAAACTCATAGCGCAAGGTGCAGAAGCCAAAATCTACAGAACTGATTCTCATTTAATAAAGGAAAGAATAAAGAAGAACTATAGAATAAATGAGATTGATAAAAATATAAGAAAATACAGAACAAGGAGAGAAAATTCCATTTTAGAAAAAGCTTACAAAATTATACCTGTTCCCAAGGTTTTAAAGTGCGATGAAAAAGAAAACATTATTGAAATGGAATTTATTGAAGGGGAAAGATTAAGCGAGAGTTTAGATAATTATGATAATAAAAAAAGAGAGGAGATCTGCAAATTAATCGGAAAACAAGTTGGATTGTTACACGATAAAAATATAATACATGGAGATTTAACTACAAGCAATATGCTATTGAAAGGAAAGAAACTATATTTTATTGATTTTGGATTAGGGTTTATTTCCCATAAAGAAGAAGACAAGGCAGTTGACCTGCATTTATTAAGACAGGCTTTAGAATCTAAACATTACAAGCATTATGAAAACTCCTATAAAGAAGTCTTAGAAGGGTATAAAATATGTAATAATTATTCTAAGATTATAAAGAGACTTGAAACTGTAGAGAAGAGAGGAAGGTACAAAAGGCAGAAAAAACAATAAGTTTATATATTAGTTATACTTGTATCATAATTATACTATTTAGTGATACAAAATGCTAACAAAAACAAAACGTTGGGGAAATTCATTGGCTATAGTGATCCCGATGGAGAAGGTAAGAGAATTAAAATTAAAGATAGGGGAAGATGTAAATATAAGATTAGAGAGAAAATCAAATATATTAAAAGATTTATTCGGGGCAATTCATTTTAGCAAATCTGCTGATGAGTTATTAAAAGACGCCAGAAAGAATATAAGCAAATGGAGTTAACATGTATTGCTTGGATACTTATGCATTGATTGAAATTGCCAGTGGAAACCCAAAATTCACCTTTTTAATCAAGGAAAATTTTGTCATTTCGAATCTAACCCTTGTTGAATTTTATTGGGTTTTAATCAGGGATGCCGGGCAGGATGAAGCGGATTATTGGATAAACAAGCTGTCTGATTTTAGTGCAGATGTTTCATTGAATATTTTGCTAAAAACTCAAAGATTTAGATATTTAAACAGAAAAAAAGATATATCTTTCTTTGACAGTGTAGGGTATATATTTTCAAAAGAAAACAATTACACATTTGTTACAGGGGATAAAGAGTTTAAGGATTTAAGCGATGTAAAATTCATAACTAAATAAGATATTTTAAGTTATTTAAATTCAGATACAAAAGAAAAAAATAAAGAATTTTATTTTATTATATTAAAGTAG
>Ga0209541_10016267_pt1 | contig 11021 bp, 13 predicted proteins | sample RifCSPlowO2_01_FD_184027 | JGI IMG/M metagenome (GOLD analysis project Ga0209541, IMG submission 184027) | Groundwater microbial communities from Rifle, Colorado - Rifle CSP2_plank lowO2_0.1 (SPAdes) (version 2) | ecosystem: Environmental > Aquatic > Deep subsurface > Groundwater | place... | reverse complement strand
ACTTTACTTTTGGTTACTACAACATTTATATACCTTTGATTATTACTATACATAATAAAGTATTAATAATATAAAAAGATTACTATTTGGAGGTGTAAAAATGGCAAGACTTGTAAAACATGAAGAAAAAATGCCGATGGAAGTAAAAGTTGGGGGAGAAAGCAAATGGATTTGTATGTGTGGGCTTAGCAAAAATAAACCATTTTGTGATGGTTCGCACAAACTATGTAGTGGTGAAGTAGATGGCAAGACTTATAAATATGAAAATGGAAAAAGAATTGAAGTAAAACATTTTTAATTTTTGTGACACCCTCCATCAGCGACTTCTCCGAATTGCTTCGCAATTCTCGACTTTTTCTTTCAGAAAAAGGGACTTAACAGTGATTATGTACAATCTGGATCGGCTCGCACAACTTCGCCTAAACTGAAACTAACGCCCCCAACCTTAACTACTAACTAATTTTTACGCTCGTCATTTTTACTCTGCGGTTTGCTTCGCAAATCCTCGCTTCAACCTCATTTAATATCTCGCTTACGCTCAATATAAATTCTGTTGAGGAGACATAACACCAATTATGTGAAATTTTTAAATCCCTCTTCTATCCAGTTCATTATGAACTATTATGGAACAATGCGATGCAAAAATCATTTTAGGTCCAAGTTTTATTCTCTTTGCCCCCAATCTATCTAAAAGCTTTTCAGTTTTTCTGGGTAATCCAATATTATCACCAAGGATAAAGACAAGGTCATTATTAAATTTAAAATTCCTCAAATCCTCTCCTTTTGGATGTAAATAAAGTAACTGGCTTCCAGATTTTTCTTTAACCAATGTCTCAAAAGCTTTTTTAGAGATTTTTATTCCGCTGGAAACTTCTTTATCTTCATTAAGTTTAAGATTTAAACCTTCCTTTAAAGCAAGTTTTATAGATTGAGCAATTGATCTCTCATCAGGGTCTAATCCTCTCAATCTTTCACCATAAAAACTAATAACCTTGGGCGAAGCTCTAGGGCCGTTCATTGAAACATGAATTGCAGTATCTCTCCTCACTTCATTTGAAATCCATAATGTATTGGAGATTGTCCTGCAAATTAAATCCATTCTACCAGCCCCGGATAAATCATCTAATTTAAAATCAGGATCTGTTCTGGCTTTTAATGATAATAAAATAAATTCTTTCATGCTAATTAATATCTTTCTTATTTTAAATACATTCCGATATAATTTTATATTAAGCATTAATTAATAATATGTGAATAAAGATTAAAAATAAAATTAATCTAAACCTATTTAAATAAATAAATTAAGTAATATCTATGAAAAAGAGGTACTTTAATGGAGTTAGTATAAATGTAATTCTTTTGGGTGTCATAAGCTTCCTTAACGATATGAGCAGCGAAATGATAACCCCTATTCTCCCAATGTTTATCTCTTCTTTAGGTGGAACAGGTTTAGTAATCGGTTTAGTCGGAGGAGTCAGAGATAGCATCTCAAGTTTACTAAAGGTATTTTCAGGTTATTTATCTGATAAGACCGGGAAAAGAAAGATATTCATCTTTTCAGGTTATTTAACATCCTCTCTTTTTAAGATTATTCTCGCTCTAGCTCAAACATGGCAGCAAATTCTTATCTTTATAGGTCTTGAAAGAATTGGAAAGGGAATCAGAACAGCCTCTATAGAGGCAATAATTGCAGATTCCATGCCGAAACAAAGAGGAAAGGGCTTTGGAATCCATCGTGCGTTTGACACAACAGGAGCGATATTTGGTTCATGTATTGTATTCTTCTTGTTTTGGTATCTTAATTTTAATTTCAGATCAATTATCTTAATTGCAGCACTGTTTGCCTTCTTTTCATTGGTTCCCTTGCATTTCATAAAAGAAAAGAAATCAAAACCAAAAAATATAACTTTTAAATTAAGTATTAAATCTCTTCCTAAATCCCTTAAATTATTTATATTCATAGCCTCTATTTTTGCATTGGCTAACTTTAGCTACATGTTTTTTATCCTTAAAACCCTAAACTTATTTGAAGGAAAGTATGCAATTGGAGTTACATTGCTTTTATACATTTTATTTAATCTATTTTATGCAGTTTTTGCTATCCCCATTGGGAATTTATCAGATAAAATAGGAAGAAAAAACATACTTATTGCAGGATTTTTTCTATTTTCAATAACAACACTCGGATTCGCATTATTTAATTCATTGGCTGTATTTGTAATATTATTCATACTTTATGGAATAACATATGCATTAATTGAAGGAACGCAACGGGCATTTGTAGCTGATCTAGCTCCGAGGAATTTAAGAGCAACAGCATTGGGCACATTTCATACAGTGATTGGATTAGTTACACTGCCTTCAAGTTTAATAGCTGGATTATTATGGCAGATTAATCCGATATCAACATTCATATATGGAAGTTCAGTAAGCTTGATCTCAGTAGCCTTGTTTTTAAATTATAAACACAGGTTTAGGAATTCGTAAGGTTTTTATAATCTTAATAAATCAACATAGAGATGATACCTATAACCGAACTAATAAAAGAATTAAAGAAGAGATATGATAAAGAGAAAATAGAAATATCATATCCAACAAGAAAAATCTATAATGGCAAATAAACCAAAATTAAGCATAGTTATTCCGACGTTGAATGAAGAAAAAGATTTACCTAAACTTTTAGAATCTATAAAGAAACAGAATTTTAAAAACTATGAAGTTATAATAGCAGATAATAATTCAAAAGATAATACCAAAAAGATAGCTAAAAATTATAAGTGTAAACTGACAAAAGGGGGTCTTCCTCCCACTGGAAGAAATAACGGGGTAAAAATCGCAAAAGGAGATTACATTTTATTTCTGGATGCAGATGTAATTCTCCCATATAATTTCCTTCAGGATGCATTAAAAGAGTTCGAAGAAAGATACCTAGAAGCAGCAACATGTGAGTTTATTCCCCTATCTGATAAAAAAATTGATCAATTTCTGCATAAATTTTCAAATGGAATTATAAGAACTTTGCAATACATTAAGCCTTTTGGGGCTGGTTTCTGTATTCTTGTAACAAAAAGAATACACAACAGGGTGAATGGATTTAACGAATCCTTAAGGTTATGCGAAGATCATGATTACCTGGAGAGAATATCTAAATTGGGAACATTTAGGATACTAAAGAATCCAAAGATTTATGTTTCAACAAGAAGGTTGGAGAAAGAAGGTCGTAGAACTCTTGCATTAAAATATGCAAAAGCGACAATTTACCAGTTGACAAACAAAAAAGATAAGATGAAAGAGATTGATTACGAATTTGGAAATTACAGTAAGGAATTATAAATCCTTTCTAATTTTCTTATGCTGTTTTCAAGGGAATAATTCCTCACAAGCTTCAAGGAATTCTTGCCAAATTTATTGACCAAATCTGGGTTCATAATTAATCTTTTTAAACATCTTGCAATATCTTCAGGATCATTTACCTTTGCTATAAATCCATTTTTATCATCTTTAACAACCTCTGGTATTGCTAATTTATTAACACCGACAATCGGCAAACCGCACGCCATTGCTTCAAGAAGAACTATTCCCTCTGTTTCTATGGTTGATGCAGTGACAAATATGTCTGCTTGATTATAATAATCCACTAATCTTTCATTCTCAACATTGCCTGTAAATTTAACATTTAAATTAATCTTCCTTGAATAATTCTTTAATCTCTCTAAATCAGGGCCTCCGCCAACAATCATGAATTTTACTTTTTTGTAACCAGAAATCAATTTCATTGCTTGTAAAACAACATCAACATTTTTCTCATAACTTATTCTTCCGATATGTAATATAGTTATTCCGTTTTTCTTCACTTTCTTCTTATAAAACTTATTTAAATCAACGCCATTAGATACAACCCCTATCCTAGCTTTTAACCCATTCTTTCTTAATTTTTTTTTAATCATTTTAGAAGGAACAGTAACAATATTGCATCCATTATAAATAAAATTGCTATATTTCCACGTTATGTATCTCATAAATTCTCTTTTTTCTAAACCTGCAAGATTAATATGCCTCAAAAAATCTGGCAGTAATGTGTGGTATGTTCCAACAATAGGTTTTTTTAAAACTTTAGCGCATAAAAATCCCTCATCACCGATACCTAAAGGGGTATTTATGTGGATTATATCCGGGTTAAATCTTTTAACTTTTTTTAACACATTTAAGAAAGTAGGTATCCTAACCTCCATCTCTTTATATCTCTTCAATAAATTAAAAGACTTTAACTCTACTATCTCAATATTTTTATGTAAATTTAATCTTTTACCTATCTTCGGACTAAATATCATTATTTTATTTCCTCTCTTAGCTAAATTTGTTGTAGAATTTAATATGGATGTAACAACACCATTTACTTGAGGTACAAATGTATCTGTAAATACAGCTATTTTCATTTACACCCCCCTTATAATTCGATCTATTGTTTTTAATGCAAGATCATTTTTATTCTGTTTATTCTTTACAGCTTTATATTTATCAAGATTTTTAATAAACAAATTAATTTTATCAACATCTAAATCCTTATAAAATGCTCCGTAATTCATTTTCTTTATATAAAGAGCATTCAAGATTTGTTCAAAGTGACCTTTTATAGGAATGCTTAGTATTGGTTTTTTTAAATAAATCGCTTCACTTATAAATGTAAATCCTCCATTGCAAATTACAGCCTCGCAGTCCCTTAAATCATTCAAGAATTCTCTTTCATCAAATTTCTTGAATTTTAAGTTCTTTTCTTCTGATGCATTATCAAAACCATAAACAATGAATATTTCATCTACCTCTTTTAAAATTTTAATGAGTTTATCATAGCTGTCTGTTGATTGATAAACCAGGATATAATCTTTTTTAGCAGGTTTAAGCTTAAAGATTTCTTCTCTTAGAACAGGAGGAATTAAAAAAATATTTTTATAGGTTCTTCTCAATTTGTTTTCATAAAAACCAGTTATAATATAATAATCAGCTTTTTTCATAAGTAACTTAATTATAAACTTAGCTTTCAAGTATTCCCATAGGTATCTTTTCGGAAAATCAAACTCTCCAGAAATAAGAAAATGCTGGTTATCTATGCTTATCAGGGGGATATCATTTTTTTTTGCATAAATGCTTGAAAATGTTTCCCAGTCGCTTATAACCAGATTAGGTTTAAATTCTTCCATAATCTTATCTAGTTTTTCAAGATTTAATCTGTAAATCTTCTTTAAATTCTTTAAAATAGTTAAATAATCAGCAATGGAATTATTCCTGAATATTAATTCAAACCCCTCTATCTTGTGAACATTATTAAACTTATTTTTAAGATAATCATATGGTCTGCTGCTGCATATAACCATAACCTCGTGTTTCCTCTTTAGATGGTCTATGATTACCTTTCCTCTTACAGCATGTCCAATGCCGACACCACATAAGCCATATAATATCCTAGCCATTATCTTTTAATTTATTTTTTCCCTGATTTATGAATCTATTAATATAATGTATTGGATGGATAACATGCTTTCTGAATGCCCATGTTCTGGAAATCATCATCCTTCTTAATCCCCCTTTACATGAATATATCTCGTTCTTTTTATTAAGAACCTGCTTTAAGAAATCATCAACATCGTCTCCTTTAGCATAAGTTAAAATCTTTCCAAGATCAAATCTGATATGGCCATCACTTCCACCAGTAAATGCCTTATTCATATCATGAGCAAGCTCCAGAGCCTTTCTATTTCCCTTTTTTAACAAGTGCCCATTCATAACCTCAATAGCATCTGTCAATTTAACAATCCCCAACCCGTCTTTATACATTCCTTTGTTCCTATATTCACCGTTTTCTTTAACAATCCCTGCAAAATGCAGAAAGCTAAATGGGTGCGGAACACAGCTTACGCAATTATAAACTTTTGATAATTCAAGTATTTCAACAGCACTAATTCCCAAGCCCCTGTATTTTATCTTGCTAATCATATTTTTTTTAATAATCTTTTTATAGAATTCAGCAAGTTCATTAACATCATAAAAATAAAACAAGATATCAATATTTTCTTTGCTTCTTGTCTCAATTCCAGGAATAAATAGAAAATCATGATTGAGTGCATTCAAACATCCTCTTATCTCGTTGTGGTCTGTTATTGCAACACCAATATGATTTTTATTGCAGATCCTTTCAACAGTATTTAATCTAGTACTTCCATCGGAATAATTTGTATGAAAATGCATATCAAAATACAATCCCTCTTTTCCAAACTTCTTAACAATATTCATTAATATTATTTAATTCAAAACCTTTATAAATCTTATCCAATCTCCCATAAAAATGGCAGTCATTTTATGTACTAGTTGTAAGGTAAATGTGGTAAACCTTCCAGGATCAGTTAAATTTAGCTGCCCAAAATGTGGAAAATCTACAATAATAAGATGCCCTAGATGCAGAAAAACAGGTGCAAAATATCGATGTGATAAATGTTCTTTCGAAGGACCAAATTAAATGGCAAAAGTTATAATAACTATAAAAGTTATGCCTGAATCATTGGAAACTAATCTGGAAGAAGTTGCAGAAAAAGTAAAAGAAGAGATAACAGCATATGGGGGGGAAATTGGAAAAGAAGAAACAGAACCTGTTGCTTTCGGATTAAAAGCTAAAAAAATAATTTTTATATTGGATGAATCAAAAGGCGTTGAAGAGCTGGAAAAAAAGCTTCTTAATATAAAAGGGGTGAGTAGTGCTGATATAATTGATGTAAGAAGACAATTCGGATGAACCTTGAAGAATTAAAAAAGGAGATACAAAAATCTCCGCCTGAAAAAAGAAAAGATAAGTTAGAAGAATTAATGTCAGAGCTTTCTCCGGAAGATATAGAAGAATTAAAGAAACAAGAATGCATATTCTGTATGATTGCCTCAAAAAAAGTAAGTTCTCATGTAATATATGAAGATATTGATTATCTTGCTGTTTTAGACATTCTACCAGCAACACCGGGGCATGTAATTCTTTTCCCGAAACAGCACATAATTTCATTGCAAAATCTTGATAATGAAATCTTTGCAATCGCCAAAAAGATTGCTTTAGTATTGTCCCAATTAACTGGCAATGTTAATATTTTATTGCAATCAGGAGCGTTAGCAGGGCAAAAAACAGAGCATATGATGATTCATCTAATTCCAAGGGTAAAAGATGACAAGGTAAATATAACCTGGCCAGCTAATAAAGTGGATGATCAAATTCTTTTAAAGCTTAAAGAAGAAATAATTTCCAAGTTTCCAAGAAAAAAAGAGGAAAATCTAGAATCATATTCAAAGAAAGAAAGATTACCATAAAAAACTTAATAGGCTTCCATAAAATATTAAGATTAAGAATCCAATCAGAAAATTAGGTGCAAAGGGAATCCCTTCTTTTATTAATATTTTATTAATATTTAACTTCTTCATGGTTTCAATATCCTTTTTTTCCAAACCTGGTTTTCTATAGCTGACTATAATCTTTCCTTTATGTAAGATATCCCTGACCAATAGATCTCCCTCTGTCAATTTATTAACTTTAACAAACTTATACATGCAGCTTTTCTCCACAGCACTCATTAATAAATACAAAGAAGTAAAGAAAAGCGTTGCTATGATAAAGAAAAGTGTAATTAAAAGAGAATTCATGAATAATCCAATAATCATCAGGATTGCAATGAAACCAAAACTAAGATAGATAATCTTGAAATCCAATTTCTTAAATTCTTTAATAAAATCATTTTTATGGATTATCGCTAAAACCACAGCATATAATATTCCAGTTGCAGCACCAGCTATGAATATGTTTATTACCAATGCCAGGAAAAATGGAATCCCTGTATCAAAGCCAATATTGCTTCCAAACATCGCGCCAATCCCCATTAATAACTTGACATCCCCTCCGCCCCACTGTCTTCCATAGTACATCGCGCTTCCAAACAGGAAAGATATCCCGACACCTAGCAATCCATATAAAAGTAAATTAAAGCCTTCTGAAAAAGAAAATATGAATCTTAATCCTAACCCTATAGCTATTAAACTATAATTTAACCAGTCAGGAATCTCTCTGGTTTTTATATCGCAGATGGCTGCAAATATCAGCCATATAATCGCTATTGTAACAAAAAGAGATATAATCATAAAACAATAATTTTATTAATATTTATAAACCCTTTCATTCCAAGAATAATATGATCTCAATAATTGGTGCAGGACCTTCAGGAAGCCATCTAGCTTGTCTATTATCTAAACATGATGATGTTAATGTATATGAAGAACATTCAAGTATTGGAAAGCCAGTTCAATGCACTGGTTTAGTTACATCATCAATAAAAGATCATTTAAAGCTGGAATCAAAATTCATACAAAATAAAATAAAAGATATAACTGTTATTGCTCCATCAAAACAAAGCATAACATTCAATCTTAAGAACCCCAATATAATCATTGATAGAGAATTATTTGATAAGCACATGGCAGAAAAAGCAATAGATAATGGAGCAAAGTATAATCTTTCATCAAGGTTTATTTCTTATTCCAGAAATAAAATATCTATAAAGACAAAAAAGATAACAAAAACAAGAGAGACAGACCTTCTTGTTGGTGCAGACGGACCTCTTTCAAACGTTGCTAAATCAGCTGGTTTATTCAAGAATAGAAAGTTTGTAATTGGTTTACAGGCAAGAATAAAATTAAAGGATATAAATGTAAATGAATTAAAGTTTTTTTTAGGATACGGTTCTTTTGCATGGATAGTTCCAGAGAATGAATTTATTGCAAAAGTCGGTGTTGTTTCAAAACAAAATCCTAAAATGTTTTTTAACCATCTTTTAAAAGAGGTTAAGCAAAAAAAGATAATAGAACATAATTCCGGAATCATTCCAATATATGACCCAAATATAAAGATAGAGAAAGGAAATGTCTTTCTTGTAGGTGATGCAGCTGCGCAGGTAAAGGCAACAAGCTATGGTGGTATAATACAGGGTTTAACAGCAGCAGAAAATCTTTCAAGAGCAATAATTAATGGAGAAATTTATACGGCCCTATGTAAGGATTTAAACAAGGAATTAAAATACGGATTATTAATACGAAATGTACTTGATAAATTTTCTTTAAAGGATTATGATGATTTAATTTCATTGGTTCAAGATAAAAAAACAAAGAGCATAATACAATCCATTGATCGAGACTATCCATCAAAAATGATTTTAAAATTAATGCTATCACAGCCGAGATTCTTAAAATTTGCCAAGAAATTAATATAATCTCTTCAGTCATTAAGAACAATTAGAATTATCATCAATCTTTTATTAATTAAATTATATAAAAGATATTTTATTTAAAAATATTATTAGGTCATTATTAACTAATAAGTAGTTAACAATAGAAAGGTTTATATATAATAACTGTTTTGTAAAATCATGGGGCATGTTATAGATCTTGCTAAGGAAAGGCATTTAAGTGTAATAAAACAAAAGTTATCTGAAATTTATATAAATAATAAAATTAAATTATATGAATCACAGGGAAGACTTTCTGAATTGTCATATGATGAATATTTTAGATATATTAAAATGAAACAAAAAGAAGGTTATATTTATTTCTTGTATGAAGATAAAACATTTAATAGTATAATTTTTGGAAAAATGGGTCATGGGGTTAGTGTACACTACTCATTTACAAAAGACGGGGTTTATAAAGGGCGAGGAGAAAATTCCTGCCCCCTTGGGAGATGTATAGAAAATATAAGATTAATTGATGAAAAAGAATTTCGTGAAGAATGGAAAACAAATTTAAAATTTAATGAGATGTATTTGGAAGAGCTAATTAATTTAAAATCAATATCAAATAGACTTTTAGAACTAATCTTTAAAGATCCAGAAACAAATGAGATGATTCTCGAAGGAATATGTAATGAAGATATAATTAAGTATAGAATATATGATTTATTAATAGAACCTTTTATAATTAAAAGAAAATCACTCTTAGATTGTCTTTAATTAAATAATTATATCTTCTTTGTATAATATATTGTATCCATATATCTATTAGATAATAAAAATTCTTCTGGATAGAGATATGGTTTATTTCCTAAATTATATATTGATTTCTTTTCCTTTCTTAAGTTTTCAAGATATATCTTTCCCTTATACGACTTTATAAAATTCTTACCTTCATCAGATATTAGCCAAGAATTAAGCTGTTTATCTACAAAATTAAAATCTTTGAATTCAAATCCAAATTCTTTCTTAGCCCATATAAATCTTCCCCCATCACGAGCAGAAGGGATATTTATCCTATTAATACCCAATTCTCTATAATATTTATATTCATTAAAATATATTTGCTTTGATAAACCTTTTCGTTTATATGGTTCATCAACTTCAATTAATTCATTAGATATAACGCGTTCTCCTGTGTCTGGATCTTTATAAAGTTCCCGTTTTATTAAAGCAACACTATCTCCTTTTTTGTCTTTTAACAGAATTTCAACTTTTTCTGAGACTGATCCTTCTTTAGCAATAACCTCAACTTTAATATCTGTTTTAGTCTTATCTACAAAGTCTGGAACATTTTTTAATACTTTTTCTTTATAAGCTGCTTGTGATATTCTTAATATCTCATTTTGTCTTTCAAAAGATTCTTTATAACCTTTAATATTATTTTTGGCACCCTGCTCTGCTAAATCTGTAAATTTTTCACATTCCTTCTTATCAGCATTAACATATTCACTAATTAATAGAATTAAGATAATCAAACCAGCAATTATGAATTGTGTTACTTGACCTCTTTTCATAGAATAGATTATAATTATTTAATTTAAATAATTATCTACTTCAGCCAGGACACCTTATTCTAAATTATCATCTATTTTATTTAGATTCAGTTTCTATTATTATTTTATTTCCAACTTTTGATATCTCTATTTCAGTATCATCACTCAATTTTAGTTGTTTTTCTATATCTGCAGGTATTCTTAATACCAATCCACCACCGCT
>Ga0209541_10016266_pt1 | contig 11021 bp, 11 predicted proteins | sample RifCSPlowO2_01_FD_184027 | JGI IMG/M metagenome (GOLD analysis project Ga0209541, IMG submission 184027) | Groundwater microbial communities from Rifle, Colorado - Rifle CSP2_plank lowO2_0.1 (SPAdes) (version 2) | ecosystem: Environmental > Aquatic > Deep subsurface > Groundwater | place... | reverse complement strand
ATTTTATTTTTACCTGTGATGCTGATGTTGAAGTTGGAAAAGATTGCTTTAAAAAATTAGTTGAAGCTGCTGAAAAAAATCCTGAAATTAGCATATTTGCTCCTGTAGAATACAATAGAGAAGACAAAAAAACAATCCAGCTTTTAGGAATGTCAATTGATTTTTTGGGTTATCCTTATCCTATGCATCATAAGATTAACTTAGAAAATATAGAAGATAAGCAGATATTTTATTTTTCTGGTTCATCCTTATTTATCAGAAGAGAAGTAATTGAAAATATTGGGCTATTTGACAAGGATATTTTCATGTTTGCAGAAGATTTGGATTTTTGCTGGAGGGCACAATTAGCCGGATACAAGTTTAAATTAGTGAAAGATGCTGATTTCTATCATAAAGGCGGGGCCAAGGTTGGAGACAAAAAAGAAAAGCTAACCTATAATGTTGTAAGAAAAAGATATTGGACAGAAAAAAATCTATTTCATAACATGTTAAAGAATTTTCAAATTTACACTTTAATGTTAAATTTACCTTTTTATTTCTGTTCTAGTTTGGCTGAAATGATTTTCTTTTTAGCACAAGGAAAACCTTTGGTTTCATTAGCATATATTAAAGCGTGGTTATGGAATATTAAGAATTTAGATAAAATCTTGAAAAAAAGAGGGCAAATTAGAAAAATAAGAAAGGTTTCTGATTTTATGCTATATGGAAAACTTTATTTTGGATCTGCCAAGCTATTTACTGCCAGGAAAGAAAGTGTTAAGGTTTTAAATTAGAGCCTTTCTTTAAAAAAAAACCCTCGGGAAAGAAAGCTAAACCCCACAAAAATTCCATTGAAAAGCTTATTAAATTTTACCTTATTCTTCTAATTATGATTTTCATAATAATAACTGCATTTAAGGAAGAAAAGACTATTGGAAATGCTATTGAAGCGGTATTAAAACAAACAAATAATAAAGATTTTAGGATAATTATAACTGCCCCTGATGAAGAAACAGGGAAAATTGCTAAAATTTATGAAAAAGAAAATAATAGAGTAAGATATGTTAAGGATGAAGGTAAAGGAAAGCCTGCTGCCTTGAATAAGGTCTTTAATTGGATTAAAAATAATTTCCCATCAAATAAAGAAAAAGACATTTTTGTTTTAACTGATGGTGATGTTTATATTGGTGAGAATGCTATAAGCAGCATATTAGAGAAGTTTAATGATCCTGGAATTGGTGTTGTAAGCGGTAGGCCTATTTCTCTAAATGACAGAAAGAACAAATGGGGATATTACAGCCATTTATTAACTGATGTTGGAGCTCATGAAACCAGGTTAAAAAGAATAAAAGAAGGAAAAATGATTGTTTGTTCTGGATATTTGTATGCTTTTAGAATTGGTTTAATCAGTAAGATTGCTGAAAATGCTTTGTCTGAGGATGCTTTAATTTCGCATTTAATATATGAAAAAGGATATAAAACGGGATATGCTGAAGAAGCTTTGGTTTATGTAAAGTATCCTGATAATTTTAAAGATTGGATAAAGCAGAAAAGAAGAAGCGCTGGTGGTTATAATCAATTAAAACATCTTGTCAAAGAAAAAGAAAGGATGAGGTCTTTTAGTAAAGAAATTAGTGGTGTTTTTAAAATATTTAAATATCCTAGAAATATAAAAGAGGTTATATGGACAATTGAATTAATTTTTTATAGACTTTATTTATGGTTTTTAATTTTTAGAGATATCAATCTAAAGAAGAAGAATTTAAAGGAAATTTGGTTAAGAGTTGAGAGTACGAAATGAATAAAGAAAAAACAAGAGAATGGTTGAGAGATAAATATAATTTAGGTTTTTTATTAGTTCTACTTGGTTCAATTATAGTTAGAATCTACTATTTTATTCTTACAAAAACTCAGCCATGTTGGTGGGATGAGTGTGAGTACCTTAGTACTGGATTACATTGGGCAACTGGCATTCCATATTATGTTAATTCACAAAGACCACCTTTATTGCCCTTTTTAGAATTTTTAATTTTTAAACTTGGTTTGGGTGAAATTACCATTAGGCTTATTTTAATCTTATTTTCAGTCGGTGTTGTGACGCTAGTCTATTTAATTGGAAAAGAGATGTACGATAAAAAAGTTGGATTAATTGCTAGCGTTATCATGGCTGTTTTCTGGGAAGCGTTATTTAACACAACGAGGTTACATGTAGAAATTCCTTTATTATTCCTTACATATATTAGTCTTTTATTTTTCTGGAGAGGTTATGTAAAAGAGCCTTTCTTTGAAAAAGAAACTCTCGCGAAAGAAAATAAGAAAAAGAAATATGTCTGGCTATTTGGTGTTTTTTTAGCTTTGGCTTTTTTAACTAAATACACAATTTTCCTTTTTGGATTAACATTATTAATATTCCTGTTAGTAACTGAAAGATTTAAATTCTTAAAAGAAAAAAATTTGTGGATTGCTCTTTTACTCTTTTTTATTATCTTAATTCCCTATTTTATATGGGCTTACAGTTCATTTAACACACTATTTCCTTTTTTAAAAGCGGGAGGAAAAGGAGATGTAGGAAGAAGCTTACTAGAATCTTCAAAGGAGATATTTGGGTATATTCCCTCTTTCCTTGGATGGGCTTTTTTTATAGTTTTTTTAATAGGTTTGATTTCATTATTAATAAAACTTATTTTAGGTTTTGATCTGTTTATAAAAAGGGAAAATAGAGAGATTGATAGTGATTTCTTTAATTTAATATTCATTATTATATTCACTTTTTATTTTGCATTTGTAATGAGAGGAGGAGAAGACAGATGGGTTTTACCAATTGCCTTGCCCTTATTATTGATAACTGGAAAGGGATTTTCAATTATTTATGATTTTATGAAAAAATACAATAGATATATTGCTATTGGTTTGGTTGTTATTTTACTAGCAATTGGAAGTTATCAAGAGATAAAACAAGCTGATTTCATCATAAAAAACAAAGTCAGCAGTTATTTGCAGGTAAAAGAAGCGGCTTTATGGATGAAAGAGAATTCTAACCCTAGTGATAAGATATTCTCTGTTTCATTACCGCAGACTTTTTATTATTCTGAAAGAGAAACTTGGTCTTATACAGAGGATAAAGAACATAATTTCATTGGTAATGCAAGTCTTTTTGAGAAATTCTTATTTGAAGAGAAGCCAAAATATTTAACTGTGTCTATTTTTGAGTATTTGCCGCCATGGATTGTGCCTTACATAGATGAGCATAAAGATATGTTTAAACCGGTTCAAGGATATGTTACCCAAGACCAAAAGCCCTTATTAGTGGTTTATGCGGTTAAATATGAATAGGGTTTATTGTATTATAAAATTAGTTGATTGAAATAGTTAATAAGAATTATTTTTTATGGTTTTCTAAATGAATTTTAAAGTCTTTACCTAAATTATATAGACTATCTCCAATATTTTTTGTTCTTTCCTCTAAAGTTCCAAGACATTTACCTTGATTTATCAGAAAACCGACAACTACAAACATCCCAGCTAAAATAATTCCCATACCCGCAATTATAATATTTTCAGTCTCCCATGTTCCCCCTAAAATTGCCTTTAAGACTTGATACGCAACATAGATAAGAATGATTATGTAAATTATTCTAAATAATTCTATGATCGCTTTTTTTAAATCCATCCTAATTGCTTGGCTAACCACAAGAAAAAGAGAATAGCGAGGATTAATAAACTCCACCTTAAGAATTCCAAGAACCAATCAACCTTCTTTTTCTTTACCATTTCCACCTCTTTTTTACGATCATAGATATAAGTTTCATACTTTAAAATCTTTGCCATTTTCATCTTCTATCAATTTTTCAACTGATGAGTTAAGTCGGAAGGAAAAGGTTTAAAAGGCATTTTCTAGTGTTTTCTGGGATGAAAATCGCTTTTTTGGAGATAATGCCCTATCCATATTTCATAGGTGGCGGAAAGACACATATAGATAATTTAGCTAGCTATCTAATAAAAAAGGGGCATGAAATCTATGTTGTTTCTTCCAAGAGCAATGAAAAAAAATTAGATTATCCAGAAGAAATCAAAGTGGTAAATGTTGGCTTAAAACATAGAAAATTTAAAGGAAGTTTATTGTCTTATCTGTACAGGATGGTTTTTGAAATCTTTTTTGTTCTTAGTGCTGGGGTAAAATTAAAAAAGATAAAACCAGATATAGTAAATGCCCAAAGCCTGATTACTACTGCGTTGCCTTGTTCAATATTTAGAATTCCTTTTGTTGCTACGGTTCACGGCATTTTCAAATTGGGATTTAGTAAAATATGGGAATTAAAAAATAAAAAAACAGTGAGCAAATTTTCCTTTTTTTATGAATTAATTGAAAAATTTAATTTAAAAAAATGCAGAGCGATAGTTTGTTTAGGCAAAACTACATATGATTATTACAAAAAATACAATAATAATTGTTTTATTGTACCAAATGGAATAAATACTAATGCATTTTACAATATGAAGCTCAAAAGAGAAAAAGACTTAATCTTTATTGGTAGATTCACCGAACAAAAAGGGGTTTTGAATCTAGTTGAAGCAATGAATAAATTAGAAAAAAACAAATTAACCCTCGTGGGAGAAGGAGATCTAAAAGAAGAGATACTAAAGAGAGTAAAGAACAAAAAAAATGTAGAATATTTGGGTGTAAAGAGCCAGGCTGAAGTAGCTAAATTATTTAACATAACAAGGTTTCATGTTATGCCTTCTGAGTTTGAAGGATTACCAATTTCATTATTAGAATCTATGGCTTGCGGATGTATACCTATAACTACCAATGTTGGCGAATCTGGGGATGTTATAAAACATGGTGAAAATGGCTTTTTAATGGTGAATAACACACCAGAAGGCATTATAAATGCCTTAAAATTAGCTGAAAAAGAAGATTTGGATTTAATATCAAAAAATTGTGCAAGAACTATAAAAGAAGGATATGATTGGAATATTTTAACTGATAAGTTCATTGATGTTTATAATAAAAGTTTAGAAAGGAATTGATATGGCAAATTATAAGCAGAATAAATTGGATGAAGACTTTAATCATATAGACAGAAAAGAATTTTATTATGATATATATGGTTTTGTTATTAGTGTGGATAGTGAGGTAAACAATGCTTTTTTTAGGGAGTATAAACGATTTTTAAAAAAAGACAGACCTGAAAAAATTGATTTGTTTATAAAAAAATCCAATAAAAAGCTACCAATAACCTTGCCAATGGGAAATAAGGGAATTTCAATACCATTTAATGGGAGTACTGTTTATTTTGAAAATGGGGTGTGGAGTGATTGGTTATTATACACAATAGAACCTTTGATAGAATGGGAAGATAAATGTTTTTTACATTGCGGAGCTGTGGAAAAAGATGGAAATGCTTATTTGTTTCCTGCAAAGTCTGGTGTAGGAAAAACTGCTTTAGTCAGTTATTTAATAGATAAAGGATATAATTATTTGGCAGATGACTGGTTGATCATTGGTAATAAAAAAGCTTATCCTTTCTTCAAAACTTTTCATATTTATGATTATAATTTAAGGGACAAAAAACTAGCTAAAAAGGCCTTGGGAATTAAAAGATTTTATTATCTGCCTTTAATAAAATTAATGGACTTTTTGGCTTTGGTTTTAAGGCACAGGTTTATAAAAATTGCAATACAGAGATTTAAGCCAATATTCCCAATTGATGTTGAAGAAATGTTTCCTGGAAAACTTGGGAAAATAAGCAAAATAAAAAGAGTTTTTTTATTGGAAAAAAATAATACTAATGATGAAATAATTTTAGAAAAAATAGAGCCCAAGGAAATAGCAACTAAAATGATGTATATCTGGTTAAATGAGGCAAATCATTTTTATAGAAATTATTTTGAATACGCATATGATAACGGGCCTGTTGAAAAAATAGAGAAACGTGTTGAAAAAGATGGCAAAATCATGATGGATTGTTTTTCAGAAGCTGAAACTTATAGATTGCATGTACCAAAACATATAAATCCTGAAAAAGTTTATGAGAAGATAGGGAGGTTGCTATGACAATTCCAAAACAAGAATATTGCAAAGTATGCGGAAAATATCCCAAGAATAGAATTAAAATTTGGAGACTTAGAGAAACTAGGGCTTATTGCGATCATGAATGTTTAATCAGAGACTTATTAGATTTTTGCTATATGTGCGGAAATTATGTTAAAAGAAAGAATAAACTCACTTACTACACTGATAAAATAAACAGGACTTTTTGTTCTGAAAAGTGTTTGATTGGGTTTATAAGAGAAAATGATAAAAAATAATTTTAGTTTATTGAGTCAAGTAATAGTTTTTTGACTGCTTCTGTTCTAAATTTTTTTATGTATTTTTCAAAATCTTGATTTTTCTTTTTTAGTTCTGTTACTTTGAAGATTGCAGATGATAAATCATTGATATCATAAGGTTTTGCAAACAAGCCAGTGATTTTATTAGTTACTGTTTCATTTGGACCAGCATTATCATTCCAAGCAGCGACTGGAGTGCCGCAAGCTATGGCTTCTATTGGAACTAAGCCAAAATCCTCTTTAGGAGCAGATAAGGCAAAGGCTGATGCTAGGTTGTATAGAGCAATTAAATCTTCTTTTGGTATCGGGCCTAGAATTCTAGCTCTATTCTCTAGATTTAGTTTTTTTATTAAGTCTGACAGCTTTTTTTTGTAAGCATCTGAAATCATGCCTGATATTACTAAATCATAGTTTTTAGGCAATTGATTAAATGCTTCTATTATCCATTCGAATTTTTTATCTGGTATAATGCGACCGGTTGTGTAAATAAATGGATTGTTTAAATTATATTTCTTAATAAACCGAGCTAATTGTTTTTTACCTATTATCTTAAAAATATCTGCCAGTGGCGGATATAAAATAATGTAATCTTTCTGGCCATATAATTTTATTGCCCTTCTTTTTGTGTAACCACTAATTGGAAAAACCTTATCTGCATTTCTAACTGCTAGTTTATCCATTTTTTTTAAAATTGGACTTAAAAATGAACCTAAAAATACTGCAATTAGTCGCTTGAGATTGTTTGCGTATAAAACCCTTTCTTTAAAACTATCAAAGTATAAGAAGTTTGGAGGATGACATAAAACTATGTAATAAGGAATCTTATATTTTTTCTTTATTTTATAGCATAAGTATGAACATAAAAAACTGTAGCTGATTAATAAATCTGGTTTTTCCTTTAAAATTTCTTTTTTGCTGAAGATCAGAGAGAAAATTTTTAAAATTTCACTTGCTTTGATTTTTGAGAATTCTATGATTGGTATATCTTTTTTTAGATCAAAATCTTTTTTTAATGTATCTTCTGTTTTTTTATTAACTGAAGCAAAAGCTAAAACCGAATTATATTTTTCTTTAAGCCAATTTGAGTGCCTGAACATCATTCGTTCTAAACCACCGAATTCAGACAAAAAATCATACATTAATATTATTTTTTTCATCTTGAAGCCCTGATTAACCAACCTGATTTTGTATCCTTAACTTTCTTAAAAAACTTATTATGGACTGAGGATAAAAAAATAATAAAGATCCAAATAAAAACCCCAAAAGTAGTTTTTAAGCTTTTAGTTTTTCTAATGTTCCTTATTGTGTATAATAATAAGGGTAGGTAAAAATTTGTTAAATTTGCTTTTATTTTGTATTTTGAATATAATTGCTCTCTTGCTAAGGATGTTCTGACTTTCTGCCTGTAAATATCTCTAAATGTTGTTTTATCAAATAAGGCCACCATTCTTGGAAACTCAAGATTGTCTGGAACAAGGATAGAGTAACCCTTGTCTAATATGTCTAGAGTTCTTTCAAAGTCATCGCCTAATGTAATATTTTTTTTGTATAATTCTTTTCTAAAAATATTTATTAGGAATGGAAAAAGCATTTTTTCTTTGTCAATGAACAAGAGACTATCTTGTTTTTTTGTGAATTTTTCTCTTTGATAATCAAACCAAAATGAATTAGCAAAGGCTGCACTTTTAAAAGCGAAGGAATTACTTTTTGACAATAATTCTTTATCAAACTCAACTGGAAAAGATTCTGAGATGCCGCCTAGGTTTGGATCTTTAAACAAAGAAAGCATTTTTTCTATATCCTCTTTTTCATTTACTTTAAACTGCCAATCTGCATCATTTATTATGATAATTTCCCCTGTAGCGTGTTTTATTATTGTGTCTATAACTTCTGGCTTGCCTTTACGGGAATTTAATTCAAAAAATTTTATTTTATTTGAATTTTTTTGAAATTCCTTTACTATGTTAATAGTATTATCTGTGCATCCATCTAAACCTATTATAATTTCATAGTCATCATAAGGCAGATTAGTCAAGTAGGCTAAAGTCCTTGCTATTATCTTCTCTTCGTTATGTACCGGGACTAAAAAGGAAAGTTTCATTTTGGCATAGGTTAATAGTTAATCTTTTAAATCTTTCTTGATTTTATAAGCCCGGTTATAAGGATATACGAGCTAAAAAATGCAGAATAACAATTGGGAAGTCCAAAAGAAGTATCAGTCGAAAAATCCTATTTTGAGATTTGTGCTTAGTAAGTTTAACAGAGATATAATTAGATTAGTTTCTTTTGCAGAGCCTAAAACTATACTTGATATTGGTTGTGGTGAGGGATTTATTACATATAATCTTGGTGAAAAAATAACTTCTAGGATCTTAGCTATTGATATAGAAGAAAAAGCAATAAAATATGCTAATATTTACCATAAAAGAAAAAATATAGATTATCAAGTTGGTGATTTGTTTAAATTAAAATATGAAAATAAGTCATTTGATTTAGTAATGTGTATTGAGGTATTGGAGCATCTTGAAGAATTTGAACGAGCTATGGATATAATGGTTAACTTATCTAACAAGTATGTATTACTATCTGTACCTAATGAGCCTTGGTTTAGGATTGCCAATGTTCTCAGGTTGAAGTATTTGAATAGGCTGGGAAATACGCCAGGGCATGTTAATAACTGGACCAAAAGAGATTTTAAAAAATTATGTTCAAAATATGGAAAAATTGTAAAATTCAAGACATCTACTTTTTGGAATATTGCTTTAATAGATGTAAGTAAAACTTAATATTTTATTTTTTAGCTATTACTAAATAATTTATTGTGATACTATCGTCATGGAATAATTTATCTAACGGTTTTATTATCAGGTTAATTGGTATTATCAATGGTAAGGATAAAAATTTAGGCAGTTTTGAACTTAAGGCCCAAGCAATATACTGAAAAATAGCTAACAAAGAACCGCCATTCTCTTTTACAGAAACTTCTTTAAATTTTTTAAAGAGAATATTTTTTAATCCCATTTTTGTGAATCTAAAATAATCATGCGGTAAACCATGCAAAGGCGTTGCCATGTGGGTGGTTAAAAAACAAGTTCCATTTGGTTTTAATACTCTGTGTATTTCATTTATCATTTGCTGTGGATCTTTTGTATGTTCAAGAACCTGGGTGCATAAAACAGTATCAATTGAGGCATTTTTAATTGGTAAATTTAGACCATTTCCAATTATATCTGGTTTCTGCTTGTTATGAAAAAAATCTAATTTTATATATTTTTTAACTTGTGAAAAAAAGGGCTTGTACGGAGAAGTACCTGAGCCTATATCTAACAAGATTCCAGAAGCTAAATGGGAATTTCTCTTAATATCTTCTGATAATGTAGAAAAATGAAGATAAATATCACTAGTTATTCTTGGCTTTCTTATGCTTTCTGGTGTTCTGTCCAAACCAGTCCATTTATCCATTTAATCTACAAACCTATATTTAATAAGATAAAACATATGCTTAAGGCCGTCTTTCCAGGTAATTTTTTTGCCTTCTTTAAATGACCTTGGATTAAACTTTATTGGTATTTCGTGTATTTTATATCCTCTTTTTAATATTTTCGCTGTTATTTCTGGTTCAAAGTCGAATCTTCTTGACCTTAACTTCATATCCTTGATAACTTCAGACTTAAAAACCTTATAACAAGTTTCCATATCTGAAATTCTTGATCCATATAAAGTATTTGTAATAAATGTTAAAAGCTTGTTTCCAAAATAGTGCACTGTATGCATATCTTTATTTGACAAAGAATGCATTCTTGTTCCATAAACAACTTGGGTTTTTTCTTCTAATATTGGCTGGATAAGCTTTGGGTAATCTTCAGGATCATACTCTAAATCTGCATCTTGAATTAAGATTATTTCGCTGTTTACCTTGCTTAAGCCTGTTCTAATTGCTGCTCCCTTGCCTTGGTTTTTATTGTGGGAAAGCAAAGTAATTATGTTTTCATCAGCATATTTTTTTAAAACCTTTTTTGTTTTGTCTGTTGAACAGTCATCCACTACTATGATGTCTTTTTCTATTTTAGAAGCTAGTATTCTATTTAAAATTTCTTTAATTGTTTTTTCTTCATTATACGCTGGGACTATTACTGTTGTCTTCATTAGTGCTCTCTTTTTGATTAGGTTTTTTAAATGTTTCGTAGAGCCTGTATATTAAGAAGAAAGGGGTTAATAATGAAATTAAAATTGCTAAATATAAGATTAAGTGGGCGGTTAAATCAATGCTGTTGTCTAAAATGCCTTTAGGAGTGTAACTGTCATATATCTGGTCTTTTAAAGCCCATCTTACTGGATAGAAAAAGAACATATGTGTCTGGTCTACCAGGCTTAATACTTGTGGCTTTTGTGAAATTGTTGTTTGATAAACCTTAAAATAAGGAGTTAATGGATTGCCATCACCACCGCCACTATAAATAACCTTAACTGGCTGGTTAAACTTGGCTATTAGTTGTTCCATAGACTCATTTAGCTGCTGGTTTACATTAACACCGCCGCAATTGTCTACAGCACATTCAATAAAAAAAGTATTTATAGGTATATTGTCTGTTTTTAAGTTTTTCATCTCTTCTATTATTGTTGGCATTAAAGAGGCGTCAATGTAATGCTTATCATTCATGGTCCAAGAAGTTAAACCGATATAAATCCTAGAATCCATAATTGCCAAA
>Ga0209541_10016265_pt1 | contig 11021 bp, 10 predicted proteins | sample RifCSPlowO2_01_FD_184027 | JGI IMG/M metagenome (GOLD analysis project Ga0209541, IMG submission 184027) | Groundwater microbial communities from Rifle, Colorado - Rifle CSP2_plank lowO2_0.1 (SPAdes) (version 2) | ecosystem: Environmental > Aquatic > Deep subsurface > Groundwater | place... | reverse complement strand
AAAGTTGGTTTAAAAACGTTATGCTTATCATTCTCATCAATAATCTCTTCCATTGGATTTATGGATTCTTTGCTTAGTTACTCTTAGTAAATGCTCTCGTGACCTACTCGACGAGAGATTAGTGGGAATTAACTTTGAGTAATTGCCTCAAGGAGAAAGTTAAATCTCCCTATAGAGTAAGCCCACTTAATACATCAGAGAATGCTTATCATAACAATCTTTTTAAGCTAATTTTAATAGAACTATTAATGCCTCGAGAAACATCACAACAGACAATAAATTTAATTCAAGAAGTATATCTTGAAACTGGAAGTATAGATGAGGCAGCAAAAGCAGGAAAGGTTTCTCCTGCCACAGTATACAAATATTGTGCGCCAATAATAAATGATACATTAGAACCCATTCAGGAAGAATCTCGCTCCAGAACCAATTCGAAAAGAAAATTTTTATCTGAAAAAGAAATTCTTAAAGCGCATAGGAAGTATTACGGAAATTCAATTACAGCAGCAGAGAGATTAAAAGAATCAGAAGCATATATTCTTTCAGTTTGGGAAGAGCATAATTTTCCAATTTCTAATTCAACTTATACACCATATTTTTGGGGAAGCAATATTAATCCAGAAAGAAAAAGATTATTACTTTTATTAAAATATGGTTCATCATATTTAAACGGAACCAGAAAAAAAGAAAAACCAATGGAAGAATTAGAACGCCTTTGGCGGGAAGATAAAAAACAAAGCCAGGGTCTTGAAAATGTAGAAGAAGATTAAACAATCTAAATCTGCTGGGCTTTAACAATAACTTCTTCAAGCGAAAGAAGGGCGGGGTTTTTTAATAGAAAATAATCTTCCATAATCAGAAAGGTTGATTCTCTTTTTTTCACCCACCCTCTTTTTTGCGCGAAGGGGTTCTACTGCTAAAAAATCAAGATGAGGAAATTCATCAGAAAGAGATTTTTTATCTAATCTTCTATTATCAAAAGTTTCCCCAAAATAAAGAGTCCCAATATCAGTCTCAAATTTATATGAGCATTCTTTCATTAAGTTAATTCTATATCTTCTAAAAAAGTAACAGAAATCTTCTTGCGCCTCGACATCTTCGTTCGGAACAAAAACCTGGACTTCATATTCCATAAAATAACACAGAACCACAATTTATAAGAATTTCTATTCAAACAATCCTCAAATCTTTCTTAAAATAATCTTTAACTATTTCTTTCAATTCTTGCTCTCGTCTTCGTTGCCTCCCAATTAGTGCAGCTTTACTTTGACTTCCTGCAGTAAGAATAATTCCCTCGTTTGTAATTTCTAAATCTTTAAATTCAACTGGAGAAACAACTTTGGCAACAAAATTTTTCACTTCGTTTACACTATCATCTTCAGGATTTGGAACAACTTTAATTTTCCTTCCAAGAATTTCACTCATTTTTCTTATATTAACTGCTTGCTTACCAATTGCCTTTGACATCAATTCTTTAGGAACTCCAAACACTATAAAATCATTATAGAAAAAACAAAACCGTGTATTAACATTAGTAATTTTTCCAAATAAATTAATATATCTAATTTCTTTCATATCGAGGGTATTTACCATTTTTATCTTAGATTAAGTTGTTTTATAAATCTATCGTGAATAATTAACCATTAACCTTATCTATAACTTCCTTTTTAGCTCTTTTTTTATCTTCTTCCTTTTTTATTAATGGACCAATAACTTTAACAAGTAATCCTGGAAGTCCGGTTCCAATAGGTACAGGTTGATTTAAAATTATATTTTCAATTACACTTGTAAGCTTATCTTTACTTCCCTTAATGGTTGCATTAACAAATTGTTTTACAGGAGTTTCAAAAGTTGCTCTAGCTAATATAGACGATTTTTGAGCAATAATTCCCATTCTTGTAACACCCTTAATTAAACCAGTGTTAGTCATTGCATCGGCTGCAAGTTTTAAATGTCTAATATCAATATCCAATCCCTGGGATTGAAGAACTTCTGTAATTTCATTTATTATAATTTGTCTTCCAGCCTCAATTCCCAATACATCAACAATTTCATGAAGGTCGTTTGAAAGTGTTCTTTCCTTATTCACTTCTTTATAACCTAAAATATCTTTCAAGTTAGTACCGAGTGTCATTATTACAAAATCTTTATCTCTCTTAACAATAAGAACTTGTTCAATTCCCTTAAGACCAGAAATTTTAGTCTCTTTTAATTTTTCTTTTAGCTTATAGATGTCTCTAAATGTGTATGATGAAGCATCAACAACAATATTATCTCCCTTTTCTTTAACTTTATATCCCAAATCTTTCAATCTATCTAAAACTGTTTTCTGAGAAGAATGAATCTTTCTTAATTCTTTATTATCAATATTAATCTCTATTTTTTTATCAGAGAAATTTACATTTATTTCTGATATTATTGTTTTTAACTTTGTCTCCTTTATTCTTTCTGCGAAAATTCTTGCGTTCTTTTCATCATTATGATTTTTGTCTAAATATATTTCCATTTTTGGTGATGAGGGTTTCTTTCTCGCGTCAAAAATTTCAATTAATCTGGGAAGTCCCTGGGTAACCTGCATCTCTTGAACTCCAGCAAAATGGAATACGTTTAATACCATTTGTGTTGAACTTTCTCCAAAAGATTGAGCAGTAACAATTCCAATAGCTTCACCAGGATTAATTTTTTTATTTAAATGTAATCCAGTAACATCTAATCCATCATCTCCATATGAAAATTGAATTATATTATTATTACTATCTCTAACTGTCCTATCATATTCAACCTTTAAATCTTGGAATGCACTGGCTAGTCTTCTGTATAAATATCCTGACTTCGGAGTTCTTAATGCAGTATCCATAAGTGAATCCCTACCAGTTATTGCCCCAAAGAAAAATTCATCTGGCCTTAATCCCTTAATAAAAGAACTATAAATAAAACCTCTTGACCTTGGTGATAATTCTCCTCTCCTAAAGAAAGATAAAGTTCTTCCAGTATATCCTAAATCAATTCTCTTTCCACCAAGTGCTTGCTGACCAACACAACATGCCATCTGAGTTACTTGCATAATATTACCTCCACCTCCACTCTTTATCATATAATTAACTGGATTATTCTCTGGAAATTCTTTTTTAACAATTGTTCCAATCTTTGTTCTAATCTCATTAAGAACTTGCAATATTTTAATTTCCCTCGATTCTTCTTTAGTTTTTCCTGGAATTATTTCTAAACTTCCTTCATTGTATGAATCAATAATTTCATTTGCTCTATCCTCAGATTTCTTTATTATTTCATTCGCCTCTTTGATAACTTTAGTATCCAAATCTAAATCATTAACCGAAATAGTTATTCCTCTTGATGTAATATAATTTGTACCAAGTTTGAATATTTTTGTTATAGTATTAAAAGTTTCATTTCTACCAACCTGCTTGTCTAAATTTCTAACTAATATCCCATCCTCTACACCAAAAGTATTTTCATCTATAGATCCTTTAATAAATTCACCTTTAACAACTTCAATAGATTCATCTTTATAACTCAATTCTTTTGGTAGAACTTGAGAAATAATCTCCTTTCCAGATACATTTTTTTTATTAAAGTTAGAAATTATTCCTGTTTGATATAGAAATTGATTTGCTTGCTCTCTAGTAAAATCATTTAATCCCATTAAGTAATTTCCTGTAACAACGTCGGCAGAAGTTCCTATAAGATTAGAATTATTCTTTGGAGAAATTAAATTTCTTTTAACATCCAATAATATCTTTGCTTCACTTCTAGCTTCTTCAGTTTGAGGTGAGTGGATATTCATTTCATCTCCATCAAAATCTGCATTATATTGGAACGCGGCCATTGGATGTAATCTAAATGTTCTTCCAGGTAAAACCCTGACATAATGTGCCATTAAACTTCCTCTATGAAGACTTGGATGTCTATTGAATAATACTATATCGCCGTCCTGTAAATGTCTTTCAACTTTATATCCAACTTCAATTTCACTAATAATCTCTTCTTTTAAGTCAGGAGTAATTTTCTTTCTTTTTCCATCCGGTCTAATAATATAATTTGCACCAGGATAACTATCAGTCATAACCAATTTTTTTAATAATTCAATATTCAAATCAGTAACCGTTTCTGATACAGTTACTATCTTCGCAATCTCTAAAGGAATTCCAACTTCATTTATTTCAATCATTGGATCTGGAGAAATTACAGTTCTTGCAGAATAATTAACTCTTTTACCGGCAAGATTTTTCCTAATTCTTCCTTCCTTACCCTTTATTCTTTCAGTAATTGTTTTCAATGGCTGTCCACTTCTATGTCTTGCAGGAGGAATTCTAGCAACGGTGTTATCAAAAAATGTTGTAATATGAAATTGCAATAAATCCCACAAATCTTCTATAATAACTTCGGGTGCTCCAGCATTAAGATTTTCCCAAAGCCTTTGATTAGATCTAATTATATCTGATAATTTATGAGTCAAATCATCTTCACTCCTTTCTCCAGATTCTAAGATAATACTCGGACGAACCGTTACCGGTGGTACTAGCAAATTTGTTAAAACGGCCCACTCTGGTCTGCAGGTCTTTCCATTAATTCCTGCTTTTTTCAATTCATCATCGGTTACCTTTACAAGCATTTCTCTAATTTCCGTCGGAAAAATTCTTTTTTTACCAATATAGAAACTTGTGGGCTTATCAATTTTTATTTTCTCATGAGGTGCTTGACAATGAGGGCATTTTTTAGAATCCTTTGCCTTTTTTACTCTTTGAGTAATTGTTAATTTTGCTAAATCATCATCATATATTAAAAATTTAGAACATTCTTGACAATAACATTTTAATCCTAATTCTATTAAAGTTACATACTTTAAATGAATAACTGCACGAGCTAATTCAATACTTCCTGGATGTCCAAGACATTCTTTTAATCTTCCCCCACAAGTTCTACATCTTACACCCGGATCAATAGCACCAAGTCTCAAATCCATCAAACCACCATCGACAGGATAACCATCAATATCATAAAGTTCAGGAGTTATAATTTTTGCACATCCTATTTTTTTAATAACGTCCGGACTAATCAATGTAAATTCAATTTCCTTAATTTGTTTTCTAATTGGTTTTGTCGGCATTTTTTAGTTTTTATTGATTTAATTTTATATATGATGAACATAAAGTATAATCATTATCACATGGAATATCATTTCTTAGCGAATTCCTAATCTCTTCATCACACATTCCATCATGTTTAAATGGACATACTATTTCTCTTCCAGCTTCTTTCTGTCTTCTAAATCTATCTATATATCCACTTATATCATCCTGGGGTTCAAAATCTACAACAATCATTCCTTCCATTTTATTCATATTTATTCTTCAAGTTAAATTTAGTTTGAATATTCTTTGTTATCATTTTATTCTTCTATGGGGGTACATATATATTCTTCTGTGTTTAATTTTAATTGATCTATAGTTAATACTAAAATATCAATACTTGTATGGGTGTTTTCTTTAATCCTATTGTTTAGACATTGTTCATTCTCATCTGCATCTATAACTCCAACATTTCCAGCTACAGCAATATATTTCTTTCCGTATTTTTCTCTCAACTTATCCTCATGTTCTATTACATACTGACGTGCTTTCTTAATTGGTAATGGTATTTTCATCTTACTCATATTTATTCTTCAAATAAAATTTAGTTCTAATGTGCAATCCTTGTAATTCTTCCATAAGAAGTTTAAATGCATAAGATACTTCAATTGGCTCAACTTCTTCACCATTACATATTGGACAATAAATTCTATTTCTTATATTATCATCGACGGCAATACTTCCACATTCAGAACAAATATGTAATACAACTTTATCTGAATCATATCTTTCTTTCAATAATAATGATGCTCCATGGGCAACTAATGCTTGCTGTTCCATCTCCCCTAATCTTAATGCTCCACCCCTACTTCTCCCTTCAACAGGTTGACGAGTAAGTAATGCAATTTTACCCGAACTTCGTCCATGAATCTTATTCTTAACCATATATCTTAATTTCAAATAATACAAATTTCCAACGAATATTTTAGCAGAAATCTTCTTTCCAGTTATAGGATTAAACATAGTTTCTTTCCCATCAAATCTAAATCCCATATCCTTTAATTGTTCTTCCAACTCTGGTTTACTAACTCCTGAAAAAGCAGTACTGTCAATAATTTTTCCACTAGCACTACCAACTTTTCCAGCAAGAAGTTCTAACAAATAACCAACAGTCATTCTACTTGGTATACCATGAGGATTGAATAATACATCTGGTTTAATTCCTCTTGAAGTAAAAGGTATATCTGCTTCAGGAACGATAGCACCTATAACTCCTTTCTGTCCGTGAGATGTTGCAAATTTATCTCCTATTTCAGGAATACGTTGATCACGTGTTCTAATTTGAACAATCTTATTTCCTTCTTCATCTTCAGTTATGAAAACAGCGTCGACAACACCTCTTTCTTCTTGCCTCATAACAACACTTGATTCCTTCTTCGTTTTCACCGAAATTTCCCTAGCTTCAGACAAAAATTTTGGAGGTGCAGTCTTACCAATTAAAACTTCTCCTTCATTTATATCTACTTCTGGACTTACAATTCCATCATTTTCTAAATATCTATATGAAGATTCAAGTTTATAACCAGATGTGCCTTTTTCCGGAATTCCAATTTCGTCTCTTAACCCACCTGCATAATTAAGTTCCGTCGCTGAATAGGGCCTAAAGTAGAACGACCTTCCAACACCCCTATCAATACTACCTTTATTTAATACCAATGCATCTTCCATATTATATCCATCGTATGTCATAATAGCGACAACAAGATTCTGTCCAGCAGGATATGTTTGCATTGTATCATAAACAAAACTTCTCACAATAGGTTTTTGCGGATATTCTAAAATACTTACATCAGTATCCAATCTACATAAATAATTAGCAGCATATAATCCAAGTGCCTGTTTTTGTGTTTTACTTCCTCTATTCAATCTTGATGACTGGTCATGATTAGCATAAGGAACTAAACTTGTTACTACACCAAGTAAATCCATAGGGTCAATTTCCTGATGAGTATGTTCAGGAGTAATATCTTCGGGATACAATGCCACAAGAGAATTTTCTTCCTCTGCTGCATCTAAATATTCTATAATCCCCTTTTTCACAATATCATCCCAAGTAAGATTTCCTTGTTCAAGTTCAACAAGATGTTCATTCTTTAATTTTGAAACATTATTCTCAATTATTATCACAGGTCTCAAAACCCTTCCAGGTTCAGTTGATATTGCAATTAAATTTAATCCATCATCTCTTCTAATATTAACCTCGATGGGCAACTCGCCATTCCTTCTTTTTTCTTTAAAATTATTAACAAATTCCACTGGATTTGATACATTACCAATAAAAATACCATCCATAAAAACATCCAAATCTTTATTTTCTCCATTTTTTACTAGGCCAATATTCTCAAATAATTTAACTAATTCATCAGGCGTTGTTTTTATTCTTGTTGAAATTTTACTTAAAATCGCCAAATTTTTTCTCAATCCAATCTCAGTTCCTTCTGGAGTTTCAATTGGACAAAATCTTCCATAATGTGTTGGATGTAATGTTCTTGCCATAAAATTTTCTTGTTCACCCGGAAGCATACTCGATACCCTCTGCAATTGAGAAATTGTTTCTAAATAATTTGTTTTATTCATATTTTGAGTTACTCCTTTTCTTTCTCCAACCCAACTACCTGTCGCTATTGCAGACTCTATTCTATGTGAAAATAATGTTGACTTTGCTATAGTTTTAATAGAAAAGAATTTTTTCCTCTTCGCTGATTTTTGCAAAGAATATTGCATGTCTCTTATCAAAATTCCAAGATTAACTCTAAATAGACTTGACAATAAATCCCCGCTCAATCTAACTCTCTTATTTGCATAATGATCTTTGTCAGTTCTTAGCGACGGATTTTCTTTAGCAATCAAGAATTGTTTTATAAATTTTGTTAAAGTAACTGCTTTTTTTATTCTGTCTTCCTTTTTCTGTCCAATATGTGGAAGTAAATATGAATCAATTCTTTGTTTAACTCTATCAAGAATTTCTTTCTTTGTTCCTTGAAGTGAAGTTTTTTCAGCGATATACATCATCGCATCTTCGGGAGTTGCAATATTTGCAAATTCATAAAGATTAACAATTACACTATCTGTTTCTTTCCCAATTAATTTAGAAATTTCAGATTCTTTTGTTAATCCAAGTGCCTTAAGAATTATAATTGCAGGAGTATTCTTAAATCTTGAAAATGAAACTTCAATTAATCCATCTTTACTTTCTGTTATAGATACAGGAATTCTATAAGTCCCCTTCAAAGAAAATAATCTTAAAAAAAGTTCAACATTTGCACCCCTGGTTTTAGATTCTATGAATACTTGATTTTCTGCCAGGTCTTCTGTCATAACCAATACTCTTTCATTTCCATTAATAATAAAATATCCTCCTGGATCAAGTGGATCATTATAATTTTTAACAAGTTCTTCTTTTGACATTCCATGAGTATTACAAGCCTCACTCTTCACCATAATAGGGATCTTTCCAATTTCAACCAATTGTGAATCAGTTTGATTTTCTTTCTTAACACTTATCTCTAAAGTAATTGGTGCAGCATAAGTTATATTTCTTAATCTTGCTTCAGCAGGAATAATCCTTGACGATGAACCATCTGCCTCTACAACTATAGGTTTTCCAACAGAAATCTTTCCTAACTTTATCTCAAAATCTTCATTATTTATTGACTCATTTACTTCATCTACAATTTCCTGCATTTTCTTTTTTAAGAAATTGTTAAATGAAGTAATATTGGATTCAACCAATGAATGTTCTTCTAAAAACTTTTTTACAACAATATGATTATTCTTAATTACCATATTCAATTTTAAACTACAACTCTAAAATATTCTACAACCCCCTTTTCATCTTTTCTTTCAATCTTTATAACATCACCAACTTTACATCCATTGGGCAATGCGGGGTCGGATATTAATATTTTAGGAACCTGGGATTTAGAAACATTAAGTTTTGTAAGAAGTATTTCGGCATCTTTTTCATTAAGTTTTATGTGTTTTGGTTGGAGAATGTGCATTTTATTAAGGGGAGGTTTATATGTATGGCATAATTGTCATATCAAATCATTAACGACTTTATAATACTAAAAAATTACAAAAGTTAGTTTAAAAATGTTTGCCTTACAAGAAAATTGGCATACTATCCACCAATTTCATTTATTATATATATTTTATCTATTCTTTCTACTATCAAATAAAATGGCCCCGGAGGGATTCGAACCCCTATGAAAAATTGAAAATTTTTTATGCGCTTCAAGCGGGGGTTCAGAAAGAAATGGCCCCGGAGGGATTCGAACCCCCGACACCTTGATTAAAAGTCAAGTGCTCTAACCAGGCTGAGCTACGGAGCCAATAACCCAATAAGATAATTTCCATTTAAAAAGTTACTGCTCACAATAAATATCTTCTAGAATTTTTAATTTACCAAATATTAATCCTTCAAAAACTTTCCCAGCTTTTCTTCAAAATCATCAGCACTCATAACACCCAAAAATTCTCCAATTACAATTCCATCCTTAAATAATTTAAAGTTTGGAATTGACATCACTTTAAATTTTTGAGAAATAATTTTATTATCCTCAACATTAACTTTCGCGAATTTAATTTTTCCATTAAAAATTTCAGATAGCTCTTCTATTACCGGAGCCATCATCAAGCAAGGCATACACCAATCTGCAAAGAAATCAATCAGTACATATCCTTCTTTTACAAATTCTTCAAATTCCCCATTAGTAAGTTCTGGTACAACATCATTTTGATTTGAATTTGCCATTTTAATATCAACAAACTTTCTTTCTTGTTTAAACACACCTCATAATACATGGCTTTCTAGAATTATCTTAACTTATAAAACTTTCTAATTTAATGCTCTGTCCGGAAAGACAAAAATTTTGACGGACCAAAAAATAAAACTTTGAATTTCTCCAGAAGAAGAAAGTTTTATTTTTCTTTTAATATTGTAAACAATCATATGCCAGCCGAATTCTCTCTGTTTCATAAAACATTTTTTGCTTCTCAATGAATTAATCTGTGTTCTTTTCAGAACAGAATTAACTGTTTCATTAATCCACCTCATTCCATAAAATTCCGGAAGTTCAACACATTGCCGACGATAAAATCCTTTTGGCTTTTCATTTTTGAAACCCCTCCTATCCATCTTTCTAACTGGAGCATAAAAAATAATTCCATTTGCACGAGCGACTTCGTGCAAATTTTCTGAATCATAACCTTTATCTCCCAATCCAATTATGTTTTTTATTTTATTTCTTTTGAATATTCTTTCGGCACCTTTAACATCATGTTCTCTATGAGTTATCAAGCTGAAATCCAAAACTATTTGTGTTTTCACGTCGATAAAAATGTCTGTTTTTGCATAAGGCATATGCGGAAGATGAACTTCTCCAACTCTTTTTTCATAGTGCCTGCTCCTCTGCCATGAATCAAATCCTGTTCCATCAATTGAAGTTAATTCAATTTCTTTCGGCAAAAGCACTTTGCATATTTTTCTTATTATTTTCATATTGAAAATTTTCAGCCAATCATGCAAAGTGCTTTTCTTCGGAATCTTTTTTAATCCAAGATAAGAAATCCATCTTGATTCACTTAAATCCTCGTCGATAAATGCTCTTATTGATTTTCTGCTTCTGTGAAACAAAATTATTATTGAAACTCTTTGATAATTTGTAAATTCTTTATTTCCTGTTTTGTTAAAATGCAATGGCAAATCTGAAGAATGGAAAAGTTTAATTAATTCTTCTTCCAACTTATTATTATATTTAGGCAGGATAATTTGCTGAAACATATCCTGCCTAAATTATTTGAGAATAACTATTTTTCGGTTGAACTCCGGACAGAGCACTAAGTTAGAAACATTTAAATATTATTAAA
>Ga0209541_10016259_pt1 | contig 11025 bp, 13 predicted proteins | sample RifCSPlowO2_01_FD_184027 | JGI IMG/M metagenome (GOLD analysis project Ga0209541, IMG submission 184027) | Groundwater microbial communities from Rifle, Colorado - Rifle CSP2_plank lowO2_0.1 (SPAdes) (version 2) | ecosystem: Environmental > Aquatic > Deep subsurface > Groundwater | place... | reverse complement strand
CATAACCGGATGAGATACATGAGTAACAGCCTTTATCCTACCAGTTTGGATGCCTGACGGCATCCTTTTGGAGGAGTAAAAGTGTCTACGATGTATCTCATCTTATTCAGCCCAATTTTAGCTAAAATACGGCAAAATAATGGAAATTGCGAAATCTTATCCACAGTTTGACAAAAACACTTTAATGTGATAACTATATATCTAACTGCCCGATTCACGAGGAGGTGAGTATGCTTTTACTGGTAATTATGACCAATACGAGTCATGACTCTGAAGAGGCAAAACACATGGTGGGGTTGCAGTTCGAAGAGTGGAGGAAAAAGCATCCGCAGCCGGATATCAGGATGATGTCTACATCCGAGTCAGCGATGCCCGGCGAGTACTCGTTCACTCTCACCTTCATGTTCTGGAATCCGCGCTACGAACCCCGAATCCCCATCCTCTGACCCAACGGGCGGCACCAAGAATGGTGCTCGCCTTGATTAAATTATTTTAATCAAGGCGAGCACCATTCTTGGAAAAAATAATAAGAACATTTATAATTATTATGAATGTTTTTTGTTTTTTAGCTATTGTCAATAGTACTTGTCTACAGATTTTTTGGCTAAAATTAGCCATTTTCCTTTTGATAATATTTGATAACATCAAGCCTTTAGGAGTATAATTCAGTGAATAAATTATCGTACCGTCAAATTGTCATCCCGAGCGAGGTTCGCACCGACGAGGGATCTCTGTCCGATTGAAATTAAAAAAATTAAAAACACCGCTGTTAAATAAATATGCAAAATAAAATAAATAAATTTATCCACTGGGCGCCAAGAATTCTATCAATTTTATTCGTACTTTTTTTATCGATATTTTCATGGGATGTTATTTCTCCGGAATTAAAATGGTGGGAATTAGCCGTGGGATTATTTATGCACAATATCCCGGTATTTATATTAGCTGGAATTATTGCAATTTCCTGGAAGCGTGAAATTGTCGGCGGTATTGCTTTTATTCTAGCAGGATTGCTATATATTACTTTGTTAATAATGAACCGGTTTGAGCAGGACATAACATCATGGTCTCTAATAATTTCCGGACCGGTATTTTTGATCGGAATATTATTTTTGGTGAACTGGTTCAAAAAGAAAAAAATAATTTAATGAAAAATTATGCCAAATTTAAAAGAAATACAACTAGAAATAAACGAGATTAAGAAACGCAACGAGCGAGTAGAAACGGACAAAGCCTGGGAAACCAGTTGGACCAGAAAAATTATTATTTTATGTTTGACATATATTGTTGTAGTAACATTTTTCTTTTTTGCCGGACTGCCAAAACCATTTGTAAATGCCATCGTTCCAGCCACAGCTTTTGTTTTATCCACATTGACAGTGCCACTCTTCAAAAAATGGTGGCTGGATAAATTTCACAAAAAATAAAATCATCAAAATAAAAAACAAAACTTATCAACACCCAAACTCTCTTGACACAACAACTCATCATCACTAAAATAGATTCACTTTTCTCCAATGAGCTGCGGAGGAGTTGATGTCTCAACCGGATCTGAAACTTAAAAACAAATTCTCTCTCCATTCCTTAACACTTTAAAATGTTTTGGAATGACGTTTTCAAGCTTTGATCCGTAAGCTAAAACATGCAACTCTTTGCGCAGCTCCATGGAGAAAAAATTCTCCCCGTCATTCGACCGGGAGTTTTTTATTTTTTATGGCAACGCGGGTTGGGATATATGATTTTCTCACTGCGTATGCGCACTCCCGCAAACGGCCCCATCCATGAAGCGTACTCGTTTCAAAAATCATATATCCCAACCCGCTTATCAGCAGTTCAAAAATACAGAAAAATTTTTAAACGCTGATATGATATTTTTTGAGCGGGTTATGGCCGCCACAGCGGACATCCCTGAGGCCTCACGGCCGAGGAAAGCGAAAAAATTATCATATCAGGATTTTAAAATTGCCCATCATTCAATATATGTGCTATACTATAATAAATTTATGGGCAGAAGAAGGTCTAATAATTTAAGTTTCCAAGAACGACTGGATTTGAATCCGGAAATTAGCCATGGACTGGTGGCTATTTTGTTATTTGTCGTGGCCGGGTTAGCTATTTTAAGTTTTTTCCAAATGGCAGGAGTGGCCGGGGAATTTATCGACTCCTTGCTCGCCATCTGTTTTGGCCAGGTTCGCTATGTCTTTCCAGTTATATTGTTTATTATCGGCATTTTGATCATCAAGGATCTGGATTATGATTATCGCCCCACACATTTCTGGGGTGCTTTAATTTTCTTTTTGAGTTTTAATGGTCTAATTCACCTCAAATATGAGCCAACACAGATGCTTGATCTCGCCCTACAAGGCTTGGGTGGTGGTTTGGCCGGCACAGCTCTCGCCTGGCCTCTTGGCACTTACCTAGGTTATTGGGGCGGCTTAATTATTCTCATCGCGCTCATATTAGTCGGCATTATTTTCCTTTTCAATACTTCCCTTGCTCAAATTGTTAATTTGCATAAAAAAATGTTTTCAGTTTTGGGTTGGTTTGGCGGACAAATACTTTCTTTTGGCAATGTTTTCAAGAAAGATAAGGGTGTACAAATCCAGGGTGAATACGAATTAAGCAAAGTTAAAGACAATGAACGGGACGGCCAACCAGAGGAAGACGAAGACAATCGACCTTTTGCGCATCGTACTATTTCTAAAGTAAAAAAAGAGGAAGAAAATGAAGAAGTGGAAGATGAAGAAGAGAAACCCATAACCCCTTTTAAACCAAAAGTTATTATCCGTGATTTACCACCGATAGAATTGCTGGTGGCCTCAAAAAGCAAGCCTACTTCGGGAGATATTAAAAGCAATGCCGAAATGATCAGAGATACCTTTCATAATTTTGGCATTGAAGTAGACATGGGTGAGGTACGAGTTGGCCCATCTGTCACACAATATGCTATGAAACCGGCCAAAGGTGTCAAATTAACTCGTATTACTACTCTTAGCAATGATTTAGCTTTGGCTTTAGCCGCTCACCCTATTCGTATTGAAGCTCCAATTCCCGGCAAATCACTGGTTGGTATTGAAGTACCAAATCAAAAAGTGGCTATGGTTACATTGCGAGAACTTGTTGAAAGTCAAGAATTTCAACGTCGCGAGCATAATTTAATGCTTGCTCTAGGCAAAGATGTAGGCGGCAAGGTTTGGTTCGCTGATCTTCCAAAAATGCCACATCTTTTGATCGCCGGTGCGACAGGCTCCGGCAAAACTGTATGTATTAATACGGTTATATTGAGCTTACTCTATCAAAATACGGCAGAAACCCTACGTTTTATCATGGTTGATCCAAAAAGAGTAGAACTGACTCTGTATAATGGTATTCCACACTTATTAACTCCCGTCATCACCGACGCACACAAGACGGTAAATGCGTTAAAATGGACTATTGGAGAAATGGAACGCCGTTTTGATGTTCTCGCTAAAGCAGGTAAACGCGACATTCATTCATTCAACAAAATTTCTTCAGAACCACTCCCCCATATTGTCTTTGTTATCGATGAATTAGCTGATTTGATGGCCACTTCTGCCTCAGAAGTTGAAGCAGGTATCATTCGCATTGCTCAAATGGCCCGCGCCGTTGGTATACACCTAATAGTCGCCACACAGCGCCCCAGTGTAGATGTCATCACCGGTCTTATGAAAGCCAACATCCCGGCTCGCATCGCCTTCTCTGTGGCCTCAGTCATCGATTCACGCACCATCCTAGATTGTCCTGGCGCCGAAAAACTTCTCGGACGTGGCGACATGCTTTTCCTGACAGCCGAACTTTCCAAACCAAAACGTATTCAGGGTGCTTATGTGTCTGAAGAAGAAATGAAACATGTAGTAGATCATCTCAAGGGCGACGAACCACCGGAATACGATGATACTATTGTATCCAAGGACTCCAACGGCAAGGGTATGAATCTTTTTGGTTCAGCCAATGATGATCAAGACCCACTTTTCGATGAAGCCAAACGAGTTATTATTGAATCCGGTAAGGCTTCCGCTTCTCTCTTACAACGTCGCATGAAAGTAGGCTATGCGCGAGCCGCACGTTTGCTTGACGAATTAGAAGAAGCTGGTATGGTAGGTCCTGCTGACGGAGCTAAACCTCGTGAAATTTTTACGGAACACATGGACACAATGCCAAAAACCGCCCCCGAAATGCCAATGAATCAACAAACTATGGATGCGGGTGGTAGTATTTTTGATAACCCGGAAGAAACTGAAGAAACAAACATCGATGATTTGGATCTAAACGAAAAAACGAACGAGGAAGAGGAAGAAGAGGAAATTGATGAAAACGGTCCGGGTAGCACAGCCCCTCAAGGCCAATTTTAGTTACCTCATATGTCGGTATTTTGCTTCAAAAAAATCCATTTGTCGGATCAGAAGTTATTTGATTTGACCAAAATTCGTGAAGACAAAGGTCTTTCTTTTTTTGATTTAGAACAGGCAACACACATCCCGATCAAATATCTGCGCGCGATTGAAGACTTTCGTTTGGAAGATTTACCCTCGGCCAAAGTCTACCGACTCGCCTATTTACGCGAATATGCGAAAGCATTGGACATTGACTACAACTATCTTATAAAAAATTTTAACTTTGACAACTCTAGCAACGCAAAAAATAAAATTTCACGTTTTAAATGGCCTAATTTTTCCTTATATTTTATCTTCCGCAACTTAGGCTTCACTTTTCTAATATTGATTTTTAGTGGGTACATTTTTTTTCAGGTTCGAGGTATAATTAGGCCTCCATCATTGAATATTTATAGCCCCAACGAAGGTTACGTGGCGACAGAACCTAATATTTTAATTCAGGGTGAAGTCACATCTGAATCCAGTTTGACAATCAACGGGCAAAACATTATGATTAACGAACAAGGTCATTTTGCATCGACGATTGATTTGTCCAAAGGCGTAAACACAATCACCATGACCGCCACCAAAAAACACGGAAAAAGTACATCTCTCGTTAGACACGTGATTTATCAGGAAAAATATCAACCGGTTTCTATTAATAAGTAACTTACGAGTATTATGGCCAAACAAGCGAGCGAGGAGATAAAAAATAAATTAAAAGCAGCAGCCAGCGCCATCGAACAAATTAAGAGTAAATATGGAGATGGGGCAATCATGACTTTTGGAGAAGCCAATATCATGCAAGTAGAGGCAGTGTCTACCGGTTGTTTGTCATTGGATATAGCTCTTGGAGTTCGCGGTGTGCCACGCGGAAGAATTATTGAAATATATGGTCCTGAATCTTCTGGAAAAACCACTTTATCTCAACATGTCGTAGCAGAAGTACAAAAATTAGGTGGTATTGCCGCCTTTATCGACGCCGAGCATGCCTTTGACCCGGATTATGCCAGAAAAATTGGCATCAAAGTAGAAGAATTGTTAATCTCACAACCGGATACCGGCGAACAAGCATTAGAAATCACCGAAACACTGGTACGATCTAACGCGGTCGATGTTTTGGTTATAGATTCTGTGGCCGCATTGGTACCAAAAGCTGAAATCGAAGGTGAAATGGGAGATTCGCACATGGGCTTGCAAGCCAGACTCATGAGTCAAGCACTACGCAAACTTACCGGCATTATTTCTAAATCTAAAACTGTTGTAATTTTCATCAACCAGACCCGCATGAAGATCGGCATAGTGTTTGGTAATCCCGAAACTACTACCGGCGGCGTAGCTCTCAAATTTTATTCCTCCATGCGCATTGAAGTAAGACGTGCCGCTCAAATCAAACAAGGTGATAAGGTTATAGGCAATCGCGTCAAAGCCAAGGTAGTAAAAAACAAGGTAGCTCCCCCATTCCGTACCTGCGAATTTGATATTATGTACAATGAGGGTATTTCTATATCAGGAGACATCCTGGATTTAGGTGTATTATACAAAGTCATCGACAAAAGAGGCAATTCATACGCCTGGGGAGAGGAAAAAATGGGTGTCGGACGAGAAACTGCCAAAAAATATTTGAGAGATAATCCAAAATTAATAGATAAAGTCAGAAAACAAATCTGGGAAGTTGTAGAAAAAGGTGAGGCTCCGGAAGAGCAAGAAGCAGAAAAACCGGATGAAGTACCACCACCGGAAGAAGAATAAAACAATCAAAACCCGCTTTATTGGCGGGTTTTTTTATACATATATATAGAAAGGTCTTGCGGAGTGGGCTTGTCCACTTTTATAGGCTCCCAACCGGCAATAGGAAATACATAGGAAATGACACGCGCTCCCGGTTTCAAATCTTCCTGTAATTTTAATCTCAGTTTATTTTTTAATTTATCCGGCATTCCAAAAACATAAATAATATCAGCGGATGACAAATCTTCTTTAAATAAATTTTTATATTTTATTTTTAAATTTTTATTCCGATTAAAAAATTGCCGAATTTTTGCGGCAACATACAACGGAATAGCTATTTCTAAACCAATTGCTTCAGCCTCACATTCCTTACTTGCTTCAACCACGATACGACCATCACCACAACCTAATTCATAAAATTTTTCTCCAGGTTGAATTTTGGCCAAGTCAAAAACTCTTTTAATATCCTTCTTGCGACAAGGCACCCACGGGGCGAGCGATTTTCCAGCCCAAGCAAATGTAAAAACAACTATCAACAATAACAACAAAACAAAAAAATTCATATTTTTATAATCCAGTCGGACGCCTCACGATAGGTTGACTTCCAACATTCGTTGGTCGTGTAGGATTCATCAAACTACCAATGCTTCCCACCCGACGATCTGTCACTGATTTTATACTGCTCATTTGAGTATTAACTTGATTAATACTACTCATGCCGATGTTTGGTCTCACTTCTTGAACTAAATAAGGGCGACGAGATATTGGTTTTTTGACAACAGCCTTTTCAACATTATTTCCTTTTTTATATTCCGCCATTATTTCCTTAGCATCTTTTATATCTTCTTTACTAAATTCATCGGCCGTGCCTTTTGTTGTTTTATACTCTTGCCACAATTTCCTGGTAGCGCCCTTAATTTGATATCGACTCATTCCCCCTTTCAAACGAATGGACTTCTCGGCCGGTTTAATAACCTTTGCGATAGTAGCTACATTGCCCTTAGACAAATTCCGAAAAGCAGAATTTCTAACAGCTATTCTATTCAAGGCTTTCTGCAAACTCGGCGCGCCGGGTTTGCTAAACGAAGCCTTAAAACCTAAACCAATTTTTGGTAAATCTTTTATAACCATATAATTTATTAATTATCATCATTTTTCTGATCCTTATTTTTTTTAAACCTCTCATCATTAAATATAAAAACCAAATACATTAATAACGTACTACCAATTGCTAAAATATAATAATGAACACCGACGGCCATTCCTATGGCAGCTGTCATCCAGATGCCCGCGGCGGTTGTTAGACCATCTATACGATTTTCTTTGTGTAAAATCATACCGGCACCCAAAAAACCGATACCAACAAGAATCTGGGATGCTACTCGAGCTATATCATCACCAAAGGCATTTAATGAAAGTATGGTAAACAATGTCGCCCCACCGGTAACAAGGGCATATGTACGCGGACCAGCGAATTTACCACGCTGTTCTCGTTGCAACCCCAAAATACCACCCAAAATAATGGCCAGAAATATTTGAGCCAAAAAAATTAATTCTGGCAACCAATATACCATTGGAATATAATTATACATATGCACGATACGTTATTTTGATATTATACACACAGTATATCACATTTTTGCCAGACTCGACTATAGTCAATAATTGACTTTTACCCTAATAGTTGGTATATTATGTTCACTTGAAAATTATATATGGGTCGATAGCTCAGCCGGTAGAGCATCGCGTTTGCAACGCGAGGGTCTGGGGTTCGTCAGGTCATCCGACCTGACGCCCGGTCGTATGACCGGGCGAATCTAAAATAGTATGGGCTTGTAGCTCAATTGGTAGAGCATCGCGTTTGCAACGCGAGGGTTAGGAGTTCGAGTCTCCTCAAGTCCACCAACGAGCTAAAAATTTAGCTCGAAGACGCGCCGAGGTAGCTCAGTGGTAGAGCGAAGGACTGATTTTCGGTCCATACCAAAGTAATTTGGTATTAAAAATTGGGTGAATTCGGGGAAACCCCGTGGGGCAATCCCGAGCCAAGCCGGAGAGGCATTTTGTTCTTCGGAAGGTGTAGAGACTAGCGAGTGAGTGTCAACAATAATCTCGCATCAGCGCCCAACTCCCGATCATGTCGGGATGATGATATAGTCCGATCCTTAAGGAAACTTAAGAAAAATAACAAGGAAAATCCTTGCGTCGCGGGTTCAATCCCCGCCCTCGGCACCAGAAATCGGGGTGTAGCTCAATTGGCTAGAGCGTCTGGTTTGGGACCAGAAGGCTGCAGGTTCAAGTCCTGTCACCCCGACACAGTTTTTAAAACAGAGTGCAAGCTCTGTTTTATTGTTTGTTAAGCCATTTCTTTAAACATTTCCAATATCTTTTGACGACGATAATTAGTCATACCAATTCCGCCGGTGTCCACAGGGTGACCAAAATTATCATTTTCTTGTAATTTATCAATCGCTTCTACAAGTGAAGCTGAAGAAATACGTGAGTAGCGCATGGAAGTTTTAATGTCCGTGTGACGCAATTGGTACCAACCTATTTTTTCTATCCCGGCCATTTTGGCAATTGCGAAAATTTTTTTGCAACATGATGAATGAGTAAGCAAAGATCCATCATCATGGGAGAATATAAATCCCTTTGTTTTTTTCTTTGAAGCCAACATTCTCAAAACTCCATCAGTCAAAGGTATTTTCCTTATTTTATTACTTTTTGTGCTTCCAAGAATGCCGTGATAAAGCGCTCTTTGGACTGTAAGTATCTTTCTTTCAGAATCTACGTCAATCCAGATATCCACCTAATTTTTCTGCGATACCCTATATATATATCAAAAAACAGACTCATTACAAGTCTGCTCATTTATTTATTACGGTTTTTTCGTCATCAGATATATTCCAACATCGCCCCACAATCCCAACAACGATTAACTTCCTTAGAAATAAGGGGTTTTTGTTTAAAACAGTCATTTTCTGCATAGGTTCATAGTATGCTTGCATACATTGTAATATTGTGGTATAATATTTGCATAGGTTGACGGCATATTTGCATAGATTCAATATATATTAAGATATTCGTCATTCTCTCACTAATTTAGAATATGAACTCCGATTATATAACAATAAATGAAGCGGCCAAGCTTTTAGGTGTATCAATTGACACCCTGCGTCGTTGGGACAAAAGTGGGAAATTAAAGGCCATACGACAACAAAAAAATGGCTACCGTTATTATACAAGAGAAACAGTTGAATTATATCTTCAGGATATTTTTGCTATTGCCAAAAATTGGACAACCAGTCTGCCGGATGAGCCCACATCAGAATATTATTGTCCTGATTCACTTGTGTTTAAGGCCCGTTTGGGTAGATTAGAAAAAGATTTGTCAAAAATCGATGAAGTTAAATATATATTTCCTTTAATTACCGCAATCGTCGGCGAAATCGGAAATAATTCTTATGACCATAATCTGGGTAATTGGCCGGATATAAGAGGGATATTTTTTGCTTATGATATCAATAAAAAACAGATTGTTTTGGCGGATCGTGGCCAAGGTCTTTTGAAAACCTTGAGAAAAGTAAAGCCGAGTTTAAAAAGTGACAAAGAGGCCTTAGAAGTTGCTTTTACTGAAATTATTTCTAGCAGGAAGCCTGAGGCCAGGGGAAACGGATTAAAATTTGTCAGACAAGTTGTGTCGGATAATAATTCATTTAGTGTTGAATTTTATTCAGGCAACGCAAAATTATTTATTAAACAGGGGTCAGAAAATTTGAATATAAAAGATAGTGATATAAATTATTCCGGTTGCATATCTTTAATTAAGTTTTAATTTAATCATATGATTATTCAATTAAATAAATTTGGTACAACTTTAACATCAAGGCAAGATGGTAAGGAAGCATATAATGCTTTTCTTACAACACTTCAGTCTGTGCCTGATGACGAAGGAATCGAGATTGACTTTGCCGGTGTAGTAACTTTCACCCCATCGTGGGCGGATGAATTTATCACACCGATTTTGGATACATATGGTCATAGGGTGAAATTATTGTCTACAGAAAATCCTTCAGTAGAAGCAACTTTAAGATTATTGGAAAAAATTAGGTAAAATTGGGTTTACATTCATTTATTATATATTACATCAATTAAATATTCAATTCAATGTATGGAGGTTGCATTTTTTGATGAGACAATTGAAATATTTTTAACAAAACTTGAAAAGTCAACCATCGCCAAAATTTTACGCACAGTTGATCTACTAGAACGCTTTGGAAATCAGTTGGGAATGCCACATAGTAAAAGTATTGGTCGCTGTTTATTTGAATTAAGAATACGAGGGCAGCAGGAAATTCGACTGTTCTATACTTTTAATGGTAACCGTGCAGTAATTTTACATGGATTCATTAAAAAGTCTCAAAAAATCCCTCAAAAAGAATTAATTATAGCACAACAAAAATTATTATCTCTTGACGTAATATAACATATATGTTATATTATAAATGCTATGAAAACCTATACCAAAATTAAAGAACAACTTCTCAAAGATAAAACAATTAATAAGGAATACCAAAAACTTGGAGCGGAATTTATGCTGGCGCAAACTATTATTGAGAAACGTTTGGCAAAAGGATTCACTCAAGCGAGGCTAGCGCAAAAAATTGGAACTAAGCAATCTGCAATTGCACGCCTTGAATCAGGAAGTTACAATCCATCATTGATTTTTATGGAAAAAATTGCCAAAGCGCTAGATACAAAATTATTGATTTCTTTTTCGTGAAAAAAAGACTAAATAAAAAATATCCTTTATCGTAAAGGATATTTGGGACTGGTAATATAATTGGTTGGTGATATACTTAAAAAGGTCAATGTTTCATTGACCTTTTTGTATATTTTTACC
>Ga0209541_10016258_pt1 | contig 11025 bp, 8 predicted proteins | sample RifCSPlowO2_01_FD_184027 | JGI IMG/M metagenome (GOLD analysis project Ga0209541, IMG submission 184027) | Groundwater microbial communities from Rifle, Colorado - Rifle CSP2_plank lowO2_0.1 (SPAdes) (version 2) | ecosystem: Environmental > Aquatic > Deep subsurface > Groundwater | place: Rifle... | reverse complement strand
ACAACCAAATGCCCAAAAAGCCCTTGTATATTGGCGTCTTCCAGCTATCGAGTAGTTGAGAGGAATAACCTTGATTTGAGATCGACTGATAAAACAGGCTGTTATACAAAAAGAAGAAAGCAATTGGGAAGAGAAGTGGGATAACATATTTTTTCAGCCCGCCAAAGCCAAAGCTTCTCAAAACATAAAAACCTAAAATGATAAAGGCTAACCCGGCAGTCGGCCTTGCCAAAACTGCAATGCCCATAAAAAGCCCGCTGAAAACCAAAAACTTTTGGTTGGTTTCAGCTTTAAATAAATAGAAAATGCCGAGAAGTGTAAATAGCTCCAAAGCCCCGTGCTGCCACAAAGCCTGAGAAATTGATGCGAAGTTAATGGTTGCAAATAAATAAAGGCAGGCCAGAAGGGTTGCCTTCTTTTGATCCAGCAAAGTCAGGAGGAGTTTATAAAGAACAACGCCTGAAAGAGAAATAATAAGCGCCGCAGCAATCTTTGAGAGTACCGCAAGTGTAAACCAATCAAGATTCCCACCAAAAAGCACAGGAAAAAGATACACAGGCAAAGCTAAAAGCGGGGTGACAATTGGAAAGGCAGAAAGATAATGATTATCAACTTTTCTTAGATAAAACGGGGTCTTTCCAAGAGCTTGATCTTTGTCATCCGGATGCGGGTACCTTGAAACCATCATCTGATAATAATTATCAAGATAAAGTGTGTGGTCTTTAATAATTGAGACCGGCAGAAAAATTGCAGGAATTGTGTCCTCTGACTGGACCAAAGTTTCATTAAGTTTAGTCTGGTAAACAAAGAGCCACCCAAAGAAATAGATGCAAAAGGAGGCAATCAGAAGCTTCAAGGTAGTACTCATTCTGCAGTTAAGTATAGTACAGGATTGGGATTTGTGGACCAGATCAAAAACGGGTTTGGCAACACATCGGTTCTTTTAAGCTTATTAACCGCAATCGCTAAATCGTACGAATCTTCGGTTCTTGTGAAGGTAAGTTCCCTTCGAACATGGTCAGAAAAAACATAAAGTTCCCCTGACTCACTGGTGTTTAGTACCTTAAAAAACGGCTTTCCCCTCACATCAATAATAAAATCGATTTTGTTCCCGAAAGATGGATCGGTAAGAACCATTGACGTAATCTTAACCGGGTCAATACCCTTAAGTTCAAAAAGAGTCTCCCCTAACGGCAAGTCTGCAAACGAAACTGGGACTGAAAGTATTCTTGTTTTCTCACTTGCAATACATCCTGGAAAATGGAGGACCCTAGTTTCAGAAAGTTTTCCTGAGTCTTCTGAAGTGTCAAGGTCAAGTTGTTTAAAGGTAAGACTTGATGACCTAACGTCAGAAGAACAATCAATAGATAAGCTCAAGGTTACCGGCGCATCAGGAAGGGAGTTCGTCACTAGAATTAACTCCGAAGGAACAGCCGTGAGGAGGCTCTGCTTTACCGGAGTTAGATTTATGTACTTATAGATTCTGCCTTTTCCAGAATCATAAAAAGCCATATTTTGCCTAGGCGCAAAATCGCTTAAGGGCTTATTGATTAAACCGGAATACGTTGGGTGGTAGATAAGATAATGATCAACCCATATATCAAAATTGCCGTCAAACTGAAATTCTTTAAACTCGGGGTTCTGGTTAGAAAGTTTGTCGTATGGCAAAACTACTACAGATCTTTTTGGATCAAAGAGACTCTCGGCAGTTAGGGTATTCTTTTTGTTGTCTTTATATTGGTCAGCCCAATAACCGATTCCAAGGGTCAGTAACAAAACTGTTAAAAGTACCAATCTTTCTTTGAAGGAAAGAAAAACTTTTGTTGAGTGTGAAAATCCTTCCAACAGAAAAAATATTAAGGTGAGGAGAATGAGGAAAATTAGATAGTAATAATGCAAGGATAAATCAAAAGTCATAAAGCCAAAAAGAATGAGGTAAATAAGGATAAAGCCTCCAAACTTCTTACTAACAGGTCCAAGCTTTAAGCTCTTTACTCTGTCAAAGGAATACTGGAGGAAATTGATGATTTTTGGAATCAGAAAAAAGAAAAGAGTGGCAAAGTACACAAAGATAAATCCGATCTTGACCAAGTTAACAAGGTCGCTGTTGTTCTCAGTAACAGATAAAATAGTATTTTTTAGATTGACGAAGGAGATACCAAGAATTACATCGGTTCCGGATTTTAAACTATCCTTAAACAATAAAGATGATCTAAAAAGTAAGTAGAGGAAGGTCAGGTATGAAATAAAATACAAAAGGAATGAATTTTTGGACTCCAGGAAAGTCAGCACTTTTGTAAAAGCAGATACGTAAGTTTTTGGCAACAGAAGCTTTTTAGGTTCTTTAATAAGTGAGCGGATTGGTTTGATGGCCAAAACAAAAAGTACAACAATAAAAAATACAAAATAAAAATCTTGAATCAAAAAGTTATCAAAAGCCCTAAGAATCCGTTCTCTTTCAGCCAGAAAGACATTCTTTCCCTGCATTCGGTTTTCTATTACTTCATTTGATGAAGCCAGGGACGAAAAGTAAGTCTGAGCAACCCTTCTGTATGCAGGTGTTACAAGCAAGTATTCAGGAACAACTATCACTTTCTTGACTCCTATAGAACTTACAAAAATGCTGAGGGATTGTGAAGTCTCACTTAACGGGTTCAAGGAATAGAGATTTGCCCCTGCAGACTGATGGTCCACAATGGAGTTGTAGTCACAAGTAAAGTAGCCAGACAGCGTGTATGGTGAAGAGCAAATTAAAATCACTGTATCAAAATCTTTAGCTTGATCAAACGCTTGATATACGCTTAGCTGAGGGGTTAATACAAGCAAGTTTTCCAGACTTGGATCTTTTGTGTCCTCTCGCAGCACAACAAACTCATTTTCCAGTACCTGTTCGCCATCGGATGCTGTAGGGTGAACTAGGATAGAAACTTCAAGCCCCCAAGAGGTGAAAACCTGCTTATAATATTCGGCCGGTGTTACTGCACCACCAAACTTGCACCCAATTAAGATAAAAAAAATAAAACTAAGAATTAAATATTTTTTCATAGAAGACATCTTTAATAATTGCAACACTAATAAAAGCTAGGGAAGTGTTGCCACATATTTGGGCGATGCTTACGAACCCGAGCAGAAAAAGTACCGGGCTTAGGACCAAAAAGAATAACCCAAGAGAATATAAGATAACTCGATTGATACTCAAGCTCACAAGAAAAGCCCAAAGCAAAAAGACCATAAGCAAAGAAGTAGGAGCAAGTATGGAAAGTCCTACTACTCTTTCAAGTTTAATGAACAAAAGTCCTGATACCACTAGAGAGGCAATAAAATTGGTGTGTGAGAAGTTTGTGTATTTTTGAACTAATGCACCGGTGTTAAAGAAAAGAAAAAAGAAAAAGAGGAGCAAAACTATAAGTGCTTCAGTCACCGGGCCATTATAGTACTTCTAATTAGTTTGCACTAAAGCACTCACCGTCTGGCTTTAGTTGGTATAGAGTCGAATCGTCAAAAGATTGATCAAGGGTAAGTATATTGGGTTTTTCAAGAAAGCTTTGCATTTTGGCTCGCTGGCTGTCGATCTCATCCAGGTCAAAATAGAGAATGTGAGTAGCACCAAGGTTTCTAGCCTCTAACACTCCCGTACAAGTAATGAGTTTGTCTGTAAACTTGTTGCTATCAAAACCGTATTCCGGCCGATTAAAACCAGCCGGGTTGATAAAACGTCTTTGAAAGTGGGTGATATAAAAAAGAGCCGAAGTTGTTTTGGTAAATGGATAGACAGCCAACACGGAGTCTTGCGGCGTTTGATCCCTTATGTAAGTATAGACTTCTGGCGGTGTGGTCACATTCAAAATCCTTACTGGTACATAAAATTCCAAAAGAGAAATCGCGGTAAAAGGAATAAGAATAAAGGCTAAAACTTTGGAGTTTTTAACCAAACGAGTCCCCAGTCTTTGAAGCATGTGCTGATACCCATAACCTGTGAAAAGAAGGAGAAATAGAGTTGTAAAAAAGCCTAGCCTTGAGAGAACTCGAAACATGGTAAAAGTTTTAAAAAGAACATAGCTTGGCATATAAATTTTTACTGAGTTCAGAGTAAAATATGGCGGCATGGTTAATAGGATTAGGATCAACGCTGTGAACCCGAGCACAGAAAGAGTAACAAGTTTGTGATCCTCTAAGTCTGGTTTATCACTCGCTTTCAAAGCAACGAGTTTTCTCCGAACCACAGAAAAACCAATTGCAGCAAAAATCAAATTTGTCCAACCGAAATAACTTGCACTATGCTCAGCAGGAAAGTGGTTTTGAGCTAAAAAATAGCCCCATTCGTCCTGTAAAAAGGCTACAGTTTTAGTCGTAATACCACCAATAAATGGGTTCCTGGGAGATGGCAAAACGTAATACCAAGGCCTGGATGTAAAGGTGAAGAAATCCTCAAGCTTTCTTTTGGAATCGAGTAGCGTTTGCGTTGTTGTCTCCGGATCAACTTTCCAGCTGAAGTTGGCCTTTGAATATGTCGTCAACTGAGCCTCATCATCAACTAAGTAATTTGTTTTGACATAGGGGAACAGTAGTGAAATCGTGAGCAGACCAAAAGTTACAAACATCAGAAAATAATTTGCCAGGACCTTTTTGGTAATGTACTTCGTTGACAAAAATCGGCAAACTATCTCCTTTGACACCAAGAACGAAAGAGCAATCAGCACAGAAAAATAGCCGAAGTAATTATTTGTTAGAGCAATAAAAGTCATAAAAAGCCCAAGCAAAACAAAATGCTTCGCTTTTTCAGCTTTTGTCAAAAAATGAATGTATAGAATCACCATCCATGCCTGAAGCATCGTTGGATGGTTACCAGCCTGATAGTAAACAAGAGGAGAAAAAGTAATAGTCAGCCCAAGTAGGAAGGACAAAAACCTCGAAAACCCAAAGCCTTTGAAAAAAATGTAAGAGGTGAAAAAGATGAGAAGTACGCTTCCAAATACAATTAAATTGTAGACCAAAACAGAATCAAGTTTCGAAGCTAAAAGTAGGTAAACCGCCCAAAAGACAGGCTCGTTGGTAATTCCATTAATTATGAAACTGTTAAACGGATAATTTACCCAAGTCAAAGCCTGGTGGCCAAATTTCTTGATAAGCTCTGGGTAAACAAGCAGTCCCGTTTTATCTTCCAGATTACCAACAATAAAAGAGCTTAAAAGGTTCATCTACCACTGCTTTGTAAAATCAAAAGAGATGCAGGAAACATCCACAAGATACGAGTGCATACTATCTTTCAAGAAATACGCGACTTTTTCTCTGTTAAAAAGTCGAAATAAGATGGCGATTGGCGTCAGAATAAAATAAAAGACAAGAAACAGAAGTACAGTTGAGTTCAGTTTCCCAAGTGCAAGAGCGAACTTAAGCCAGTACGTAGTAATTAATGTCGCGGTTTTGAAAGATACGAGGGTAAGAAGTAAAAATCCTACTGCAAGATACAAAAGGGCAAGCTTATCGCTTACAACAAATAAAATCAAGGAAGCAAGGGCTAGAACTACTATTGTCTGATAGACCTCTTCGCGACTCACCATAAGCTACTCCCTAAAACAGCGTATAAATAAACGGAGAGATGGACGTGCCCCCTGCAAACACGATCAAAAGGCCAAGCAGAAGAAACACTATAACCATAGGAAGAAGCCACCATTTTTTTTGACCCAGTAAAAATTCCCAAAATTCTTTAAGCGTGTTCATAAGTTAGCTAATCTGAATAAATCTTCTCTTCCAGTGTGTACTTTTTATCATAAACTGTCGTTGTCTTCTTATCAAATAAGTAATTCCCAATAACAAGGTAGTCCATATCTGTTTTGACAAAGCATGTGTAAGCTTCTTCGGGGGTGCAGACGATTGGCTCACCTCGAACGTTAAAGCTTGTGTTAACAATTACCCCGTAACCAGTCTTGTTTTTGAAAGCGTTAATCAGGCTCCAGAACTTAGGGTTGGTGTTTTTGTGAACGGTTTGAAGCCTTGCCGAATAATCCAGGTGCGTTATTGCAGGAAGATCTGATCTTACAAAATACAGTTTTTCAGATATACCCATCTTGTGGTAGTTTTTTGGAAGTTTTACTCTTCGTTGTTCGATAACATTTGAGACCAAAAGCATGTACGGTGAGGCCTTCTTAAGTTCAAAGTAGTTCTTAGAGTCTTCGCTTAAGACTGCAGGGGCAAAAGGTCTAAAACCCTCTCTGAATTTTATTTTTAGGTTCAGTTTCTTTTGCATTGAGGAATTTCTGGCGTCCCCAAGAATACTTCTGTTGCCAAGAGCTCTTGGCCCCCATTCCATTCTCCCCTGAAACCAACCAACTACTTTCCCACTTGCAAGATAACCCGCGCACACTTTGCACAACTCATCAAAGTCTGAGTAATGTTTAAAAGTTGCTTTGGTTTTTGAAATGACAGTTTGAATATCAAGATCAGAAAACTCAGGCCCAAGGTAAGACCCTTTCATAGAGTCTTCGGACGATTTCACCCCTCGAGTCCCCCCAAAGTGTTGGTAATAAGCTGCAAGAGCCCCACCCAGTGCACCACCTGCATCAGATGCGGCGGGTTGAATCCACACATCTTTAAAAAGCCCGGACTCAACAAGTTTTCCAGAAGCAACACAATTTAATGCCACACCTCCCGCCAAACACAAATTCTCCTCACCAGTAAGTTCTTTTGCAGTGTGGGCAAGCTTAAAGATTATTTCTTCGGTTACCTGCTGTATTGCTAAAGCCAGATCGCAGTGTTTTTGCTTAAGCTCTTCTTCGGGGTTGCGAACTTTAAATCCAAAAAGCTCCTCCCACTTTTTTGTATCGATCATTTTCAAGCCAGTGGTAAAAGTGAAGCAATCGAGGTTTAGAAAAAGTGAACCGTCGTCTTTAATGCTAACTAACTCGGTTTTGATAATCTTTTTGTATTTCTCCAGAGAAGAAGATGTGGGGTCTCCATAAGGTGCAAGGCCCATGAGCTTGTATTCACCGGAGTTTACCTTAAACCCAAGAAAATAGGTGAAAGCAGAGTATAAAAACCCAACTGAGTGTGGAAAGTTGAGAGACCTTAACATTTTTATAGCGCTGCCCTTACCACGGGAGATTGTTGCAGTTGACCACTCCCCCACTCCGTCAATCGTTAAAATAGCTGAGGATTTAAGAGGGGAGGGGTAAAAAGCGCTGGCGGCGTGTGACAAATGGTGATCTGAAAAAAGAAGGTTTACTTTAGTCAAGTCAAAATCCTGAATCTTCTTAAGCTCCTCCAGAATCATTTTTTTTAGGAACAACTTTTCTTTGATCCAAACTGGAATTGCGGACAAATACGACTTAAAGCCTCTGGGAGCAAACACGTAATAAGTTTCCAAAAGTCTTTCAAACTTAATGAAAGGTTTTTCATAAAAGACAACAGCGTCAAGATCAGAAAGGGAAACAGGGGCAAAATTCAAGCAAAAAGAAATTGCATTTGATGGGAATGACTGGTCATTTTTCTTTCTTGTAAATCGTTCTTCTTGAGCTGCCGCGATTATCTCATCATTTTTCAAAAGAACTGCAGCTGAATCATGGTAAAAAGCAGAGATTCCTAAGATATACTTATCTTTTTTCACTAAAAGAATGTACCTTACTTTCTAAGAAAACAAAAATGGGTGGTAAACCTACAATCTAATATTTTATGGAAGTGAATTCTCTGCCCGGGCAGTCTATGGTCATCTTGACCGCAAAAACCCTATGCTCTCTAAATCCAGAAAGTTTGTAACCTGACTTAATCGGACCCGACTTTTGACAGCTCCACTCAACTCTAAGCTCCGGCGGACAGAGTGGGTCCAGCTTCTTGGATTCATGCACGATATTGCACACCTGAAGTCCGTCGCATTGCTTCTTAACTTTTGAGGTCACGTCCCCAAACTCATCCTTTGAGCATGTGTTATTGTAGTCAGCCCGCAACACAGTTATTTTTGTACCTTCATGAAAGAACGAAATTGTATAGATCCCTAAGTAAATCAAAACAAGACTAAAAGCCCCAAGGTATATGTGTGAAAACTTAACTCTCACCATAAAAAGCCTTTCACGACCCGTTTAAAAGCCGGCACTAAAGAAAAACCGCTGATTTGAGAGAGTAGGGAAACTGCTAACAAAATAGACCAGGCCTGAATGTGAGCTACCGAAATAAAAAAACTAAAATTAAAAGGAAACAGCGGAGAAGTGAAGCCGAAAATCGAGACAACCATAGGGTATCTAGAGAGGTTGCTGATGTTCGCAGAAGCGCCAGTCGTTAAATAAAAGTATGAGAATGCAAAATAAATAAAGGAAATAATGTTTTCGTAAAAAACCGCCATAGCAACCAAAGGAACTGCTAAATACTGATCCGCAATGCTAGGTGAAAATGCAAACATAGCTAATAAATAAAGGGGGAACAGCAATTTTAGGTCTTTTAGCTTGGCGATTACCAACGCCCCGTAAGAGAGCAAAGTCGCTACAAAGAAAAATGTGTACCCGCCTATTAGGGGGATTTTAGAAAAGTAGGTGTCCACGTAATACTCCGGGATAAAAAGTTTTACCAGGGTTGCAAAAGTTGAGTTGCCATACAAGCCGCCAGCTCTATATTCAAAGACATTTAGTCTGATACTTCGATAAGTGACAGCAGCTGAATTGTATGAATCTCTTAAAATTTCAACCCCAAACAGGCCAAAGAAAATGGTGTATGGGATAAGAGTGTAAGCCAATATCTCCTTTGTGCTAAAGAGCTTGTGCTTTCTGTGCGCAAGTAGTATGAAGACCGGAAAAAAGAACAGCACATGCTTGATGCCCATAGAAAAGCCAAGTATTAAAGCCGAAACAAGAAGCATCTTTTTGTATTTTGTATCGTTATTGAGATATAAAGTCTTTGCCTTAAGAAAAAAAGCCCAGCTAATAAGTCCGAGCATAATCACTGTAGCTTCAATTTGTGAATGATAACCGGTAATTAGGGTTGTTACGGGGTTTAGCAAATAGATAAATGCTGGAATTTTCCCAAACATTCTCCACAACAGTAAACTTATGACTGTATCAGAGATAGATAAAAAGAAGACCACAGCCAAGTGAAAGGATGTCATATCATGCAAAGAAAGTTTATTTAAAACTGATGCCAGGATGAATAAAGCGTAAGATCTTATTGGTCCGTGGTTATAAAACTGAGTGTAAGTATAAACACTACGTCCCGACAAAAAACCTTCCCGCATCCCCTCTGACACATCTTTCCAAATTAACATGTCGTTGTTATACCCTACAGATGCTAGCAGTAATTTGAGCGTGAAAACTAAGGAGGCAACAACAATAAAAGGTCCGAATTTCTTCACCACAGTAGTTTACAATGGATTAAGCATTTGAGGTAATGTATGTGTGGACATACCTAAAAACCTTAAGTATGATACTTTTGAGTTTATGACTAATAATTTATCAGCTCTTGTTTGCTGCCCCAAGTGCAAGTCGGATCTTATAATTTCTCAAACCAAAATAACCTGCACTGGATGTGGTGCAAAATATGCAGTACTAGATGGTGACATCTTATCTTTTGTTTCCGAAACTTCAGCTGATCTTAAGCTTTCGATAGAAAAATGGGACGAAAGATACCAAAAATCGTTAAAAAACGGGGAGTACAAATCTACTTTTTCCTATTACAAAGACGAGATTTACCCGTTATCAACCAAACAACTCAAGTTATACAAAAAGTTGTCAAAGGATGTGACTTACTTAGAGATTGGATGTGGAGAATTTATCCTGGGTACTTTGATTGCCGACCAAGTAAAAGTTGTAATCGGAATTGATCTTTGTCCAACCGCTCTCAAGATTGCCAAAAAAATGCTTCAAGAAAGAGGGGTCAAAAACTACCTTCTCATTCAAGGGGACATAATGAATATGCCACTCAAAGATAGCGTGATTGATCTAATCTATGGAGGCGGGACTATCGAGCATTTTAAGGATACCCAAGCGTGTGTTTCTGAACTTTATCGGGTACTGGCTCCAAAAGGAGTTAGTTTTAACAGCGTTCCTTTTCTAAACATCGGGTCGTTAACCTATAGGCAAGTGTGGGGGAATATTCCAAACTTCCCGGTTTTAAAGGAGCTCGCAGAGTTTGTTCACATTAAACTTCTTGGCGGAAGGCATATGATTTTCGGGTATGAATTTTCATTTACTAAAGGAAAACTCCAAGCCATTCATTCTCAAGCAGGGTTTAAAAAAATCACAATTGATAAATTTGAAACTCCGCTAAAGTTTGATTTTGTTCCGAAGCAATTTAGACCTCCTTTGATTTGGCTTTCAATAAACCACCCCGCTTTTTGGCCCATGGTTCGAGTAGTAGGTATAAAATAGCTATTACTAGTGAAGCCACCGATATAAAAAGTGTGGTGTTAAAAGCTGTTTGGGGTTTGTAAAGTAATCTCAGGGTTAAGTCGAGTGACCCATCGCCATTAGCAGTGTAACTACTTGGTTTGATATTTGCCTGAATGTAATTCGGATCTACTCTCCAGGTGTTTGCGTAAGAGTCCAACTCCGAGTGAGAATAGTTCAAACTCTCTCCACCCATAAGCAAATGCCAATTTTTACTATACGAGAGGAGCAGGTCTAAGTTTGTGGGGTCTTTCAGGTTTAAGATTTGCACAGTGTATTCAACCGGGCTTATTTTTTGAAAAGCGTAATTAGACGAGCTACTAACTGGAGGCGGGCCATCAACAAGATAAAGGGTAAACATCTCGTTTTCAAAGACAACAGGGAAAATGCTACCCAGAGCCTCTTCATCCAACACTTGGCACGAAATACACACCACATCTCTACGGAGTAGCAGATGGCTGATTGAAAATTCTTTTAGTCTCTGGTAGCTACCTTCGGATAAAATCGTAGTTAGCTTTTTTTGAGTTTCCACATGGGTTCCATTTCCATCCGACAAGTACACAAACGGGGACCTGATTTCTTTTAGACCGATTCCGGAGATAAACAAAAAAACAGAGCCAATATCATTGCAAAAAGTTCTTGGTTCTGTAGATCTTTCAGG
>Ga0209541_10016257_pt1 | contig 11026 bp, 10 predicted proteins | sample RifCSPlowO2_01_FD_184027 | JGI IMG/M metagenome (GOLD analysis project Ga0209541, IMG submission 184027) | Groundwater microbial communities from Rifle, Colorado - Rifle CSP2_plank lowO2_0.1 (SPAdes) (version 2) | ecosystem: Environmental > Aquatic > Deep subsurface > Groundwater | place... | reverse complement strand
AGTTTTAAAACATCGGAAATTTCGTCTGACACTGTCAAGGTGCGCGTCCTCGTAGACTCGTTCAAATAAGTCAGACGGTATTCGATCAGGTCACCGGGACGGGCGGTCACTTCCTCCGCGTCGTCTTTTTGGGTCTGGTTGTAGGCTGTTTTCCGCTTAGTGCTGTCAAAAGAACCGCTGTCATCATTGGGATCAATCTCGACAACCACAGTATCACCATAGGTATTCTCCATTGTCAGATCGCTTTGTCCGTCTAGCCCGTCATTGACGCTTATGCGGAATGACCGGCTTATACTACTGCCCTCACCAACCGCGACTTCCGGAAACCTAACGGTATTGCTCGCGAGGGAACCATCCCCGTCGTCAATAAAATCCGCCAATTCCAAGACATCAGTAATATTATCCTCAATCCGTACGTATTGAATTCCGGCAAGAGTATTGCGAAAGGTCAGTGTATACTCGATCTCGTCCCCCTCGCGCGCGTCTACAGATTCGGCATTTCTCCCTTGCGTAACATTGAAAGCCGACTTGGACCTTTCTCCGGTTTGCGCTTGACTGGGACTGATATTTAGTAAAAGTAAACCAAACGAAACTAATATGCCAATCGTCAGTAAGCCCAAAAACATCTTTTTTTGCTTGGTAATATTTCTCATGTGATTAACTATTAATTTCAAAATGATCTGTTCGAATTAAGATTCTACTTTTTCGTCATTTTTTTCAAGACTTGATGGGCTTTTAATCTAAATTTAGAGGTTTTAGGAAATTATATAATCGTAACACCGTATTTTCATTAAAGCAAAAAGTTATGCACAAAAAACCCAGCCCCTCGCGAGGGGCTGGGTCAGATCAATTAAACTTCAGTTTTTAATGTAATTTGTGATTAAGCTGGGATACTTCTTTCTGATAAACCAAGCTCCAGTCACAATTGCGGCAAGTACTGGAACCACCCAGTTTTCAGGTCCCGACTTCGGGGCAATGTAGGTGCCTTTCACCACTGGCGGTCGTACCTGCACATCAATCTGATTTCCATAAAAGTTAGTCATCACAAAATCAGACTGATTCATCGATACTTCTTTAACACGCACCTGGAAAGTTTTATCAACCGAGACTTTTGGAGAAACTGTGACAGAATCAAATCTAAGAGTATTTCCGGACAGTTGTCCGCCACCATTATTTATCAGATCAGATAATAGAAGCACATCATAAAGATCATCTTCTATGATCACATTGCTCTGTGTAGTATCGCCGGTGTTGTGATAGGTCAGTATGTAATTGATAATATCGCCCGGGTTGGCAATCACGCTTTGAGCGTTTACCCCTTGGGTCTGGTTGTATGCGGATTTTGAAAGTCTGAACGAAGATCCCAAAACAACGCCTGCCACTCTGACATCGGCAGTGTCTTGCACGGTAGAAGTATTACTTCCACGCGCGTTCGCGGTATTTACCATGGTCCTAGTTTGACCATCAAAAAAGCTATCAGAGGCTACTTTGGCTTCAAAACGAATTACGATGGTTTCATTCTCTTGTAGATCGCCGACGTCAATTCCACTGCCAAATAGTCCTCCCGTTCCGCTCTGGTGACTGCCATCAATCTCTAGCGTATCGTTTATGAATGTAATACCGGAAGGAAGAATATCCCGAACTAACACGTCTTCCACATCTCCTCCTACGGCTTCTACTTCGATACTATATTCGATGGTATCAGACGGCTCCGCGTCAACAGAATTTCTGAATCCCGTACTATCCGATTGATTAGACACGGTCTTTTGTATTTCCAAGGAACCATCTTCAGAAACATCTTCAGTAACACGCGCCTTGAATTTTACAAAACCAGAGAAATCCCAGCAGGCCTCTATATCACCGATATTTATTCCACCGGAAACTATCCCATCTGGCAAAGTCTGGGAAGCGCTACCATGATTTGGAAACAATCTTGTCGAACCAATGACATATTCCAATCTTTGCTCTTCGCTACCGGAAATACGCACTTCTACATCGCCACCTTTAGTGGATGAGTTTGCAGTAGTCGCATTATCAGCCAAAATAGTCGCGGAAACGTTGTGAATTGAATCCAACTCTGTAGGCATATTGGCTCGAATTCTGACATTTCGGGCGATATTTTCGTCGCCGTTTGCCGCTCCATTGTGATAATAAATCACAAACTCAATAGTTTCTCCGGGATCAAGATCAACACCATTATCATGGTCAGTTTGTGAAGTGGAGAAACTCCCGTTGTCAGAAAAATTACGAGCATCAAGTAACGGATAGTCGTGATTTGTCTCACCGGAATAGCTGATCGGAAAAATATTGAATTCCGGTCCGGTTGCAATTGCGGTTATTGCCAACAGCAAACCAGACATGACTACTGTAGTCAAGGTCAATTTCACTATTTTCTTGGTATTCCAAATTTTCATATAATTTGCTGACATGGCTTAATAACCGTTACTAAAGACTTAATACTCAATCGTAAATTCTCAACTCTTTTTTATTGAGGTCGAGAGCCACCGTTACCGTCTTCTTTTTGAATTTCTACTTTTGTTACAAACACAGAAGCGGTATCCTGTTTTTCACTAAGGGTGCTCGCTTTTGCGTAAGCAGTATTAACAAGACTGGTTGTACCTACAGTGAACTGGCTTTGGGAAGCTACGTCTGCTCTGAAAATAACGGTTTTTGCCTGGTTGGGAACCAAGGTGCCCAAATTGACACCTGTCGTTCCAAAGTAACAAGAATCGCAACCTGCGTTAGCGCCGTCTATGAGCATTGTTCCGGTTTTAAAAGTTAGTTTTGTCGGTAGAACGTCTCTTCCGATGACATTGGTTAAGTTTACATTTCCGGTGTTCCGGATAACGATTTGAAATTCCACAACATCAGAAGGTGCGGCAGAAACGCCTTCTACAAATCCTGTCCCTTGATTTATATTTCTCACGGTTTTTTCAATTGTAAAATTTGGTACTTCAGGGGTAGTGAACAAGAAAGTAAAGGTCAATGATCCATTGGCTGGGCAAAAACCACTTGTTGGCTGTACGCCGTTGTAGTTAGCGCCTGTTGGTCCGCCAGATACTCTGGTCGCGGAGTATGTACCGGAAGTTACACCGGTATGATCTTCGGGAACAAAGCTACCAAAGATCGACTCGTTACCGCTGATTGTATAGCTCAACGCACCACTAAACGGTGCGCCGTTAAACAGAGCTCGAACGAAAATAGTACATTCCAAAGGCTGTTGTCTAGTTACTTTCACGATAGCGGTATCCTGGACCGGACCGGCAGAGCCCGGGCCTGTGCCAGTCAAGAAAGCAACGTTGGTTAGATTGGTGGTTCCGAAAGAAAATTCGGCTTCCGGGGCAACTCGAGCTTTAAACTCAATAGTCACGCTTTGACCGGGACTAATGCTATTTACTATCAGACCGCCGTTGAAAAGTCCGCCCGAAAAAGATCGGGAGACGATCAAGCTTCCGGAAACAAAGCTCAAGCGGTTTGGAAGATTGTCAGAAAAAGTAAATTTGTCAATTGTCACCGAGCTGGTATTGGTTCCGGTGATTTTAAATTCCACCACATCGTCCGGATCAGCGTTTACCATGTCGGTGTAGGAAGTATTGTCAGTAACGTTTTTGACTTGCTTGTCGATATTAACGGTTATTTGAGGCTGGACTTGAGAAACTTTTACCTTGAAGTTAACCAAGCCTTGGAAATCCCAGCAAGCCTGGACGTCCCCAATGTTTACGCCTGTACCAAAAATGCTGTCAGAAAGTGTTTGAGGCGAAGGAGGACTTGTTAATCCTCGGTTGGCCCGCAAAACGGTAGAGCCGGGAACCAATTCCAAAGTCTGGGCAACCGTTCCGGCAATATGCACCTGCATATCCCCGCCACGCCCGGCGCTGGAAGAAAATACAGTAGAAGCATTTGACGCGCCAATCGAAGCGCCAATAGTGTGCTCAAGACTCGCGCTACCTGATTTGGTCGCTCGGATCAGAGTATTGTTCGCGATGTTTTCCGGCTTGGTTACCGCGCCGTTGTGGTAATAAACCGAGAATTCGATTATATCGCCCGGGTCAGCGTTGACACCGACATTATGATCGGTCTGCGATGTGCTCCAACCTTCACCATTGGATATGTTTCGCGCGTCCAAAAGCGCGAGGTCGTGATTCAATTCCCCGGTGTATGAGATCGGGAAAATATTGAACTGTGGACCATCAGCAGATACGACTCCCGCTACAGCCACCATGGACAATAATCCCGCGGCAACGATAGTCACAAAAGCCTTTTTATTTTCATTTTTCAATACTTGAGTGAAATAACTCATATTATTGATTATTAATTACTCTTTTAGCTTGATTTAGCCACTTTTAACGTTAATTAAGCCAAAAAATGATATAAATTAATTGATGACCTCACATTCTAGCTGATTTGCAAATATATGTCAAGGGTGTTATCTTAGGGGTGTAACTACTTCATATATGAACAAAATACAGCTTTCAAAACTTAAAAAATCTTTAACCCGAGCTCTGTATGATCAGCCAGTCTCTTTTGCCTATGTATATGGCTCGCGCCTCACAGGAAAAATTCATCAAGAGAGCGACCTTGATATTGCCCTAGTTTTTTCTGGAGTAGACGAAACAAATGACGAGGAATTACTCCTTGAAGCTCTCAAGGCAATCAACAAAGAACTTGCAGTCCCGACGGAAAAACTAGACGTTCAAAATTTTAAGCGCCTGCCCTTGACTGTAAAATTCAGGGTTATTCGAGATGGATTGCCTTTGTATATCAAAGATTTAAAAATTCACCGCGAGCTTATCTCAAAAACCCTCTCGGAATATTATGACGAAAAACCATTTTTTCAGGAGGCTACCAAAGCATTCCTAAAAAGATCAGCTCTACAATATGACAAAAATTGATCAAGTGATGATCCGAGGAAAACTTGAAGAGTTGAAAGACTACCTTGAAAAACTGGAAGAATTCCGTAGCTTAAATATTGAAAAATTTTCTGCCGACCATCACAACTATGCTCTAGCCGAGCACTATCTCCAGCAATCGCTGGAAGTCGTTTTGGACATTTCTCGCAGGCTGGTAATCAGTCTCGAACTAAAAACTCCTGATGATTCGCATAGCCTGTTTCCCCTTCTACAAAAGGCCGGGGTTCTGACTGAAAAATTTGCCACTCGAAATTCAAAATTGCCCGGATTTCGAAACCGTCTCGTCCATCTTTACGAAACTATTGATCATACAAAAACTTATGAATACTTACAAGAGCATTTTGATGATCTGAACGAATTCATAAAACAGGTCAGTAAATTTTTACTCAAACAATAATTCTTCCCTTGCCTAAAAGTTGACCCGCTTCGCTCTCTCGAAGGCGAGGATGGAGGGGGAGGTGATGGTTTTAATCCTTATCCCCTTCTCCCAAGAAGTGGGAGAAGGTGCCCCAAGTCCGCCTCAGGCGGATCGAGGGGCGGATGAGGGACTGGGAGGGGGTGAAATTATTTCGTGACATTCTCCGCCATAGGCGGATCAGCCTTGGGCTGAGCATTTACACTGAAGAACAAATGATTCGTGTCGATCCAGAGCAAATGTCAAAAACGCGCAATAGTATACTTCCTGAAAAAAAAGACCCCGACAGCAACGCTTGCGCGCGCCATCGGGGAAAAGCGAGAACTCTCAACCTAGAGAGTGTTAGCGAGGTATGCCTCCCGGAGGTCCTTCGCCGGGCAGTTTGCAACCACCATCGGCAAGGAGCACTCCAGGACAGCCGTCACCGGATGTCTGGTTCTGTTGTTGGCGCTGGCGAGCGCTCGCGCTTCCGCCTTGGCCACCTTGACCTCCTTGTCCGCCTTGGCCACCTTCGGAAACCGATATAGCTCCCGATCTGGAGCTGGACCTTGCGCGAGCGTTTCCTCCGGTGGCGATGATATCGCCGATGGAAGTATTGCCCGAGCCTTCAACTCGTTGCGTGACAGGCTGGTTGATCCGCAACCTGGACGCTCCAGCGCGTGAAATATCCACGCGTTGATTAGGGGTCGGTTGATTATTCACCGAGCGCCGATAGCTTTTCGAAAAGCTACCGAGAGCGTTTCCAGCACGGACTTCCAAATAGCCTCGAGTGAACTTCTCCACTCCTGTACCGATACAAATGAAGCCCTGCAAGAAGCCATCGCAGTCGTGTTTGTAGATGTGCTGCTCGACTCTGCTCGAGCCGGACTGTACGGTGTTGAGTTCGCCGTAGTGACGAACGCTAACATCGCCCGAGTGTGGTAAGCTGATCTGCCCACTCACTGGCAGTCCGATTTGACCATTGGCCGTGAGAGTAAGTTCGTCGGGGTAGGACGGAGGTACTGCTTGCCGGCTTGGTATCGATCTCGGGCTAATGTGCTGTGCCGAGATGTTCCCGCACTTGGGAATCCTCACGATCTTGCCACTCGAGAGAATCACGTCGAACGAAGTCTCCACATGGTTGGCATCTGCGAAGGACGCTACGACATCGTGCTTGACTACAAGTGCCGCCCCGGCACCATAACACATAGATCCTACACGGTCACCCTTAGAAAGGCTACCGTTCGGAGATGCGCCTTGATAGTTCTCCAAGGCGAGCTTCACTTCGGCAACCTCTTGGGGTGTGAGACCGATTTGGGCAAGACAGGCAGCCACATCCGCAGACCGTGGATACCCCGGATCGAACATTGCCGCGGCTTTCGCTGCGGTGTCGACGGGGTCAGGTGAGAGCGGGCTGCCGCCCGGGTTACTCCAGGCAAAAGTGGCCGCAATGCATACCTCGGGCGCGACCATAAACAGTGTTAATACAACCGTCATGATGAGTTTCATCGTTTCTCCTTTTTCTGATTTCTTTCTTAGAGTGCCAAAATGGCAAGAACTGGGAGTGCGTATGAGCCTACTCCCATGAAAAACCTCTTCGCCGCGCTTCCATCTTTTGGCGTTTTGAGTAGGTTTGGGCGGTAATCACCTTCCACTACTCCTGTGCATGGGTCTACCTGTAATTCGAGAAGGTCGAAGATCTGACCCTCCAGAGCCCTAAACTGCCAGGCTTCCTTCCCACCGTTGACCTGATTCCTCAAAACCAACGAAGTGTTCGCGTTGTACATATTTTCCAACGCACCTGGGGTAAGTTTTTTGTTCTTACCCATTCTGTATTTCATCTGGCGAAAGTCGACCCGCCAAGCGTCTTCCTTGTATTCAAACAAAGGCACACGCTTAGTGTTTGGGTCGCACGCAGTGAATTCCTCAACCGGCGTAAAGGGTTGGGGTTGCTCAACTTCTTCCCCTAAACCCTCGACTGATGATGGGTCTTGGGGTACGAAATTCTGTCGCGCGCTTTGCGCGAAAGAACCCGGCTCCGCTGGCTGCGCTGTCACCGGATTCGAAGGCACAAATGCCATCTGCACCGGCTCGGGTCTGGGCGTATCCTTGACAACCTCACGGCTGCCGAATCTCCGCCACTTGCCGTCATCCGGCAAGCGGTCTTCTCCCTGTTCTTCCCGCTGACGCGTCTGGCCTTCGCCAAACTTACGCCATTGATTGGAATCGGAAGAAGAATGGGCCTCGAAAAATTGCACAGGGTCGACGCTTTTCCCACCCAGATTGAACTGGGCGAAAGCCGTCGAACACAGCAAAAGAACGAGGCTGATACAACTCGCTATTCTGTTCATTTTTTTCTCTCCTTGATACTGTGAGGAACGCTTCAAACCCAGATAAAACTCATGGGAATAAAGACCCAACATTCTAGCTTGTTTCTATAGATTTGTCAAATGTCAACAAAACTCAAAGTGTTTTCCCTCCTCACGAGGAGGGTTAGGGAGGTCTTAGAAGATAGACTTGATTGTTTGCAACCAGCCAATCGATCCGCCAGCCGGGGAGAGATTTATCAGCTTTTTTCTCCATTCGTGACATTCGCATGATTAAATTAACAGAAAAAGCATAACCTACAATTAGGATTAATCAGAGCAGGGACTTAAAAAAAATACATACGCATTCTTCCTGATAAAAAAACAAGGGCAGGGTCTCAACGATTGAGACCACTGCCCTTAGGTGAAGCCCGATCTCTCCGTCCCGAAGGACAAAGAGATCGAGGCTGGAGGGCGAGAAGTCATTGCTGACCCCCGCCCGGAAACGCTCTATTCACCAACGCCTGCGCCAGAAGCGTAAGCGTTGGATCATTCGAGTCCACGCGTCCGTAGCCGAACGCTTGGAGCTCCGAGTACTCCTTCCAGGAGAACTCGTAGACCCCCTGGAATTTCTTGACCAGGGTTCCGTCGGGCGTATAGCACCCGACCCAGAGGATCCCTGCGGTTTTCCCCTGGATTTTCATTGATCCGACGTTGTCACCCACTGCCTGGATGATTCTGCCGGTTCGGCCGTTACGGATGAGACGGTTTGCGATGTTACTCATCCGCCGTCCGTCGATCTCGGTTCCAGACTTTCCAGTGTTTAGGAAGCCATAGGAGACCACGAAGATGTATTCAGCTTCGCGCATCACGGTCGTCTCCAACTGACGATCGGAGAGCTCGTCGTTGACCACAGCCCGCGCGTGCGACTGTGATCCGGTACTCGGCGCAATCGGCGCATAACCGAAGTCATGCAGTCGATCAGCGACGAGGCGCTGAAGAACTCCGCCCATGCTCCCGTACTTATCATAGATCTGATATTCTGGGAACACTGGGATCCGAACGAATCGGCCGGATCCACGGAAAAATCCCTGATTGTAGAAATCAGAAACTCTATCCATCCCCTGCGCCTCTCCGACGATAATCGGAATGGCGTTCTCGACACGCTCCACTCGAGCCTGTCTCAAACCGAGGGCGTCAGGGCTACCGTTGCCGGACTGCTGCGCCACTGCCACCTCTGGACGCACGCTCTGTCCGACCTGCGGAAATCCGCGCTGCTGGCCGTCGTTAAGACGTTGCCAGCCCGACTTCTGACCCGTTGCCGGATCATAAGAGCGAACACGCAACTTCTGCGCTTCCGCCGAGGAAACCGCAATCATAACCGCGACCAAAACTGTGATTAGGTGTTTCATTGTATCCCCCATGTCCCGTTCTTCGGGACAAAAACAAATTTTCAAAGAACTTTCCAACAGATGGAAGTATTGCTCTTCTCCAACAACACTTCCCCTGCCAGAAGTCTGGGAGTAAGTCCCTGGTTGATTTCACTTCTTGTGTAAGCCGTCTTGTTTGCGCAAGACGGTGAGAAGATACACAGAGCGGTAAAATAAACCATGATTACTCCCAAGCTTCTGACACCACGCTAAGCGTGGAAATTTTCTTGACAGTCTTGCTTTCAGACGCTTATAATACAATCACTTAAAAGAAAGATTATGACTGAATTAACAAAGGACTATTTAGATAAAAAGTTCGAAAAGCTAGTTACCAAAGATGGATTGGAAGCCATCCTGGATCGTCGTTTTGAGGAACAGGCGCAAATGATCGCGCGTGGCTTTGAAAATATGGCTACTAAAAGTGATATAGTCAGACTTGAAAAACGGATTGACGAACTTGATAGAAAAATCGATGCCATCTCGGAAAAATTGGATCGCCATCTTGAGATTTCTGACAAGCACTATCTAGAGCTAAAGCGTCGCGATGCTGTCATTGCCAAGTGGATAAATCAAATTGCCGAGAAAACCGGTGTGAAGATTGACCTTACAGAACTGGATAAATTTTAGTCCTCTCGCTTAATCCATCTAATCTCCCAAAGCCCGCAAGGGCTTTTTTTAATTTTCAAACTACTGACCAATTCGCGTGTGCCTATTCGCTAAGGCTTTCGCGTACCTATTTTCAAAGCTCAATAATTCCATGTCATCCCGACGCAAGCCCTGAGCGTAGTCGAATGGGACGAAGTGGAGGGATCCCTTATTAAGCTTTAGAAATGGGATGGGAGGGCAGCACTTGCGCGCCGCCTCTCCCAAAACCTGCTAGAACTGGACGCCTGCCTCTTTCAGGCTGGCAGCCAGCTCCTCTTCAATGAGGCACTCTAGCTCGGTGTCGGTGCCGTTGTTTACGGCATTGACGAACCTTGTCGTCGCGTCGAGAATTTTCTTTGCTAGCGCCACCGTCAGTCCGGACTCGATCGGCCCATCCACCATCGGCCAGGCCGCCCTGGTCTTCAAAGTCGGGAGTAGCACCTCCCGATAGAAGCCGGGGTTCCCCTTACCGTAATTCTCTGTGGTGATCTTGACTACGACCACCTCGTCGCCATCCTCTACTTCAACGATTCTGCCAGAGAAACGGCTGGGGATGTTCTTCCCCACTCCGAGCTGTGTCCTCTTCTTCGTATCAGTCATTGTTTCTCCTCCTCCTCAAACCTGCGGCCGAAACATCGTCACCCGAAGGGTGAAGTCAGCCACATGTCTGAAAAATTAAAAGGTGCAAAACTGTACCGCGATTTTGAAGAGACAAAACGCAACACAATCCTACACCTTTCAACATTTGTCAGATGTTAAACGTCACCTGTCAAATGTTCTTTACGCGTCTCTTCTCAAACGCATTTGAAGTATTCAATTTTCAATCTGCTTTACCAATTTTATTTTGAAAGTATATGATAGCACATCCTGACTATTTTGTCAAGAGTAAATACCAATAAATAGCTTAATTTAGCAATAAAAATCCCCTCTCCAGGCGTGGAGAGGATTAGGGAGAGGTCGAATCCTAAGTCGAGCATCTATAAAAGCAAGTTGTTTTTTCGGAATTTACACCTTTCTGAAATCAACCTCTCCCTCAGTCCCTCCCCACTCTTGTGGAGGGGTTGGAAAATAGAGCAAAAACCCGTCCACCCAGGCGGTCGGGTCTCTATTTTCTACAAACTACCCACTACCAACTATAAACTGCCTTACACTCCAGTAAGCTTTGCCGACACCACGTACCGCTCGGCAATAGAGCCGATCGGCCAGCAGGTTGATAAATTCACTATTGAGTCAGTGCCTTCAGAGCTAAACTGGGCCTGGTCATCCGGCTTGTATCGGTTCTCCGCGAATACCACGTAACGCAAAGACAGTTTCTCTCCGTCAGCGCGAGATACCGTGATA
>Ga0209541_10016256_pt1 | contig 11026 bp, 17 predicted proteins | sample RifCSPlowO2_01_FD_184027 | JGI IMG/M metagenome (GOLD analysis project Ga0209541, IMG submission 184027) | Groundwater microbial communities from Rifle, Colorado - Rifle CSP2_plank lowO2_0.1 (SPAdes) (version 2) | ecosystem: Environmental > Aquatic > Deep subsurface > Groundwater | place... | reverse complement strand
TTAAGCTTTTCTTGAAAAGAAAACTTTGGAAAAGAACTGCGCTAGATCTTAAAATTAAATTTGCGGGGAACAGGATTTGAACCTGTGTAGGCACTAAGCCACCAGGTATCTTAGTGAAAACACCTAAGCTAGGCCTTCTGAATCTTTTCTAAGAAAGATTCTAAAATCTGGCCCGTTTGACCACTCCGGCATCCCCGCACATAAGAAACTACGTTTCTTATCATCTTCCTTAATAAGAACCAAGGTGGTTATCAACTCCTTAGTTCTTTATCAACCTGCCAAAATCTAGCAAGTTATTATAGAACTCAAAGAAACAGTCATTTAAAAAATTATTTATTTAGTGAGTCTCTTAAAATAGTGTTTTTTTTGCCAGGAATACTTTCTTATTCTCTTGCTTTTACCATAACCACAATAAGAGCAGATGCCTTTCTTTTTATGATAAGATGGATGGCCACATCTGCGGCATCTAAAATGCAGCTTAGCTCGTGCTTTTAATCCTTTAGAAGGAGTTCCTTTAGTCATTTTACTCTGTAGGTGATATTAATATGATTGTATCTCCTCTTAAAAATACTTTGCCTATTTTTCTTTTAACCTGATTTTCCTCTAATTCTTCTGCATCATCTAAAACAGTATTAATATGTATGTCGAATGCTTTTAAAGTTCCTATGATTTGTTTTCCGTTTTTTAATTCTACCAATACTTTTTTATTTCTTGAAGCGTTTAATGCGTCTAAAGGTCTGTCTGATTCCATTTATAAACCCCCTAATGTATAAGAAACTACGTTTCCTATCACTTTCCTTTAAATTACTACGTTTCTTATTAATTTCCTTTTTTAGAAGGATTTATGATAGTTTATAAAGCTTTTTGTTTATTTTTATTTTTGGGAAAAGTATTTAAAGAGTTTTTTTGAAAAATAAGCTATGGCAATTTCACAATTCAGGTCAAAAAGAAAACTTACTGGCGGAAGATATAGGGTTTTTTTTAAAAGCAAGAAGATCAGGAATAGAGGGGACTTACCTAGCTTAACTACAATCGGAGAATTAAGTGAGAGAAAGATAAGAAAACGCTCTGGTGATTTCAAGTTTAGGTTATTACAAACTAATACTGTGAATCTTTATGATCCTAAGTCAAAGAAATATATGGAAGCTAAAATTGAGACTGTGGTTGATAGCCCGAGTGACAGGAACTTTATAAGAAGAAATATTATGACTAAAGGAAGCATAATAAAAACTGATAAAGGCAATGCTAGAATAACTTCTAGACCCGGGCAAGAAGGAGCTATTAATGCTGTTTTAATAGAGAAATAGCGTTTACTTTGTTTTAACAATAGTAGAACTTTCGTTATTAAAAAATAATATGGGAAACTACTCGGTGTAAACACTAGGATATATTTTTTATCTAGAAATTAAATACGTTTATTTTTTAAAGAATTTTTAAGATTTAAAGCTCTTTATATTCTCTTTCTACTTTCTGTGTAAAACTTTCGTCATTAACCGCACCTAATATTTCTTCAAGAAGATTTCTTGAAAAAGATTCTTCTCCTGATGTGATTTCTACTTCGCAAGAATCAAATTCTCTCGCCAAAGTTTCGTCTGAAAAAGTAGCATCATCGCAAGGTCCATGAAATGTTGCTGATCCTAGCCCTCTTCTTATATTAACAGTCCCACTGGTTATGAGATAAACTTTATCACCAGCACCTTCTAAATCAAGAGAATCACTTACTAAAATACCTCTATTTTCTAAATATCCATACATATTTTGTGTTGCGGTATCCAAAAGAGGACTTCTTCCAGTTTTACTTTGCCTAACAATTTTTGGATCTTCTTTGTAAACTCCCATTGCTCGAAAATATCTTGGTTTTTCAATCATTTTTATTTCTCCTTAATTTTATTAGAATTAAGCCTATTTAAATCTTTCTATTGTTGTTACTTTATAGTTGTTAATATTAAAATAGAAAGGTTTATATATGAGTAATTTGTTTTATTTATAAACTTTATTGTGATGTGGTATAACAATTTGGCTATGGGGGGATAAAATGCCAACATATATTAAAAAATGTCCAGAATGTGGTGGTATAAACTTAGTTCTTAATAAAGAGAAGGGTGAGGTAATTTGCAGAGATTGTGGTTTAGTTATTGAAGAAAAAATGGTTGATTTTGGGCAAGAATGGAGAGAATTTGATTCTGACCAAGCTGATAAGAAAAGAAGAACTGGAGCTCCTATGACTTACAGTGTTGATTATTCTGAACCAATAATAATTAAACAAAATAATAAAGTTAAAATTGTAAAAATTGGTAAATTTGTTGATAATTTAATTGCCGAAAGGAATAGTTTCTTAAAAAGAGAGGATAATATAGAATACGTTCCTGTTGAGGATATAGACTGTGTTGCTTTTGATAGAAATTATGAGGTTAAATTTAGAAAAATAAGTGAAGTTTCTAGACATCCTGTAGATGAGATGTATGAAATATCATTAGAAACTGGAAAAAAAGTGATAGTTACAGGCAGTCATAGTTTATTTACGTTAAGAAATAAAGAGGTAGTTCCTATTAGAGTGGAGGAATTGAAAGAAGAGCAGTTTATTGTTACACCAAAGGAGATTCCGATAGTAGAAGAAATTAAAGAGGTTAATATTTTAGATGAATTTGTAGTTTTAAGTAAAAAATATCCTTTATTATATTTGAGGAATTTTTCAGATATGGGGTTATTTAACAAATTAAAGGTTTTAGAAAAACAAAATATAACTTTAAAAGGAAAAATCAAAAATTGGAAAAGACATCGAACCTTGCCTTTGTGGGTCTTGAATGAGTTTTCTAGAGAAATAAATATTTATGACTATAATTTAGAAAATTGTAGGCTGGGAATTTATAGTGGAAGATCTGAATTGCCTTTAAAAATTAATGTTAATGGAGATTTAGTTAAATTACTTGGATTTTTTGCTGCGGAAGGAACTGTAAAACAAAATGGTATAACTTTTTCATTCGGTAATCATGAATCTAACTACATAAAAGATGTGATCTCTATAGTTAACAAAATCTTTAATATAAATTACTGTATTTATGAAAAAGAAACTTCTGCGGTTCAAATAGAATTTAATAGCAGACTATTAAGCATTTTATTTGCGGATGTTTTAAAGACCGGAAGTAAGGCACATACAAAAAGGATACCAGAGGTAATATACTCTGTCTCTTCTGAATTAAAAAAGGAATATTTAATTAGTTATATTAGGGGTGATGGAAGTATAATAATAAAGGAGCATTCTGGTTTTAGACCTGAGGTTTGCATATCTACAAATTCTGTTAGTGAAGAATTAACAAATGATTTTATTACTTTATATTCTCAATTAGGAATTCATGTAAATTATCAGGAAGCTAGTATTAAAGGAAGAATAATAGAGAAAACTGGACAATTTCTAAAAGATACTATTTCAAGGAGGGCCTATATTAAAAATCCAGATACAGCATTTAGATTTGGGTTTTTGAGTGAAGAACCTTTAAAAAACTTAGGTAAGGGTGCTATTGAGAACTTTATTCCTGCTCCTTTTGAATATAGGAGGGAATGGAAGTCTAGAAAAAGGAAAAGGATAGAACGGGAATTAGGAATAAAAATTGCTGAAAAATTCAAAGATAAAAAATTATTAAATATAGCTACGGCCCCATTTTTATATTTAAGAGTTAGAGCAATAAAAAAAATAAAGTCCGCTACGGGATACGCTTATGATTTAACTGTCCCCGGTTATGAAAATTTTGTTGGCGGTAGAGGCGGAATATTTTTGCATAATACCAAGTTTGATAAGGGATTAGGAACTGATGTAGGACAAAAAGGGGATATTTTCAGATTAAGCGGAAAAGGAAGAAACAAATTCTTTAGATTAAGAAAATGGCAGTATAGAATAAGCACTGCAATTGAAAGAAATTTAAAATTGGCATTAGCAGAACTAAAAAGAGTTGCTAGTTATTTGAAATTACCTAAATCTGTGGAAGAAGAAGCTTCTAGAATTTACACTATGGCTGTTCAAAGAGGACTAGTTAGAGGCAGGTCAATGGAAAGTGTAGTTGCTGGAGCATTATATGCTGCCTGCAGAAGACATGAAGTTCCTAGAACTTTGGATGAGTTAAGTGAAGCTAGTGGAATAGATAAAAAAGAAATTGGAAGGACTTATAGATTTGTGACAAGAGAATTAGGAATAAGAATATTACCTAGCAATCCTATTGATTATATACCAAGATTTGCAAGTGCTTTGAAACTAACTCCTGAAACACAGAGCAAGGCTGTTGAAATATTAGAAATGGCTGAAGATTCTGAATTAACATCTGGAAGAGGACCAACTGGAATAGCTGCTGCCAGCTTATATGTTGCTGCCTTAATAAATAATGAGAAGAAAACACAAAGAGAAGTTGCTGATATTGCGGGTGTTACTGAAGTTACAATAAGAAACAGATATAAAGAATTATTAAAGAAATTAAATTTAAAAGATAAAGTTAAAAAAGTAAAAAAAACTGCTGCGTAAAAAAGCCTTTCTTTGAGTCCTTTAAAAAAGTGTTCACGGAAAGAAAAGAAACGAGAAAGAAACTTAGGAAAGAAAAAAGAGTGATAGGAGAAAAAATGACAAATGAATATGCTTGTCCAATGAAGGATAAATGTGGGATGTACAATAATCGTAATCCTAGTTTTTCAGGAGGAAATTCTCCTTTTAGAGGGATTGATGTTTCTGGTGATCATAGAGAGCTTAAAATTTTGGATCCTACTTATAGGTCGGTTGCTTGTGAAGGAGCAAGTGGAGTTCCTCGTTTTATGCGATGTGAACATTATGAATTATTACCTTTGCAGGAAAAGGATGATTTGGAACTTAGTGAATCTTTTCCTTTTGATAATGGAGTGGATGTTAATCATGAAGAAGAAGTTGATAGTTTAGATGATGTAGTACAAAGTACTGAAAATGGATGTAGTGGGATGTTCCAGCGAGCCCTGGAGAAAAGTTAGTTGAAATTCCGAAGCATATGCGAAAGGCATTTAATGGTTATTGGCCTGAAGAGCATGGTCGTTGGTGATTACTTTTTCTTTCTTTGTGGAGAGTTTTAAATGAATCATAGAGATATAGCATATAAAGCAATAGAAATATTAAAGAATCTAACTGGTGTTTCAAGATTGGTTCTTTATGGTTCTGTAGTTAATGGTAATAGTAGTGAAGATAGTGATATAGATATTGCTGTAATTTTATTAAATGAAATGAGGATGGTTAGCTGTGATTTAGAAGGTATTCCATTTTGTACTACAGTAGAGATTAGAAATGTAGTAGAACATATAGAAAAAGAATATAAAGTTAGGATACAGGCACCAATATATTTTGAATCTCAATATAAAAAGGGAATAGAGCTTTCAGGAAGAAAACCCCAATCTGATTTATTACATCTTGTTGGAAAAGAGTTTGTGGTTATATAAATTATAGAATAATACTCATAAAATCTTTAGCCATTATTGTTTTTTAAGAATTTAGTAATTTTCTAAAATTTCTAATACCAATATATAATAACGATAGGCCACCTACAAAAAATATTACTATGTTTCCTTCATTGAAAGATGGAAGTTCATTATTAGTAAATAATCTTATTATTAATATAATAGTGTAATAGACTGCATATATGCCAGCTGAAAAAATTCCCCCTGACCAAAAAGAGGAAAGTATATCTTCTAAAGTTATTTTTTCCTTCTTCTTTATTAAAGTTAAAATTAATAATACAATACCTAAACTAAAGAATAGAATTGTTCTTATTGGCAGCATTTTATGTTACTTTACTTAGAATGAACCCCAAGATACCCCCAACTATTGCTCCCTTAACACCGTACACTACTCCTCCCAAGATTAATCCACCAATTATATATAGAAATTGTTTGTCCTCTAATTGTCCTCTTTTGTTCATATTATATAGATAATATCCAAAGTTTTTAAACATTTTGTTTATTTTTTTGAAGTATTAAATTTCAATCTGCATAAAATCTTTAGCCATTATCGTGTTTTTGAATATTTTTTTTGCTTCTTTTTCCAATTGTTCTATATTTTTATATCTTTGGGAGAAATGAGTCAAGATTAATTGTTTTACTTTTGCTTTTTTTGCTATTAAGGCGGATTGCGCAGCTGTCAAATGGGAGTATTCTTTTGCTTTTTCTTTAAAATCATTTGCAAATGTAGCTTCTGAAATCAAGATATCTGCGTTTTTAGCTGCGTTTATGCAACTATTATTAAACAAAGTGTCTGAGATATATGTTATTTTTTTACCCTTTATTAAAAAAGTAGCATTTTTTGCCTTTATTTTTTTATTATTATAAACAATATCTTTACCTTTTTGCAGTTCTCCTAGTAAAGGATCTCTTGTTAAGTTGAATTTTTTTAGATAAGATAAATTCATTTTTCTTTTGTTTTTTTCTATTAAAGAGAAAGATAAACAAGGAGCTGAATGCTTTAAATATGTTGCTTCTAAGTAGAAATCATCATTTTCAAAGAATTTTCCCTTAACTTCATGAACTTTGTATTTTATTTTATTTTCTAATAGAAAAGAATTAATTATTTTTTTCATGAATAATTTTGAGTTTTTTGGACCATAAATCTCCAAGGTTTTTTCATAATTATTTGCTCCTAATGTCTGGATTAAGCCAGGAATGCCTAGTATATGGTCTCCGTGCCAATGTGAAATCAATAATCTTGTAATCTTATTTGGAGAGAAGTTTATGAATTTTAGCTGTCTTTGGGTATTTTCTCCGCAATCTAATAAAATATTCTCTTTATCATAGTTTATCAAAATAGAAGGATGATTACGTTCTTTGGTTGGCACCATTGCACTAGTCCCTAAAAAAGTTATTTTCATAACTATATATAAATTAAAAAGCTTTTTAAATAGTTTATGCTTGGTTTTAGTTATGGCTGAGAAGAAAATTAAGGCTGTATTCTTACGTGAGAATGTGGTTTCCAAAGCTAAGGAAGCCAAGGATGTTTATAGCCAGAGCAGGTTTGGAGAAATAAAAGATAATGAGATTATATATTCCTTAGTTGAGGCCATGTATCTGTTGGAGAAGAAAAAAATAAATATTGTTGATAATAAAGGGAAGAAAGTTAATTTAGAGAGCTTTAACAAGAAAGCTAGAAAAATTGAGCCTAATTTTGGTGTTAGGTATGGTGTTTTTAAGGATTTAAGAAATCGGGGATATATTGTTAAAACTGCTTTGAAATTTGGAGCTGATTTCAGGGTTTATGATAGAGGAATTAAACCTGGAGATGATCATGCTAAATGGATTGTTTATCCTGTTCATGAAACTGAGGTAATGAGTATGTATGAGTTTAGCGCTAAAAACAGGGTTGCTCATAGCACTAGGAAGAATTTATTACTTGCTGTTGTTGATGCAGAGCAAGACGTGACCTATTATACTGTGACTTGGATTAAACCTTAAGTTGCAATATTACTTTATTTTTAAAACCCATTTTTTATATGAAAACAGATAACTGCTATTTTTTAGTTGGAATTAAAAAAAGATAGAAAATAATATAAAGAAGTAAAACTATAAATGAGATATGGCAAAAAAAGGAGAAACAAAGGCCTTAATAATAAGTGTAGATGTAATAGGATTTGCCCTACTTTTTGTAGGTAGTTTATTGATTAGATTTTCAAAGGATGATATATTTCCGATAATAGGAGGTTTTGTCCTTGCGGGCGGGGTAGCTGTTTTGAGTCTTACAAGACTGATTCCAAAATGATAGATGCTCAAATTGTTTCATTATTGGCAGTTTTTATAGAAAGTATTGGTATATTACTAGCTGAAAAAAGGACTGCTCTTCTGCTTAGTTTAGCTACTATTTTGACAATAATTATCTTTTTTATGGTTTAAGAAAATTATTGAATATTTTATTTGTTTAGAATACTTTATGGATAATAAAGGAAACATCACAAAAGCAAAAACATTAAATATCTGATTTACTTAGAAGATTATATGAATAAAAAGGGAAATATTACAAAAATAATCTTGGATGTATTGGGATTCGTTCTTATTTTGGGAGGGTCTCTTTTGGTTAGATATAATTCAAGCGATAAGATAGGTATCATTGGAGGTATTTTAGTTGCTATAGGGGTTGGTTTGCTTTCCTTAGCAAGAACAGTTTAAAATGGAATTTTCTTTTATGCAATTATTAGTCCTATTAATGGAATCAATAGGTATTTTTTTAGTGGATAGAAAGATCTTATTTTATTATACCTTATTAGCCCTCGTTACAGTGATGATCTTTTTTTTCTTGTAAATTCTATATGATGATGTAGTTGGATAATCTTTAAATAGTTTCTATTCTTAATTTGTACTATGGTAGATTTAGCATTAATCAAGGAAAGAATATTAAGTATTGTTAAGAGTGAAGGGCCTGTTTTGCCTGTTCAAATCTCTAGAAAATTAGATAAGGATACTATTTTTGCAGGAGCTGTTTTAAGTGAACTGGTAAATAATAAATTAATTTCCATAAGCAATGCCAAAATTGGAGGAAGCCCTGTTTATTATGTAGCTGGACAGGAAAGCAAATTAAATATATTATATGGTCATTTGCCTGGAAAAGAAAAAGAAGCTTATGAATTATTAAGAACAAGGCAGATTTTAAAAGATAATGAATGTGAAGCTGGGATAAGAGTTGCCTTAAGGAGCATTAGGGATTTTGCAAAACCTTTAGAAATTAATAATGAAGTTTATTGGAGATGGTATTTGATTAAAGAAGAAGAGGCTTTAGCTATTTTAGGTAAATCATTAAAACCTCAAAAAGAGTTATTGGAAAAACCAAAAACTGATAAAGTTGAGATAAGGAAGAAAGAATTTGTTGAGAGAATACAGGAAGATTTGTTCTTTAAGTATATAGATAATTATTTTAGAAGCAGGAATATTGAAGTTTTGGGATTAAGCAATACAAGAAAAAACAGGGAAGTTGAAGGCAGTATCAGGGTAAAATCAGAGCTAGGTGTTTTGGACTTTTACTTTATTGCTAAAAACAAGAAAAAGATAAATGAGGCTGATTTAAGCCTGGCTAATGATAAAGGAAGAAAAAATAAGATGCATGTCTTGTTTTTGACTAATGGTGAAATAGGCAAGAAAACGCAGAGATACTTAGAAGATAATTTAAAAGGCAGTGTTATTGTGAGAAGAATTTAGTTTAATATGACTTATTTCTTATTGTTTTGCTGTTTTGATTATAATTAAAAGCGTAATAGTTTAGCTAAAACCGAAAATAGCAAATACTAGCTATTATTCTTTCTATACATGAAATTTTATAACTATATTAATGCTTATAATGTCAATTACCTATTTTCAGAAAAAAATTTATATTAAAATTCTAAAATAGAAACCTTTATATACTAAGTAGAACATATATAAAGTAATTAGAACACATAGAATGCTAATATCTAAATCAATGGAACAGGTAATTAGGGTTCTTCTTAATAAGAAAAGTGTAAAATTAAGAGAATTAGCTAAAGAAGCAAATGTGCCATTGAGTTTAGCAGTTAAAAATACTAACGCTCTTGAAAAATCTAAATATATAGAGAAAAAAGTAAATATCCATGTAATCAGCCAGATTAAATTATTGAAAGCTTGGGCGTATACAACATCTATAAGAGAAATAGACAAAATAGAGTTTAGTGCCGCAGAAAGACCACAGTTTATAATTAAAAAAATAGCCAATATTTTATCAAGAAATAATGTTAAATATGCTTTTACCTTATTTTCTGCATTAGAGGTATTATCCCCTTATGTTACACCGGCAGAAACACATCTTTATATTTTAGAAAAAGATCAAGAAAAAGTAAAAAAACTTTTTGAAAAAGAGTCTATTTTACCGGCCCAAAAGGGGAATGCAGTATGTTTTTTGGTTAATGATAATTATTTTTATAATATGCAGAATATACAAGGATTTAATATTATTTCAACACCACAACTTTATGTTGATTTATTTTCTTATGGTGGTAGAGGAGAGGATGCAGCACAACATTTATTAGAGGTAGTTAAAAATGTATGATATTTTAGAAACAGACTTATCTTTTGAATATTTAAAGAAAATATCTAGAATTAAAAATACAATATTAATTGGTGGTTGGGCTACTTATTTCTATGTAAATGAGAATTATAGAAAAGCCTTTGGGTTAGAATATATAAAAAGCAGAGACATAGATATATTCATAAAATCTATATACTTAAGTAAATTTATTAAAGAAATTAAAAAACTTGGTTTTACTCCTAGTCCCTATTTCTTTAGATATGAATTAATTTATAATAGAAATAAGAATAAAATAGTAACAGAAAAAGAGGCAAGAAAACAACCTATATATGATTTAGTTTATGTCTTCTTAGATTTATTTACAGATCAAAAATCTGAGAATGCGTGGTATTTAGATATTTTTAAGAAAACTAAAATTTTTAAGATAGAGAAAGCTGGCTCTTTTGATAGTGGTGTATTTGATGTTAACAAGTATATCGTATGCGATATCAATACTTTATTAGAGCTTAAATGTGTTTCATTTTTTGAAAGAGAAAAGTTAGATAAAGAGTTTAAAGATGCTTGTGATATTTATGCACTCTTAATTTATTCTGAAAAAATATTTAAGGTTACTAAAAATATTAAAAATTCAATAGAGAAAATAATTAAAAGAAGGGATTTAAGTGAGTTTATTGCTGAAAATGTACTTAGAGATGTAACAAAAGTTAATATAGTAATCTCTAATTTAGCAAAAATTATAAAGAAATAAAAATAAGAAACCTAGAGGAGAAATGTTAATTATATGATTACTCTGATAACAAGAAAGATTAAACATTTTGAGAAGGTTATAGGTTTAAAAAAGATTTTTTGGTAGTGTGTAATTGTTAGGAAAATTAGCTGATTCTTTAGTTTTTTATTTTTTATGACTATATTTACTTACATTATACGTATTGTATACTTACATTAAATGTTATATCTTACATTATACGTATTGTATACTTACATTAAATGTTATATCTTATGTAAAACGCA
>Ga0209541_10016254_pt1 | contig 11027 bp, 12 predicted proteins | sample RifCSPlowO2_01_FD_184027 | JGI IMG/M metagenome (GOLD analysis project Ga0209541, IMG submission 184027) | Groundwater microbial communities from Rifle, Colorado - Rifle CSP2_plank lowO2_0.1 (SPAdes) (version 2) | ecosystem: Environmental > Aquatic > Deep subsurface > Groundwater | place... | reverse complement strand
GGAAGCTGTTCTACCTCGATTGTTATTTCGGAGGGAGGCACTATCCGTTTTAGCGCGCAGAGCGATTTCGGAGGAGCTTCGCTCACGCAGGCCATTTCTTCCGGATTGAACATAAATCCGTTGCGGGCGGAAGAATTGAAAAGGGAAAAGGGAGTAGAAGATACGGGGTCGAATCACGAGTTATCCACAATCATGCTCCCATTTATTGATGCTATAATTAACGAGGTTAAAAGAGCGGAGTTTAATTATAAAGGCCAAGTTCCAAGCTCCAAGAAAATCGAGCGCGCCATTCTAAGCGGCGGGGGCGCGGAACTGACAGGTATAGAAAAATACTTCGAGGCGCAGCTTGGCGTTCCCGCGGTAAAAGCGGCCCCGCTTGTGAAGTTGGAGTACCCATCATCAATCGAGCCGCTCGTTAAAGAGCTTAATCCGCTTTTCGGGGTATCTCTGGGGTTAACGTTGAGAGAATTCACATAAGACATATAAGCACTAAATCCGAAATTCTAAATACCAAACAAATCACAAATACCAATATTAAATGTTTAAAACTTTTTGTAATTTGAATTTTGAATATTGTTTAGAATTTCAATATTGTAATTTTTAATTTTTTTAAAGATATGGCTCTCCCGGAACAAATAGTGGAACGCTTAAGTCATGAACCGGTCCGGACTCCGGGCTGGTCGAGCCGGCTTTTGATGTTCAGCGGAACTATTTTTTTCATAAGTTTGGCGTTGTACATAGGTATAGTTTTCGGCTATAAGCCGTACTTGGAAAAAGAAGTCGCCAATCTCGACGGTCAAATAAAATCTTTCGGCCAGAAAATTCCCCCCGAAGAACAATCAAGACTTGTTTCTTTTTACTCGCAGATTTCGAATATACAAGGAGTTTTCCGCGGGCATGTCGCTTCTTCAAAATTTTTCGAATGGCTAGAAAAAAATACGGAAACAAATATTTATTATACCAGGATGAATTTATTGTCGTTTTCGGGTCAGGTCAGTCTTGCGGGCGTTTCAAAAACAGTCGAAGATTTTTCAAAGCAACTTGTCGTTTTCCAGAACAGCCCGTTAGTTCAGCGGGTTGCCGTCAACAGCTTCAGCAACGTTCCGGCAAACAATATGTGGCAGTTCGATATGACCTTGTATTTGACTAACGACGCGCTTAGTCAGTCGGCTTCACAGCAATGATTTTAAAAACCCAAGTTTTAAAATGAAACAAACAACAAAAAGATTTTTAAGCCTGGCAATCTCGTTCGTTCTTTTTACGGCGACTTTGGTTGTCTATTTCAATTTAATTTTGCCCGCCAATGACGAACAACAGGCCATAAAAGCCCAGGCCATCGGTCGCCAGAATTTCGTTGACAGCCAGAAATCCGCCATTTCGCAGGTTACCAATATGATCAATTCGTACAAAGGGGAAGGCGAACTTCAAGACGTTGTTTCTTCGATATTGCCTTCATCGCCAGATTTGGCGGGGGCATTTTCCCAGATAAGCGGCCTTGTTCAAATTAACAAGCTATTGATGGAAAGAGTCGCCGTCAGCCCTCCAGTTAATCAGAATATTTCCGGCGCCGCGGGACAGGGTTCAATCCCGCAGTCGTTCGTAAGGCCGGTCGGTTCAATCGATTTTCAGGTTAAAGTGGCAGGTACGTATGAAGACCTCAAATCTTTTTTGAAAAATGTCGAAACCAACATAAGAGTTTTCGACGTGAAGAAAATAGACATGCAGTCGGCCGCGAAATCGAACCAGAACTTTTATACTTACGACATCACGATTACCGCGTACTACCAAAATAATTTATAAAAATTAAATAAAAATGGCGATAATAATTGAAGAAAAAACAAACGGCAGCGGAATAGTCACTTTTCTAATCTGGCTTGCGATACTTGGCATAATAACGGCGAGCGTCTACTACGTGTTTTTCAAAAAACCTCAGCTGGTTGAATTTAGCGCGTCCCCGCCTTCAGCATTCAAGAACATTGAGCAGCTTTCAAAAATCAGCATTAATTCAGACCAGCTTATAAATAATCCTCAGTTTCAGGCGCTGAAGCAATATATCACCGTTCCGTCGCCGGAGAATGTCGGCCGAGCCAATCCGTTTTCGGCATTCTAAAGTTAAATGCAAAATGCAAATATCAAAATGGAAAATGACAGCGCAAAGTGTAAAATCAAAAAACGATAAAACATTTTGAATTTTAAATTGTCATTTTGAACTTTGATTTTTAAATTTTCAATTTTGTTATGACCAACGAACAACTTCTGGAAGAAATTCAAAAAAAGGGGCTTATAAGCGAAGAAATCTCCAACAAGCTTAAGAAGGAATCGCTTCTTTCCGGCCGTTCTGCCGAAGAACTTATTCATTCGCAGAGATTGGTCAAAGACGAAGAAGTGGGCAGAATAAAAAGCGAGGTTTTGAAAATACCATATAAGAAAATCGATGCCTTAAAGCTGGAAGACGAGCTTTTACAATTAATTCCGGAAGAGACCGCGAGAACTTATGGCGCGGTCCCAATTTCCAAAAAAGAAAACCTTCTTGTGATAGGGATGGTTCACCCCGACGACTCTAAAGCACAGGAGGTATTAAAATTTATAGCCAGACGCCATAAGCTCAATTTGGGAGTTTATATAATATCTTATGCCGACTGGCAGGACGTTCTTAAAAGATATTCTCCGTACAAAAGCGAGGTGGAAGCGGCTGTTCAGTCTCTTAATTTGAAATCCGCTTCAGGAGGCAGGGAATCGGTGAGACTTGAAGACCTTACGAACGCCAGCATTGAAGACGCGCCGATAATCAGAATAGTCGCAAAAACATTCGATGAGGCCCTTCAAAGAGGCGCCTCGGATATTCACGTGGAACCAATGGAAAATTATTTGAGAATCAGGCTGAGGGTGGATGGTCAGCTGAAAGAAGAATTATCCCTGCCTTTGGAGCTTGCCCAGCCGATTGTTTCCCGCATAAAAATTATTTCCAATTTAAAAATCGACGAGACAAGAATACCTCAAGACGGCAGATTCAGGACAAAAGTTTCCGACAGAGAAATAGATTTCCGTGTTTCCACTTTTCCCACCCCGCTCGGCGAAAAAGTCGCCATACGCGTTCTTGACCCGTCAACCGGTTTGAAAAGTTTCAGTCAATTGGGGCTCGATGGCAAAAATCTTGAAACTGTTAAAGAAGGGCTTGAAAAACCGTTCGGCATGATACTTTTAACGGGCCCGACGGGTTCTGGGAAAACTACCACCTTATACGCTCTTCTCCAAACGCTCAATAAAGAAAACGTAAATATTTTGAGTTTAGAAGACCCGGTGGAATATTTCGTTTCAGGGGTTAATCAGTCGCAGGTGCGCCCAGAGATAGGTTACGATTTCGCGTCGGGTCTACGCGAAGTTCTCCGCCAAGACCCTGACATTATTATGGTCGGCGAAATAAGGGACAACGAAACCGCGGGATTGGCAATTCACGCCGCTCTTACCGGACATATAGTTCTCTCGACGCTTCATACCAATAACGCGGCCGGAGTGATTCCGCGCCTGATAGATATGAAAATAGACCCGTTTCTTATCCCCCCGTCGCTTAATTTGATGGTTTCCCAGCGCCTTATCGGGCGGCTTTGCCAGAGTTGCAGGGAATCAGAAACGCCGTCGTCCGAATTGCAAAAAATAATTAAAAAAACGTTAATCGGTTTGCCAGGAGAAGTAACTTCCGCCTATCAAGAACCGTACGAAATTTACCACAGCCAAGGATGCTCTAAATGCCAGGGAAAAGGCATAGTGGGACGCGTAGCCATTTTCGAGGTCTTCAAAATGTCCGGAGAATTGGAGAAAATAGTAAATTCCAGTCCTACGTCACAAAGCATTTTCGACGAGGCGAAAAGACAGGGAATGGTAACCTTGCGTCAGGACGGCGTTCTGAAAGCTCTTTCCGGGCTGGTAAGCATGGAAGAAGTGCTTAGGGAAACAGAAGAAGCATGATATAATGGACAATCAACGAATAACGAATCTGCCGCGAATTTACGAATTAATTCGTACATTCGTAATGAATTCGTTATTCGCTGATAAATAAAAATAAATTCTATGCCTACACCGCAGGAAAAACTTAACGAACTTTTAATTGACGCCGCGAAACAGAACGCTTCCGACCTTCACATGTCGGTTGGCCGCAGGCCCACGTTGCGCGTTGACGGCGTTCTGGTGCCGATTCAAAGCGAGCCGCAATTGACGCCCGAGTCGGTTGAGCAGATTATCTCCGCGCTTTTGACGCCGGAACAAAAAGCAAAATTTCTTGAAAAACGCCAGCTTGATTTCGCTTACAATTTTGAAGACAAAGCCAGATTCCGAGCTAACGTTTATTTCCAGCGCGGTTATATGGCGGCATCGCTTCGTTTAATACCGGGGAGGATAAAAACAATCGAGGAGCTTGGACTTTTGCCGATATTGCATGAGTTCGCAAAACTGTCCCAAGGATTTGTTTTGGTGGTGGGTCCCGCCGGTCACGGCAAATCGACCACGCTGGCGGCGATACTTGACGAAATCAACCATAACAGGATGGACCACATCGTCACGATTGAAGACCCTATCGAATATATTTTCACGCAGGACAAGGCAATTATTTCCCAAAGGGAAGTTGGCAGCGATACGCCGAGTTTCCACGGAGGCCTTAGGACAATTCTTAGGCAGGACCCTGATGTTATCATGATAGGCGAAATGCGCGACTCTGTTTCCATCGCTACCGCGATGACTGCCGCTGAAACCGGGCACACGGTTTTCTCAACTTTGCATACTAATTCCGCGTCGCAAACAATAGACAGGATAATAGATTCTTTTACGCCGGAACAACAGGGGCAAGTGGTTTCTCAGCTTGCTTCGACTTTGGTTGGAATAATTTCAGAGCGCCTCATACCGAGACTATCCGGAGGACGCGTGCCGGCCCTGGAAATAATGTTGGTCAATCCCGCAGTAAGGAACCTCATACGCGAAAGGAAAATATATCAGATAGACCTTGTCATAGAAACGAGCCTCCAGGAAGGCATGGTCACGCTGAATCGCTCTCTGGCAAATCTTGTGAAGAACAAGGAAATTTCCCTGGAAAACGCGGAGCTTTACTCGCTTAATCCCGCGGAATTAAGAATTCTTTTGGAGCGCATGTAAAAATTTACGAAATACGAATGAGTACGAATATACGAATAATTTTATCAGCAAAAATTTTAAGTATTATTTAACAAACAAATTCGTACAGTCGTAAAAATTCGTAAGTTCGTAAAATCATGAAATTTAAGTACCAGGCGAAAACAATAGAAGGCGAAAATCAAGTCGGTGTCGTTGAATCTCCGAACCGGCAAACCGCCGAGGGCATTTTAACGAGCCACAACCTCTTTATTCTTAGCCTTGAAGAAGCCAATAAAGCGAACTGGTACGAAAGAATTTCCGATTATTTTTTCAATCGTTTAAGGAAAAAGGAACTCGTTGTATTCACCAGGCAGCTCGCCATGCTGCTTGAAGTAAGGGTGCCGCTGAACACAAGCCTGAAGACCATGCAGGAGCAGACAAGCAACCCGATTTTAAAGGAGGCGATTTTGCAGATTTCGGAAGATATCGACTCCGGGTTGCCGCTTTCCAGCGCGCTGGAACGGCAGCCGGGAATTTTTTCAAATTTCTTTTTGAGCATGGTTCGTTCCGCGGAAGTCACTGGCAATGTCGAAAACGTAATGGGTTTTTTGGCGGATTATATGGAACGCGAATATTCTCTTTACCAAAAAGCCAGGTCCGCGCTCATTTATCCCGCTATAGTTGTGCTTCTTTTCATGGTAGTTTCTTTCATATTGGTAGCTTTCGTAATTCCACAGATAAGCCCGATATTCAGCGAGGCCGGAGTTAAACTGCCAATGTTTACCCTGATTCTTGTCGCGACAGGGTCTTTCCTGGGCCAGTGGTGGCCTGTTGTCCTTTTCGGAATTTTCGCGATTGTTATAATGGGCATAGATTATTTTCAGACCGCGGAAGGTAAAGCCATCAAAGACGAGCTGAAAGTAAGTTTGCCGATAATAAAAAAGATATACCTTCCTCTTACTATAACCCGCATTGCCAATTCCGCGTCAATGCTTTTGAAAGGCGGCGTTCCTATGGTCCAGACGCTTGAAATAATAGGAGAAACATCGGACAGCGTCGTTTATCGCGACATAATGCACCAGATAGCCAATGATGTTCGGGAAGGACAGCCCCTGTCCGCCGCTACGGCCAAACACCCCGGGCACTTCCCATCGATGTTTACGCAAATGCTCGGCGTGGGAGAAGCGGCGGGGCAATTGGAACAGACCTTCAACCGCATCTCGGCCTTTTACGGCCGCGAAGCGGATTCCGCGGTTAACAACATAGTGGACCTTATCCAGCCGATTCTTGTAGTTGGAATAGGTCTTTTGGTGGGGATTCTTTTCGCCTCGGTTCTTTTGCCTATTTACCAGCTTACCGGCTCAATCCATTAACTCCCCCCTGTTTGTGTGGATAACTAAAAATCAAATTATGGTATACTTGAATTCAATAAAAACGGTTAATTTAAATTAAAGGTCAAATATGCTATACTCAACATTATGAAAAAAATATTTATTCCAAACGCAGCGCGCGGGTTTACGCTCATTGAAATTTTAATAGTGGTTTCCATCATAGCGATACTGGCCTCTTCGGTGCTGGTCGGTTTCGGTCCGACGCAGAAGCAGGGCAGGGACACAAGACGCATATCGGATCTTCGCCAGGTTCAAAACGCGCTCGAGATTTATTACGCCAAGTGCGGATATTATCCCGGCGGCGTCCAGGCGGGAACTTCATGCGCTTCCACTTTCAGCGCTACGGCCAACTGGGCCGACCTTAAAACTGCGTTAAAAGGCAGCACAATAGGCATAAATAACGTTCCCGACGACCCAAGCGCTAACAAAACTTATTACTACGGAACCAATAGCACCGGCTCAAACTACGTTATAAAAGCCGTCTTTGAAGATGTCAACAACCCCTCGCTTAGAGACAGCTATAAAACGGATACTAATGGTGTTACTTGCTCGGGAGCGACGGATTACTGCGTAATATTCTAAAAGGTTATATGTTTTGCGGCGTTTTGTGTCTTTACTGAGCCAGCCCAGAGGCAGGTTTCGCGGAATATGAATTTCATACTATTTTTTCTGGGCGCTGCTGTCGGCAGTTTTATAGGCGTAATCGCCGACCGCTACGAGGAAGATTTGCCTATCTGGGACAAAAAAATAATCGGCGGGCGTTCGCATTGCGAGTTTTGCGGTAAAAAACTGCGTTGGTTTGAACTTGTTCCGATTCTAAGTTTCGTTTGGCAGAAGGGCAGATGTTCTTCCTGTTCACACCGGCTTAGTTCGCGCTATCCTTTCGTCGAAATATTCAGCGGGCTTCTTTTTGTTTCTGTGCCTGCCTATATTACTACTCACTACCCACTACAAACTACCAACTACTATATTCTCTCTGTTTTGTGGCTTCTCGTTTTTTCGTTTCTTCTGCTCATCTCTCTTATAGACAGGCGGCTAAAAATAATTCCAAATGAAACCGGCGTCGCCCTTGTTGTTTTAGGAGCATCAATAATTTTTTTCCAGCCATTCAATGAGTTTTCCGGGTCTTTTTTGGGACACTACGCTATGCTTTTCGGCTGGCATTCAAACCCGTGGTTGAACCATATTCTTGCCGCGGCAGCTGCCGGGATTTTTTTTGCGTGTTTGATTTTTATCACTAAAGGGCGCGGCATGGGTGGCGGCGATATGAAACTCGCCGCCGCGCTCGGATTTGTTTTCGGCTGGCCCGACATTCTGCTTATCGCAATTCTCTCATTTATTATCGGTTCTTTTTTCGGAATAACGGCCATTCTTTTTAAAAAAGAAAAGCTCAAGAGCCATATAGCTTTCGGGCCATTTCTTGCGCTCGCCGGGTTGCTCGTTTTTTTCTTCGGGTACGGGATAATTGATTTCTATTTCGGCTTGTTTGGAATAATATAAACAGGTTACGAATTTATCCCGATTTTATCGAGGACTCTCGACGAAGTCGGAGCGAATCGGTACGAATATACAAATAACTGATTGGGAATTAAGCTTTAGAAATTATATAATTCGACCTAATGGCTCCCAATAAAGTAGTCACTCGCTACTCGCTACTCGCTACTCGCTACTCGCGCGAGGGTTTTACGTTGGTTGAAATTATTGTCGTACTCGGCATAACGGCGCTGCTGTCTTCCATTTTGATTTCTTACAATCATGTAAGCAGACATCAATTGGCTCTTTATGCCGAACAAATGAAATTCGTTGAGACCATTTTCCGCGCCAAATCGCTCGCGCTGTCTCCATACACCCAGTCGTCCGGCGGCGATATTTGCGGGTACGGCATACATGTAGACTATGAAGCGAAAAACTATTCCTTATTCAGCTACGACAAACCGCAGGGAGCAAACTGCCAGGGAATAAACAGCATAGACATTAATTCCGAAAATATAATTTCGACCGTGGAAATTGATAAGAACGTAAAATTCATGAATTCCCAAAATGGAACAGCGCGTTATGATGATTTCCTTTTTATCTCTCCCGACCCGACAACGCTGGTAAGTTCAGATGGAACAACTATTAATAACGGTTCGGTATCCGTTACGGTGCGAACACAAGACGGTTCACTTTCGGCGGACATAAGCGTAAATTCCGCCGGACTGATAAACTTTTAAGGTATAATTACCATTAGTTATGCCAATGAACAAATTTTTAGATAAACTTTACGACTTTTTTCGGGAAAGTCTTTTTTCTCCGCCCGAGGCGGACCAGCCTTGGGCTGGAAAAAAAGGCCAGGTTTTGATTGAGGCTTTAATCGCCCTTTCATTTCTTACAGTCGGTTTCCTTGCCGCTTTTTCTTTGCTCGGACGTTCATTAAGCACCAATCGCGCCTCTGCTCAAAGCTATGCGGCCACATATCTCGCCGCCGAAGGGATAGAGGTTGCCAGAAATATCGTTGATGGAAACGGCATTCAAGGAGTCGCTTGGAATAACGGATTTGCCAATGGCGATTACGAAATTGAATATAACAGCCTTTCCATGACTCAAAATCAGGAACGTTTTTTGACGTACGATCCATCCACGAATATTTACGGGTACGGAGGTTCCGTTCAGACGCCGTTTAAACGCGCGATAAGAATAACTTTGGTGGGTTCGGACGAAATAAAAGTAAACTCCATAATTTCATGGATAGGGCTCGGCGGAGGAGATTCCAGGGTCGATTTGGAAGATCATTTTATGAATTGGCGCAATTAGGATTATGACATTTTTTTTAAAAAACAGAGGATTTACACTTATAGAGCTCATTGTAGCACTTGGGCTTTTTTCCATAATTATGGTTATAACTACGGGTGGTTTCGTAAGATTTTTAAAAACCGAACGACAAGCTTCGTCTTTCACTTTCGTCAATAACAATTTAGGAGCCGCAATCGAGCAAATGGCCAAAGAAATAAGGACGGGAAAAAATTTCTGCGCGAATGGTCAATCCTGCCAATCTCCAAGCGTTCTTTCATTTGTAAATTCCAAAGGCGCGGCGGTGACTTATTGTCTGGAAAACGGCACAGTGAAAAGAAGCGCGGGCCAGGACTGTTCTTCCGGGCAGGGAATAACGGGAAGCAAGGTTTCAGTCGGATATTTGAATTTCATTGTTTCCAATAACGGCAACTATCCGCCGAGGATTACGATTTCAATCAGCGCGAACCCGAATAACGAATCCGCGTCGATTTACACCGCGAATCTTCAGACAACGGTCAGTTCAAGACAACTGGGAGGATAAGAAATAAAATGAAATTTACCGAATTAAAATTAAAAATCATGCGCGCTTCGAGAAAGGGGCAAGTTATGCTTATAAGCGTTTTGACTCTTGGGGCAGTTATGCTCGGAGCAACCGCCGTATCAGGATTGCTTGTCGTGTATCAAATAAGAATGTCATCCGATGCCGCCGGTTCAGCCAAGGCGATTTTTGCTTCCGATGCTGGAATTGACTGGGCGTTGTACCAATTTTTAAAACCAACATCAACTGCCCCGGCGCCGGTTTTTTCCAACGGCGCCCGTTTCGAAATTGTTTGCAAAGATGCTTCCGACAATATCGTACAATGCACCAATGCTTCCACTTCTTTAATAAGGTCAAGCGGTATACACGGCACAATATCAAGGGCTTTTGAATTGGGTTTGTAAGTCCGATGAAAACATACAAAAAGGGATTGATTAGCAAAAAATATGCGGAAGAAAGAATCGGTCAGCTTAAAAAGATTATCGGCAAATACAGGTACGAACGGCTTACTTTAAACAAAGAAGTTATCTCGCCTGAAGCCGAAGACGCGCTTAAAAAAGAACTTTTCGACCTTGAACAGGAATTTCCGGAGTTCGTCACTCCCGACTCGCCGACTCAGCGGGTAGGGGGCGAGCCGCTGAAGCAATTCAAGAAAGTCCGCCACGATGAGAGGATGCTTTCCTTCAATGACGCTTTTTCAAAAGAAGACGTTAATGACTGGCTGGAACGGCTTTCTAATTTTCTGGGGAGGAAAATAAGCGGGCCTTTTTATGCCGAACTGAAAATAGACGGCCTTGCAATAGAGCTTGTTTATGAAAACGGCATCCTGGTCCAGGGGTCGACGCGTGGCGACGGCGAGGTTGGGGAAGACGTCACGCAGAACCTCAAAACCATAGAAGCCATTCCCTTGGCGCTGACTAACGCAACGGTCAATTTTCCGGAAAAATTGACAGTCCGTGGCGAAGTTTTTTTGAATAGAAAAGAATTCGACGCCATCAACCGAGAGCAGGTCAAAAAAGGGTTGAAACCTTACGCCAATCCGCGGAATGTCGCCGCGGGCTCTATCAGGCAGCTTGACCCTAAAGTAACAGCCAGCCGCAAACTGGATTCGTTTCAGTACGATATCGTCACGAAAATTGGCCAGAAAAAGCACAGCGAAGAACATGAAATCTTACGCAGAATCGGCTTCAGAACAAATACAAACAACAAAATATGCGGGACGGTTA
>Ga0209541_10016253_pt1 | contig 11027 bp, 12 predicted proteins | sample RifCSPlowO2_01_FD_184027 | JGI IMG/M metagenome (GOLD analysis project Ga0209541, IMG submission 184027) | Groundwater microbial communities from Rifle, Colorado - Rifle CSP2_plank lowO2_0.1 (SPAdes) (version 2) | ecosystem: Environmental > Aquatic > Deep subsurface > Groundwater | place... | reverse complement strand
CGGGATTTGAGGGAGAACTTGATGGAGATGAGACGGATTATTATACGGTGTCAACCGGTGAATTGATACATATGGATCATAACGGAGACCGTTGGATCAGATACCGCGCGACTCTCGATGGTGATACGACTGCAAGTCCTGTGCTCGAAGAGATAAAAATTAATTATCGGAATTGATTTATTAATATGGCGCGCTTTTCACGACAGTACACAATGAAGCATCAAAGATGTTTTACCCCGTTACAATTCATCCACGGGCGTAAGCCCGTGGATGAATTGTGGCGTGCATGCAAACCCCAAGATAAAATGCCACAAGCGTACGCTTGTGGTCACCTTGTAACGGGGTTTACGTTTATTGAATTTTTGATTTATATCGCGATTATCGGAGCGGCACTCGCCGGTTTCATACAGTTTATATTGGCTACCGGCAGTGCGCGCGCCCAGGCGCGCGCGGTGAGCGAGGTAAACGCAAACGTGCGTTTTATCGATGATATCATTACTCAAAAAATTCATGAGGCGCAAAACGTACTGACGCCGCTCGAACAGGCCGGAAGTACGTCGATTATTCTCGATATGCCAGCGCCCTCGCCGGACATCACATTTTCCGTTACAAACGGTATATTGAATCTTACCGAGCAAGGAGGGAGTGATGTTGCTCTTACCTCAAAAGATGTTTTTGTCGACGGGTTTCTTGTTTCAAATTATGCAAATCTAGGCGAGCGGGGCAATCTGCGTGTTGCGGTAACGATACGTTATAATTATCAGGGAGCCGGTGTCGAGTATCGATATTCGCGGACTCTGGTCACCTCCGCAAGTACACGGCAATGAAATACAAAGCCCAACGTAATGCTCTTTTTCCCCGTGGCGTTGTAGCGCTCTTTTTAATTGTGCTTATTGCCGCCGCGTCATTTATCATGGCTTACGGCTCTGCGCTTTTGGGTGTCGGAGAACTCGATATGGGATATGTTGCTTCGCGCGGGCGCGAAGCATTTGCGAATGCGGACGGATGCGCGGAGGATGCGCTCCGCCGCCTCCGCTATGATACAGGATATACCGGCGGCACCTATACGCTCCCAAATGGCGGGTGTGTTATAATCATTACCACGGCAGGCAGTACTCGGACTCTATCTGTTACGGCGAACGTTGCTGATACGTATTTTAAAGCAATACAAGTGGATGTGACGGTAGGCGGCGATAGCGTTACAGGGACTATTATTACTGTGGATTCGTGGAAGGAAATCTCTCTTTGATCTATGTTTGGGATTTTAGCGAAAAAATCAGTCGGGATTGATATTTCCGATGGGAGTATCGAGGTAGCCCGCATAACGCGTTCCAAAGCCCTAAGTCTCGGGCGCGTTATCCTTGAATCCAGCATTGTAGTGGAGGGCATAATACGGAATGAAGACAAGCTCGCGCTTGCCCTCAAAAACGCGCTTCTATCTGCAGAGCCGTACCCCATCAAAACGCGCCACGCTATTTTTGCGCTTCCGGAAAGACAGTTGTACAGCCGTGTTGTGAAAATGCGTGTGTCGCCGGGAAGAAGCGAGCGCGAACAAGAAATCCGCGAAGAAGCCCGAAAAAATATTCCGCTCGACGGTGACGATTTACTATATACATACCGGGTGCTTTCCGAGGAGGAAGTGCTGATTCTTGCGGCAAGCCGTGCGGTTGTCCGCGAATGGCAGCAGTTTTTTCACCGCCTCAAAATTACCGTACATACATTTGATATTGAATCTCTTGCAATTGCCCGCAGTATTTTCGGGCGCGTTCGCTCGACGCCAGTATGTCTTGTCGACATCGGAACGCACACAACAATGATTACGGTACTCGACAACGCCGGCCTCCGTTATTCCCACTCAATTAATATCGGTGGCGCGGCATTTACAAAAGATGTTGCCGACACGCTTACCATACAGGAAACAGAAGCGGAAAATCGGAAAATTCTTCTGGGAGTTACGGAAAAAAACCAGAAAGGGCTTTTCATTCTCATAAAAGCGCTTCAGCCCGTTATAGGAGAGATCACGACGGCATTTCGTATTTATCAGCGTACAACGGGCGGGCACATCGGACAGGTTGTTTTTGTCGGGGGGGCAAGCCACATGCCCGGACTCCTCAATTATTTTTCTGAAAATTTAAGCCTTCCCGTGATTTTCGGAAAATCGTATATACCGCTAAAAAAACAAAATGCTGAAATCACTCATATTGAGGCGATAGGGATTGCACTTAAGGCATGGGCGAAAGACGACCCGGCGCTCACGTACGCGCCCCTTGCGGGAGAAAAAAAGAGATTTTCGCTCCCTCATTTTTCATTCTCGCTAGACAACTTGAAAAATATTTTCCGCTCTCGCGCGCTTACCGGCGGCATCGTCCTCTTGGCGCTTGTAGGGATATTCCTCTCGATGCTTTTTCGGAAAGAAGAATCCGCTCCCGTTTCTGTGCCCCCGCCTTCACTTGGAGCGCTGTCTCATAAGCAGGTACTCGATTTTTCAATTGAGCTTGCGTTCACGCCCGGTGCGTATACTTCAGAGCGCGTTCGCGCACGCGTAATCGAGGTGAGCGTGTTGGGAGAAGACGCTCTGATACGATCCCTTGTCGAAGCCGAGCAGGGCCTCAAGAGCGGGGAGAAGCTTACCAAAGAACCGCTCTCGCAATCTTCCCAAAGTATTCGATGGGCTGTGTATTCAGAGGAGGATCTTAGCCGAAAGATTGCTTCCGAGATTAGCACGCTGATTGCCGAGCGGCCGATACAGTATGAGATAAAAAGTATTGAAGAAAACACGCTTAAAACAACAGGAGAAGAGACGGCATTGATGAATGTGCGGGTACGGATTTCTGCAAGCGATTCTATCAAAGAAAAAGTTGCGCCGGTGGTGCCACCACCGCCAGCTCCCCCAGTTGTAGTAGAAAATAAGGTGCAGATCAAAAATACAGAGACTGGCTATCTCAATGTGAGAGAAGGACCGGGGACGTCGTACAAGCTTTTGTTCCGCGTGAGCCCCGGCGAAACACATATACTACTTGAGCGCAAAGGCGACTGGGCCAAAATACGAACCAAGGATGGCCGTGCGGGCTGGGTTTCAGGCCAGTATGTCCAAGAAATCCCCTGATGTTCTGTGGATAACTCTGTTTAATTTACTTGCTAGTACCGTATAATAACTTTATTGGGTCGTTCATAAAAAACTAACGGCAATTATATGTTTCAAAAAAATTATAAAAAAGGTTTTACGCTTATCGAGCTTTTGATCGTTATCGGTATTCTCGCCATTTTGGCAGGCATTGTGTTCGTCGCACTTGACCCGCTGACGCGCTTTCGCGATGCCCGCGATTCGAGCAGGTGGGGCGATATTTCAGCAGTTTTGAGCGCGATTCGTGTGGCGCAGGTGGATAGAGGTGGTTTGTATACATATGGCGTTAAACATGATACAGCAGCGGCAACTGGTTCTCCGTTTATGATTGTGAACGCAACAACCACTCCCGCAAATTGTTCTGTTACATGTGATGTGGCTACAACTGCGCGGTGTGCTAACTTGAACCAGCTCGTTGAGCGTGGGTATTTAGGCAGGATTCCTGTAAGCCCCAATGGAACCGGAAATTGGTCCGCTAGCGGAAACACTGGTTACTATATACAGTTGAACGCAAACAATTCGGTTACCGTCGGTGCATGTGAATCGGAAAACACCGCATCAATTTCAGTAACTCGATAGCAATTTCTCTCGAGACTAAAAAAACCTCCGCCGAGCGGAGGTTTTTTTATTCACCCTTTTTACGCCTTTTTCGTTTGGGTAAAAATTTTGGACGTCGGACGTCCAAAATGGGGCAATAACCATACTAAAGCGATCGCAGAAGTATGGATATATATGACAATACAAAAACTTTTTATTTTATTGCAAGAATTGCCGTGTGGTTGATGGAAGCTTCATTTTTTCTTTTTCGGGGGTTTTTGGAATACAGCATCTGTCGCTTTGAGCTCTACCGGGTCTGCGCGCCGCAGTGTATGAATAGCGCGTCGCGTCAAAAGTCGTATATGCGGGATATCGGCGAGGTATTCCGGGATGTACCAGATATCTTCTTCGGCTGTCATCCAGTTTTTATTGTCAAAGCGCGCGAGATTTACCGGCCGCGAATACGACCGGAGATTTTTTTTACCGTCATCATCGAAGTATTCATGAAAATATGACATTACAATCTCGCGTGGGGACGCATAAACCGGGTCGCGGTATCGAAGTACCGAATGATTCGTCTTTGAGAGCGCTCCCCATTTGCCGTATTTCCGAAAAAGCGCAACCACATGATCGTAGTCTCGTGCCGTTGCTTCGAGATCCATGACAAGGGGTTGATGCCCGTGCACGCGAAGTGCGGAAGCTGCAAGCATCGCTCCCTCCATGCAATGCGCGCGCTTCTCACGCATGACGCGCCGGGGGGACCCGCAGGTGTCCCCATGAATTTCAAAATTCATATCGAGCGACTCAAGATAATCCTGTATTTTTATAGGCGTTTTAAGTTTTTTGAGTATACGGAACTCGTTTTTTGTAAAATCTGCACTCATATATAGATAGTATACAATACTTTTCCCTTACTTTTCCCTTGATTCGTGGCTCGAGGTGCGTGATAGTGGAGCATATGAACCTTTCCGGGAAAACCATTTTGATTACGGGGGCGGCTCGTATAGGACAAAATGTTGTGCGTATAATAGCAGAACGCGGGGCGGAAAAAATAGTATTAACATACTATAAAGATTCTGCCGAGGTTAACAGGGCCGAGAAGGACGCAAAAAATGCCGGGGCTTTTGTCGAGCTCGTGAATGCAGACCTCTCGCAACCAGATAGCGTAAGGGGGCTTGTCGAGCACGTTAGGAGTGCGTACGGGGCTTTACACGGCCTTATTCATATGGCTGCGATTTATCCACGGACTCCATGGGAGCAGTTATCAGAAAAAGAATGGGATATGAATATTAATACAATCGCGCGGAGCGCATATTTGCTCGGAAAATATGCCGGAGACTTGATGAAAAAGAATGTGGCAGATGAGGTGGGCGTAAAAGGAAAGATGGTTTTTTTCGCTGATTGGTCTGTGCTTACGCGGCCGTATAAAGATTATTTGCCATATAACGTTGCGAAAGCAGCTGTTGTCGGCTTGACATATTCGCTCGCAAAAGAGCTTGCCCCGGATATTTTGGTCAACGCGATTGCACCAGGGCCTATTCTTGCTCCACCAGACTTGTCTGCTGAAGATAATGCGGAAGTTCTTCTCTCAACGCCGCTTGGCCGTTGGGGTGGCGCAGAAGAGATTGCCAAAGCGGTCGGATATTTTTTGGAAGCGGATTTCGTTACCGGACACGTATTGCCCGTCGACGGTGGGCGCACCATAGGATAATATGCAAAAAAATACATACTCTAAAAAATCTCTCCTTTTACATCGTACACTCAAGGGTAAAATCGAAATTACCGGAAAGACTTTACTCGATTCGCAAGAACAGCTATCGCTTTTGTACACGCCTGGTGTCGGAGCGGTCAGCGACTATGTCGGCAAGCATCCGGAACAGATACGTAAATTTACGGTTAAGGGAAATATGGTTGCCGTTATCTCGGATGGTTCTGCCGTGTTGGGTCTCGGCAATATCGGTCCCGAGGGAGCAATCCCGGTGCTTGAAGGCAAATGCATCATTTTTAAAAGATTTGCTTCGGTGAATGCGTTTCCCATTGCTCTGAACACGCAAAATACAGAAGAGATTATCTCTGCGGTCAAAGCAATTTCGCCAATATTTGGAGGGATCAATCTCGAAGATATTTCTGCTCCGCGCTGTTTTGAGATTGAAGAGCGCCTGCATAAAGAACTAACCATTCCAGTTATGCATGACGACCAGCACGGCACGGCTATTGTTGTTCTTGCCGCGCTGACTAACGCTCTTCGGGTGGTGAGAAAAAATATATCGCGCGTACATGTTGTGATAAATGGCGCAGGTCCTGCCGGTGTAGCGGTTTCCAGACTGCTCGTGGCAGCAGGAGTAAAAAATATTATCATTCTTGATTCTGGCGGTATTATCGGTACGCATCGTTCGGGTCTCGTTCCGTATAAGAAAAATCTCCTCAAATGGACTAATAAAAATAATATTCAAGGAGGGCTTCGAGATGCGTTACGTGGCGCAGACGTTTTCATCGGCGTATCGCGCGGCAGTATTATGAATGCCGATGATATGTTGGCCATGAAGCCGAAAGCGATTATTTTTTCGCTTGCAAATCCGATTCCTGAAATTATGCCGGAAGAGGCGCGTCGCGGGGGTGCCGCGGTTATTGCAACCGGCAGGAGCGACTTTCCAAATCAAATCAATAACGCGCTTGTTTTCCCGGGGGTTTTTCGTGGCGCGCTGGACCACAATGTGAAAGCAATAACCCAAGAGATGAAATTACATGCCGCGCGCTCTCTCGCTCGTCTTGTGGCGCATCCGCGCGCGGATAGTATTATTCCCAGTATTTTTGATAAACGGGTCGTGCCTGCCATTGCTCGGGCTATACGGTCTGCTAAAATGAAGACATCGGTATAGCGTATGGAAGAATCTCTTAAAAAATTTCCCGAGCAGTTTTTGTTTGATCCGGAAATCGTGAATGCGGCACAACTCGCGCCGTCCTATGCCCGTTACACTATCGTCGGCATGGGCGGGTCGGCGCTTGCTGCAGATCTTTTGCGCGCGGTTGATCCTGCCTTGCCTATTTTTATGCATCGGAGCTATGACCTTCCGCCACATGCTGAAGATGGGCTTGTTATCGCAAGCTCGTATTCGGGGAATACAGAGGAAACAATCGATGCTCTTAAAATAGCACACAGCAAGGGTTTACCACTTTGTGTTATTGCGGATAGCGGTGCTTTACTTGAGCTCGCGAGAGAATATAAAGTGCCGTATATTGATCTCCCTCAAGGCGGGATCCAGCCGCGCGCCGCGCTCGGTTATAGCTTCCGCGCATTCTCGAAGATATTGCAACTTGCGGGCATACTCGAAGAGTCAAAAAAATTATCCGAAAGTCTCGAGTCGTTACAGCTTAAAGAAGCTGGGAAAAGTATTGCTGCTGAAATTGGCTCGCGCGTTCCGATTATATATACATCTACAGCGCGCGCGCCGATCGGGTATATTTGGAAAATCGCACTGAATGAGACAGGTAAGACCCCCGCATTTGCAAATGTATTTCCGGAGCTCAATCACAATGAACTTGAAGGTATGAAAACGCGAGCAGATGAATTCTCGCGCGTGTTCCATTTTCTATTTTTGCGCGGGCATAGTGATCACCCGCGTATTCAGAAGCGGATGGATTTGACCGAAGAGATGTATCGGGCGCTCAACTATCAAGTTACGCGGGTGCCTGCCGTGGAGGGGCCTCGTTTGCATGAAATTTTCTCTTCCGTTCTTTTGGGGCTTTGGACGGCAAACTTCACGGCGGTTAACATGAATGTCGACCCCGAGCAGGTTCTTCTCGTTGAAGAATTTAAAAGAAAACTTGCTTCATGATTATTCTTTTTGATATCGGAGGCTCGCATATGCGCGTTGCCGCTTCGCGTGACGGGAAAACCATTGATCACCCCGCTGTTTTTAATACGCCAAAGGATTTTGATACGGCTGTTGCGCTTCTCAAGAAAACGGCGGATGATTTGGCGGGCCCAGAAAAAATAAAATTTGCCGCAGGCGGCGTGCCGGGGCCGCTCAACCATGCCCAGACCGAACTGTTCCGCGCGCCGCATTTACCGCAGTGGGTGGGAAAGCCGCTTAAAGAAGCTTTTGAGCGCGCATGTAACGCGCCAATCATGATAGAAAACGATGCCGCGGTTGCGGCGTTAGGGGAAGCCAATGACGGAGCGGGAAAGGGGGCGGGTATCGTTGCTTATATTACTATCGGGACCGGAGTGGGTGGCGCGCGCGTTGTAAACGGCAGAATCGATGCCAATACGTTTGGTTTCGAAATCGGTCATCAGATTATCCAGGCCGATGGTCTCTCTTGTATCGGGTGCGGCGGCAATGGGCATTTTGAGACATATGTATCCGGGAGCGGCATAGAAGAAAAATACAAGAAAAAACCCGAGGACATTATAGATAAAGCAATATGGGATGATATTGCGAGGTTTGTCGCAATAGGACTCAATAATGCGATTGTCCATTGGTCGCCCGAAGTTGTTGTGATTGGCGGATCGGTTGGTTTGGCAAAGCGTCTCTCGCTCGACATCATCGAGGCGCATCTCAAAGAATTGCTCACGATTTTTAAAAAACAGCCGCATATAGCGAAGGCGGAGCTTGGAGATCGGGCGGGGCTTAGGGGCGCGCTTCGCCTCATACAGCAGACGCTATAAAAACTGCCGCATGTATCCGTGTTTCTTTTTTTAATCGTCGATAGTATATGCAAAAAGATCTTATTCGGACGCTTGTTGCCAGCGAGGTTTTGCATTCGGAGCGTATTATTCGTGCGTTTGAGGCAATCGATCGCGCTGATTTTGTCCCGGAAGAACTCAAGGCATATGCGTATCGCGATGAGCCGCTTTTCATTGGTGCAGGGCAGACAATATCGCAACCCTATACCGTTGCGTTTATGCTCGAAGAGCTTGAACCGAAAGAAGGCGACACTGTTTTTGAAATTGGTTTCGGATCAGGCTGGCAAACCTGTCTGCTCGCGCACATTGTCGGCCCGAAAGGGCGTGTTGTTGCCTATGAGCGGGTCATGAGTTTATATCGGCTTGGGCGCGCAAACATTAAAAAATATCAGCAGTATACGGATGGCGTTGTTGAACTGCATCATGGCGATGCGCAAAAAGTATCTGCCGGTTCCTTCCATAAGATTATCGCCGCGGCAAGTTTTTTGACCGGTGATCCTCCCAAGGCGTGGGAGCAGATGCTGGTGTCGGGAGGCAGAATGGTTCTTCCGGTACGCAATTCGATTTATGTATATACAAAAAACGAAGACGGCTCGTTCGCAATTGTTGAGCATCCGGGGTTTGCGTTTGTTCCGCTTCTCGAAGGGGAAATAAAAGAATAAGATAAAAAGGCATGGATTCGGACGATGAATTTGAAACACCGCGCGCGCGGCCTTCCCGATGGTTTCGGGTGCTTGTGCTCATGTTGGTGGTAGGATTTGCTTTTCTGGGCTATGAGCTTGGTGTTATTATGCCTCCACAGCCGACCAGCGAGAGCGTGAATATCGAGCAGGGGATGAATGCAGAGGATATCGCGCGTATGTTAAAAAGTGCGCATGTGATTCGATCAGAACTTTTGTTTGTGTGGGGCGTGTATATAGGAGGCGTGCATGACCGCTTAAGTGCAGGCCACTTTGTATTTACCCAGCCGCTCTCAATGATTGACGTGGTTTTCCGCCTTAGAGGGACTCAAAAAGAAATAACAATCGTGATTCCTGAAGGTCTTACAACGCAGGAGATTGGAGATATTCTTGAAAAAAATAGCATCGGGAAAGCCTCCGATTTTATTCAGGTGTCGCACGGAGACTTTTCGTCGGTGCTTCCCTATTCGCGCGGGTATAGTCTGGAGGGGTTTTTGTTCCCCGATACCTACCGGTTTTATGAGCTCGTAACAGATGAAGAAGTTATCACGAAGCTTCTTGAAAATTTTGTAAAAAAGATCCGCCCGTTTGAGGAAGAAATCAGCGGGTCTGGACATAGTTTGTATGAAATACTGACGGTGGCATCGATGCTTGAGAGAGAAGCAAAAACGGATGACGACCGGGCGGTTATCGCCGGTATATTGTGGAAGCGTCTTCGTGAAGGGGCGCTTTTGCAAGTTGACGCAACCCTTGGCTATATAACTGGCAAAGGATCGCTGGAATTGACGCTGGACGATCTTAAGATCGATAACCCTTACAATACATATAAATATAAAGGCCTACCCCCCAGCCCGATTGCAAACCCTGGCATCGCGTCGATTCAGGCCGCATTACGGCCAATCGATTCCCCATACTATTTTTATCTTTCCGATAGCGAAGGAAAAATCCATTTCGCGCGCACGTTTGAAGAACACCGGCGCAACAAGCTCAAGTATATACAATAACCCCCGCGAGATTTTAACCGGATTTATTTTTTATGATATTTCTGCTATCCTAACCATCACATATGGCAGAAAATCGATCAAAAAAAGTATATGTAGCCGCATACACCAAAGAAGGGCTTTCGTTTCAGATACACCTAGGTCCGTTAAAATTCGAACCGCACAAGAGGGGGCGACATCCGAAAGTGCCTGTTGCCGTGATTTAAACCAAAGCCGCCGAAAGGCGGTTTTGTGTTACCCGAATTTGCCATTTGTTGCCCTTGTGACGAGCTTTGCGACACCGGCACACCATTGATACCACTTCCGACCAATCCCACCGGTTTGACCGAATTTAAGAGCCTGATACCAATTTTGCATAGTTTCCATACTGTACTATGCAAAAAAGGGATTTTTAGCATAGTGTAGTCGCAAGTTCAACAAGTAAGTGCAACACCCCATACACTAGGAGGTATGAGGAGCTATCAACAATTAAACATAGAAGAGCGAGAGAAGATACAGCTAGGACTCTGGGCAAAATCGGCTTTTCGCCAATAGTACAGAATTGTACTATTTCGGAAACGCCATGGAAGTAGTTGTTGACATATTGAGATGCTTTCGTATATAATTGGATATAGTTATCTATATAGCATCAAACTTGCCTACCGGTAGGCAGGATATATCAGAAATATGAGCAAAAACAGCTTCAACAAACGAATAAAACTAAGCCAGGAGATACTTGGCAAGATCGCCAAAATTGACGAGTTCAAAGGTCTTTGGCATGGCAGTTTGAGGCTAAGTCCTCAAATTTTGGGCCGGCTTAAGTCATCGGTGATCATTACATCTACTGGTGCCTCAACCCGTATTGAAGGATCAAAAATGAGCGACGAGGAAGTGGCTCGTCTTTTGCGCGGTCTGAAATCAAATCCTCCCAAGAACCGTGACGAGCAGGAAGTCGCCGGTTATGCCGATTTGCTCGGAAGAGTTTTTGACCACTACCGCACGCTCAAATTGACAGAGAA
>Ga0209541_10016252_pt1 | contig 11027 bp, 11 predicted proteins | sample RifCSPlowO2_01_FD_184027 | JGI IMG/M metagenome (GOLD analysis project Ga0209541, IMG submission 184027) | Groundwater microbial communities from Rifle, Colorado - Rifle CSP2_plank lowO2_0.1 (SPAdes) (version 2) | ecosystem: Environmental > Aquatic > Deep subsurface > Groundwater | place... | reverse complement strand
AAGCTCCTGTATCCTGCTTTTCATTGAAAAATCGCTTTTTGAAAATCCATTAAGCCTTTCAAGCAGTTCCTTTGCCCTTGCGCTTGAAAGCAGCGAGGCAGCCTGCTTTGTTTTTTCAAGGAAAGCAAGCCAGTAATCCTCGAGATTCTGGGTTTCAATAAGAAGCGTGAATTCTTTGGATTCAAAGGCAGAAAGCCTGTTGAGTTCAAAGACAAGCTTTCCGTAGAGAATTTTTGATTTTATTTCCGTTCCAGAAGAATCCACAAGCGCAAAGGAAACTGTTTTTTCCTCTTCCAAGGGAAAAGCAAAGGAAATATTGGGCTTTTCAATTGCAAGGGGCAATGCGTTTTTTACTGAAACGCCGAAGCTTGCCTTTGAAAGATTTGAGTCAATCTGCACAGAATCCAGGAGGGAAACCTGCGTTTGAAGCGCGCCTGCAACTGAAAAATAAATTTCCACTGGCTTTGTGCTTTCCGGCTTCTCAACGAAAAAGGAAACAGAATTGTTTTCAAGGGAAAAAGCCGGATTAACGCCTCCCATTGAAACAAAGACATCCGATGCCTGCAAAGAAGAATCCAGAAGCCTTGTTTCTATTTTCAGCTTGGGAACAACTGCGTTTGAAATTATTTTGATTCTTTTTTCAAGGACTGCCTTCTGCGCGGTTGCGCTCAGGACAATTGTTTCCTCTTCAGAGGTTATTTTCTGCATTGAAAAAAACTCGAAAAAGGAAACCCCGAGGGAAAGAGAATCGAGATTAATCAGCAAATAGCCCTGGGAAAAGGAAAAGTTTTCGGGAAGCTCAGATGAAAAAGCACCCTGTGAAAAGGGAATTTTCAGGATTACTTTTCCTGTTTTCCGGAAGGGATTGTTCAGAGTGATTCTTATGCGCGCATTGAAATCATTGTTCAAAACAGGCACAGAATCCTGGAAGGATTCAATCACTGCGTTTTTCGATGCAAAAACAGCAATTGCGTTGTCCAATGATTCCTGCAAAGAATCTTTCAGCGAGGAAACTCTTTCCTTTAACTCCGAGAGAACAGGAAGCGAGTTTTCAAAAACAACCCCATTTGAAGAAAAATATTTTTCAAGCCTTGAAAACTGCGCAGAGAAATTTTCAAGGAGGGAATCCGAAACAGAGTTCTCGGAATATTTGTCAATCAGCCTGAGCTTCTGGAATAATTCCTGCGCAGAAGAAAAATTCTTTTTCAGGGAAATTATTTCAAAATCATTGTTCAAAAAATTCAAAGTATCCTGTTTCAGGGAAGAGCAGTAGCGCTGCATTGTTTCGGGGGGCTCGCTTTCTTCAAGGCTTTTTATTTTCCGGAAGCGCAGGGCAAAATCAGACAAATCAATTTCCTGCACAGGAACAGAAAAAATCTTTTCAAGGTAAGCCATGCAGTTCTCCGAGAAAAGCTTTTGCTTCAGGGAATACTCCTCAAAATCCTTCAGCGCAGTTTTGAAATCATTGAATTCTTCAAGGGAACGCTTGCACAAAAAAAGCCTTTCTTCAATGGCTTTTGATTCTTCAAATTCTGAAATCCTGAATTCAAGCCTTGCCTTCAGGTCCCCTGCCCTGAGAAACAAATCATCCGGGAGATCTGTTTCCTTCAAAAAAGAGGAAATTTTTTCAATGCGTTCCGAGCACAAAATTTCAAGGCCTGAAACAGATTCTGTTTCAAGAAAGGCAAGGTTTTCAAGCAAAGAATCTGTTTCCGCATTGAGCTCCTTGAGCAAAAAAACCTTTTCTCCTATGGGAAGAAGATTCAGAAAATCCTTCTGCTTCAAATCAGAGAACTGCATCTGCAAGGGCAGGAATTCCGCGAGCGCCTTCTCATGGAAATTCCGCAGGTCCTGGATTGAAAATTTCTGGGTTGAAATTTTTGAGTCCTGGCCGAGTTCGGAGTAAAGATCGGAAAAAAAGTTTGCATCAAAAGAGGAAAACTGGCTTGTGGAAATAGAATCAATTTTTTCGGAAATCTCCGAGAGTTTTTCCTCAATGGAATTTTCAATTTCAGAGTTTCTTTCAAGGAGCTCTGCCCTGTGCATTGAATCGTTTTTCATAATCAGGGAAAATTTCTGCACTGCGGAATTTTCCGTTCCCGCAAGATTATTGTATGCCTGCAGAAACTCGAAGGCAGGCATTTTTTCAAGGGCTTCCGAAGCAGTCCTTGTCTTTAAAAAATTGTTGAGGAAGGAAATAAAAGAATTAAATGTTTCTCCCAGAAAAGGAATCTGCAGTATGCGCTCGGCTCCCGGAGAATCAAGCAATTGGGAATCGTATTTTTCAAAAAAATCCGCGGGAGTCTCTGTATTCACAAAATCCGCTGCAAAGCCTGTTCTCTGCATCAATTGCCGCAGAAAACTCATTTGTTGAAGGTAATATCCCGCAAAAGAATCAGATTCAAGCGACTGCGACTGCAGGTCGTTAAGGTTGCTGTTCAGGAGAATGAAATCATTGAACAACGGCTCTTCCTTTGCCAGAGAAATTTTTCCTTTCTCCAAAGAATTTTTTTCAGAAAGCACGGCTGCAAACGCAAGCTGGTTTGCCCTGTCGGAAAATTTGAATGCCGAAAGAAGATTGTGATTGAGCTCGTTGACTGCGGGAGCGAGGGCAGAGGCATTTCCGCCTGCGGAACAAACCCTGTTTATTTCGGAAATGTTTTCCTTTGCCTTGTTGAAATAAAGCCAGCTCTGCGCGAGATTGTTCTGCAGGGAAAACAGTTCTGCCTGAACGCCTGAAGAAAAGTTTTTCACATCAAAATCAAACAATTGGGAAGAAACTTTTGAAAAGCATTTTTCCTGCGAATCGCATTCGGGAACAAATGCAAATGATTTGCTGCTCAGGTCAATGCATCTTGTTCTTTCATATTCGGAAAGCTCTTCTGAAATGCAGCCTGAAAGCAGCACTGCCGCAAGGCACAAAAGCAGAACAGGCGCTGTGCACATCTTCATACAAAAAAAACCGCGCTAAAAAGGAGTTTAAAAACAAGCGCATGATTCGGCAAAAAACGAACCAGTGCAGAGTGCAGTTAAAAAAAGCTTTTGCACGTAATTCTGAGAGTTGTTTTTATGCAGAAAGAACTTTCTTTTGAGGAAGGCGCCGAGGCAGTGAAGCTTGCAAGGAAAAGCATTGAATACTACAGCGCCACTGGCTCGCGCTGGAGGGAAAAGGCAGGCAATGACAAATTCCTGAAGGAGAGAGGCGTTTTTGTAACCATCGAGGAGTATCCGAGCATGGAATTGCGGGGCTGCATAGGTTTTCCCTATGCTTCAAAACAGCTCTGGGAAGCCATTATAGAGGCCTCGATTGAAGCCGCTTTTCATGACCCAAGATTTTTGCCGTTGAAAGCAGAAGAACTTGAAAAAATCCTTGTAGAGATTTCTGTCTTGACACAGCCCAAAGAAATTACAGGAAAAAAAAGCGAACTGCATGAAAAAATAGAAATCGGAAAAGACGGGCTGATAATACAGAGAGGGCACAGGAGCGGGCTGCTTCTGCCGCAGGTTGCAGTCGAGCAAAAATGGGATTCAGAGGAATTCCTGAGGGAATGCTGCAAAAAGGCATTCATTCCGGAAGCAGCATGGCAGAGCGCTGAAACAAAAATATTCAGGTTCCAGGCCCAGATTTTTTCAGAAAGAACGCCTGGCGGACAAATAGAGGAAAAATAAAACTGAAAAATTTGTTGTGACTGAAATGCCTGCCAAAAGACCTGGAAAAAAACCTGAAAGAAAGCCGTATGGGCAGGAAACCCCAAAACCCACCTGGACCGGGGGAGAAGTTGAAAAAAGAGTTGCGGAAAACAAGGGATTGATTTGGGGCTTTGCAGAAAAAAACCCCTGGGTTTCAATGTTTCTTTCCAGGGAAGAAATAGAGCGGGAAGGAAACTTTGTTTTGCTTCGGGCAGCCATTAAGTATAATCCTGAACGCGGAGCATTCAGCACGCTTGTTTTTACTGCACTCACGCATCATTTTACTGATGTAATTAAAAAAAATCAGAAACATAAGGCTGTTTCTCTGGACTCCACAAAAGAAGAGGGGGAAGAACCGCTCAAAGCGCGGATTGAAGGAAAAGCAGCGGCGCCTGTATCAGACGAATTTTTACGGCAAAAAATACTGCAGGCGCTCGACAAGCTCAGGATGCCAACCCCAAGGACTAAAAACAAGCGAGGCATTAATCAGGCGGAAAAAGAAATTATTTTGGAATCGTTCGGAATAGGAAGAGAGCCGTTGCCTGACAAGGACATTGCCACAAAACACAAAATCACAGTCACAAGAGTGCATGCAATCCAGCAGAATGTATTTGGCAACCTGGCAAGGCAGTTTCCTGAATTGAGAAAATATCTCTAAAAAGTCAAACAGGTTTGTTCCCGTCGCTCGGAACTGCATTTGTTCCGTACAACTGCCTTAAACAGTTCTGGTTTTCAAGGTCCAAAAGGCTTTTCGATGCAAGGCAGGAATTCAGCTGGTCAACTGTAATTGGAGCAAGCAATGGCTCAATGTAAAAATGCTCCACAAGCGCCCCAATGATTAAGCCGAAAAAAAGCACTGCAACAATCAGGACAACGCTTCCTGAAACAGAGGATTTTTTCTTTCTCTTTGGAAAATCGTCTTCTTCTTCGTCTCTTGCCATTTCAATCACTCTTGATTTTCAGTTTCTTTTTTTCAGAAGAAAGCAGCACAACCCTGCTCTCTTGGCTTTCTCCTGAAAAAGTATAGTTTAAGTGCTTATTAATTTTTTCTGCAAAAGACATAACATCCGAATGAAGAGGCATGTTCTCGATTTTCAGGCGCTGGCGGCTGTAACCCACAAACATATAGCCCTTTATTTCCAAAAAATCAGGATCAGCCTTTTCAATCATTTTGGCAAATTCCTTTTCATTCTGCATATTGAAGCCCTTAACAGCTGTCAGGCGGATTGCCTTTCGCGTTTCAAGGGAAGGCAATAGTGCAAGAGTTTTTTTGAAGCGGTTCCAGGCATTTTTAATCAATGGCCTGTCAAGGCGCTTGAAAAGCTCCTTTGAAGGCGCTTCAAGCGAAACATACAATTGAGTGGGAAGAGCTATTTTTTCCAGAACTTCAGGATGAAGCCCGTTTGAAACAAGAAAGCTTGTGAATTTTCTCCTGTGAAATTCCTCAATCAGTTCTCCGAGCAGAGGATAGAGCGTCGGCTCTCCTGAAAGAGAAATAGCTGCCTGGTTCGGATTCAGGGCTTCTGAAAATTTTTTTTTGTCCAAGTTTTCATGCCCGGGAAATCCTGAAAGAAGAATGCGCTGAGCCTTTATTGATTCATCAATTATTTCTTTCGGGGAATCAATTCCGAATTTTTTCATCGGCTCCCTGAGAGTTGCCTCTGTATTTCTCCAGCAGTAAAGGCAGGCATTGTCGCAGAAAAAAAGCGCGGGAGTCATCTGAAGGCAGCGGTGGGATTGAATGCCATAAAATTTCTGCTTATAGCAAAAACCCTTGCTGCGCAGGGATTTTTTTGTCCATAAGCAGGTTTTGACTGCACTGTGCCTGTGCTTTCCCACTATTTTGTACTGCTGCTTCTCATAATTCTTGATTAAGGATTCCGGAATTTTCATAAAGGGCACTGGAAGAACTGTGGGAAAAAAGCATTAAAAAGCAAGGCAGAAAATCCTGTTTTCCGCATTCTGCGGCTTTATGTAGAACGGCTTGCGGGAAACATTTAAAAACAAGTAGTGCGTTTATTAATTAGAATAAAATTTTCTTAATTATAACTTAAAACAGGGGTGAAAGAATTGTACAAGTACACTGTAGCAAGGCAGTTGGCCACAAAGAGAGTCATTACAAACAGGGGCGACGAAGTAGGAAAATTATCTGATTTTATGGTTGACGAGCGAACAGGAGAAATACAGTATCTCATAGTCGAGCTTGACAGGGACAGCAAAGTAATCAGAAGGCTTGGCAACAAAAGCAGGACAATAAACGTTCCTTATTCGGCAGTAACAGCAGTAAGCGACGTATTCATTGTAGACGAAAGAGAACTCGCGAACTTAGAAGCCAACGAATAAAGCCTGAAAAAAAAGCCTTTTGTTTTTTGCGTTCCGATTATTGAACGCAAAAGAAATAATCAGGATAATTCTACGATTAGCTTCCTCTTTTTCAAATCAAAACTCTTCACAATGCCCAGAGAAGACAGCTTATACATAATATCTTTTGTGCTCTCATTGTTCTCCCTCGCATGCTTCAGGATTTCAAAAGCGCTTTGAAGTTCCCGATAATGGGAAAAAACAGCCTCTCCCTTTTTTGTTTCAACCGAGGCTTTTTCAAGCAGTTTTTCTTTTGAAGAAATCTGCATTTCAAGGCTTTTCTGGAGTTCCAAAAGCTTTTTTTCAAAGGCAGCGGAAACAGATTTTTCAGGCATTGAAAAAAACTCCTTTGAAAAAAATTCTTCAAAAGCAGAGTTTAGCGAAGCAAATTTTTTTTCTGTTTCAAGGCTTTTTATTTCAAATGGAAGAATTATTTTTTCCGAATCCTTTTGAACTAAAACCGGGCGCAGGCGGCTTTCTTCAATCGAATAAAGCGCTTTTATTTTTTCGAGCAGCTTCAGCAATTCTCCTGCGGAAAGGAGTTTTGCCTGAATGCCTTTTTCTATTCCGCTTTCAAAAAGAGCCTCTTCGGCAATTATGGGCGCAATGTTCAGGCTTCTTACAAGAAATTTCACTGTTTCTGATTCTGTCTGTGCAAGGCGAGAAAATTCTTCGAGGGAAATTTCAAGGGGATTAATGCCTTTAGAACTCGGATGCTTGTAAAAAACCCCTTTTTTCAATGTTCTGTCTTTCCAGTGCTCTGTCCGTAAAACACCGAGAATTTTCATTTCCTTATCGGCAAGGACAATGTTTCCTTTTGCAAAAAGCTCAAGGACAAGGAAAAAGTCAGCGAACTCGAAAAAAACAATCCTGTCAAAGGAATACTGTTGTACCTGCAAAATTTTTTTGTTTTCAAGGTGTTTTCTCAGAAAAGCGCTGAACCCCGAAGAAAGCTTTTTTGCAGGCATGGAGTAAGAGGAAAAAAAGAAAATCTGGGGCGTTAAAACAAGCTCCCCGCTTCCCTGTTTTGTGCGCAGCTTTATTTTCAGCCAGGAATTTTCAAGCTCCTGGACCTTCTGCACAGTGCTGTTTTCAAGCAACTGCTTTGATTCAAGGACTGCGAATGCAAGCGTAAGATTTGTTATCTGCATAAAAAAAACAGGCATGTTCCTGTTTAAAAGCTTGTTTTTATTGTTCTTCGGCTTTCAGTTTGCAAAATATTCTTTTTTTCTGCGCGCGTAAAAAAAGAACGCTGCATAAATAATTGCGCTGATAAAAAGGGCTATCTGGACAGCGGCAATTGCAACGCCTTCAATCATTTGTTTTTCCGCAGTGGAAAACTGCCGGACCGCGGCCTGCGCTGAAATTGAATAGTCCACAATGTCGGAGTAATAAAGCGGAAAGAAGGCGCTCGCAAGAAAAAACTGCAGGATTACAACCGCAATCATTACAAGGTAAATCTTCGGCAAAAATTTTTTTCCCGCAAGAAGCCCGTAGAGCTGCAAAAGCAGGAAAACAATGCCCAGGGCAATGAAAAAAAGCGCAAACATCGCGGTTTCAGGATTTGAAAATTTTATCTGCGGAAACTGAAAAACATTCATTATTACTCCCGGAAGGCCGAGCAGAGTGAAAAGAAAAATAAGCAGCACGCCTACTGGCATTTTTTTGAATCTTTCAAGGGCAGGCATTTTTTCACTGCAAATATAACGGCCTTTTACAATTTAAGCCTTATCCAATGCGGCTTTTGCCTCAGATGTATTTCAGCATTATTTTTGCAAGCCCCGGCCTTTGAAGCATTTTTTTGCCCAGGATTGCAAGCCTTGCTTTTTTGTCCAGGTCAGCGGAAGCTATTTTCAGCACGTCGTCTATTGAAAGCGATTCCGCAAGATAATCAAAGTCCTCGTTTGAAAGGTTTTCAAGCAAATGCCTTATGCGCACTTTTTTCTTTAATTCATTGCCGCGCTTTTCATACCACATCTTGTTGTATTTTGACAAAAATTTTTCCGAAAAATCCTTTTTTTTGACTGCTTCGGAAGCAACCTGCGCTGCAATCATGCCTGCCTCCATTGCAATTCCTATTCCGCCCCCATGCACTGGATCGACGTGGTGCGCGGCATCTCCCGCAGCAATAAGATTGTCCTTTGTCATGTTTTCAAGAAATCCTCCGACAGGAATTACGCCCGCGTTTACTTCTATTATGGAGCCCTTTGCAAGCCCGGGTTTTGAGGCAATGAATTTGTCAAGATAAAATTTCGCTGTTTCCTTCTGGGTTCCGCCTATTCCAATGCCGACGTTCGCAGTGTTTTTGCGCTTGGGAAAAACCCAAAGATAACCCCTGGGCGCGACGTCTGTCCCGAAATAAAGATTCAAAAGTTTTTCATCATACCCTTCAATGTTTGTCATTTCATACTGGTATCCCGAATCAACATCTACAAGCTTGTTTGAAGTGTTCAGCCCTAGTTCTCTTGCAATCATAGAATCAATTCCGTCCGCAGCAATCACAAGGCTGCAGGAAAAATGTTTTGTTTCTCCTCCCTGGTTTGCTGTCAGGAGTATTTTTCCGTTTTCGCGCTTTGCCTCCAGAACATCTGTTTTTGCGGTTATTTTCGCGCCCTTTGCCGCAGCTGAGATTGCAAGGTGCTTTTCAAAGATTTTCCTTTCAAGGATATAGCCCTGCAGTTTTTTTGATTTTAATGTAACGCTTTTTCCGTTCGGCGAAAAAAGCACTGCTCCATAAATTTTGTGCACAGCAAATTCGGGATTCGGCTTTATTTTCAGGCGCCTGAACCAGGCAATCCCCAGGCCTTCAGCACATCTTTTTGGAGGGCCGATTTCCTGTTTCCTGTCAAGGCCGAGCACTGAAATTTTTTTTTCCGCAAGCACTTTGCACGCAGCCAATCCTGCTGGGCCCAAGCCGATTACAATTACATCAAAGTGTTCCATATCAATCACTCTTTCAAGTCAGGCGCAAGCTCGTTCGCGCCAACAGGGCATATCAGGACGCATGCATTGCAGTTAATGCATTTTGCATTGTCCACAAAAAGCCGTGTTTCGTTAAGCCTCAGCGCCTGCACTGGGCATACGCCTACGCAGCCTCCGCAATAGGCGCATTTTTTCCAGTTGTTCCTTACTCCCATAAAAAAACCAAAAAAGCCTTGTAATTCAAAATAAGATAAAAAGAAGGTATAAAAAAAGAATTAAAAGATTATTATTTGGTTAAAATGTGCCTTGCAATTCCCGGAAAAATAGTGAAACTCAAGCAGAAGGGAAAAATAGCTGTTATCGATTACGGAAAGGAAAAGCGCGAAGCCGTAAATTTAATCAATGCAGAAATCGGCTCGCTCGTAATTGTACAGCACAAAAACATTGTGGAAAAAATTGAGTGACTCATTTTTTCAGGTTTATCAGTTCAATGTTTTTCATTGTGGCTTTTTTCAGGCTTTTCAATTGCTTTTTTTCAAGGATTTCAATCGCATTGCTCCAGTGGACTGAAACAAAATCTCCATTCGCAGGGGGCAGTGAAAACTGGTTTTCAAGCAATTTGTTTTTTTCCTGCAGGACAAAATTTCCGTTCAGGATTTTCAGTTCAGGCGCCTTTGCCTTTATTTTTCCGGATTTTTTTTCAATGCCCTTTACCTCTGCCCAGGAAACAAGGCATTCCGAAAGATTCTTCACCAAGGGCTTGAGCTTGCGCGTTACAAAATTAACGTGCAGGACATGCAGGGAGTGATGGGGAACTGTCCCGAAGGGAAGCGAAGCTGCTTTCTGCAATGCGATTTTTTCAGGCAGGCCGAATTTCTGCAGGGAGAGAATTGTTTCCTTTATTTCCTCGTGGGAAACATTTTCAAGCAGTTTGTTGCCGAGCCAGTAGGCTTCCAAAACCTGAAAATCAAAAGTGTTTTTGTTGTTTGCGCGCGCAATAAGGTCGAGATAAGCGCGCAAACCAAAAAAAGAATCCAGCAGGGTTTTTATTTCCTGAATTTTTTCCTGCGAGGGATTCTGCAAAAAATCCTGAAAACTCAGGAATGCTTTTTCCTTTCCGCAGTAGCCGAGCGTGTTTGTTACAAGTGAATATTTGCAAGCGAACTGCAGTGCGGAACTTTCATTTTGTTGCTGCAAGCAAAAAGCCCCTTGAGCGCAAAAAAGAAACAGCATAGGAAGAGCAGAAAAGCAACAGGATTGCGGAAAGAGTGAGCGCAATTCCGAGCGCCTGGTTAAAAGAAAGCGCCCGATTGAGGAAGGCGAAAGAAAGCAGGAGAGTAACAGGCTGCCCGAGCATGAGAATTGCTGTTGCCTTTGAAACAGGAATTGTTTTCAAGGCAGAGTAAAAAGCCAGGACATAAAAGAAAAGCGGAACTGAAACAAGCAGAATCCACTGCCACTGCAGAACGCTTAAATTTCCTGCAAAATGAAGCTGATTTGAAAAAACAAGGAAAACAAGCATGAAAAGCGCGCCGAAAAACATTCTTCCAAAGGCTGAAATTTTGCTGTCAATTTTTTGCATAATCCTTTTTGCAATAACTGCTTCAACTGCCCAGAACAAAACCGCGGCCAAAACCAGAAGGTCTGCAAATGCAAATTCAGAGAATGCGCTGAACATGAAAAAGTTTCCCAGCAGCAGCAGAACTGCGGCAAGCAGGAAATTTTTAGAGATTTTTTCCTTCAAAAAAACAAACGCGAAAACAGAGGCAAAAACAAACATTGTTTTCTGGACAAAGCCTGCATTAACCGCGCTCGTTGATTGCAAGGCGAAAAAGAACAAAAGAAAGGGAATGCTTCCCCCTACAAGGCCGAGAAGAGCCAGCTGCAGCCACTGGCTTTTAGCCAGATTTTTTACCGCGGGAAATTCTTTTAAAAGCAGGATTGCGGAGAGCAGAAAAACAGCAACAATGCTGTTTTTCAGGAAAGTGAAAACAAAGGAATTTGTTTCCGCAACAGCAAACTTGTTGAGGAAAATCGAAAAACAGCTTATTATT
>Ga0209541_10016251_pt1 | contig 11028 bp, 10 predicted proteins | sample RifCSPlowO2_01_FD_184027 | JGI IMG/M metagenome (GOLD analysis project Ga0209541, IMG submission 184027) | Groundwater microbial communities from Rifle, Colorado - Rifle CSP2_plank lowO2_0.1 (SPAdes) (version 2) | ecosystem: Environmental > Aquatic > Deep subsurface > Groundwater | place... | reverse complement strand
TTTCCTAAATAAACTAGACCTTTATCACCAAACTTTTTTTTATCTTCTTCATTACGACCTATAACAATATTAAACGGCATTTAATAAAAATTTATTTTAAATTTAATAAATCTTGTCATTAGTACGTGTTTAGCTGCTAAAATTTACTTTGCTGTTATAAGGCTTAATGATGCATTTTAATTTTTTTCATCAAAAACACACAGCCTATAAACATTAAATTTGGCACTTACGGGATGAGCTAAACACATACTGTCATACAATAATTTAAATATTTTAAAATCAGATAGATATTTATGACAAAAATAGGAATTTTGGGTTCTGGGATGGTTGGACAAAGCTTGGCTATGGGTTTTTTAAAATTAAATTATGAAATTAAAATCGGGACAAGAGAGACTGGAAAATTAAAAGACTGGCTAAAACAAGCTGGGAAAAATGCTTCTGCAGGGAGTTTTGAAGATGCTGCTAAATTTGGGGGAATTATTATTTTATGCACTAAATGGGAAGGGGCTGAAAATGCAATTAATTTAGCTGGAAAAAAGAATTTTTCAGGAAAAATTTTAATTGATGTTACTAATCCATTATTATTTGAAAAGGAAAATGAAGCACCAAAATTGGCTTTAGGATATCCTGAATCTGCTGGTTTAAAGATACAAAAATTATTACCAGACGCAAAGGTTGTAAAGGCCTTTAATATTGTAACTGCAAATTATATGTGCAATCCAAATTTAAAAGAAGGAAAACCAGACATGTTTATAGTTGGTAATGACAAAAAAGCCAAAGATGAGGTGAAAAAAATTCTTGAAAATTTTGGTTGGGCTGTTTCTGATTTGGGAGAAATAGAACAAGCTTATTTATTAGAAGCTTTGGCCATGATATGGATAAGATATGGCTTTTTAAACAATCATTGGACACATGCCTGGAAATTATTGAAAAAGTAAAATATTTAAACAATACAAGTCTTATTAATGTGAAATGGCTTATTTAAGTTTATTAATATTTTTAGGGGGAATTGTACTTTTGTTTGTTTTAGCTTATAATAAATTAGTCAGCTTAAAAAACCAAACAGAAAATTCATGGTCACAGATAGATGTGCAATTAAAGAGAAGATATGATTTAATACCTAATTTAGTAGAGAGTGTAAAAGGATATATGAAGCATGAAAAAGGGATTTTAGAAACTGTTACTAGTTTAAGATCTAAGTTAATTAAAGGTGATGTTAATGAAAAAGAAAAAGCAAACAACCAATTTAGCAATGCATTGAAGAGCATTTTTGCTGTTGCAGAAAATTATCCTAAATTACAGGCAAGCAAGAATTTCTTAAATTTACAAGATGAGTTAAGTGCGACAGAAAACAAAATATCTTATGCAAGACAATTTTATAATGAGAGTGTTTATAATCTAAATACTGCTGTTGGATCTTTTCCAACAAATGCAATTGCGAAAATATTTAATTTTTCTAAAAAAGAATACTTTGGTGTTGAAGAAGAGGCTAAGAAATCAGTTAAAATAAGCTTTTGAAAATATTTTTAATAAAAATCTGAAAAAATTTAAAATGGTTTACAATCAAATTACAATAAACAAGAGAAATTCAGTTTTATTATTTTTATTATTCTTTATTATTTTAACTAGTTTAGGATATATATTTGGATATATTTTTGAGTTTGGATATACTGGGGTTGTATTTGGGTTTATTTTTGCTTTAGTTAGTGCTTTAATTAGTTATTATTATGGAGATAAGTTAGTTTTAAATATTTCAAGAGCAAGAGAAGTTAAAAAAAAGGAATATCCTTTTTTAGTAAATACAATAGAAGGCTTAAGCTTAGGTTATGGGATACCTATGCCAAGGGTTTATGTAATGCCTGGAAATCAAATTAATGCTTTTGCAACAGGGAGAGATCCTAAAAATGCAAGTATTTCTGTTACTGAAGGGGCTTTAGATAAATTAAATAAAGAGGAATTAGAGGGAGTCTTAAGCCATGAGATTAGCCATATAAAAAATTTAGACATTAGGCTTATGGTTTTAACAGCAATAATGGTTGGTACTATTGTAATGATAAGTGATTTTTTCTTAAGAAGTGTGTTTTTTACTAGGCAAGATGACAGAGGAAAGGGAAATATTCAAATTATTCTTTTTATAATCGGTATTTTTTTAGCAATTTTAAGCCCTATTTTTGCACAATTAATAAAATTGGCAATTTCAAGAAAAAGGGAATATTTGGCAGACAGTTCTGGGGCTTTATTAACTAAGAACCCTAAAGGACTAGCTAATGCTTTAAGAAAAATAATGAATGACAAAGACATTTTAAGGACTGCTAATCATGCTACTGCACATTTGTTTATATCTAATCCATTTAAAAGTAAAAAGGACTTGTTTACTAATTTATTTTCAACTCATCCACCTTTAAATGAAAGAATTAAAAAATTAGAAGATATGTAAAAATTTATATAGATATATTATCACTTTATTTAAAAAAAGAGGTTATATGAAGAAGAATATTAATCTTTTGAAAAAAAACTTTTTAATTATATTTATCATAGTACTAATATTAAGCATCAGTGTTTATTCTTATACACTTCCATTGCCTGACCCAGGACATAGCGCAGACCAAATATGGGTTGCTGTAAATGGACAAGAAAAAACATTACAACAGGCAATAGATAATGGAAACTTAAAACAACCAATCACAATAAAAAGTGCACTTCCTTATAAACAAAAACCAGTAAATATATTCCATGGTGGGGATGAAGTTATAATTTCTGTTAATGGCCTTGAGAAAACTTTACAAGAAGCAATTGATGATGGTGATTTTATAAAAGAGATTATTACAAAAAGTACCTTACCTTATAGAAAAATTATAAAATTTAGCGGTTGGGCTAACAATGTTTTAGTTGCTGTAAATGGACAAGAAAAAACATTACAACAGGCAATTGATGATAATTTATTTTTTGCATTAACTAAAAAGCTTACCTTGGACAAGGCAAATTCAGATTTATTAAACAGCTGCCTAAATACCTGCACCCAGAAATACAATGAATGCACCAGTGGAAATGCTGGCAACTTATTCTGTGCATGGTATGGATGGGGATGTGCAGACTGCAATACTCCAAAAACAACATGCGACCAGAACTGCAATCAACAATTTGAGAGTTATAAATGCTTAAGTAATAATGAGTGCCAGTTTAATGTTTGTATAAATAATTATTGCAGACCAAGCAATTATTGTCAAACTTTGTCTTTATCTACAAACCTTCTTTTAGGTAATGGTCCACTTAAATACTTTTCCCAAGAAGCCCCATTCTCTTATACACTTCCTTATTTTCCTAGTCTTGGCGGGACAAATAATTATTTTATCACTTTAGCAAGCACTGTTAAGCAGACATGCGAGTCTGCATTTAGAACTGATTTAATTTATTATTTAGATACTTTATGTAATAATTTTGGAGGCATTGGGTGCCAAAAAGAGGTTGCTTTAACTAAATATACAGGAAATAAGTGCACTGTTATTGCGCCTTCAGAGATAGTTCCTTCACCTTATGGTGAAGAATTCAATGGTATTAAATGGGTCCCTGGAGCAGGTTATTATGGGTCTTATTTTGGTGATTATAGAGCTCCTAGCTGTGTAGAAACTTTAAGATATAATCCTCTTTTATCTACTCCTGATAAAATATACAAATGTGGTTCTGAGTATAGCGTCGCTAGTGTAACTATGGATATTTGTGCTTACCAATAATGAATTAATTGTTTAAGAATTAATAATAATTTTAATCCTCAAATTCATAAGGGAAGAACTTTGGTTTTTCCGGCAAATATCCTTTTAACTTTTCTGCTTTGTCTGTATTTTCCCATTTAAACCCTTCATCTTCTCTACCAAAATGGCCATAATTTGTTGTTCTGCTAAATATTGGTTTTCTTAAATCTAAATATTCTATTATACCCTCTATGTCTTTTTGACCACAATGCATAGGGTGCAATGGGAATTCTGTTCTAACTATTCTTTCTAAATCTTCATCAGATAATTTTGAAGTCCCAAATGTTTCGATATTTATTGCTGTCGGGTCTATTTTTCCTATTTCATAAGCTAAATGAACTTGAAATCTATCTGCTAAACCTGCTGCAACTATGTTTTTAGCAATGTGCCTTGCCATGTAAGCAGCACTTCTATCTACTTTAGTTGGGTCTTTTCCTGAAAAAGCACCCCCACCATTAGGGGCCATGCCACCATATGAGTCTACCACTATTTTTCTTCCTGTCAGGCCTGTATCGCCTTCTGGGCCACCTTTTACAAAGCGACCAGTCCCATTAATTGTTATAGAAGGAAATTTTTTTTGGCTAAAAAGCCACAAACCATTCTGATTTATTATTTTATTGATTACTTCTTCTATAATTCCTTCATTTAAGTCATTATCTGAAACTTCTTCAGAATGCTGGGCTGCTATTGTAATGTGAGAAACACAATAAGGTTTTCCGTTTTCATAAACTACAGATACTTGTGATTTTCCATCTGGCCTTAAAAAAGGCAATATTCTTTTTTTTCTTGCTTCTGATAATCTTCTTGTTAATTTATGGGCTAGTAATATTGGAAAAGGCATTAATTCATGAGTTTCATTTGTTGCATAACCTATCATGAAACCTTGATCTCCAGCACCGCCAATGTCTACACCCTGAGAAATATCTTTTGATTGTTTTTTTACAAGCCATCTTATTCTTGAGAAATTATTAAAATCAGGACTTATATCTGGGGTATAACCAACTTTTTTTATATTTTCTCTTACTTTGTCTATTACTCCATTGTCCAGATTTGCTTCTGTTGTAATCTCGCCACCTATAATTACTTCTTTCCCAGGAAGAAATGTTTCACAAGCTACCCTTCCATTTGGATCTTGTTCAAGAACATAATCTAAAACAGTATCAGAGATTAAGTCTGCCAGTTTGTCCGGGTGACCTTCAGTTACAGATTCAGATGCCCATATTTTTTGAGTCATTTATGGTTTTTAGAGAAAATTACTATTAAATATATTATTGTTAAACAACTTATATTTTAAAAGTTATATTTTTTTAATGTATTCAATTTCTTCTTCAGTTAGATTTAATTCTTTAGGTATAATTTCTTTTTTTATTAAAATTTTTAATATTGAGAAATTATTTTCCAAAGTTTTTTTTACAGAACAATGCGTAAAATTAGCTAATTTTTCTGCTATTGCTATTTTTTTCAGGTTCTTTTGTTTTTGTATATACATTTTTAATATTCTTGTTGTTCTTTTATATTGAGCAAAACTAGAATAATTTTCTTTTTTTGAGAAAGCAATTCCTGCAGTCATCAAGGCATTTCTATAAACTAATAACCTATAATATTGTTCTTTGAAAATTCTCTTTTTGAATATGTCTGATTTAGACAATGAGTAATATGCATTTTTTAGATCTAAAGGATTTTTGTATTCTATTGGCAGGTTTTCATCCAACCATAAGAAACATTCATCTAAGTCAATATTGGTATCTTCAAAACTCTCCAATATCAAATTTATATCTTTACTTTTGAATACTGTCCTTAATGCATTAAATATTGTTTGTTCTTTTTCCCTTTCTTCTACACTGTCAATTTCTATTAATTCTTTTTTACCTTGGCTTAATGTTTGGATATCATTTATAGATGCTCTTAAATCACCATTTGATTTTCTTGCAAGCTTTCTTAAAATATTTTCATCATAAAGGATATTTTCTTTTTCCAGAATTTTTTTTAAGGATTCATAAATATCCTCTATTGGTATTGGCTTAAATTCAATTAAACAGCATTTTTTTCTTAATTCAACTAATTTTTTTGAATAAGGATCATTTGCTGTCAAAATTATTGAATGCTTAGTTTCTTTTAGCACCTGAGTTAATGCCTGAATACCCCCTCTGTCTTCATTTCCAGATATTCCATCTACTTCATCAATTAATATTATTTTTTCCTTGTTAAATAAACTTAATTGTTTAGATGAATTTCCTATAATTTCAATTATTTTTTCCTTGTTTCTCTGGTCTGATGCATTAATCTCAAGTATTTCGTAATTAAGATCATTGGCAAGAGTGTAAACAGAAGATGTTTTTCCTGTTCCTGGCTGGCCATAAATTATTGTTGGTTTTTTTTCTAGAACAAATTTCTTCAGATTTTTTACAGCTTCTTTATTATATACTATATCTTCTTGTTTTTTTGGGCTGTATTTTTCTGTCCAGTTCTGGTTAATTTTAGTTAAAAGAACCAATATATCTCCTTTAATTATTTTTATTTATTAATATTAAATTTGCCAAAAAACATTCTATTTGAACAAATTCATCTGAACCTTCAACTATTCTAAATTCAATGTCACCACATTTATCTATTAAATGCACTTTTTTTGTTTCTTCTATATTTAATGACCATATCTCTTTTTGGATTTGCTTTATTACATCAATACCAGAAAGACCATATTTTAGCATTGTGTCTAATAATTTTTCCCTTGATTTTAAGAAGTCTCCTTTTAATGCAATTTCCAATATTTCTTTTATTTCTTTTGGCCTTGCTGCTGAAACCAGACTATAGACTAACTCTTCTGTAATTGTGTTATCAATTGCTGCACAGCTTTGCAATGTGTTTTCTAATTTTCTACAATCTCCTTCTGATATTTTGTAAAGTGCTTTTACTGCTAGTTCATCTATTTTCAAATTTTCTTTTTTTACAATATTTTCAATTATTTCCTTAATATTTCTTTCTTCTAATGGCTTAAATCTAAAAACTGTACATCTGCTTAGTAAGGGATCAATTATTTTACTTGAGTAGTTCGCACTAAAAACAAATCTCGTTGTTTGGGCAAATGTTTCCATAGTTCTTCTTAATGCGTGCTGTGCATCTTTTGTAAGATTGTCTGATTCATCTAAAAAAATTATTTTCCAAGGAAAATCCCCAATTGGTTTTACTCTTGCAAAATCTTTTATTATTCCCCTTATTGTGTCTATCCCGCGATCGTCTGACGCGTTGAGCTCAAGAAAGTTTTGTCTCCATGAATCTCCAAATAATTCTTTTGCCATAGTAATTGCTAAACTTGATTTTCCAGTTCCAGGAGGTCCAGAAAACAAGAGGTGGGGTATATTTTTTAATTTTACCAATGCTTCTACTCTTTCTACTATTTTCTCCTGACCTTTTATTTCAGAAAATTTACTAGGCCTGAATTTCTCAATCCAAATACTTTCTTTTATATCCATTTTAAATCAGAACCTTCGGTTCCGATACCTCCGACGAAAAGTTTAACCAAAAAATTAAGCTTTTTAGTTCTATAAACTATTGTTCTTTTTAAATTTATTTGGTTTTATTATATAATTAATGGAAACAATACTTTACTTTATATAAGTTTATTATACCAAAACGTTTATATAGTAAATTTTCTTTATTTTAGTAATAAAACTACTAAAACTAAATAAAAATGCAATTAAGCAAACTTGAGGATTTAGCATATCAAATTTTGAAAAAAAACAATTTATCTATTTTTAAATCTAAAGACATTAAACTGCTACTTAATATAGATAAAATAAAAGCATATAATTTAGTAAAGGCTTTAAAAAAGAAGGGTGTTATTAAAAAAACTGGAAAAAGATTTTTAGCTTTATCAGAAACAAATGATTTTTTAATTGGGATTAATATAAATTTTCCTTCTTATATCTCTTTTTGGACTGCTTTGAATTTTTATGGGTTTAGTGATCAAATGCCAAAATTAATATTTTTAGCAGGAGTAAAACGTTCGTGCCAAATAAATAATTTTAAATATATAACAATGTCAAAAAAAAGATTTTTCGGTTATGTTATGATTCAAGGAATAACTATTGCAGAAAAAGAAAAAGCAATAGTAGACTCTCTCATTTTTCCTAAATATGCTGGGGGGATAAAAGAGGTAGAGAAATGTATTAAGTACTCATTAAATAAAATTAATATTAACAAACTAGTTAATTATGCATTAAAAATAGATAGCAAAGTAATATTAAGAAGATTAGGGTTTATTCTTGAAGAACTTAAATTTAAAGGAAAACCATTAACAAAGTTAAAAGAAAATATAGGCAAAGGATATGAATTATTAGACCCTAATTTAAAAAGAAAGAATAATTTTAATAAAAAATGGTTGCTGGATGTGAATTATTAAATGATAAGCATAGAAGAACTTAATCAAGTAAAGAACAAAAGAAAGACCAATCTTTATTATGAAGAAAAAGAGTATTTACAGTATATTTTTCTAAATGCAATTTCTAAATATCCTGATAATTTTGTTTTTAAGGGCGGGACTTGTTTGAGGATTTGTTTTGAACATGATAGGGCATCTGAAGATCTTGACTTTAATACTAATTTAAGCATCAATAAACTTAAAGTGATTGTAACTAATTGCTTAAAGGAATTTGAGCTATTAAATATAAACTACAACATTTACTCAGGAAAGGTTTTTGAAGGAAATATAAGAATTGAGGTAAGATTTGAAGGCCCTCTTTTTGCAGGGAAATTATCTTCAACAAACACATTAAAAATAGATTTTAACAAGAAAAAAGTAAAACATAGAATTGTCAAGGTCATACAAAAATTATTTTCAGATGTCCCTCAATTTACAATAGTTGTTTTGGATGAGAAAGAAATTTTTGCAGAGAAAATAAGGGCATTAATAAACAGAGGAGAACCAAGAGATTTGTATGATATTTGGGTACTTTTGAATAAAAAAACAGATATAAATAAAAAATTAGTTCTTTCTAAACTTGAAGAGGAAAAAGTAAAAATTACAAAACTAAAAATACCTTCTAAAGAAGAATATGAATTATCATTAAAAAACCTGGTAAATATACTTCCAAATTATGAACAAGTAAATAAAGAAGTTAGTGAATTATTAAAAAGATTATTTAATATTTAGAATATTATTGTATTTTTGCTCCAATTTCAATGTCTTTGTCTGGAGTTATTAACGTAACATTGTTGTCTTTTACTGCTGCAAGAACCATACCTGTACTTTCCTCACCTCTTATCACTACTGGCTCTAAATTTCTAAAGACAATAACTTTTTTGTTTATAAGCTCATCTTTTGTGTAGTGCTGTTTTAAGCCTGCCACTAACTGAATGTTTTGTTCTATTGGGCCAATATCAACTAGAATTATATATAATTTATCTGCATTTGGGTGGTCTTTGACTGCTTTTATTTTTCCGACTCTTAAATCTAGTTTCTGCCAATCTGAAAATTTTATTTTTTCCATAGATATAATTCCTGTATTTTTTTTAATTGTTTCTTTGTTTATATTTTTTATTGTTTCTATTTTTTCAAACAAATGTGGTATATTTTTTACTTTGTAATTTATTTTTTTAAATTTACAATCTTTTATAGTACCTAATTTAATATTATAAGATTTTGAGAGCTTTTCTGCAGTTTCGGGGATAAAAGGACTTATTAGTATAGAAATAATTCTTAAACTTTCCAACATATTATAAAGAACATTGCTTAATTTTTTATATTTTAATTCCCACGGCTTTTTATCATTAATATATTTATTTACAGATTTTATAAATGACCAGATTTCATTTAAAGCTTCATTTAATTTATATTCTAACATTAATTTATTGATTTTTTTTAGATTGAGCTTAAGTTCTTGTTTTCCTGAAATCTTTTCTTTATATCTTTCTGCCAAAGTCAATGTTCTGCTAACTAAGTTGCCTAAGTCATTTGTCAATTCATTGTTATGCCTTTCTACTAATTTGTTTTCAGAGAAATCTCCATCATCTCCAAAAGGTATTTCACGAAGGAGAAAGTATCTCAAACTATCTATAGTATATTTTTCTGCCAATGCAATAGGATCTATTCTTATTCCAGATGATTTGCTTAATTTTTCTCCATTTAGGTTTATCATACCATGAACAACAATATTTGGAAGATTTAATTTTAAAGATTTTAAAATAGACCACCAAATAGAAGTATGATGCCATAAGATATCAGAACCAATTATATGGGTTGCTGGCCAAAAATCTTTATATTTTTTAGTTGGATAGTTTATTGTAGTTAAATATCCATTAAGAGCTTCAACCCAAACAAACTCAGTTAATTTCTTATCAAAAGGCAGGGGTATTCCCCATTTTACTTCTTTTCTACTTATACTTAAATCTTTTAATGGTTCTTTAAGCCTATTAAGAATTTCCTGAGTTCTTTTTTTAGGCCATACATTTTTTCCTTTCTTTAATTCTTTTATTAAGAATTTTTTATATTTACTTAATCTAAAAAAATAGCCTTCTTCTTTTATTTTTTCTACAGGTCTTTTATGTACAGGACAATTTCCTTCATTAAGCTCTTTTTCTGTGTAATAGGTTTCACAATCTATACAGTATGGACCTTCATAAAATCCTTTGTAAATATCTTTGTTTTTGTATAACTGTTTCATAATATGTTGAGCTACTTTTTTATGTCTAGGTTCAATAGTCATAACAAAATCATCATAAGAAATATTCAGTACCTTACTGAGATTTTTGAATTCTTTAGATATTTCCTGCACAAACCTCAGGGGTGTCTTTCCTGCTTTTTCAGCTACTCTCTGAATTTTTAGACCATGACAGTCTGTTCCAGTAGAAAAATGCACTTTTTGGTCACTGAGTCTTTTCCATCTTGCTATTGTATCAGTACACACTTTTTCATAGGCATGCCCAAGATGAAAAAGCCCTGATGGATAATCTATAGCAGTGCTTATTTGAAAATAACCTTTCTTAGCCATTCTTTACCACATATCTTTTATGAGCCGTGCCCAAGAAAACCATGTTCTTTAGAACATGGATGAATTGGGTCAATCTTTTTGTATTACTATTAAAATAGCAATAACTAGTATATAAAGCCAAAGGACAAAAAGCCAAAGGACAGGGGGGAGCTGTCTAAGGCTTATAAATAAAAACGTCTTTTATACTAATATGCCATTAAGAATGTTCAGGTACAGAATTTATCTCTCAAGAAAACAAAAAAACAGGCTTCTTGATAATTTCAAGACTTGTAAAATAATACATAATGAACTTC
>Ga0209541_10016249_pt1 | contig 11028 bp, 15 predicted proteins | sample RifCSPlowO2_01_FD_184027 | JGI IMG/M metagenome (GOLD analysis project Ga0209541, IMG submission 184027) | Groundwater microbial communities from Rifle, Colorado - Rifle CSP2_plank lowO2_0.1 (SPAdes) (version 2) | ecosystem: Environmental > Aquatic > Deep subsurface > Groundwater | place... | reverse complement strand
AATCCTTAAACTAGGTGGAACCTATATTGCCGGAATATTCTCCGCGTATTTCCTAATTGGTCTTGGAATACTGAAAGTTCTGCATCTATTCAACACTCCTCATTTTATGGGAAAATTAGGAGCAACGCTTCTCATTATCTTTGGCGCGCTTAATCTCTTCAATCGTTTCTTTCCGGCATTCCCAATCAAACTTAAAGTTCCAAGCATTGCTCATTCTAGCATGGCAAAATTAATGGACCAAGCTTCTTTTCCCGCAGTATTCGGCCTCGGATTGCTTGTGGGTATTTGCCAGTTTCCGTGCATGGGCGGACCGTACCTCATGGTCATCGGGCTCTTGCGCGATCAGATGACTTATATGAGCGGATTTAATTATCTTTTGCTCTATAACTTTATTCTGATTATTCCATTGATAGTTGTCTTGTTTATATCAGCCGATAAATTGTTGGTCGATAAAATGCAGATTTGGAAAAGTAATAATATTGGCGGATTAAAACTTTGGTCGGGGATTATAATGATTATTATTGGTATCTTAATCTTCTTTATCTAAATGAAAAAAATAATCACAATAGATGAATTTATGAAGAAAATAGATTCACTAAAAGAAAAAGCGGGCGTTGACTTGTCAACCGCCGAAGACCTAAGTCTGGCAGTGATGAATTTGGTTAGTCTTGAAGAGCATTTCTTTTTCACTGGTGTCAAAACAAGCAAGGATGAATATTTTGACACAATGCTGCAAATCCGAGAGCTGAGAAAAGATCTGTTGGCTAAACTTATGCCGAACAACGAAGGTGAAACTTGGTGCATATCAAAACACCTTTTAGCTACAACCATGCGACTCATAGAAGTTGGCAACAAGTTGCATTCTGAAGGCAAAAAAGATCAAGCAAAAGGAATGTTTGAAAAAGCGTACAAAATGTACTCCGTCTTTTGGGCGCTGAAATTAAAATTAATTTCTGGAGAAAAGGTGCAACAAACGGCAAAAAATAGTTCCCAACTTGAAGATTTGGTGAATAAGCTTGCTAATTGTTGCGATGAATAAATAATTATGAACCAAATAAAAAAAATCGCTGTTATTTTTGCGGGTGTGACAATGATTGCGCTTTTGGGTTTTACGCCCAACGATCAAAAGAAAACGTTTTCTCTTTTTTGGGGAGATCTCGGCGTCAAAATGATTGAAGCCGGAGTGATTGATCAAACAAAATTTGAGAATCTTTACAATGGTCGTGGCGGGCTTTCTTTGTTAGAGCAAAAACTGCTGACTAATAGTAGTGACAACGAGAATCTGATAATCAACTCCGAGAATTCCGGAATGATGCTGAATATGCTTTGGGCGTTTGGGTTGGCGAACAAAAATCCCATTCTTTCAGAAGGACCAATGATGACATATAGTGGCGCGGGCTTGCCCGCCGAAGCCTTGGTGAAGGCGGGAAATTTTGCTTCTACGGGTGGCTGGACATTGGCTAAAGGAAGCGCGATGGATCACTACAACATGCATGAGTTTGTAAAACTTACACCAGACCAACAAATTTTGGTTGAACGAGTGGCGAAAAATATATATCGTCCCTGTTGCGACAACTCCACTTATTTTCCCGATTGCAATCACGGCATGGCCATGCTGGGATTGCTGGAGCTAATAGCTTCGCAAGGCATAAATGAGCAAGATATGTATAAAGTTGCGCTACAAGTGAATGCTTTTTGGTTCCCTAGCCAATATGAGGCAATAAAATCGTTTTTTGCGTCTAAAAAAATTGATTGGAACACAGTTGATCCGAAAGAAATTCTCGGAGCTCAATATTCAAGCTCGTCAGGATTTCAAAAAATGTTGTCGCAAATGGCGCCGCAAGAACAAAAAGGTGGAGCAAGTTGTGGAGCTTAAAAGCTTAATTAAAATTAAAAATTAATTATATAAATTTATGGAACAATTATCGTTAAAAAAATATGGTTGGAAGTGTGTTTTTGGAGCTGAAATAGTGTATGTTCTTTGTTTACTGGGCGGGTTTTTACCGTTTCGTGGCGCAGAAGCCTTGGCACTGCATCATAGATTGTTTGAAACCCTTCCCGGCTTCACCTGGATCAGTTTTGGCAGTTTTATACTAGGCGCGGTTTATATGTTCGTTTTTGCTTGGATTTTTGCTTGGTATTTCGTCTGGATGCATAATTCAAGCTTAATTAAAGAATAAAAATTATGAGCACTATTATATTATTGGTTTTATTGGGTGGTTGCTTGGTAATGCATTTTTTCATGATGCGTAAACACGGACATGAAGGAGATCATGAAAATATGAAAGCAAAAGAAAAAGATGGGGATCATTCCGGTCATGGATGTTGTCATTAATAAAATTATATGGAAAATTCTTACAGCTCTTGGTTTCTAGTCATTATAAATTCGCTGGTTTTCATTATCTTTGCTTTTAGTTTTACTAAACCAAAGAATTCTAGGGACTGGCGGTCATTTGGTGGATTCTCAGCGTTCATTATCGCTCTCTTTACAGAGATGTATGGTTTTCCGCTCACGATCTATTTATTTTCTGGCTGGCTTCAAACAAAATTTCCCAGTGTTGATTTACTTGAGCATAATTCAGGGCATCTTTTTGAAGACTTTCTTGGTTGGGGCGGTGATCCGCACTTCGGACCATTCCATATTGCAAGCTATATATTAATTTTTTATGGATTTTCACTTCTTGCAAAATCGTGGACCGTTCTATATAAGGCACAGAAAAATCATGACCTTGCTACCACTGGCCCCTATGCACGCATTCGCCACCCTCAATATGTCGGTTTTGTAATTATCATGTTCGGCTTTTTCTTGCAATGGCCAACCTTACTCACTCTTGTTATGTTCCCGATTCTTGTATGGATGTACACAAGACTTGCTAAAAGCGAGGAAAAATATTCTCAAAGAGAATTCGGTTCATCTTGGGATGAATATGCGAAAGAAACTCCGGCTTTTATACCCATAAAAATTATTAGAAAGAGTAAAATATAATTGTATATTATTACGCTAAAGCGTAAGTCATTACAATTTCGAAGAGCAGGTTGCGGAGTCTGATTTTTTATGATAAATTGTATGTTCAATGTTCAAAACATACACCTTTCATGTAAGCGGCACTCATTGCGCAGCCTGCAAAATCTTGATTGAAGATATCTTGAAGGAACAAATATTTGTGAAAAATGTCTCAGTAGATTTGAAAAAAGAAACTGTAGAAATTGAAACAGAAAGCGAAGAGAGCGCTGAAAATCTTGCTGTGATATTGACAAGCAGGCTTAAACAAAACGGGTATACATTATCGGTAGAAAAATTAATACAGGAAAATAAACCTAATGATATTATTTGGAAAGCGACGCCAATCGGCTTAATTTTTCTTGTTTTGTTTTTTCTTCTGCAAAAATCGGGTCTCCTAAATGTTGGTCTGGATGGACAGACTACACCGATTACTAGTTTCATAATCGGGTTGATCGCTTCGGTCTCCAGTTGTTTGGCAATAGTTGGTGGCTTAGTTTTATCTCTTTCGGCTAAAATTTCACAAGACAATGTGAGTGACACGAAAACTTTTTTGATTTTTCATGCAGGCAGATTGGTTAGCTTTGCGATATTAGGCGGAACGCTAGGCGCAATTGGGAACGCTATCGGCGTCAATTTCACTTTTACCGCAATCCTAGGGATTATTGCGTCCCTAGTTATGATTCTACTTGGCCTGAATTTAATTGGAGTATTTTCTAAAAACAAAGTTGTTTTGCCTGCCGGTATTTTTGATTTTTTCAGAAAAATTGAGCATAAAACTCTCACTCCTCTCAGCATTGGTTTCGGCACTTTTTTCCTGCCATGCGGTTTTACGCAATCAATGCAAGTAGTGGCGCTTGGAAGCGGATCATTTTTGTCTGGATTTCTGATTATGTTGGCATTCGCTTTAGGAACGTTGCCGATGCTGGCATTATTGTCATTCGGATCGGCGTCATTCGCGCACAGCACATATGCGCCACTTTTCTTCAAATCTGCCGGAGTGGTTGTAATCGGACTCGGTCTGTTCGCGCTTTTGGCTGGTCTGGCTGGCCTAGGAATTATTAATCCCTTGTTTAATATATAATTATCTAATGAACAAAACTGTCTCAATTATTATCGTGTCTGCTCTACTTGTCGTCATTGGCATCATTTTTACAGGAGACAAAAGATCAGAACAAAATGTAGAAGTTAAAGATGGCATCCAATACATTACCATTAATGCTCAAGGCGGCTATTTCCCACAAATATCTGATGCTCAAGCAGGCATACCCACTAAACTAATAATGAGAACCGACGGCGCATATGATTGTTCAGCGTCGCTGGTAATTCGATCAATCGGTTTTCAAAAAATCTTGCCTCAAATAGGAGAAACAGAAATTGATCTAGGTATTCCAAAAGCCGGCAAGCCTTTGCAAGGGGTTTGTGGCATGGGAATGTATAGTTTTCAGGTCAGATTCAATTAACATTGAGCTCTGGTTTTTACTTCTTTCGACGATATATGATATAATAGATCTAGTCGGTTATTATAAACTTTCTAACGTGATTTATTTATGATTCAAGGAGATCATTAAAAGGCAATTAGAAGACAGCTACTTACGAAAAAGAGACGGTATTTAGCTGTCTCTTTTTTCATTTTTATGTCAAAAATAAATGAGCCACATGTCAAGAAAAGCCCCTGCTCTTATTGCGGGGATGCTCCGATTAATCATTTCCTCTCTTTTCTAGAGAGTTTTGTGACAGTTGCTTTCGATAATCATGCAAAAAAAATCATAAAATATGTTCCTAAATTCATCAAAGATTTTGTTGATTTTATTCCCGGTTTTTTATTCAGGACATTGGCATTTTTAAAACTGGCGAAATTTTCTTCTGATATTAATAAAGCAAATACATTTCGTTCCAGAATTATTTGGAAAGAAGCGAAAAAAAGGGGAATTATTATGGAGCAGATAATCTTTCTCACCAGACCCTTAGATTATTATCGTGCGAAACTGAACGGTAAAAACTTTTACTTCGAAAGCATTCCCATCAAACCAGAATTTTTGGATATGCATGAAAACTGGGATGACAAAATTATTTTAAAACAAGAGTTGCAAAAACATAATATTCCGGTTCCAGTTTTTCTTGAATTGCCTTTTTTGAGTTTCAAAAATCCGGAAAAAATGTTTTCTAAATTATCCAAGCCAGTAGTTGTCAAGCCGCGGATAGGATCCCGAGGTCGGCATACTATTACCAATATTAATAGTTTACAGCAGTTCCGCGAAGGTATCAGCATTGCCGGACAGATCTGTTCTCATTTAATTGTCGAAGAACACTTGCAAGGAAATGTTTGTCGGGCGACTTTAGTGAACGGGGTTTTGGCCGGATTTTATATTGGTCGCGCTCCGATTCTATTGGGCGATGGGAAGAAGACCATTAGAACGCTTATTGAGGAGAAAGATAAAAAAAGACCTAATCGGGTTGAACCGATACGCATTTCCGAGGAATTAAATAGCCACATATTACGGTCGGGATTTTTTATTGATGATGTTTTACCTCTCGGAGTTCCTCTTTCTCTGACGCACCGCATCGGCAGACTTTTTGGCGGCACAACTAGGGAAATGATCAACGATTTGCATCCAAGCTTTATTCCTATTTTCAAACGGGTAGCGGAAATAACGGGTTTATCCATAGTTGGTTTCGACGCTATCATACCTGATCCTACTCAATCAGCAGATTCTCAGCGCTGGGGGATTATTGAGTGCAACTCACTTCCGTTTATTGATTTGCATTATTATGCGCTAGAAGGGAAACCAAAAAATATTGCCGGTATGATCTGGGATTTATGGAATTAAAAAACAAAACTATTTTTGCAAAAACAATTCCCATTCTTTCTTGAATAAAAATTTGCAAATATGAAAAATTCCGTAAGTTATGAAGAAAGCGGAAAAAACATCTATAGAGTAATGAATGTGACCCAGAAGCACTACTGTTCCGAAAAGAATCGAAAAACCAAGAAAAACTGTTCGGATCGTCTTGTTATGTTGCCAGAACATTAAAGCCAGTAGAAAAGGCAATCCGGTATGTCCAGAAAAGAAAAGATCATTACCGGTAAAGATGCCATTGAAAAATTCTCCGCTAAAAAAAGATGACTCGATGACGATTTGAGTCGGGAAAGCGCTGATATGTGTGAGAATAACGAAGACGGATCTGATTAAAGTGAAAAGAGCGACACTTTTCATAGCAAACGGCAGGCAATGTGGTTCTCTGAATCCCACAAAGAGGCCTATCAAGAGGAGTAGTACCGATCCGTATACAAAAATTCCTCCCACATCATAAACTCTGATGTTGCTCAAGATTAAATCGGTGACTGGCGCGCTGGGAAGACTATTGACATAGCCACTGATAAAAAATTGCGCGATTAGACTGACTACCAACAAAAGAAGACCGCCGAAAAATGAAATAAGGAAACTTTTATTGGTAAAATGCATTTTATAAGCCTGCATCTATTTATTGTAGCAAATTAATGGTGTTTTGGAAATTTTTTTTATTTCTTTCAATAAAAGATTCGATAATTTCTGACATTTCTTTTACGGCATTATGGGCCGTATTATGGTCAATATTCGGAATACTTCTGAGTTCTGAATTTTTTATTTTTCTAGATAAGGTGATAGCATTTTTCAGTGGCACCATTGAATCTTTTTCTCCATGAATAATTAAAGTTGGGACATTTATTTTTTCCAGAAAATATTCTTGTGTTGGTCTTAAAGATTGTCTTAAGGTATAAAAATGAACTCGGGCAGTCGTATTTTTTAGGTCAGCCAAGTTTCTGTCGATATCCCAATCAGTTGAGCCAATATATTTTTTGTAATCGACATGACCGCGAGGTTTTGGATTAAACGGTAAAAAAGAAAGAAACCAAGTGAAGATTTTTAAGATAGGCCGTAAAATTTTGGCTAAAAAATTTTCGTTCAAATATATTTCAGGTGAAGTAAAAATATTGGCAAGCACAGTTTCTCTCCATAACTTTATATATTCCAACGCAATCAGTGCAGCGAAAGAATTGCTGATTAAAATAAATTTTGAAATATTCAGATACGTGATCAGTTCATGCAAATCTTCGGCAAATTTTTTTGTTTCATAATCGGAATAATTTAGATATTTTTTTGAATTGCCGTGTCCCCGAATGTCATAAGTTAAAACATTATATTTATTTTCAAATATTTTTTCATAGGGCCACCAAGCAGAAGAAGAACCGGAAACGCCATGCGCGAATACCAAGGTTAATCTGTCCGGCTTGAAATCGTTCGTTCGGTAGTAAATTTTATCCTTAAAATAATATTCTTTCATTTCTTAAGACAGAATAATAAATTTCTTCCAATAAATCAACGCTTTTTTGTATATCGTATTTTTTTATTTTTTCAAGGCTGATGTCGCCCATTTTTTTTCGTAAATCTGTATCATTAATTAATTTAATAACTTGGCGCGCTAAATCCTGATAATCTTTTGCTTTAAACAAAAATCCATTGCCGTTTACAAAGTAGCGAGCTGCGCTCATTTCCGCATCAGAGATGATAATTGGTTTTCCGCAAGCCATCGCTTCCAAGACGACCATACCTTCAAGTTCTGCCAAGGACGGCAAGACGAATATGTCGCTGGCGTTGTAAGCCAATATTTTTTCTTCCTCGCTGACCAATCCTAAAAATGCGACACATTTTACGATTGCCAGATTTTGCGTCAGTTTTTCCAATTTTTGTCTTAAATGTCCGTCGCCAACTATCATTAGATAAATGTTTTTATGCTCTTTGATAATATGCGGTATTGCTTTGATCAGCGTATCGATGGATTTTTCCGGAAATAATCGTCCGACAAATAGTATTTTTATTTTATTATCGGGTATGTTAAATTTTTTATAAAAATTGCCAATGTGAGTTGGATGTAGAGGTTTAAATTCTTTTAAGTTTATCCCGTTGCTGATTACCACCGAAGGCTGATTTTTTTTGCCCAATTTTTGCAGCAGGCTCCGAGCCATTTCTGATGGGTAAATAAGTAGTTCAGCTTTGCTGTAAGTCCAAACTAGATATTTATTCCATATTTTACCAAGCGTTGGGCGAATCGCTTTCGGCATATTCATAAACAAATTTTCTGGTTGAGAATGAGAGTGCGCCACTATTTTAATACCCAGGGCTCTAGCCGCCTTGATTGCAACGATAGCTCCGGACATCGGCAGAATAATGTGTGCGATATTTATTTTTTCTTCTACAAAAACTTTTTTTAATTCTCTGGTTGTCGGAAATGCCAGATTCCAGCCTCCTGATTTTGGTATGGGCAGACTTCGGTAACGGTAAGTTTTGATATTATGATGGTAATTGTTTTCTTTGTGCTCTTTGGATCGCGCGCCGATAAAAATAACATGATGTCCGCGTTCTTTTAACAATCTTCCAAAACGCAATGAAGAAACAACTACGCCGGATTTGTTGTTGCCAATCGGATCGCAAATCATAGCAATATTTAATCTTTCTCTCCGTATTTCAGTCATAAATATTTTTTTACTTTAACTTATCTTATATTTTCGGATCAGTATAAATAATAAAATAATTAGCGTTACGAAACTTGCTAGGGCCGCATAATAGTTTAAATATTTTTCGATGACTACATAAGCGTTGCCGAACAATATTCCAATAATCAGCCAGATTGCATATTGAGTAACTGAAATCAGTCCGCAAGTTCTAAAATATCTTCCAAAGGGAACATGCAAAGTGCCGGCGACAACCAGTCCCGTGAATCCAATGCCGTACACCAGCTTAGACATCAAGATCGCTTTTTTATAATTTTCGTTAAAATATGTTCTGATTTTTTCTAATTTTTCTTCGGTTATTTTGAAATAAGGCAGAAATATTTTTCCATAATATCCCATATAATATTGCACTAAATCCCCAACGATATCTCCCAGAACCATTATCAAGTAAACTAATAGGGGATTGAGAATACCGAGCGTAATCAAAAGTCCACAGATGATCATCACAATCGGACCCTCCACAATCGCCAGTGGTATCAGTATCAGGTATTTATATGTGAGTAAAAGTTCCAGCATAATTTGCCTTAATTAATGGTAGCATTTTTAGGATAGAATTACACATTTTATTATGGTAATATATTATTAATGAGTATGGAATCATCACATTTTAATAGCAAATCTCCACAAAAACAAGAGCGTATACGCGACCAGGTAATTTCTCCGCATGTTGAGGCTGTTCTGGAGATTTTTAAAAAACGCTTCAAAAAAGAGGCGCCAGTAAATATTGAAACTATTAGGGATATTTTCTATACATTTTTTGAACAGGCAGTTCTCCGTACGCAGATATATTCCTCGGAAAAAAATGGCGCCTCATTCCCATATACAGTTATAAATACAGGCGAACTTTCTAAAATTGTTTATTCTCATTACCAAACTATTCCTCCCGCAAGGGAACAAAATGTAGCCGAACAAAAATCAAAACATAAGATGGAATTTGTGTTTGGTTCCTTTTTAGACACAGACAATGGGAATCAATTCACATTTTTTGAGGAAGCAATGCACCAGTTCGTCAAACAATTACCCAGCGCGCTTGAAGCTATAAAAGCAGGCAAAGAACCAGATAACGAGGATGTTTATGTTGTAGGTTCTCCAACAAATGAACTTGGCACGGTGTCGCCGGAATTTTTTGACCGTATCCAAAAAGGAAATACTTATAAAGAATTTGGATCACTGTATTCAGAATTTATTGAGTCACAATTACCAAAAGATGCTGGGCAAAGAAAAAATTCCAGTGTTTATCTTTATGGTATTTCAATGGGCGGAAGTTTCGCTACTCAAACTGCTGAACAACTTTTATCTAAAGGACAAGTCACTCAATCTCATGAAGCAAATGAGCAACCTTTTATGCAAGTTAGAGCTGATACTTTGCCGGGAGCCAGCACTTCGTCTATAAAAAAATGGCAAATTCCGCTTGGTTTTGTAGCGGATAGTATTTTTACATTGCCGACAAACGCATACACTAGAGTAGCCGTTTTGAAACAATCTGGTGGAAAAGATCTAATAAATAAAGTTATTTTCGCAAAACGGGGTATTGTGCCAAACATGACACCTGAACAAAAGGCAATGAAGAATGAAATTATTTATGGCGGCCCAAATATAGTAAGTGGAACTTTTAAAGGAAAATACGGAGTGTTTCATGATTTATATGCAGGAATTCCCATTGATCCAAGTCTTAAATTAACTGAAGTAAGAGCTACTTACGACCCTCTACAATATTCACCAAAATTTAGCGCAGATGTAAAAACTCAAAAAGCAGAACATCCAAATTCTCTCGGACAAAATTTAGTATCTAGAACAGACGGAAGAAGAACATTTGCCATCAATCAAGCTCACACCTTCGTCTTTTTTCGCGAAAATGAGTTGAAGAGAATAGAAAAAGCTGCATCAAGTCTTGAGCGGCTAAAAGTTAGTTAATGCGCCACAGTACAAACATTAAATTTTCATGGTTTTCTTGCTTTTTACTAGTTATTTGTGATAATATGGACTTATGTCTACCATTACTTTGCCGAAAATTGAATATCTAAAGTTAAAAAAGGAAGCAAACGCGTATCGTCGCATTAAAACGCATCTTTTTGAGTCCTTAATTCAGGACCCGATAGATAAAGTAGTTCAAGATTTTAAAGAAACGCACCTTTACTCTGAAGCTTTTTTACAAGATTTAGAAAGAGGTCTTCGCCGATCTTCGTATGGTAAATAATCGTTCGGTTATTTTGTCCTCTTCTGATATTCTTGTTTATGCTAAAGATCACAATATTCTTTTTAAATTTAAAAAGGCGCTGCAATATCTTGCTTTAGATATTCGTCATTCTTCTCTAAAAACGGAGCTTCTTAATCCTAAACATGATGGTGTTTATTCTTTTCGTGTGGATAAAAAATATAGAGGCATGTTTTTCTTTAACAAAAAAGGAGAAATTGAAGTTTTTTCACTAACTAATCATTACAAGTAATCAATGCGCCACGGTGAAGGCGATTA
>Ga0209541_10016246_pt1 | contig 11029 bp, 11 predicted proteins | sample RifCSPlowO2_01_FD_184027 | JGI IMG/M metagenome (GOLD analysis project Ga0209541, IMG submission 184027) | Groundwater microbial communities from Rifle, Colorado - Rifle CSP2_plank lowO2_0.1 (SPAdes) (version 2) | ecosystem: Environmental > Aquatic > Deep subsurface > Groundwater | place... | reverse complement strand
TCAGCCCCGTGGATGAATCCAAATCCTTTCTTTCGGTTATAAAACTTTACGGTTCCTTCCATTTTTCTCTTCCTCCATGTAACCACAGCAGAACAAGAATACTTTAGTACTCTCTCTGTTGCTTGTTTCTTGGCTATAATTTAGGGTGATAATTTATAAGCTTTACGCTAGAAAATTTCGAATCAATGAGGGAGGTGATGTAACCACTACTCAATAATAATTTAAGAAAGATTTAAAAATATTCTCTTTTTTAGATAAAGTATGGCTGATTTGATACACGTAGATCGACTAGGAGATATTAACTTTGGATTACCTAGTGATATTGCTCCTCATAAAAAACCTTGGGCTTATTATGATGTTTTAGGTGTGTCTAAGACCGCTTCTCTTGAAGAAATTAAGAAAGCAGCAAAAAGATTGTCTTTTGAAAATCATCCGGATAGATTTGCTTCTCAAGGTGCGGAAGCACAGGAAAAAGCTAATCAACGACAAAGATTGGTGAATGATATTGCGGATGTTCTTACGGATGATGGAGGAGAATTAGGTGAAGAATGGGGTAGACGTAGAATCTATGATAGAGTTTCGGGTTATGGTGATTTCTTTGGCGCAGCGCATATTGAACATAATGGGGAAAGAACAGATACTATTGTAGAAGATTTATTGGATGTTTTGGTATTAGAGAAAAAACAGGTAAAAGCAAAGCATGAATTTGAAAAAGAAAATCCGGTTGTTGCTGGATTGATAGATACATTCCATGAAGCCGAAAGAAATGGTTTAAAGTACGAGGCAAATAGAATAGGTCGGGAAGTTGTGGCTAAATCGGCAGAAAAAGAAGGGATTTCAGTTGAAGATTTTATGCGTAAGCAAAGAGAGATGGCTAAAAAAATAAAGGAAATGGAAAGAGAAAGAGAACTAAGAAATCGTGAATTTCAAAAAGGATTCGATGTTAGATTAAGAGAGGCAAAAGCTAATCCTAACCCTTCTAATATAACAAATAATACTAATTCTCAACGAAATAAAGTTTTTGATATTTGGTATAATGGGGAAAAAGATAAATGGTATAATGTTACTTTTGGAGTAACTGACTGGCTTCATTATTCTTTAGTCGGATTTAAAGAAACTGATCAACGTGTCGTCATGGGATTGAAAGATAGTGTTATCCTCTCTGGCATGAGAAAAGTGCATTTTAAAGCAGAATATGCTCGAGTAACCATAACTGATGCACATCTTGAAGGTATTTTTCAAGTTCTGAATGGCAGTGTAACTGTTGAATACGAAGGAAGTTCGTATGGTACAGTGATTAGAGCAAGAGGACCAAATGTAACTGCGAGTACTGATTTTGTACAACAAGGAGATTTGTATGTTCCTAAAACCTTCGCAGCAGAAGGATGGACAGAGAAAACTCCAGCAGTAGACATTGCGGTAATGAATGGTCCAATCTCTCTGCGTATGAAACAGCCGGAAGTACAGGTGAGAAGAAGTTTTGGTTTTGTTGATAAAGATATATATTCATTTAAATCACCAGACAAAACAATTATACCGTCTATTTTGGATATAACGAATAACAAATATTAACCAAAAACAGAAGATTTAAATCCTATTCTTCATAATCATATTCGTGGAAAGCGCAATGACGGTAGTGAACACCAACTGACGCAAGAATGATGAACGGTAGTAACTTCCTAGCGCCCATAAACAACTATGGCATTAAAAGAGGAGATAGAAAAAACAGTTGAACAAGTAGCTGCAGAATATTCTTATGCCCTTGATTTACAACGTGAACTTGAAACTTTAGAAAAAGATCCTACTTCTAAAACCAGGAAAGAATTACATAAATCCTTTCGTTTATTGCGGTGGATAGGAAGGGCAGAAAGACGTGTTGCTGCTTCAGAATTACATCTTATCAAAGAATTAAACCAGCTCTCTTCAGAGCAAGCCAAAAAGATTTTAGAACAACTGAAGATTGTTGAAGCTAAGCTAGTTAGAGCTGCTTCATTATATTTGGGTGATTTGCGCCAAGAATTGAGGGATATTGAGACCTATGAAGAGTTGGAACAAAAATATCGAAATGATCCCATAAAATTACATTCTATCGAACACAAATTATCTTCTTTGATACAAAATACTCAAAAGGAAGTACAGAAATTGATCTACTGGATCCAAGCTACGGAAGAGGTATTAAAAGAAGCAGAAATCATTCCTGATCCAGGAAGAAGATTATTTTTGAAAAGAATGGGGGCTTTAGCAGCAGGAGCAGCGATAGCTACGTATGCTAAACCTTTACTTGCGGCGGAAAAATCATTCTCCCCGGAAGAAAAAATGAATGCTATACTAACTGCTTGTACTTTCATGGAAATTTTTTTTGAAGGGCAGATGCGAAAGACAGGAGAAAAAGTTCTTCTTACCCCCCATGCTGATTATACTCACTTTAATCGCGTGGGTGAATGGAAGCATAGTATGATCAGTGGTTTTCAGGGATCCATTGATATGGGGGTTAGTTCCGATCTTATGTTTGAAGAGCAAAGGATGAAAGCTACTGCTTCATACCAGCCCACGGACAAAGAAGTTTCCATTATGGAACGAAGTCTCATTACTTTGGTTAATATGAAAGGTAGATCGTCCATAGCCATTCCGGAAAACAGGTTGCTCATCCCTAAACATTTTCCAGGTGGACCACCAGAGCTAGAATTTACTGAATCTTTCCCAGTAGTACTTGAAACTGGATATGATCATCAGGCACATCTCCTTCCTTTTCGCCACCTCTTGCGCCAAGGTTTGACAAAAGCAATCATGATTTCTCATGCTGCGTATCCTAGATTGGAAGAAGATTATAGAAAATATTATACTAAATATGAATTACCAATGATCAAAGAACTTGCTTCGTTTGGCTGGACGGAAGCAAAACACGCTGCTTGGATGAGAGTACGGCCGGCTACCACCTCTCCCACTCTTCTAAGAGGGTTGCTTCAAGATGAACTTGGTTTTAAGGGATTAATATATTCTGATTCTGTAGAAATGAAAGGATTGATTGAAAGAGTTATGGAATTAAAATATTTAATTGAAAAAATAAATTTTTTCTTTGATAACCAATATGATTCTTTTCATATTTGTGGGGATGTACTTATTCCTATTTTTCTTATTTATGCCGGAGTGGATGTTCCGCTCAGTTGTAAGTATGCTCAACATGATCTCATTAGTAAGTTTGCTGAAAATAGGCCATATTTCCAACTTTGTCTCAAAAAATCTTATAACAAAATAGTGGATTTACATTTAAAATTTGGTAAGAATCCTCCTCAAAATAGGGGAAAATTATATACGGAATTAGAAAACCAGGTAATTAGTGTGTTAAGTAATACTTTTAATCTTAACACGTGGAATGATCCCTGGGATCGAGGGGGAGTAATTCATCAAATTTTCCGTCGCAAGTATCTTGCCACTATATACAAAGATCAAAGTATATTTGATGATAAAAAGAAGTTTTGGGAGATGCATCAGAAAACCGACTGGGCAGCGCTTGATTTCATCTACAAGCAAGTAATAGAACAAAGATATCTTTAACCTTAACCCATCATCTTCTGATGGTCATTATCTTCATCTTCAAAGCGGACTTTCTCGATAGCTTGTTCAAAATCTTTTTGAGTTACATATTCCCTGTCTTCACGAATGGCAAAATATCCTGCTTCAGTGCATACTGCTCTGATTTCTGCGCCAGAAAAGTTATCGACTAATTGAGCTAGTTCTTTCAATTTGACTTTCTGTAAATTCATCTTAGTAGTGTGTACTTTAAATATTTCTAATCTACCGGTTTCATCCGGTAAATCAACTTCAATCAATCGATCCAATCTTCCGGGACGGATAATGGCTGCATCCAAGATATCGATTCTATTAGTTGCGCCAATAACTTTGACATTATCCAACCCTTTGAATCCATCTATTTCGGCTAATAATTGCATAAACGTTCTATTCACTTCTCTTTCTCCGGATGTGCCGGTGTCCATTCTAGTAGCGGCTAAAGCGTCAATCTCATCAATGAAAATAATAGTTGGTGCTTTGGCCCTGGCTAAAGCAAAGATGTCTTTAACCAATTTAGCTCCTTCTCCGATAAACTTCTGTACTAATTCTGAGCCAACTACTTCAATAAATGTGGCATCAGTACTATGAGCAACAGCTTTAGCCAGTAAAGTTTTTCCCGTTCCGGGAGGACCATATAATAAAACTCCTTTTGGGGGCATAATTCCCACTTTCTCAAATAAGTACGGTTTTTTTAAAGGCAGTTCAATAACTTCTTTGACTTCTTCTATTTCTCTTCCTAACCCGCCGATATCTTTCCAATTTTGTTTTGGTTTTTCAATAATGACATATTTTTCTACGTCGAAATTACCGCCAGCATCTATTTTATCAATAACATTAAGTGATTTTTGGTCAACTATTACACCATCTCCGGCTTTAAGATCTTTCAACTCTTTAGATACATAGGAATAGAACTTATTACCATTGGGAAGCTTGATCACCGCATTGTTTTTGTGATCAATGCTCACCACATCTGCCACTAACAATGCTGGTTTTTTGAGATTATTCAATTCATTATTAACATTATTAAATAATTCTCTAAGCATGGCGCTCTCTTCCTGTACTCTGGTTAGATTTTGACGTAAAGTTTTATTTTCTTCTTCCATTTTATTGGGTTTAGTATTAGTATTCTTGACTGAGATGTTATTTGTTTCACTTTTTATAGCATCATCTAGATTAGGTACGTCTAAAGTTTCAGAGTAGACCACGTTCTTATCTTCCTTCATAGATTGAGGAAATGTTGCTTTATTTTTAAATGTATTGAGGGAATATAGTTTTAGGACTCGATAAACTCAATAAATTTTGACTAACACTTTGAAGCCGGTGGCAAGAGGAAATCCATTATTAGTCTTTTCATTATTATAAATTATTTCTCCATCAAATATTATTTCATTTGCAGCAATAATTTTCTCCGTCGTAGAAAAATTAAAAAATAAAATTTATAAAAATGTCTTGTCAAAATATTTCTCAAAAAGGAAACGTTTAAAAAGGAAAAGAACTTACTTCCTAAATAAAGAGGTGATATTTACAATGGCTGCAAAGAAAAAAGCTACTAAGAGAAAGAGAATTTAATTCTCTTTTTTTATATTTTTTTTATTTATCTATTTAATTCTGGTTTTAGATTTGTAATGGATCAAGTGGTGTTTATCGAGGAGATATTTGTTTTTCGTTGCTACGAAAACCAGCCCAAAATCCCATTCAAGAACATCATTACCTTCTCTCCAAAATTATTCGCTTCTCCTAACACGGTAACTTTTTCAATATTAGAATACAATCCTCCTTTCTCATCAATCCAAGTAGTAGTAATAGTATATTCATTTTTAGAACTAAATCCTTCTTTGCCCAACTCTAAAGTTAATTTTTCTGTATTGATGAGCTGATCAACGGCCCATTGATTGCTAAATCCGGTGCCTTTAAGTTTAACTGAGACCTGTTGTGGTGTGGTAAAAGAAGCTTTTTCCAAATTAATATCGATTTTAAAATTATCTCCATACTTAATCTTGGTTTTAGGATAATTCGCTTGGACGGTTATATTTGGTTCATCTCTTACTATATATTCCAAACTTTCTTTCTTCTCCACCAAATTATTCTCGGCGCTTACAATTACTTTATGCGCTCCAGCAGTATCTGCGCGGACTTTGATATTGGATGTTTTTTCTTGATTGATGGGCAAATTTATTACATCGCACACTTTTCCTAAACAAAAGTTAATCCTCTGTAAATTAGCATTGCCGCTGTTTTTAATAGTGCAAGAAAAGCTGGTTTCTTCATTCAAGATGATCTCCTTAGGATATTCACAGGCAAAGCTCACTTTTCGAGAATAAGACTTCTCTTCATTTTGCACCGTGAGCTGTTCAATATCCTGATTGGAATAAATTTGTCCTCCGGCTTTGATTTTGAAGCTATCCTTAACGGTCATATTTTCTTCGGTGTAGAGAGTTATAGGAAAAGTATATTCATAATTTGAATCTAAATTAATTGGTACAAAGACAATCCAATACGTTTCTCTAACTTCTTTAGGGCCAAGAAGTAAAGTTCTTCTATTTCTTCCGGAAATGGTTAATTCTGCTGGAGCAGCCAATTGCAGAGTGGAAGCAACATAATACTCTTCTTTGTTTTTTACTATTCCCTTGATTAAATTGTAACTACCAAAACCAATTTCAGGGGCTAAGATACTATCTTCTAATTGAATTTCGTCGGGAATTAGATTTCCTTTCCTTATCACTTCTATCGGAAATGTTAAATTACCCGGTTTAAGCTGGACATTATTGGAAGTCCATTCGAATTTAGTTGCTGGTTCTTGGGGATCAAAGCCATCTCTTAATTTGATATGGGTTACATCAATATACCCATATTCTCCAAAGGCAATATCAAAACTTACCCAACCTATATCTGGAAAATAAACTTCCGCCCATCCATGGGGCTGCCAAGGATTATTAAACAAAGAGGAAGTGGTATAACTGATTCCCGAAACGAATCGTGCCGGAACGCCTAATGATCTCATCATGGCAACAAATAATGAAGTCATTTCATCACAAACACCTACTTTATTTTGCAGAACCCAGCTGGCTTTTTGAGAAGTGCTTTCTGTTAGTGAATTTAAATCATACCTCACATTACTCTCCACCCAGGAAGAGAGTTTAAAAGCAACTTTAAATAAATCATTCTCTCCTTCGGCTAGCTCAGAAGCTTTGGCAATTACTGCTACATTGTTTGAATCAATAGTTGCAGTGGGTTTAAGATATTCATCATTGCCTTGCGTATCTCTGATAGGAAAAGGAATTTTGTTTTTGACTTGTAATCGTTCATTCTTCGTTTTAATTAAAGTATTATAACTAAAATTCTTACTTTCTACTTTACCATCATTCCAGACAAAATTAACTTCTTTACCGCTGACTTCTCCGATAGAATCCCAGTTAATTATTTCTTGCCTATAATCTTTAGATGGGTAGAGGAGTAATCGTGCTTGTGCTTGATTAATTTGGGCGTTGCTGGAAGTAGGAAGCAGAGAAAGTTGTCCTAGAACGTTTAATTGTAAGTTTAATGAATCGTATTGGTAAAGGTTTTCTTGGGCCAGCACTGCTGTTGCTAGAAGTATAAACATACATGCTATCATCACTTTCTTCATTCACTTTTAGGAATTACTCAGAGGATATAAATTTATCTCTCACCAAAAAGGGAGCGAAAAGTACCATCGTATAATAATTTTGAAACTTCATCAGGAGAAAATACTTTTCCATTCATACATACATATGTTCCGGAAAGTAATTCTTGTACTTTGGCAATAGCATATCCCAAATTGAATGGTGCATCAGAAGGAGAGAATCCAATCAAAGGGATCATTGATCCCGTAAATACGATAGTTTGATCTTTTCGTTTCAAGCGTGCGTTCAAAAAACGTGCCGTATCTGACATAGTATATGTTCCATGTGTTACTATTATTTTAGTATAGGGACTCATTTCAATTGCTTCGGCAATTTCTTTCATATCTTCTTCTGTTAATTGCCTACTATCTTTCATGCACACTTCTGTGAACATAATCTTTTCATAAAGGCGCAGGCTTTTGATGAATGGGGGAATACACGAATTGAGGAGAGGAACTGCGGTATCTTTAGTGGCCTCATAATAGGAATCAATAGTTCCTCCGGTGATGATGAAATGGATTGTTTGCATGTTATTTTCTCTTTTCTTATAACTCCTATGTTATTTCTAAACCAATTCTTTTTCTTCCAGCGCCGCTAACATTCTTTGTAATGGTTGACATGCTCTACTTTCTGAAGGCATACTAAAATATCTATCTGCTACTTCAATCTCTGATGATTTCTCAGAAATACACCTTACCCGAGATGGCTCAACATGCTCATGATCATGGATATCAGATTTTGAATTTAGTAACTGTTCCCATTGTTGTTCCTGAAACAGCGATCCAAGGCGCAGTGGTAACTGCAGTATTAGGATATACTGCACAAAGCAATGTTCAAAGAAAAAGTCTACCCATCGATACTTCTGCTCGTGTAGCATAATTCTTTCTTTCTTACACTAAAATTTAAAAAGAAACTACTCTAAAAGAGTAATATGACCGAACCAGGCTTAGTTTCACTCTTAACAGAATTTTATAGTAATTGGGGTAGGAATAATAGTAGTGAAGTAATAATGATTGGCGGTATAATCACTCTTCTTTCTACTTTTTCCCAAGGTTCTCCCTTTGGGATACAGGATTGGTATGAAAGTAGAAAACCTCAAGAAGAATGTTTACGTAAAGTCCTTGACCATGCTGGTCTGCGTCAGTTCACTAATGATTATTTTTATGATCTTACACGTCTTCCATCTAGACGGGTGCGGCTAAAATCTCTCTCAAAAATACTTCATAATGCCTCGGCAATGAATGATTATCAGAAGATACAAGGTTTGCAACCAACACAGGTAGAGCCGCAATACCAATCTTTTGTAGAAAAGCTTAGAGAACATCCTTATGAACAAGCCATAGAACATTTATTATCTACCGATGATGTTCGAGAAACTATACGCGTGAGGGATACTATCTCTTCTATCCTTGATACAACTATCTTTCATCCTTTCTTAACTTCTTTGTATGTTGCTGCGTTGGGAATGGCTGCAGTTGTTAATTATGAAGCTCCTCATTATGTTTCTGACTCTTGGCCTCACGAATTATATTTCAATGCAACAATGGGTGCTTTGGGAACAGGAGCAATAGCTGGATTGGCAACTATCTCAATTCCAAAATTAGCGAAATTAGTTCCTTCTGGTACGACACCAGTACGTAAAGCGTTCAATCATTTAGTAGGGGGAGCATTAGTGGCTCTGCTTTGTATTAATGCGTATATTAAGAGTGCATCTCACCAATCTTTTGAGGAAAATAAGAAAGCAGTTCTGTCTCATGTTTCTTCTGATTCTACTTCCTTATTTATTGCCTATCGTAATGGACGTGAGATTTGTCAAAGTAGCGATGAAAAAGATACCTCTGTTTGTGTTATTCAAAAAGAAGGTTATTTTGCTCAGGTTGATACTTTTAAAATTAATCCCGGCGGAAATATTGAATTAGTACGGTAATTTGGTACATTAGCTATATTATCCCCCACTTTTTGAAAAATATCTTCTCCATTATCAAAAATCTTATAAAACCCTCCCTCATTAACCCCCTGATGGAAAGAGGTATAGCTTTATTATCTGGTGGAATCGATTCTCCTGTTGCCATTCATTTAATGCAGGATCGTTTAGATATAATCGCGGTTCATTTTCATCAGCAGCCATTAACTGATGAAAAAGAGATCGAAAAAGTAAAACAACTGGTTAAAATTCTAGGAGTAAAGAAAGTGTATCTAATTCCTTTCACCCCAGTATTTACAGAACTCGCTAGCAAATGCAGTCATAGGCATTATTATATTCTTTCCAAAATTGCTATGTTTAAAGCAGCAGAATTGATCGCTGCTACAGAAAAAGCGTCTTTCTTAATTACCGGAGAAAATCTGGCTCAGGTATCGAGTCAAACTCTCAGTAATATGACTACTATCACTAAGAATCTTTCTTTAGAGATCTTACGTCCGGTGCTTACATACAATAAAGAGGAAATAATTTCTGTGGCTAGAAAAATAAATACGTATGATGCGTCCAAAGGTCCAGAGATTTGTTGTTTACTGGGACCAAAAGATCCGGCTACAAGGTCCAATTATGAAGAGATCAAGAAAGAATTGGAGAAAGTTCCTTTGCAGAAATTAATGGAAGACAGTTTGGAGAAAGCAGAGATTGTGGAGGCTTACAATTAGTTTTTGCCTTTTTTTCTAACCGTAAAATTATTCCGAAAGTTATATAAATTATGTAATTAACTATTAAAACCATGAGCGAAATGGAATTAAAACACATTCATCAGGACCTGGAAATTATGAAACAGGATTTGGCACTAATTAAGCATATCCTTATCGAAGAAGGGGAGTTAAGTGCAGAAACACGACTACAATTAGCACGAGCTCGAAAGACACCCATTTCTCAATACGAAAAGTTGTGATGATTCATGTGGGAAGTCATTATTTCTCCAGATGTTCAGTCTTTTCTCAAGAAACTTGATTCACAACTTGCAGAGCGATTGCAAAAAGGGCTTCGTAAGCTGAAAACAGACGATCCATTTCACTACTTAGAACATTTTGAAGGAAAAGATTATTACAAATTCAGAATAGGTGATTATCGAGCTTTGATAGATGTTGATTTTAATGAGAAAGTACTAAAAGTACAAGTTCTGGATCATCGCAGTATCATTTACAAAAGATTAAATTAAAATTCTGTTCTCAGAAAGCTACCAATATTGGAACCTACTTCTTTTTGTACCTCAGTTACATCAACAGCTCCGCCAAATTCATATTTTCCCAAACTAATTCCGAGACGCCCACGTTGAATGGCAAAATACCCTCCCCTTTTACCGCAGAGCAGGAGAAAGGTCTAGTGCAAAAAGCTGCCAACGCGTATTACCAGCGATGCTTAGACATAAAATTAGCTGAGCTAAAAGATGCTACGGATGTGGGAGACGTGGACAAAGTGCAGTCTGCTTTTCAGGAAGCAAATGAAGTCGCAGGACATTTAGGGTATGCTCTTTCTCCAGAAACGGAGAGTAAATATGTCCAAGAAGCATACCAAACACAGTTGAAGCAGTTAGTAAGCGCAGAAGAGGAATCAGGCCACAGCATCAAAGAACTGAAACAAAAGTTGAGAACAACTCAAGAAAAACGAAAAAAAGTCAAGAAAAAGATAGTTGCCTGTAAACACAGTATGCTTTCTATAAAGACCAAGTGAATCCTCGACAGCCGCAAACCATAAAAACCCCCCTTACTTATTTATCTTATGAGACCTGAAAAGAAGCCGGATAAACCTCTTGATACTAAAAAAATCATTAAGCAAGCAGTAGATTTAATCCTCAAAGAAGATAGGGAGAAAATTAAAGCTATACTTCTTT
>Ga0209541_10016245_pt1 | contig 11029 bp, 10 predicted proteins | sample RifCSPlowO2_01_FD_184027 | JGI IMG/M metagenome (GOLD analysis project Ga0209541, IMG submission 184027) | Groundwater microbial communities from Rifle, Colorado - Rifle CSP2_plank lowO2_0.1 (SPAdes) (version 2) | ecosystem: Environmental > Aquatic > Deep subsurface > Groundwater | place... | reverse complement strand
GCCGATAAGTCCGCTCACACGATTTAAAAGATTCCCAAAGTCATTGGCCAGGTCGCTGTTGTAGCGTTTAATAAAAGATTCCAGGGTGAAATTGGCGTCCTGCCCCATGACCATCTCGCGCATCAGATAATAACGCACCGGGTCCACGCCGTATTGATCAACGAGGCCCAAAGGGTCGACGACGTTGCCTAGCGACTTGCTCATCTTTGTCTCACCGATCAGCCACCAGCCGTGGGCGAAAATAGTTTTGGGCAGAGGCAATCCGAGGGAGAAAAGCATCGTCGGCCAGTACACCGCGTGGGTGGTCAAAATATCCTTGCCGATCAGATGGACCGACGCCGGCCACCATTTCTTGAATTTTTCCTCATCCGTTAAATACCCGGCGGCCGTGATGTAATTGATGAGCGCGTCGAACCAGACGTAAGTGACGTAATCCTTGTCAAAGGGGATCTCGATGCCCCAGCCCATGCGCGATTTTGGCCGCGAGATGCACAAGTCCCCCAGCGGCTGGCCCCGCCCTTGACGGGGCTGACGCAGGAACCCCAAAATTTCATTCTTGCGGTGTTCCGGCTGGATAAATTCCGGATGGGCGTTGATATGCTCGATGAGCCTTTGCTGGTATTTGCTCATCTTGAAAAAATAGTTGCGCTCTTTTAATCTTTTGACGTCGCGGAAGTGGCCGGATTCCTTCTCCGTCTCCGTGATAAACCGTTCCTCGGCCACCGAATACCAGCCTTCGTATTCATCTGAATAAACATCACCATTATCATACACTTTCTGAAGCGCGGCCTGGACAGCCTTGACGTGGCGGGGCTCGGTGGTGCGGATAAAATCGTCGTTGCGGATCTCCAGCTTCTTCCAAAGGTTTGAAAACCGCGGCGCCAGCTCGTCGCAATGCTGCTGTTCCGGCACGCCGCGCTTCTGCGCCGCCTGCTGGACCTTCTGGCCGTGTTCGTCCAACCCTGTGAGAAAAAAGACTTCGTCGCCCTCGTTGCGGTGATACCGCGCCAAGACGTCGGCAAGGATCGTCGTGTACGCGTGCCCGATGTGCGGGTTATCGTTGACGTAGTAGATGGGAGTTGTTACATAAAATGTGGAACGCATCTTCGCCGCTCGTCCTTCGTCGTTCGCATTTCGTGCCAGAAAACACTCAGGGAGTGTCCCCAGCCGTTTTCCCTCGCCCCTGCCGCGGGCAATTCGTCCCGACGATACGTCGGGATGAATTCAAATTCAGTCGGCACCGACTGAATTCGCCTGTCGCCCGGGCAATTCAAATTCAACCGACATCGGCTGGATCGAGCGCTCAATCCGCTTGTTATCTTAAATTCTCCAAATCATTTAAATCTTTATGCCGGCCACTGGCCTTTTTGTTTTTCAAAAGATCCCCCAATGATATCATTTTTATTTTTATTCCATCAATTTTTATTTCTTTGCGTCGAGCATAGCATCGTTTAAAATTTACTCCTGATATTTCTGTCAGCACTTCTATTCTTATCGGTGGATATCCCATCCTGATTATTTTCCCGGGCTCAAGAAAAATACCCTCGCTTAAAGCGGGAGTATTCACGCCGAAATCCTTCATTGCTTCTGTCACCTTCCTGGCGTTCTCTTTGCTGATAGCAATCCATATATCCATATCAGCTGTTGCGCGCGGATAACCGTAATAGCCGACGGCATAACCGCCGATGAGCAGATACTCAATCCTTTTGGAGTTGAGCAACTTCAAAAAAACTCTGAAATCTTGGGGAAGTATGGGCATATCCATAGACAATCCTCCTGTTTGTTTCAATGGCCTTCAATCTATCTGTTGGTGTCCGTGACTTCCAATAATCCTTTTCATCGGTTTCGTCCAAAGACGATATGATTACAACTTTTTTGTTTAATTTATATTTGCCCACAAGCTTCTCCTTTCCCAGATAACGATGAATTGACCGGCGCCAAACCGGGAGACACGCCAAATCCGGCCAATTCCGGAATCCGCGCGCGCCCGATGTGCGGGTTGTCATTGACGTAGTAGATGGGAGTTGTTACATAAAATGTGGAACGCATCTTCGTCGCTCGTCTTTCGTCATGCCAAAGGACACTCCGGGAGTGTCCCAGGCCGAATCCCTGCATCCCTGCCGCGGGCAATTCAGCAGACGTCTGCTGAATTCAAGTTTACACTACAATTTCGTCACATGTGACGGAATTGGCCCGTTGCACTCATCGTCCAATTTCTCCATTTCTCGAAGAACCTTAAGCGAAACCGCCTGCGTTGCCCTGGATTCTTTTTCTAATTGCTGCCGCAATGTAAATAGCCACGGAGCAGGCCCCGTGGCTTTTACAAAAATCGTTTAAAGACCAATTCAACTGACCCCGGCTTCTTTCGGGAAAGCGGTCTTGATGACCTTGCCTTCGCCGGCGTCGATGGTGACCAGGCGCTTGAGGATATTGACGTCGATGACTTTTCCTTTCCCTTCCGGTACCGTGATTTTATCGCCGACATGGGGGAGATTCCGGGAGAGCTCTTTATAGGCCTGGAATTCGTAGGCCATGCAGCATTTGATGCGCCCGCACACCCCCGAGATACGCGAAGGATTTAAAGGCAGTCCCTGCTCCTTGGCCATCTTGATGGAAAGCGTGTGGAAACCCTTCATATAGGAAGAACAACATAATTCCCGTCCACAGATCCCGTAGCCTCCAACGATCTTCGCCTTGTCACGCACGCCGATCTGTTTGAGCTCGATGCGCACGCGGAACACCTTCGCCAGATCCTTAACGAGATTGCGGAAATCCACGCGCCCGTCGGCCAAAAAGAAAAAGAGGATCTTGCTGCCGTCAAAAGTGTATTCGGCCTTGACGATGTTCATCTGGAGTTTGCGCTCGTTGATCTTGCGCACGCAGTTATCGATGGCGTCCTGCACCTTCATGCGGTTGTTAGCGATCTGCTTAAGGTCGCCTGCGGTGGCTTTGCGCAAGATCCGGCCCTGGAATTTGTGCTCCGTTTTCGTTGGGCACATGGCGCTCACCTGGGAGACGACCAGGCCGAACTCCGACCCGCGGTCGACTTCCACGATCACGTACTCCCCGCGCTCGCAGGCGACGTCGTTAAGCTCGAAATAATCCACGCCGCGGTATTCGCCTAACTGGACTTGCACTATTTTGCCCATATCCACTCGCCTCCTAAATCTTTAATATCAAGAGTCGCGGGATAATACCGCGTTTCCCTAACCACAAAATTTATGAAACGCGGTATAACATTTCTCCTATGATCGACAGCGGTATCTTCACGTTAAGATTTTCGACGAGCAGCCGGCACGCGTTGACTGTTTCCCGGTGGATGCTGGTTAATTCCTCAAAAGAAAACCGCCGTTGAAAGTTCTGGAGTTCCCGGATCCGGCCGGCGTGCACCAGCCGGGCGTCCTCTGCTCCCGTCTGGATCAGCAAGCAGTCCCTGACCCAGGATAAAAGGACACCCAGAAATTCCCGCACTTTGACCTTGTCAGCTCCGATTGTTTTAATGAGCGCTTCCCGTTCGCGACCGAGGATAAACCGGTTGATGATCTCATCTTTGGCCGCGCACAGACCGTCTTCTTTAAATCGCCGCGCCTTGCCCAGACAGCCTTCGGCAAAATAAGCCAGAAAGTGGGCTTGCTCTTTGTCCTCATCATAATACTGAACCAGCCGGGCCGCAAGCGCTCTCTGGGACGCCGGGACAAAAGGCATCACGTGGCAGCGGGACTTGACCGTTTCCAGAACCCGCTCCGGGACCGCCGTGGTCAAGATGAGCAGGCTGTTCACGGACGGCTCCTCAAGAGTCTTCAACAGCGCGTTGGCCCCTTCGGTCGTGAGATTTTCGATATTGCGAAGAATAAAGATCTTTTTGGCCGCCAGGAACGGCCGCAGTCTGATCTGGGCCAATAATTCACGGACCGCGTCGATCTTGATCGATTCCCCGGGCGCCACTTGAAGGACATGGACATCCGGGTGGTTACCCGAATTGATCTTCAGGCACGACAGGCAATGGTCGCAAAAACAAGTTTTAGCGCCGTCCTTCTTATCTTCGCAATTCAAAAACCTGGCAACGGCAAGCGCGGTGGCGGCCTTGCCGATATACGCGGGGCCCGTAAAAAGATACGCATGCGCCAGAAGCCCCTTCTTCTCGAGGGCGGCGAAGCGCTTTAAAACGTCCACGTTTATCCCAATACCATTTCTGATCATATGGTTAAACGGTTATGGTAACGAAGCCCGTATCGGTTACGTCTAATGGTTACGGCACCTAAACGTAACCGTTACCCAAGAACGAAACGGACATCATAACCTTAACCCTTACCTAATCCAGCAAATCATCGACATATCGCCGCACAATCTGATGAATCGCTTCCTTGTTGCCGTTCACCTTGACCAACTTGATCCGTTTTGGTTCCTGCCAGGCCAGCGTCCGGTATCCCGCCCGCACGCGGTTGTGATACAGGACACTGCGGCGCTCAATGCGGTCCTTGGGACGACTGATCCGCCCCAGGCCTTTCTTCGCGTCGATGTCGAAAAAAATGGTCAGATCCGGCGTAACGCCGCCGGTCGCGAACCGCCCGATCTGTTTGATCCACCCGATATTGACACCATTGCCGTAACCCTGATAAGCGATCGTCGAATCCAGGAAACGATCACAAAGAACAACCGTCCCTTTTCGCAGCGCAGGGATGATCTTCTCACGGACTAACTGCGCCCGGGCCGCCATGTACAACAGCGTTTCGCATTCGTCGCTCATCCCGGCGCTGCCGACGTCGAGAAGAATGCGGCGGATTTGTTCGCTGATCCTGGCCGCCCCCGGCTCGCGCAGGAACAAGACGTTCCGGCCCTTGCGTTTCAAATAGCGATTGATCAGCTCAATCTGGGTGCTTTTCCCGGAACCTTCCGAACCTTCGAATGTAATAAATCTGCCCTTCAAGCGCATCGCCATACCTGCCCGTCCTTTGTGTCTTCGACAATGATGCCGATCGATTTGAGCTGCTGCCGGATTTCATCCGAACGCTTGAAATTTTTCTGCTTCCTGGCATACTTGCGTTCTTGAAGAAGCAATTCTTGTTCTGCGGTTAAATCGGCATCTTTCTCTTTAAGAAACAATCCCAAAATATTCCGGGACAAATTCTCGATCGTGTCGACCGCCCGAAAAATAATTTCCAGATAATTGCCGTCTTGCGGCGCCGTGTCAATGAATTTATTGGTATCATTAATAAAATTAAATAAACATCCCAGCGCCATCGGTGTATTAAAATCATCATCCATCGCTTCGATAAATTCATTGCGATGCCTGGTGATAAATTCCGCCTCGACCGGCTCGACCGGCTTCTTGCCTTCGAGCATCTGATACACTTTCCAAAACAGGATATCAAACCGGTCCAGCGCCTTTGGCATTTCCCGCATTTTTTCCTCAGTAAAATCAATGGGACTGGCGTAATGCGAGGAAAGGAAGAACATCTTGAGCTGGTCAACGCTGTATTTTTTAAGCGCGTCCTGGACGGTGATGAAATTCCCCAGCGACTTGGACATTTTCTGTCCCTGGATGGTCAAAAGCCCGTGGTGGATCCAATATTTGGCAAACATTTTTCCCGTCAGCGGCTGCGCCTGCGCGATCTCGTTTTCATGGTGCGGAAAAATCAAATCGCGCCCGCCGGCGTGAATGTCGAGGGTCTCGCAATTGAGGTGCTTTAAACTCATGCAGGAACACTCAATATGCCAGCCCGGCCGTCCGCGGCCCCAGGGGCTTTCCCAAAACGGCTCATCCTCTTTGGACTTCTTCCAAAGGGCGAAATCCAGCGGGTCTTTTTTCTTTTCGTCCGGCTCGATGCGCACCGCTTCCATCATTTTATCAACACTCTGGCCGGAAAGCCTTCCGTAATCCTTGAACTTGCGCACATCGTAATACACATCACCGCTGGTCACGTAGGCGAACCCCCCTTGGAGCAACCCCTCGATGTCCTTGATCATCTCCGGGATATTCTCGGTGGCGCGCGGTTCCACATCGGCGGGCGGGATGCCGAGGCTTTTCAAGTCCGCCTGATAGGCGGCGATGTTCTCCGCGGCGACCTCCTCGAACCGCTGGCCGGTCTCGCGGGCCTTATTGATGATCTTGTCGTCGACATCGGTGATATTACGGACAAACTTCACATCATAACCGCGAAACTTGAGATAACGACGGATCACATCGAAGACATAGAGACTGCGGGCGTGCCCGATATGGCAGCGGTCGTAGACCGTCACCCCGCAGGAATACATGCGGACGGTCTTGCCGTCCCTCGGCACAAATTCTTCCTTCTTTCTGGTCAGCGAATTAACAATACGGATCGTCATGTGGGATCACTGGAGAATAAATCTATGGCCCCGGGGTTTTATCCTCGAGCGTCTTGACCCGCCGGATCAGGTCCTTCATATGCTGCATCACCGGGTCCGAAGTATGAACATGGTCCATCATCAAATCCATCTTTTTACCTTCTTGTTTGGTGACATGGCCGGGGACACCGACCACCGTGGCGTTGGAGGGAACATCCCGGATAATGACCGCGTTAGCGCCGACGTAACTGTTATCGCCGACGGTAATATTGCCCAGGACCTTGGCGCCGGCGCCGATGACGACATTATCGCCGATCGTCGGATGCCGTTTGCCGGTTTCCTTGCCGGTCCCTCCCAGAGTGGCCCCCTGAAAGAGCGTGACGTTGTCTCCCACAATGGATGTTTCGCCGATGACAACACCCATCCCGTGGTCGATGAAAAGCCCTCTGCCAATTTCCGCTCCGGGATGGATCTCGATGCCGGTCAAAAAACGCGTCAACTGGGATAAGGCCCTGGGCAGAAGCGGTACCTTCATTTTCCACAGGAAATGGTTGATGCGATGGGCCACGACCGCGTGCAGGCCGGGATATAAAAGCACAATCTCCGCGATCCCGCGGGCCGCCGGATCCCGCTCTTTGGTGGACTGGATCTCCGCCCGGAAAAACACAAGGATAATCAGCGCCCACGCGGCAAAGATCAAAAAAAGTGTGTAAAAAAACGCCATGCTTATTTCTCCTTGGTCAACATGACCGCCGCGAAGGCGGCGATTCCTTCGGCACGGCCTACAGCTCCCAGCCCTTCATGGGTCGTGGCCTTAATATTAACAAAGCTCTCGTCAATACGCAATGCTTTCGCTATGGCCGCTCTCATCCGCGGTTTATAGTTTTTAAGGTTCGGCGCCTCGGCCTGGATAACGACATCAACGTTGCCCACCTGGTAACCGTCTTGGGAAACCAGATCATACACCCGGCCCAGCAAGATCAAACTCGAGATATCCTGGTATTTCTTGTCCGTATCAGGGAAATGTTCCCCGATATCGCCCTTGCCGGCCGCCCCTAAAAGCGCGTCACTGACGGCATGCAGCACCACATCGGCGTCCGAGTGTCCGTCCAATCCCTTCGGATGCGGGATCGCAATACCACCCAGGACAAGCTTGCGTCCTTTCACGAAGCGATGAATGTCGTAACCTATTCCTATTCTGTCAGGCATGGCTATGCGGGGATATTCGCGCGGGCGTTCAAGAATGCTTCGGCCAAGATCAGATCTTCGCTGGTCGTGATCTTGATATTATCGTAATCACCCTCAACGACCTTGACGGGAACGCCCAGACGTTCAACCAGGCCCGCGTCATCGGTGGTGTCTTCCGTCCCTTTTTGCGCGTAGGCTTTCCAGAAAATTTCCCGTTTGAATACCTGGGGAGTCTGGATCTCCCACAATTCAGCACGATTTAACGTCTCGCGCACGAAGAGATTCAAGGGATCAACTTTTTTGATCGTGGGCTTGACCCTGACACCGACGACGGCCGCGCCGTGGAGTTTACACTGCTCGACGGCCCGCTGGACCGTCTGGGGCCTGATGAGCGGCCTGGCTCCGTCGTGGATGACCAGAATATCCGCCTTCTCCCCCGCTTCCTCCAGGCCCTTATAGACGGAGGCTGACCGCGTTTCGCCGCCGATGATGACACGCTGCACCTTCTTAAAGTTGTAATGCCTGACCACGTCCTCCACGTCCATGACATGGTATTCATGCGTGACGATGATAATGGCGTCGATCAAAGGAGACTTGTCGAAGACCTCCGCGCTATAGGCAAGAAGCGGCTTGCCGTTGAGCATGGCCAGGGGTTTAGGATGGACCGTCTTTAGACGCGTCCCCAATCCGCCTGCGGCAATGATGGCTTTTATTGTCATTTCTCAACCCTGGCGAAAATCATTTTGCCGGCCTGCGTCTGCAAAACGGACGTCACAGCGACGGTGACTTTTTTGCCGATCAGTTGCTGGGCGTCGCCCACGACAATCATCGTCCCGTCTTCCAGAAAAGCGACGGCCTGGTTAGGTTCCTTGCCCTCTCTGACCAACCTCACCTCAAGCCTTTCACCGGTCAAGACAACGGATTTCACCGCGTTAACGAGCTCGTGGATGTTCAAAACCTCGACTCCCTGCAATGCGGCGACGCGGCCCAGATTAAAATCCGTCGTGCATATGCGCGCGTCCATCATCCGGGCGAGCTTGACTAACTTCTCATCCACGCTGGGGATATCCGGCAGGTCGTCTTCCTGGATATGGACCTCGGCCTTGGAATCTTTCTGCATATGACGCAGCAATTCCATGCCGCGCCGGCCCCGTTCCCGCTTGATGTCATCGGCGGAATCGGAGATCTTTTGCAATTCCTGCAGGACACAGCGGGGCACGATCAGCCGCCCGGTCAAAAAATTCGATTTATAGATATCAACGACCCTGCCGTCGATGATAGCGCTGGTATCGAGCAAAACGTCCTCGCCGCGCACATCCTGGCGCTTAAAACGCACGTAAGGAATGATCACGTTAAATTCATCCTTGCCGCGCAGCGCCATGACCGCCCCGAAATAGGAAAAAATCAGAGTCAACACGACCCGCGAAATCGAATGGATAAATTCCCCTAACGGCAATAAAGAAATAATGTCGGAAAGTAATTTGGCCATAAAAATACCCAAAAGCAGGCCAAAAACCATGCTGGAGAGACCCTTCACCGAAACACGTTGTAACCGGTTCTCGATAAAAATGATCGTCAGGCCGGTCAGGCAGCCAATTTCAGCGCCCAGAAGCGGATGCTGGACCAGGATACCAATGTAATACCCGACGACCCCGCTCATAATCACGAACAAGCTGCGAATAAACAGTAATGTCATAAAAAACTCCTTTTCAGCCGTAAGTGGTAAGTTGTTCCAACGCCTGCTTGACCGTTTCCACGCCGATGATCTTGATCGCGCGGACATCCAGCTCCTTATTCATTTTCAAATTGTTTTGAGGAACGATGCAGCGCTTGAACCCGAGCTTCCGGGCCTCCTGGACGCGGATGGCCAATTGCGGGACGCTGCGCACCTCCGCCGAAAGCCCGACCTCCCCCAAAATGACCGTATCAAAGGCGACGGGTTTATCGAGCAACGCGGAGGCTAAAGCGACCACAACGCCCAGATCCGCCGCCGGGTCCATCAACCTGACACCGCCGACGACATTCAAAAAAATATCTTTATCCTGCAAATTTAACCCCCGACGCTTTTCTAAAACGGCGACGAGCATGGCCAGACGGTTGGCGTCGAAGCCCTGCGCCTTTTGACGTATCATGCCAAAGCTCGAACGGCTGATCAGTCCCTGGATCTCCACCAGGAACGGACGCGTCCCTTCGATAATGGGCACCACAACCGAGCCGGAGCTATTGTGCGGGCGTTCGGACAAGAATATTTCCGATGGATTGGAAACTTCGAGCAATCCGGCCGAGGCCATTTCGAAAACACCGATCTCATTGGTGGAGCCAAATCTATTTTTGGTCGCGCGCAAAACCCGGTACATCGAATAGCGTTCCCCCTCAAAATACAGGACCGTATCGACGATATGCTCCAGCACCCGCGGGCCGGCCAGCATCCCGTCTTTGGTGACATGGCCAATGATGAATAAGGAAATACCTTTGGTCTTGACCAGATGGGTCAGGATCGCCGCGCAATCCCGTACCTGGCTGACACTTCCCGGCGAAGAGGCGATCTCCCCGCTGTACAAAACCTGGATGGAATCAACGACCACGACTTCCGGCATCATCTTCTCGATGTATCCAACGATTGTATCGAGATCGACCTGGTTGACGATATATAAGGATTTATTCTCCCCGGCCCCCAAACGCTGGGCGCGCAACCGGGTTTGCTGGACGGATTCTTCGCCGCTGACGTAAAGAATCTTGCGGCCTTTTTGACTCAAAGCCGAGGCGACTTGCAAAGAAAGCGTGGATTTGCCGATCCCCGGATCGCCGCCGATGAGCGTCACCGAACCCTGCACGATGCCGCCGCCGACAACACGGTCGAACTCACCGATGCCCGTCGTCCAGCGCTCCTTTTGTTCCGTGGAAACTTCATTGAGCAGGACCGGATCGTCTTTGAACACGATCCCTGTTCTTTTTTCGATGGCGGAAGGCGCGGTTTCCTCGACAAACGTATTCCAGCTCTGACAGCCCGAGCACCGCCCGGTCCATTTCGGAGATTGCGTACCGCAAGTTTGGCAGACAAAAAGTGTTTTGGTTTTCATTTTCCGAAATTTATTTTTTAGGCCGGTATAAAAGTTTCCAGGGGTTTTGCTTTAAATCGGCGGTGAGCCCCTGCAGGTCGTCGTACAGCCGCTCGTCGTAAAGGATCCGGCCCAAAGTTCCCTTGCCGTCCCTGACGCTTGAGGTAATATCTCGCAAATTTCCGGTCACCAGGCTCAAGTTCTCCAGAGTCGCGCTGACCGAACTTTTGGTTTTCTCATCAGTGATGATCTTGTCAAGGCCGGAGGCCACTTCCATGACCTTCTGGGCGATCGCCTCCTGGGCGATGGGATCGATCCCGACGATCACTTGCCCCTCCTGGAGAAATTCATTAATGTCGTTTCCTGGCGTAATCTCGATATATTTCTCTCCCATCAGCCCCAGCTGATTAATCATGATCGTGGAATCTTTCGGAATCTGAACGTCTTTTTTAACCCAAAGGACGATCTCAGCC
>Ga0209541_10016244_pt1 | contig 11029 bp, 13 predicted proteins | sample RifCSPlowO2_01_FD_184027 | JGI IMG/M metagenome (GOLD analysis project Ga0209541, IMG submission 184027) | Groundwater microbial communities from Rifle, Colorado - Rifle CSP2_plank lowO2_0.1 (SPAdes) (version 2) | ecosystem: Environmental > Aquatic > Deep subsurface > Groundwater | place... | reverse complement strand
AGGTTGGATCAGATGCGTAGTGAGCGAAGTCTGGGCGTCCTTTCTTCGACCCATTCTTTGGACGAGCAAAGAAGGGGTTAAAATCAACTTTTACAAAACCAAGTCTTCAATTTGATACTTACCAACAGCCGAAAGTAAATCTGAAAGCTCCATTTCCAGTCCCTTCGTCAAATCACCGCTACCCATGTTGACATGCTTCAAGTCCATCACCCGTTGGTCAAAATAAAGCGGTACTTCAATTAAAATTGGACAGACGGCACCAACCGGAACACCAACCACTCTTTTTACTTCTTCCGGCTTTGCCAGTTCGCAGTTTACCCTGAGCGAAGTCGAAGGGCCAAATAATCCTCTAACTTTTTTAAAATCCACCCGATCCTTGCCTCGGACCGCCAAAGCTGCAAAATTTACTATTCGAGCTTGCCCTCGCACCATTTGGTGCGGGGCTTGTCGAGAATTTCCCTGATTAGTAACTTCTCGACTCCGCTGCGCTTCGCTCGAAGAATAATAAGGTACATCTCCAACCCTAATAATTAGAGTCTTAACAATCTCTCCTTCATCCACCCCGCTTTTCTTGACCTGATCTACCGTAAAAACCTCACCGCCTAGATCAGCAACTTTTAGGCCCGCAGTCCTGAGTTTACCGAAGGACGAGGACCGCAAGCTAATTAGCTTATAGGGAATCCTTTTCGCCTTTAAATATTTTTCGATCTGTTGTAAATTTGCCACTGAATGTCTGAGCAATAAAAAACCCCGTACTAGCGGGGTTCTCCTTTAGCAGTGTCGATTGCCCAACTGCTAACTACGTTCATGTAAACTGAACGTAACACCTCAAAAGAGCATTGCTATCTACTTTTTTATTGTAACAGCATCTGTCAAATGATGCAAATCTGGTTAGCAGATCAGTTAATCGGAGTGCTAACAATAACCTGTGACAGGGGTGGGAATTGAACCCTCCCAATCTTAGCATTCGCCTCTCGCGCTACTATCCGTAGACGGCTCATGCTGCGATTTTAGAAGGGCAGGCCCACAACCTAGAGGTTTAGGCCCCCACTGGACCGCAAACTATGCTTATATCTTCCTCTTGCTAAAGCAAGAGCGATATATCAGCCTATGGTGGCTGCGGGAGGATTCGAACCTCCGACCTAAGCTTTATGAGGGCTCCGCTCTGCCCCTGAGCTACGCAGCCTTGAAGATATATCAGATGCCTTCGGCAGGCTGTTATGATTCTCTCGCCGAGTCAAACTCGGCTGGCAAGTTTGACTTGCCGCTCTACTTCATCCCGCTAAGCGGGGCAAGCTGAGCTACGCCGCCGTGGCATGTATTCTATCAGGCTACAATATTGGTTGACAAGTAAATGTTTTGAAGCTAAAATAACTTACGCTATTTAAACATCGCGGGGTGGAGAAACGGTATCTCGGGAGGCTCATAATCTCCAGAAGTGGGTTCGACTCCCGCCCCCGCTACACTTCGACTCACTTCGTTCGCTCAGTGTAAACACTTTGGGCGGAGTGAGTTTTTTAAATGAGATTTTGTCACGATTGAAGTGAGTCGAAGTGTCCTGAGCTTGTCTGTCGAAGGACAAATTTTTTAACCACCGAAAAAGAGATTCCACCATTTTTGCCAATTGGGAATGGCTACTTCATTCTCACCGTTCTTATTCGATTTTTCATCTTTTGGCAAAATAACTACGGTTTCCCCTTCTTTAACAAGGCCTAGCCTGTTGCGAATCTCGCTCTCTGCAAAATCCTGGCTTTTCTTGTATTCGAGTTCGCGTTTTAAAGATTCGCTTTCTTTCTTAAGTGTTTCCAGACGCTTTTCTGCATCTTTGACCTGTTGAGCCGTTGATCTAAAGGAAACTAGCCGGCGCAGGCTATTTACCACCAAAATGATTCCTACAAGAAAGACGACAAAAAGCAAAAAATTACGCTTCATTTCCTTTAATTATCGAAACTTATAGCTTTATGATATATCAAAAAATACTTTGAGAGAAAGCCTTAAGAAATTGTATTTCAAATTTCCTCTTGACAAGACCCATAGCATAGCAGTATACTACCTTCAATCTTCCCACGGCTGCCAAAAACCTGTCACGTTCATGTGAACTGAACGTGACCTGCACAAGCAAAATGCCTGGATTATGAAGAAATTGCACGAGGCACATAAAGAATTTATTGATTTTCTAAAAACCAAAAAGCGGGCTTCAGCAACGGTCCTTGCCTATGGAAAAGACATTCAGCAGCTTATTGAATTTTTAGACGAACTTCAAAAAGCCCATGTCCATGAAGTATCCGCCGATGATATAAAATCTTTTCTGGCAAAACTTCTGGAAAAGGGCTATACACAAAAATCCATCTCCAGAAAATTAAATTCCACCAAAACGTTTTTTAGGTTTTTAAAAATCCAAGAAGTTATAACTGACGATCCGGCTACCCTTGTTGATCATCCCAAATTCGAAACAAAACCGCCAAGAATTCTCTCCCCTATTGAATATAGAGCTCTGCGCGATGCGGCCAGAGATGACAAGCGCATTGCGGCCATAATTGAGGTTCTTTTACAAACTGGAATTAGGATAGGCGAATTGGCAAATTTAAGAGTTGATGATATTTACTTTTCCCAAGAATCTAAAGAAGGCCAACTTTATATTCGGCCTATGGAAAACAGAAGCGAAAGGACCATCCCCTTAAATAAAGCGGCAGAAAGTGCCCTTAAAAATTATCTTGATGTTAGGCCGAAAACTCCCAATAAAGCCCTTTTTGTAACTAAAACCGGAAAACCTTTACTTGTTCGAAATATCAGAACAGCTATTGACCGCTATTACAAAAGAGCAGGCATTAGTGGTGCCAAAGTTAATGATTTAAGACATACATGGGTTGCCCATCATCTCTCTTCCGGAGCATCGCTAGTCTTAATCAGTAAAATTGCCGGCCACAAAAGGCTTTCTACAACTGAACGCTATCTTACTCTTATCCAACCTCCACCCGGGGAATCTAAGGCCAAACTGGAGCAGCTTTAATCGTTCTTTTTTCTCAAAAAACTGGCAATCGTATCCCAAAATAGAATTATTATCATAGGTGCAATTAGTGCCCTCCAAAACCAGGAAACATAGAAAATTGCAATAATTCCGGCAAATCCGGCAATAATAAAAAGAGTTCTAAGAATCATGTTTACTTACTTGTCATCCTTTTTAGATTTTGCTAGTATACAGCCAAAGGACTTTTAGAACAACTAAAATTTGGTTGTTCAAAGGGCCTTTTTTTAAAAGGCGAATGCGTTAGATTAGGAGGGAAATGTCAATCAAACACAAAGCACAAGCACTGGCAATCACTTGTATAGACTTCCGATTTTGCAAAATGATAGAGGAGGATCTTGCAAAACGTCATTTAAATGGCAATTGTGACAGAGTGGCTTGGCCTGGAACCTCAAAAGACTACGATAACGTTCTTCAAACAGCCAAATTATCTCTTAAACTCCATAATCCGGATGAACTGTATATTTACGAACACGAAGACTGCGGAGCTTATGGTCAAGATAATTCAGAGAAAACGCACCGTCAAAATGCAACAAAATTAGCTAACTCCTTACAAGAAATCAGGCCAACTTTAGAAGTTACAACGTTAATTGCCACTTTTAAGGGAATCAAGCCACTCTAATTAAACAAGTGAGAATTAGAATAGCAAAGCGAATATAATGAAGATAAGAACAGATGGAACCACATGTATCACTAGCTGCAGAAAAAATCTTCCAAATAGGGCCAATACCTATAACTAATTCTATTCTAACTACTTGGATTGTTACCCTTATTTTAATTTTCATTGCCCGTCTTGCAACCAGAAGAATCACCGCCGTTCCTAAAGGTTTACAAAATATAGCAGAATTTGCTATTGAAACTTTTCAGGAACTTGTATCATCAATTGCGCAAGAAAAAACAAAAGTTTTTTTGCCGATTGTCGCTACTTTCTTCTTTTTCATTTTGCTTGGAAATTATTTAGGACTAATGCCGGGAATAGGATCTGTCGGTTTTTTCTTGCCCTCCGAAGCTTCAGTGCAGGAGGGTCACAAAATTTTCGTTCCTCTTTTTAGGTCTATAAATTCGGACCTAAATACGACTGTCGCTTTAGCACTCGTATCACTAATAACAACCCATTATTTGGCTGTTAAATATCTTGGTATTCGCGGCTATTTAGGAAAATTTTTTAATATTAACCCAATCTTTTTGTTTGTCGGACTCTTGGAAATTATCGGAGAATTCACAAAAGTCCTTTCGTTATCGTTTCGACTTTTTGGCAATATTTTCGCCGGCGAAGTTCTCTTAACAACTGCATCAACCAAATTATTTGCCTTCATAGTTCCCATCCCTTTTTACTTTTTGGAAATTTTAGTAGGGTTTGTCCAAGCTCTTATTTTTGCTATGCTAACTTTAGTTTTTATGGTAATCTTAACCGAGAAAAGCGAACACTAGAATGAAAAGGAAACCCGCCCGATCTTACTTTGCGCCTTTTCAGTACTTAGGCCCACAGCGAAGTGAGGACCGCAAGAATCTGAAAGATTCTTATTCATACACGGCGCAAAGAGCGATCTTAGGCGGGCAAGGGAGGTGACAATTTTGGAAATAATTCTAGCAAAAGGTGCAGTCATCGCAATCGGGGGTGTTGGTCCGGCTATTGCCATTGGTCTCATTGGTTTTAAAGCGATGGAAGCAATTGGCAGAAACCCCGAAGCCTCGGGAAAAATACTCCCAGCGATGCTTATAGGCATGGCGCTTGCAGAAGCTATTGCAATTTATGCGCTTATTTTAGCTTTCACAGGATAATTGGTAGTCGGGCTCTCGGGCCATCGGGCTATCGGGAGTTCTCCTGATAACCTGATAACTTGAAAACCTGAAAACCTAAATCATGGAAATTTTAAAAAATTTTGGTATCCAGCCTACTCTACTTCTGGCTCAAATAGTCAATTTCTTAATTATTCTTTTTCTTTTGAAAAAGTTCTTTTACAAACCAATCACCAAAGCCTTGGAAGACAGAAAAAAGAAAATTGAAGAAAGCCTTGTTAATGCTCAACTCATCGAAGAAAAACTTGCAAAAACAGAAGAACAAACAAATCAAATATTAGAACAAGCCAAAAATGATGCACAGAATTTAATATCCGGCGCCAAAGAAGAAGCTCAAAGAATTGCAGACCAAGCAACAGCAGAGGCAAGACAGACAATAGATCAGACCGTAGTAGAGGCTAAATCGCAAATAGAGGCACAAAAGGTACAAATGCAAAAGGAACTTGAGCAGCAAATTTTAAATCTGGTTGTTGATGTAGTCAAAAAAGTACTAGGCCGGACTTTGAAAGACAAGGAACGCCACCAGCTGACCCAAAAAGCTATCTTGGAAATTACTAAACAGGTCCAATGAACAGCTCCAAAAAAAAATCTCAAGTTGCAAAATTTCTTTTTAAGAAAAGTTTAAAAAATGGGAACGTTGATCCGTTAAGGGTCCACCACATATTAAAAATAGTTGGAAATTTAAAACCACCCGAAAGTGTTGTTATCTTAAAAAATTATAAAAGATTGATTAAGGAAAAGATCGCTAAAGAAGAAGTAATTATAGAAATACCCAAAAAGCCTGCCAATTCTAAAGTTTTTGAACAGCAACTTTTAAAAATGACTAAAGCTAAAAAAATTATCTATAAATTAAATCCCAAAATTGTCTTTGGAGCTAAAATTACCCATGGTGACTGGATTTATGACACAACTCTACAAACAAAGCTTGAACAATTAACAATCAGATGAGTATCGTTGAAGAAATAGAAAGACAGATAGAAAAAGTAAAACTAACAACCATTCCTAAGAATGTTGGGGAAATAATCGAGGTTGGAGATGGGGTTGTTAGAGTCAGTGGACTTTCTGATGTTGCATCTTCAGAACTCGTAAAATTCGCCCACAACATTTACGGCCTTGCCCTAAATCTTGAAGAAGACAGTGTGGGCATTATTGTATTTGGCAATTGGCAAGATCTTAAAGAAGGAGATACAAGTCAGACTACTGGAAAAATCCTTGAAGTGCCGGTCGGTGAATCTTTAGTCGGTAGAGTGATAGATGCTTTAGGTAATCCAATTGATGGCAAAGGACAAATCAAAACAAGTGCATACTATCCGGCCGAAAAAATTGCTCCCGGAGTAATTTACCGGGAGCGAGTTAACACCCCCCTGCAGACAGGACTTAAGGCAATCGATTCGATGATTCCAATTGGCAGAGGTCAACGAGAATTAATTATCGGAGACAGAAGTCTGGGCAAAACTGCTATTTGTCTTGACACAATAATTAATCAAAAAGGTAAAAATGTAACTTGTATTTATGTGGCAATCGGCCAAAAAACCTCAAAAATTGCCCAAGTTGTCGCCACTCTTGAAAAATTCAAAGCAATGGATCACACAATTGTTGTTGCAGCCTCTGCTTCCGACTCTGCAACAATGCAATATCTGGCTCCCTACTCCGGCTGCGCGATGGGAGAATACTTTATGGATCAAGGTAAAGATGCTCTTATTATCTATGATGATTTAACCAAACATGCTTGGGCTTATCGCCAAATTTCTCTTCTTCTCGGCAGGCCATCGGGACGTGAGGCATATCCAGGAGATATTTTTTACCTTCATTCCAGACTTCTGGAAAGAGCCGCCAAAATGCACCCAAAATATGGAGGTGGTTCACTAACCGCTCTGCCAATTATCGAGACTCAAGCAGGAGACGTATCTGCCTATATTCCAACGAATGTTATTTCAATTACAGACGGCCAAATTTATTTGGAGGCGGATCTTTTTAATGCAGGAATAAGACCGTCTGTCAATCCGGGGCTCTCGGTTTCCCGTGTAGGCGGCGCAGCTCAAACAAAAATGATGAAACAGGTTGCGGGATCACTGCGGCTTGATCTTGCCCAATATCGAGAACTGGCAACCTTTGCTCAATTCGGCTCAGATTTAGATGAAGCAACCCAAAAAAGACTCGATCGCGGCAAAAGGATCGTGGAAGTTCTAAAACAACCCCAACTTGCACCACTGGATGTAGCCTCACAGGTTATTGTGCTTTGGGCAGTCAATAATGGTTATTTTGATAAAATAGAAATTTCCCAAATTCCAAAATTTGAAGAAAGAATTTTAACATTGCTTGCAACAAATAAAAAACTAAAAGATCATCTTGAGAATAAAAAGGAAATTGACGATTTTGCTCAAAAAGAACTTGAAAGAATGTTAAATTCTGGTGAACAAATTAAAACAGCTGCCGGCGTAAGTGAGAAAAGAAATCCGAAGAGCAAGAAGAAGAAAATTAAAAAGAGGAAATAACAGCATAGCAAAAACGTTAAATCAATCATGAGTACTATCAGGGAAATAAGCAAAAGAATTAAATCTATCAGTAACACTAGGAAAGTAACTCATGCAATGGAGCTAGTGGCTGCTGTCAAAATGAGAAAAAGCCAATTGGCCGCACTTTCGACTCGACCTTACTCGTTAGCTTTAGATCAAATAATTTCAGAAGTCAGATCAAAAACTGAACATAAAACTTCTCTTCTTACGGAAAACACCTCGCCAAATCAAATTGTTATTTTAGTTAGCTCTGATAGGGGTTTGGCTGGGGGTTTAAACATTAATCTATTTCGCGAAGTTTTAAGGCAGGAATTTAAAAACATCCAGTTTATAACTGTCGGTAAAAAGGCACAAAATTTTGTTGCTAAAACGAAAGGTTTAATCATCGCCAGTTTTGTCTCAGAAGAAAAAACGCCTCTGGATCTGGCTCGAACACTAACTAAGATGGCCATCGATGCCTATATTGCTAAACAAACCTCAAAGGTTTCCATACTCTACCCACACTTCCAGTCAACAGCTGAACAAATCCCAAAATGGATTCAGCTTTTGCCAATTGAACTTGATGACCAGCTTCCCCAAAACATCGACCAGAGACCAGCTGACTTAATCTTCGAGCCGTCAGCAGAAGACATCCTCAAAGATATTTTGCCCCATCATGTGCTAACACAAATTTACCAAGTTCTCTTAGAATCAAAGGCATCTGAACATTCTGCCAGAATGGTGGCCATGAAAAATGCCACCGATGCCGCCGGTGATTTAATTGACGATTTAACACTTACATATAACCAGGTAAGGCAAGAGACGATTACCAAGGAACTTTTAGACATTGTCACAGCACAAAAGGCACTGGAGTGATTTAAAATTGACCAAATAATTTAGAAATTTACACGTATGCCAAATAAAACGGTTAAAACATCAAAAACAAACAAACTTTCCAAAAACACCGGCAAGGTTGTTCAGATCATCGGTCCTGTCGTCGATGTGGAATTTGAGAGTACAAATTTGCCTGCGATCTATGATGCTTTGGAAGTTATTATTGGTAAAGAAAAATTAATTTTAGAAGTCCAGCAGCATCTTGGAGAAAGCCGAATTCGAAGCGTTTCGCTTGGCCCAACTGATGGATTAAAAAGGGGCACAATCGTTACTAATACCAATGCTCCAATTAGTATCCCTGTAGGAGTTGAAACCTTAGGCAGAATCTTTAATGTTGTCGGTGAGGCAATAGATGGCAAAGGGCCAGTTGTGGCAAAGAAAAAGTATCCAATTCACCGACCATCCCCCCCTCTTACTGATCAAGAAACAAAACAAGAAATCCTGGAAACTGGAATTAAGGTAATCGATTTAATCGCTCCATTTTTAAAAGGAGGCAAGATCGGGGTATTCGGCGGAGCCGGTGTTGGTAAAACGGTCATTATCCAGGAACTGATAAATAACATTGCCAAGGAACACGGAGGTTACTCGGTTTTTGCCGGAGTCGGTGAAAGGACCCGCGAAGGAAATGATCTTTATACGGAAATGAAAGAAGCAGGTGTTCTTGATAAGTTGGCGATGGTTTTTGGCCAGATGAATGAACCCCCCGGTGCCAGATTTCGAGTGGCTTTAACCGGGCTTTCGATTGCCGAATACTTTCGGGATGAAAAAAATCAGGATGTACTGTTGTTTATCGATAATATTTTTAGATTTGCCCAAGCCGGAAGCGAAGTTTCGGCACTTTTAGGCAGAACTCCATCGGCCGTCGGTTACCAGCCGACTTTGGCTTCCGAAATGGGAGAACTTCAGGAAAGAATCACATCAACCAAAAAAGGCTCAATTACCAGCTTGCAGGCAATTTATGTTCCGGCAGACGATTACACCGATCCTGCTCCCGTTGCCACCTTTGCCCATCTTGACTCGACCATTTCTCTTGAGCGTTCTTTAACAGAGCAGGGCATTTATCCGGCAGTCGATCCTCTAACTTCAACATCCCGCGCCCTTGATCCGGCAGTTGTTGGCCAAAAGCACTATGACGTTGCCCGTGGTGTCCAGAAAGTATTGCAAAGGTATAAAGAACTTGCCGACATTATTGCCATTTTAGGTGTTGAGGAACTTTCGGATGAGGACAAAATTGCCGTCGCCCGGGCCCGCAAAATCCAAAGATTTTTGTCACAGCCGATGTTTGTCGCCGAGGCCTTTACCGGCAAAAAGGGTGTCTATGTCCCAATCGCCAAAACCGTCGAAAGCTTCGACGCAATCCTCAAAGGAGATTATGATTCGGTTGACGAAGCAGAATTCTACATGAAGGGAGACATCAGCCAGGTAAAAAAATGATAGCTACTGCAGTCATAATCTCGTTCGCACTTGGCATCTTTCTCAGTTATTTATCGGGGCATCTAATAGCAGTGAAATTATTATCAAGAAAGATATCAACCCTAGTTACTAGTTTAATAATTTACCTTTTAATTGGCCTAATAGTTCTTATTCTGATGAAAATTTCTGACATTACAACCGGCGGTCAATTAGTAACTGGGGTATCCTCCTTCATAATTATCTTACTGTGGCCACCACTCATTGGAGCATTTACAATTTTCCCTTTATTTGGGCTGCATTTTTTCAATTAATATGATCTATCTGCAGATAAACACCCCCGTCCCCAATTTTTTCTTGATTTATTGTCATTCTGATCCGCCTTTGGCGGAGAAGAATCTCTCAAAACGTCACCCTGAATTAATTTCAGGATCTAAAAAGATGCTGAAACCCTTCGGCTTCGTTTACGCTGAGTACAATCGAAGTGCTCAGGGCGAGCAAGTTCAGCATGACAAGTTTGCTTATTCGCATATATTCGCACTAATTAATTCGCATTAATTAGCATGTTACATCTCCAAATCATCACTCCCGAAAAAAAAGTTTACGACGACGAAGTAAATGAAGTTTTACTTCCAACAACCACCGGTCAAATTACCGTTCTTCCTAATCATGTGCCTTTAGTTACTTCTATTGAACCCGGAGAGTTAATTTACAAAAAAAACCTAAGAGAAACAAGAATGGCAGCCGGATACGGCTTTGCCCAAATCGGCCCCAAAGAGGTTAAGGTTTTGGTAGATTTAGCAGCGCCGGAAGAAGAAATTGAAGAAAAGAAAATTGAGGAAGCCAAAAGGGAGGCCGAAGAAGCTCTCAAACAAAAGCACCTTTTGTCAGAAGAAGAGTTTGCAACTACCGCTGCAAACTTGCAAAAAGCCTTAATCCAATTAAAAATCAAACGCCGCCATCGCAGAGTTTAAAGAACTTCTCCACAAGGTCGAAGAATAAACTATAATATTGTTCGAGGGAACTCGAGAACTTCCATATGAAATATCGCTCTATCACCATTTCCGGCCCCATCGCCTCGGGCACAACTACTGCTGCCAAGGGTGTTTCTGAAAAACTGGGACTTGAGTATCATTCTGCCGGCGATTTTTTTAGAAAGTACGCTCTTGAGCATAATCTGCCGCTTTACGAACACGTACCCGATAAACTCGACCTTGCCATGGACAAAAAATTACAGGAAGAAGTAAAAAAAGGCATTGTTCTTGATTCTCATTATGCCGGCTACTTTAATCGCGCCAACAAAAACGTGCTCAAAGTACTCTTACTCTGTGACGAGAAAGAAAGAATAAGAAGGGCACTTGCGAGAACTCACACCCATCAAGAATCCGAGGGGGAAATTAAACAA
>Ga0209541_10016243_pt1 | contig 11029 bp, 8 predicted proteins | sample RifCSPlowO2_01_FD_184027 | JGI IMG/M metagenome (GOLD analysis project Ga0209541, IMG submission 184027) | Groundwater microbial communities from Rifle, Colorado - Rifle CSP2_plank lowO2_0.1 (SPAdes) (version 2) | ecosystem: Environmental > Aquatic > Deep subsurface > Groundwater | place: Rifle... | reverse complement strand
GAGCGATAGACGATGCGATATGTATAACTGACTTTATCTTTGCCGAATTTTTCAACGTTTTCATATTTATCTAAAAGTTCGACTTGTTCGACTAAGTCACCCCCCAAATCACGAATTAAATCAAAATAGTTATTAGGTATAAAATCATTATTAACCACAAAAGATATATCCCGAGTAATCGGCGGATATTTTGAAACTTCTTTGTATCTATTGCCGAGCTTTAATTGTTTCTTGACTCTCTCATCGTTTGACCAAAGTAACCGGATATCAGGCAATTCCATGCTGATAATCGCCAAACGCTCGAGACCAAATCCAAAAGCCCAGCCATTATATTTATCCGGATCAACTCCAAAGTTTTTAAGTACCTCGCCCCGCACAACCCCGGCCCCCAGAACTTCAATCCACTTATAATTTATCTGCACTTCCATCTCGATACTCGGATCGGTATAGGGAAACTGGTCCTTATTAAATCTATATTTAACATCGGCCCCGAAAATAGTTTTAGCGATTTCGGATAGGATATCTTGCAAATCTTGAATCGTGATTATATGCTCATTTTTATTGCATAGATACCAGCCATCGATCTGGTGGAAAACATTCATGTGATTACGATCTATCTCATCTTTTCGGTATACTTTTCCGTAAGACAGAGCCCCGACCGACTCGCCGTTGGCGATTTTTTCTTTGACATCTTCCAGTCCAAGATGATAAGCCCACATAACCGTCGTGTGGGGACGCAAAATATATTCTTTATTCAAAAAGTAGGTATCGGATGGATTTCGTGCCGGATGATCTGCTGGAAAATTAAACATATCAAAACTCAAATCATATCTGACAATTTCCGGTACATTTAAAACGTAGAAATCTGTAAAACGAGAAAGATTAACAACGCGCTGAGCTAAATCCTCAAGCGGACTGCCGGGAGTTCGCGACAAATCAGGCATGGCTAAAAATCTCTTTAATCTTTCGGCCTCAGCATCGTGACGATTATCCAAACTATCCTTAGCCGATTTTGCCTCTTTTAGGTCAAATGTTGCGCTCTTCATTGGTAGTCAATTTACCTATTTTATATATCCAAACCTCAATAAGCATTATGATCAGCGCGGTTAAAAATCCGGTATACCAGTATAGTAAACCTTGTTTCTTCAATAAAACCAGAGCCAGGGCCAACAACGCCAGAAAAAAACCCCTCCTAAGAGAATCGGTGGAACGATCATCGGAAAATAAGTTTAAAACATAGAATACTATTGCCCCGCATCCCCAAATAAATGTCGCCAGAGAAGCAAAAAATAAAAACTTGATAAAATTATCTGAACTGAAAGGATCAAAACTCATCGCTATTACAGCCAGACTTATTGCTGCCAGAATTGTTATTGGCATTAGACCAAAAAATAGTTTTCTCATTTATGGTTGAGCTATTTTTACTGATTTAGGTACTGCTATCTGGGTATTTTGCAACTCAAATATTGTCGATTTCACCTGGCTAGGACTAGGAACATCATAAATAATAAATTCTCTATTTTCGGCCGCTGTTTGTAGTTTTAATGTTCCATAATCCAAAAAGGTTGCTATTACTCCGCTGACACTTATGGTTATATCCTCTATGCTCTCTAGCCTGACCGTAGAAACTTCTCGCTTAAAAAATCCTCTCTGCTCAATGTCTATTATTCTCTTGTCAGTAACTATCAGAACATCTAGATAATAATCCGTCCAAATTATAAAAAATATCATCCAACCGATTAATAAAATGGCCGAGTAAATACTCGAGAATAAAGCCAATTCATTGCCCTTAATTATTCCGACTTGGCCGCCAAACCAGAAAAGTACAGGTGGCAATAGAACAAAAAGAACCAAAAAGAACGATTTAAAAACTAACACCAACTTGTGGCGATGAACCTTAAGCACTATTTTTTCATCTGAACCTAGATCGAACATTTAGTTAAAAAGAATTTAAGTAAATTGCCACGGAAATTACCATAGTAGTTAAAAGTACTGCCGAAACTGAAAAATAAGATAAGGCCATCTTGGTCATGACTAGCTTATCTAATCCAAACTTTTTCCAATGATAAACTAAGATAAAACTTGCAATGAGAAAAATTACACCCAACAAACCAACGGCTAACCAGGCAAATTCCGAACTTAAATTCAAAAACTGACCCCCTAAATTTAGACTAGACAGTGGATTAGAATCAGTTTGAAACTTGTATATCGGAAGTTGAAACATTTTGGCGGAAATTTACGACTCGGCTAGAACCTATTTATGGTGAGCCTGTCGAAACCATTTTATCAGAAAGTCTTGAGATAGAGAAGCCCTCCGCGCCGAAGACGGCGCGGAGGGCAGTCATATAAAAAATCAGCTCATAGGCAAGAATGGAGGAGGTTTAAAGTCTTGTGCGATTTTTTAAAAAATTCCAAAATTTGACATATGGATATCGGCTATGCTATACTTGATACTAAGGTGGTAAGCCTGCTTTGAACGAGATCGTTCGTGACTCCAAAGAGCTCTCAATTTGGGGGCTTTTCTGTTTTTAATAATACTGATAATATCTATTTCGTGGACGAGGGCCAAGTCCGAGCAATTCTCGGGAGTAGGATTACCACCTTGCTCTAGGGGTTTGACTCCCCCTCGGTCCACACCAAAAATCCCTTAGCAGGGATTTTTGGTTTTCAAATGTTATGCTATGATTTATCTAAATTTTAACTTTGATAGTCTATGAACAAATACTTTTTGCAATAAATCAAAAAACCCTGGCTAAAAGCCAAGACTTTTTGGCGGACCCGGCGGGATTCAAACCCGCTTCGTCAGGTGCTAACGCTGACATGTTATCATATACACCACGGGCCCGGATCCACGGGATTATGATAAACAAAAAGGGCTCCTCTTTCAAGAAGCCTCATTTGCAGCACCCGACTTTAGTCCGTAATGTACGAACCGTGTCAGCGTATGAGTTAAGTATAGCATAGCCGATATCCACATGTCAAATTTTTGGAAATTCCTAAAAAACTCTTTAAAAATCTTACAAGATATTGAACCTCCTCTTGGCCAACCGCGAGACCCACCTCGGCGGGTCGAGCAGAAGCAGGGATTCAGATTTTATGCCCTTCGACTCTGCTCAGGACAAGCCCACAACTCAATGGGCGGCCGTTTCGGCCGCCCATTCTCAAGTCGGGATTTTTGATGACTGTCTTATCTCTGCGGGAACGACGGGACTCGAACCCGCAACCTATAGCGTGACAAGCTATTGCTCTAACCAATTGAGCTACGTCCCCAAATTTATTTGGGGTTGAAATAATTTTCAACTTTAAAATTCTAACATAAATTTGCCTAAAATAAAAGCCCCCCTATAGGGCTTTTAGCTACCTACCTGTCCCAAGATTCTCTTTTAGCCGATTCAGAAAGTTTAATCAAATAACTCATCGGATGAGCCATAAACATTTCTTTGGCTTCCTGAAGAGACATCGCTCCCATATAGCTTATATTTGAAGATAGGTTTCCTATCATCTCATCAATAATTGGCACGACCGAACCTCGATATTTTACCTTTTTTTCTATACCTTCGGGACTAATTCGAGATGAAATTTCATACGGATCATCATCTTCTTCGACTCTTAATCTTTCATACATAGCTTCACGCGAGGCCATTCCTCGAAATGCTTTGACCTCTTCGCCGTTAGAATCTCTGAAAACTATACCGGGCGTTTCATCAGTTCCGGCAAAAAGCCCACCAATCATAACTGAATTGCCTCCAAGCATAAGGGCTTCGGCAATACTGCCATTCCTTTTAATCCCCCCATCAGCACAAATAGGAACTTTAGAAACAACCGAGCAACTGTAAACGGCTTGGGCTTGTGGATTTCCAATATTGGTATTTCTTCTGGTAGTACAAGCCGAACCCGGGCCAAGACCAACCTTAAAACCATTTACTCCAAATTGTTCAAAAACCTGAACTGCTGCAGGCAATACTATATTTCCAACCACCAGTTCTGTGTCTGGAAACTTTTTTCGAAAACTGACAACCGCATTTTTGGCAACATCAGATTGAGCATTGGCTATATCAAGAACGATTACATCGGCTCCGGCCTTAATGAGGTCGTCTGTTCTTTCCAGATAATCCCCCGTTGCTCCGATAGCCGCACCAACTAAAAGCTGACCCTTACTGTCTTTGTTCGCCAAGGGATACTTCTCAAGATTTTCTATATCACGAGAAGTAATAAGACCTTTTAACTTACGGTCTTTATCAATAATAGGTAGCTTCTCTATGCGATGCGTATCAAGTAAAATCTTAGCTTCAGATAAGGAAATATCGGGTGAGCCGGTAATCGGCCTGACAGACATTCTTCCACCAACCGCATCACTATCATTGCAAAAACGAAGATCTCTGTTGGTTAGAATCCCAAGAAATCTTCCCTCTTCATCCACAACCACAAGACCACCAACCTTGTTTTTTTCCATTATATTTCTTGCTCCCCCAATAGTTACATCAGGAGAAGTGCTGTATGGTTTTTCAATTATAAAATTCTCCTCTCTTTTAACCTCTTCGACTTTTTGACATTGATCATCAATACTTAAATAGCGATGAATGATTCCGATGCCACCTTTTTTGGCAACGGCTATTGCCATCCTAGCCCCGGTTAGAGTATCCATATTAGCTGAAACTAGCGGAATATTGAGAGGAATATTCTGTGAAAATTTAGAAGCCAAAGATATGTTCTTCCGGCTAGTGGCCACACCCCACCCGGGAGAAATCAGAAAGTCGTCAAAAGTACATCCCCATAGCTGTTGTTTAAGCCAAGCATGCTCAATACTTCTCATAATTTATCCTTTTCAAGGTTCAGTCTTGTATACTAAATAACAAAAAAATCTTACTTTGAGAAGTATATCATCCCGCCCCGCCAGCCAAGAAGAAATTTGTCTTTAGAGAGGTAATAATTATTTCCCAAAAAACGACTATCTGGATCTTGGATGTGATAGCCAAGAGTCAACTTACCGTTCTTTCTGATGCCGTTAATAACGACCATGTGGCCACCGTTCTTCTTGTTGAGTTTATAATATATCGAGGCCATGGCCGGTTTGCCATTAATTATGCCGTCTTCAAGTTTTTTGAGCCACTTTGATTTTTCTTTGAAGGTCTTAGGAAATTTTTTAATAAAATTGAGCTTGATCTCGTACTTTTTTGCCAGATCAGAAATTGTCTTGTGTCTCCAGCCAATGCCATCCAGATAACCGCCCAACTTTTTAGCCTCATATATTAATTGGCCAATATCAATCTCGATATGCTTTTTATTACTAAACCCCATCATCATCTTCATCGAACAAATAGCGCAGGATTCTTTCTTCCATTTTTTATCTTTTACGTCTTTTGTCTGGTCAACTAAGGGAATCGTTATAACAATATCTTTAATCATGAGAATTAGGACTTCAAAATAACAAATTTAATCTATAAATAAATCTGCTTATATAAAATGCAATTGCATAATTTATAAGCAGACAGTGGGCCAGTCCCCAATAAAGTCGTCAGTCATCGAAAGCTGAATGCCAGTAAATTTTTTCTATTTTGCGGGTATCATTGTAAGTGTAGTGATGTTTGTGAGGAAACCCGATGCCTTGTGAGTCATTGCTTATCGCCTGATCGTTGCCCATATAAAAACCTATGTGATAATGCATATTACCATTATGTCCTCCTTTTTTCTCCCAGATTAAAACTGCTCCGATTTTTACTGAATCTATCTCATACCAACCGCTTTCTAGCATATCATTCTCGGTTGAGATAACAGTAGTATGAGGTCCTTTAATCCAGTGGCATAAATCGTTCAGCAAGACTAGAATACTAGACACAAAAACCGCACAAGAATTTTTACCGTCCTCTAAAGAATCGATTACCGCTCCTTCTTTCTCAACATAAAAATTCCGAAACATCCAATTCTCACCCTTAGCGGCATTTTCTACCATCGCCAAATAGTTTTTCTTTTTGAGTAGTTTTATCGACATAGTAAACTAACAATACCAGAACAAAGGGCATCTTTGCAAAGATGCCCTTTGTAGCACAAATTGATGTGGGCCAGCCAAAAGAACGAACGAGTCGTTACCTAGGCGCTACTTCTCGCCACCTAGGAATAGCCTTCTGAATACTAATGAGCGCGCTATTCGAACAGGATATTCCAAGTTCATCTTCAGCTGTTAATCTAACTGTATAATTGCCATTGGCAATGTAAGTATGGTTAGCACTGGCTATGTCTAGTGGGACTGTTGGATCGGTGCCGTTGGTAACGCTCCCATCACCAAAGTTCCAGCTCCAAGAGCCAAATGTCGCCGCCCCATCAAAAGTCGGAGGTATATCATCAAAAATTACAGAAATACCAAGCTGTGGATTCGGCGGAGTAATACTAAAATCTGGGCTAGGCAACTGATGAGCCGGAGTTGTCCAGCTAGTAGCCGGCCCGCAGGAATTGCCATTACAGTAAGTACTCATTTGAGTCCAAGGCGACCACTCGCCATAACCATTCTGAACTCGAACCCAAGCTCGATAAAGAACATTCCAATCCATTCTGCAATTAGTTTGAGGATAAGTTACGGGGTTAGCAAGATTACATGGAGTTGTTACCACAGAAGTTCCGGTTGTCCCAGATTGCTCCCATTCGGGATTTCCAGCTAAAGGATCACTATCGTCATCTATTTGAACTTGATAAGCTACCTGATTAGACTGGGGCGGATTTCCGGCGCTAGAATAATTCCAATTTACTGTTGCATGAATTCCGGCACTACAATAATTGGAATTACTGACCGTAACCGTGGCATTTGAGACTGATGGAGCGGGTACAATAATAGTGATAGTTTCTTGATCTTGAGCCGCAGGCGCAGTTCCTCTTTCAACAATTACTTTAGCTACGCTGCTGGAAGTATATGTGTAAACTGGAGTTATATTTGCTGGGACTGTTATTTTTGCGTTAGTAATCGTTGCGTCCGGACTTTGACTATAAAGAGAGGTGTCAAAAATATAGGGATAGGTTGAACTTATGGCACGATCATGGAGTAAACTCCCGTTTTTATAATACTTAATTCTTCCCGACTCAATTGCTATTCTAAGAATATCACCGGGACTATATGTACCTTGAGTCCAGCCAGTAGAGCAACCTGCGGAACAAGCATTTCCACCTAACTCAAATATGTATAGCGTATTTCCACCCCCTTGCATATAAAAAGCGTATTCAATCTCGTTGTAACCTTGGCCGGTACTGCCGCCGCTATTTAATCCGGCCATTTTATGGGTTCCAATTTCGTTGGTACTGAATTCTATATAACCATCACCTGAAGAAATGGTTTGCGAAGATACGGCACCGGCATTCCAAGCGCCATCTCCTCCAGAAGTTTTAGTTATGGAGTTGCCGGAAGGAGTAACATTTACCAAATTAGTCCAGACAACATTACTTGAATAAGAATTATTTATGACATCTTGACATTTAAAACCAGTGCTATCGCCAGAACAAGAACCGGCGCCGGGAGAAGGCAGAGCACCACAAGATAATGTTGCTGTAGCCACATTAGTCGTTGTATCGGCGCAATTCCACCAGAAAGAATAATTAGTCGTGCCAGTAGCCGTTCCGGAAGTATTGGCTGTTAGAGTAACATCTAGCGGCGAAGGTCCGGAATTAGGAGCAGCCGTTAGGGTAGTTGAAAGAGTTTGGCTTGTTGCCAATAATGTGAAATCGGCTGAGTCACATTGGACCCAAGGCAAACCGGGGATAGTCATATAGGGATCAACATGATAAGGACCAGGGCCAGGTAGATCAGACAAGATTATATCGGCATGCCAAGTACCACCGCCTTCATTGATACCAGTATAGTATTTGTTGAATGTTCCGGCATCATTCCAAGTAATAAAGTCTAATACTGTTACACCGGAAGAAACTCCATATGCATAAGCTCGACGAGTACCTTGAGCTAGGGTAACCGTATCTCCATCCGGACCGGCAAAGGAACACGTGGGGGCGGCGGCGCAGTCAGCATTACTGGTGCACAAATTTGCTCCGGCCCCGGCCACCGAGACACAGGCGTTAGATTGGCACTCGAGGTGAGTGGGGGCGCTGGTAACTGAAATGGTTTTAGTACAAGTCGCTCCAAACCACCAGGCTCCTTCTTTTAACATTTTCCAATTAAATGGATAAATGCCCGGAGATGGTGGGGCTGTAGCATCAAAGTTAATGTTCGCGCTTTGACCGGGATTCACTAACCCACTTAAGTAACCCCTTTGTGTCCCCCATGTTGCGCCGACTTGGGAACCAAGTTTGTGCTGGGCGAGTGGATCCCAAGTCGTACCACCAGTATTTTGCATTGCTACTGTTGCCGAAAAAATTTGGCCGGCATTGACTGAATTAGGGGCAGTGATGCCGATACAAGCTGAGTCATCAACAATGGCGCCGCCGCAGTCAACATTACTGGTGCACAAATTTGCTCCGGCCCCGGCCACCGAAACACAGGCGTTAGATTGGCACTCGAGGTGAGTACCGCCACCGGAATTAAAACATCCTGCGCTGTTAATAGTACAACTTCCAGTACAGCTTAAACTCCCACTATTATATCCGTAAGTACTACAGGTAGTCCCGCCAAAATCACCCCCATCACATTGTTCTCCGGGGTCTAGAACACCGTCATTGTCACAAATGGGGCCGCCGCCGATAGCATTACACACCAAAAGTTCGGCTGGACTGGAAAGAGTTGAATCAACGCTATTTACGGCGTAAACTCTATAATAAAAATCTGTGTCGTTTCTAACAACTTCAGAATAATTAGTGCCTGCTGTTACATCAATCGCACTCCAAGAACCGCCGGACCAGCCTTTTCTCTGGATAGTATAACCGGTAGCATTTGCCGAAGGCGACCAGTTCAAATCAGCCCTATTATCTGATGCATTGACCACCGAACAACTGCCACTTAGATTAAACGGGCTGGGGGCTAAAGGCACCGCTATACTGATTGACCTTATTTCATTCACCATAATTGGCCCATCACCTCCCGGACCGGATGCTTGTATCTCAACTTGGGCCGCCCCTGAACCCGTTGCCGTACAATTTGCACTACCGCCAACTGAACTGTTGCTAATTATACTGCACGAGATGGGACCACTTAACAAAAAGGCGCCATTCCAAGGGCTATACTCCACCCACCAGATTATATTAAAATTATCACCAACATTTTTATTTGATGGAACGCTAAAATTATTTATATACACCCTTCGGCCATAAGCAGTACCGGTAGTATTGGTATAAACATTATTGACATAAATATGAACGCTCAAATAATTCAAATCATCTAAGTACCCCAGATTTATCTCGTTGGTATCTGACCAAGAAAATGGTAGAGAACCGGCATAGCTGAAAACATTCTGATTTACAGTCGTTTGACAACTTGCTACATTCTCCGCCAACCAACCATATTGGGTTAAGCAACTTTCAACCATTAGATGAGAACTGCCGCCAAATGTTTCTTCAAGGGTTGTTGCATAACTACCGCTATAGGCTTGATGGGTGTCGGGATCAGGATCGGGAATGCGTTGATTGTAATAACAATGCTTACTAGCTGTGCTATCACAACGAGATGAACCGCCCTGACCACCATCAAGAGCAGGCCCCAAATTAACATCGGCCGAAACAAAATAAAAAACAGAGCCCATAAAAAAAGCTGCAGCGAGAACAAACCATTTTTTTAACACTCTAAGTCCCATATTTACTAAGTAAAGATAAAGACTTTCTTATTGAGGTCTGTCGAAGTAAACTTGCTCAATATATTCAATTCTCATAGCAGTAAATTTAGATTTATTAAAGATATTTTTATCTGAGAGGGCTCTGATTGTTAAGTCTTGTTTTTCGTAAGTTAGGTCAGCTACCGTTCCAGATGTTTCTTCCTGTTTTAAATCGGCCGGATTCCATCTTCCGTCTGTTTTTTTAAGTTCCTCCGAGGTAGGCATGTACATTAAAATTTTTGTAATCGTTGTCTCTGACGAAACTACTATTTTAACATTGTCCTTCCTGAAACCATTTTTAGCCAACTCCGGATTATCCTGATTAACAAAAACTCCATTAGTCCAGATCACATTACCTTCGACTTTCTTAACTTGTCCGATAAACTCTTTGGACTCGCCGTGTTCCCCGAATAAAAATTTAGATGCAAAAAATCCAGCAACCGCCAAGGCCACAACTGCTACGATAGATAAAGTTATTTTGCGATTTATCCTAATGCCATTCATAAATCTATTATACCTCAAATCGATTCGGTCCCACCTCTACTTATCAACAAAAAACAACAAAAAAGGCCCCCCCTTGGGGGCCGTATCAATATAGAATGATACCTAGCTTTATAAATAAAGCCGGTACTACTTTAGTTCTATCGCTCGAAACAAAGGCAACATTATCACCTTCTAAGCGGTATTCATCGAATCCGAACTTCTGGAGATTCCCCCTGATGCCTCCTTCGGCCAAAAACCGAGTCCATCTTTTCAACACGCTCAACTCTAGAAATGGATAGAGAGCGGCATCTTTGGACGGGCCCAACTTAGGCACTCCGGAATTATGTTTAAGAAACAGGTGTTCGTAATGGGCAAGATTGCCGCCCTCATAACTAAACCTGGTTTTGCTAAAATCCAGAGTAGGTATCCCCCACTCTATTCCTCCTCCAAATTTCAGGTCAACAACAGATATGTCCGCTTTTCTGAATATGCCTGAATTTAAAAAATGGCCAAAGTCGGCGCGTCTTATATCATCTTTTCTGTAACCGACAAACCAACCCGAGAAACCCAGATGATTTTTATTAAAGTACGTTTCAAGATCGATGCTCAGTCCGTTAATCGTAACATTGAATCCTTTTATTTCCGATTCGGTATGGACCAAACCGATTTTCAAAAACGTCTGATGATTGTGGTCAGATGCCCGTTCTTGCGCTCCAAGTTCTTGAGCGGGAACAAACAATATCAGAATCGCAATCAGGCATAGAGTCTTTTTCACTGTCCCAACCTCCTTGTAAGAAGACCGTAAAGAG
>Ga0209541_10016240_pt1 | contig 11031 bp, 5 predicted proteins | sample RifCSPlowO2_01_FD_184027 | JGI IMG/M metagenome (GOLD analysis project Ga0209541, IMG submission 184027) | Groundwater microbial communities from Rifle, Colorado - Rifle CSP2_plank lowO2_0.1 (SPAdes) (version 2) | ecosystem: Environmental > Aquatic > Deep subsurface > Groundwater | place: Rifle... | reverse complement strand
GGTTTACTACTCCGACGGTTACATTTCCGAGACCGGCGATGACGGATTTTTGGGGCTCGGAGGTACCGGCTATCGACGCGTGAATTACCAAGAAAAAACCTACTCTCCCGAAACGTATGAAGAAGAGTATGACGACACAGCCCCCGGCCTTTTCCCGGATGAAGATGAAAACGGAGTCCCCGATTTTGTGGACGAAATGGATGGAGATAAAGGAATTCCTGTGGCCAAGAACGGCGCTTTTGATCCGATCGCGGAAATACTGGGCGGCGTGGATGCGGACGACGACGGTTACTATTCATCCGATGAAATGTTCGATAGCGATGAGGACGTGGACGACGATGGCTACAACGATCTTGTCGACTTTTTGGTGAGTGGCGGGGACGTACTTTTGGATCCGGCTCTCAGTCTTGAAAAAGAAGCGGATGATGTTGAGCTTAGTGATGAATCTCTTGAACTCGAAGTCAATATTACGGCGCTGGATGAAGAAATTTCCGGACTCACGGAAACCATAGAAGAAGTGGTTTCCATGTTCACGTGCAACGGAGGATGTTTGGCGCTTCCCGGAAGCGTGGCCTTTTTGGCGCCGGGAAATTTTCACATGCCACTTACGGGAGCCGTGGTGGGTCTGGACGTGGGAACTCCCATTTTTGGAATCATCAATGTGCTGCCTATCGCCTGCACGGGACAGGCGTGTTTCGTCCCCGGATCCTTGCGACTTTACCTTGCTCCCACCACCACCCTTGGAATCGGTTTGGGGGTTTGTGCCGGTCCTTATCCCGTCGGTCAGTGTTATGCGTTCAATATTCCTTTGCTGCAACTGCTGGGCGTGTGTGATGCCATCAACGGGTTCATCACGGAGAGTCTTTCAAAAGTCGGGGCCTACGCGACCGATGGGGATTCTTCGGCAATGGCAGTGGGTAAGCCCGTAGGCACCCAAGCGCCCAACGGTCTCAACAGCGCCATTTGGCAAGCTTATACCCCTCAAGTTTACATAAACTCCAATATTCAAGTGCCGGGCTTTCCCTCCATAATCACCGAATGGTGGAAAGCGCAAAAAGAAGAGTTCTTTAAAATGCTGGATTTGCCGGACATCACATTCATTGTGCCCGATCCGAACAGTTTGGCCACCGAATTCAGCGGTCTCCGCAAAGGCGCCACGGACAATGGCGAAGGAGAACCTTTGAAGTTTGATCGTGACATAAAAATCAAAGAGTTGAAGGGAGCCATGCTCGGTCTGGAGAAGTGGCTGAATTACGCTCATGCGCTGCCCATTATCGACATCAAACCCAAAAAAGTGCAGGTTCGTTACCCGGCTCTTACCGACGAAGAAATAGAAATCGTTCTGAAAGATTATCAAGACTGGGTTGAAGATACGAAGGAAGAATGGGCGCGCTTTACAGACGATTTCTATATTTCTCAGGAATCGCGGGACAGCGCCGCGGCCGCTTTCCAACAAGAAATTTTCGATGAAGTGGAAGGGGTTATTCAAACCGCCATTACGGCCGTGGAAATCAACATGGCCATTCTGGAAGGCTATGGCGAGATCCCGGAAATGATTCTCCTCCTGCGCGATATTCAGGCTTATTACGCGAAGGTGATCATTTGTTATCTGGATGCCCTGTTGAGCCATACCGCGGGTTACCTCACCGAAAATGTGGAACGCGTGGAGGCGTGGATGCAATGGGTGGTGGATCTCAGTGAAATTGTGGATGGCTGGCAAGTGCTCATCGACCTTTCGGCGGACATGATGGATTCTTGCGATAAATGCACCAACCAGCGCTACAGCGGCATGCAACTTTTGTTCTCGCTGTTTGTTTTCGTACCCGAGTTCCCGGTGGTTGAAATGCCGAAACTGCCGGATATTGTGATTGATGTGTCCAACATTCAAGCGGGCGTGGATATTGAGTGGCCGGATATCAACTTTGTCCCCGAACGCATTGATGTGCCGGAGCTTCCGCGCATCGTGCTTCCTTCGGGAGAGTTTACAGGTGATTTGGAGCTCGATTTGGTGATCCCCACGCTTCCCGAGTTTGATATCAGTTTTGAAATTCCCGAACTGCCTGGGCTCAGTTTGCCGGATCTTCCCAGTCTGCCTCCCCCACCCTCCATTCCCGAACTCGACCCGACTTTGTCGGCCAGTTTGAATATTGCCAGCAGCATTTTGAAAATTGTTTGTATTATTCGTCAGGGCTTCATTCCCACGCCGGAAATGTCTTTAAAAACGAAGATCGAAGATCTGACCGAAAGACCGGGCGGTATTGTCTTACCTTTCGATTTGGCGCTCACGGTGGAGTGGCCGGAATTCAGTTTTGATTTTGTGAAAGAAATTGATATCACCACTTACTTCAACCTCAGCGTGGACATCAGTGCTCTCTATGATGTTGTAGATCAGTTTGCCAATGAAATGAATGAGGAGATGTCGAAAGTCGTGACGGAAAATATCAACGAGCCTTTGGATGAATTGCAAAAGTCGATTCAGGCCATCTTGAATATTTTGGATGTCAGCATCGATGCTTCCGTGGAAGTGGAAGCGGGTGCCGATTTGGAATCGGGTGAAACGAGCGCCGGAGTGGACGCGGAGGCGGAAGTGGAAACCGAAGGCGCAGACGCGCTGGAAGAAAATGGTGAAAGTTCTTATAAAGAAGCTTACGACACGGCGGCCGCTTACAAAGACAATCCTTTGGTGGAGCAAAATCTCACGGCGCTCAAACAGATTATGGAAAAGCTCCAAGTTGATTTGGATGCATGGGATGCGGAAATGCCCGACAGCATTACGCTCACCGCCACTTCACATGAGTTGGCTCCGGATGATCCTTTGCTCAATCGTTACGATGAAATTCGAGTGAGTCCGGATTTGGATCAAAAATTCTTGGCCAGTATTGCAGGCACACCTCTCGCGCGTACGGCACGACTTCGGGATTCCCTCATTTCCTACGTGGAAGATTTTGATCAAGGAAGTAAAGCGCTTGCGGGAATGGACAGCAAATCGTTCCAGCGCTACTTGGCTCAAGAAAATGTCGAACCGGAAATTGTGCTCGCCGGAACACAGGACGATTCTTGGTACTCCACCGCTGAAGCGTGGAGGAGCGATGAAGAAGAAGAAGTTGTTTTAGCCACTGAATCAGCCGCCGGTGCGGTGGCTCAGAGTCTCGATTTGGGCGAGAGCGTCGAAACATACGCCACGGGACTTTTCCTTTACAATGCCGAGCTTGGAATCAACACCCGCCTCATCGACTATACGCAAGAGTCGGATGAAACGACCAACATTTTATTTGCGGATCTTGATGACGATGGGGATGATGACGTGATTTACTCCCTGGGCGGCGATGTCTATATCAAGGAAAATTACACGGAGAGCCCGAATTTGGTTTACAGCGGCAGCGATCCGGAGAGAACCACAGTCCCCGAAACGGATCCCCTGTACGGCAGCGTGCACAACTTCAAGCGCGGTAAGAATGATTTTGAAGAAGCCAGCTTCTCCTTCAGCAAGGAGGTCACCGGTGTCGGTTATGAAGTTCTTTTCTATGACTCTTTGGACGCGCAAGATGCCGAGCCGGACGAAAATCTCAAACGGCTTCTCCTTTTGGAGGATGAAGAAAATAATGATTTGAGTTTTGTGGACAGTGACGGAAATACCTTCACCACCGGCAGCGAACTTCAAGCCGGGGAGGACAGCAAGACCTTCCAAGCCAACTCCGAAACCACCATTACCGTTCCGGGCGACGGAAAATATGTTTTGCCGAGCATACAAGAAAGTCGTTTGCTCGTGAAAGAAACGAATGGAAAAATAAAACTTTTGAATGCGGCGAAACGAACGCTCATTTCTTCGAACGGAGAATTGGAAACGGCTGACGGCGTGGTGTTCCAAACCATTGAAAAGACCGTTTTGCAGGTGACTCTTGAAGACATTGAAACGCAAATTGAAATTCCCGCGAATACGCTCATCAATTTGGGACGAGGAAGCGATCGCGTCATTCGCGTGGATAGCGGCGAAGTGTATTGGATCGAGGAAACGGAAACGACCGAAGAACAGGATTTGGAGCCGGGCATGGCGCTCTTGCCGAACGAAATGGTGAGTTTGCAAAGTTCAGGAGCCGAGGCGGTGCTGGAGACCAGTGAAGGCGCGGAAATCCATTTGGATAAAGAAGAAGTCTTTATTATGAGTCGACTCAGCAATCCCGACAGTCCCTCGTCTTCCGTGGAGCTGGAAAACGGAGCTTACTATACAAGTGCTCGCAGTTTGAGTTCCGATGGAACATGGGGCACGATTTCGGACAATGTGCTTCTCAATCCTCAAGTGTGTGCCGATGATTCCGAGCCTTATATTTTGGTGGACGACGGCGACGGCGCGGTGGAAGTGGCCATTTTTGCAACTCGCGAACTTTCGGCGGAAGGCTCTTTCGACAGCGACAGCGAAATTGTGAATGCTTACTGGGATCTGGACAGCGCCGTGGATGAAAACGGCGACGGCATTCTCAATAACGACGATCAAGTGATCGGTCTGACTGCGGACATCGGGCCTTATGAAGACACCGATCCGCGCGTTGTCACTTTGACCGTTACCGATGCGTCGGGCAATACCGCCGTTAAGGAAATTGATGTGGAAATTTACGTTCCGGACCTTGAAATTGCGGAGGCGACGGTGGACGGGGTGAACGGCACAACGTCACCCTTGAGCCCCGAACTTCCTTTCCATTTAATCCGAAATCGAAGCGGCACGGTGACGGAAATCGGCAGCGGCTACAGCACCGACGAAACCGGAAATTTCAGTGAAGAAATGATTCCTTCCGACCTGATTTCCGTGTACGACGCGGAAGGCGATGTGATCGCGCAGTTCAATCCTCGCACCAAGCAAGCGTTGGTTTATGATTCAAATTATGAAGTTGCCGCGTTTGCCTCCGAAGGCGATTGGCCTTCCCGTTTGGCGGTTTATGAGCCGAGTAGCGGAATCGTTATGGGAAGTTTCCTTTTCGTCGCGGACAGCGAGTCTGGCATTATGAAACTCTCCAGCGAACTTGAAAATTATGAGCTTTCTCTCTACCGCCAAACGACGGTTTATCCGGTTTCCGAAGAGGAAGATTACGAATGGGGCGACAGTTCTCTTGTGGCGCATGACGAATATGGAAATCTTGACTTTATTTTGAGCCAAAGCGGAAACATCACGATTTTCGATGATCGTTATACTTTGAAGCGCCGCGAGGCCGCGTCTTTGGACGACTATTTGGTTTTGGAAATTTACGATGAAGGCGAATTGGAACTGGAAATTTGGCCGGGCACTTCGGGCGATACGCAAATTGTCACGACGGAAGATTTGGGACTCGGTTCTTCTTCCCTCACGGAGGGTTACGGCTCTTCCTTGAGCGCCGATACGCGCCTTTATTTTGAGGATATTTCGAAAGACGACGCGCTCTACCAAGATATTGCCGAGCTTGTGGAACGCGACGTTTTGGAAGGTTACGCTGCGGCGGAGGGCACTTACTTCTATCCCGACGAGGCCATCAATCGCGCGGAATTCACCAAGATCATTTTGAGTATTCTTTGTATTATTCCGCGCGCCGGAGCTTACAATCTTCCCGGAGTCTTCAGCGACATTAGCGACACGGGACTCTGGTACTTCCCGTACACCAAGGAAGCTTACTTGAGCTCGCTCATTACCGGTTACTTGGGCGAGACCAATTCGGCCGGTTTGGCGCCCTTTAAAGCCGGAAACACCATCACTCGCGCGGAAGCCGTGAAGATTGTTTTGGAAGCGCTTGATGAGGAGGAAATCATTACTTTGCCGAGCGACGTGAGCGGAGAACCGTGGTATTCGCCTTACATGGAAATCGCGCAAGATCTCTCGCCGTACATGAACACGGAGAACACCGCCGGCACGGAAAATTTCATTGTCACCGCGGAGGAAGCGGCCGAGCCCGCGCATGAAATGACGCGCTATGAATTTGTGGAAATGTCTGTGCGCGTGCTCAAGGCTTACAATTGTTTCGACCTCGACAGCGATGGCGACGGGCTCATCAATTACGATGAAGAATCCGTTTACGGCAGCGATCCTTACAACCCCGATACTGATGCCGGAGGCGTGGATGACGGGACCGAAGTGGGCCGAAACACCGATCCTTTGGACAGCACCGACGATTTTGGCGACGGCACTTTGGAAGGCGCCGAGCCCGGAATTTATGCGGTCACCGAAGTTTGCGTCGCTTGTCCTTGCACGTCGAGCATGGATTATGATGCCGATTTGAGGCCCGGTGACATAGTCTTTGCTATAATCCAAAATGACGAAGGAGAGATCTTTAAAGTCAGCAATGAAGTAACCGTAAGCACCGCGCCATGAAATCTTCCTTGGAATCTCGCTTTTTTCTTTTCTGCATCGCTCTCTTTATAAGTGTGCAAGGCTTGTTTTATGTGATGGCGGCGGAAACCGATACGGAAGAAACCGAGGAGGCCACCGACTACGCCTGCTCCCAAACCATGATTGACGAGGGCGGAGCGATTGTGGAGGGCTATCAAGAATTTTTAGACGTATTTTTCAATGTTGATGCTCCCACGAGCGATCAAATGGAAACCGCCATGGATTTTTATCGCTACATCGAAGGCTCTCTTCTCGCTTTATACAGGAGTGCGGCCATAGTGACCGGCGGCGGAACCAAAACCACGGAATTCGCCAGTGCCGAACTGACAAATTGCGCTTACCTTCGTGATCAATACATTGATTTTGCCAGGGCACTTTTACAAAAACAAGCTTTGGCTTCCGCCTACAGTAAAACCACTTTCGAAGTGGTGGACGGACTGAAAGCGCTCAATGAGGATTTGGACGACCTCTCCAAAGAATTTTCCGAAGTTTTTCCCGGTGCTTTTCATCAAATGAATAACGCTTTACCCTGTTACGCACGCCAATGCATCGTAAAATAAAGTGGTTAAAATGGTTCGTCCTGGCCTTCGCCATAGGTTTCTTCCTTCCAAGGAGTTACAGTGGTGAATTGTTTCTTGCCGACACATCCAGCTACGACAGCTACGAAAGTTCCGATGCCGCGCTGGTGGCTTATCACTTGAATGTGAACACCATCGTGAATCTTTTCTTGGAAAATTTGTTCAAGTCGGAAACCATTGAAGTGAGCTATCCGCCGGATGACAGCAAGTGCGGTGAAATGGGAAGCAATCTTTCCACCTACTGCCTCGCGTTTCTTTTAAACGAGGAATTTGTGCAATATGACATTTATCTTGCAAGTCATAAAAATGATTTGAACGTGGATGAGCGGAACGAAGATGAGGAAAGCGACGGCGGCCCTCTCACCATTGAAGAAGCTTTGGACAAAGCCACGGAGCAGCGAAGAACCTTTGAAGATCAGGCCATGCTTGCGGAACAAGCCATGGATTTAACGCTGGCCATTTATAATCAAGTGCAAGTGATTTATCCCGTGCACACGGAGCTGAACACCATGATTAAAAATTTGGAAAATTATCGCAGCAATTTGGCAAAAATTCGCGATGTTGTTAGCGGCTATCCCTCTAAATTTAACGGAGCCAGTACGGTTCAATGCAAATGAAAAACACTTTTCTTTTCAGCTTGGGGATTATTCTCAGCGCCACTCTCGGGATGGCGGTGAGTACGTCTGCCTTTACTTCCGACGACGATTTGCTGGAGTCGCTTTTCAGCCAAGTCGGCATTTCGCAGACCGGCGGCAACGACGCCAAAGAATTGGAAACTTTGGCGGCTTCAAGCGAGGGCTCCGTGCCCTTTCAAAATCTCTACCTTTTCATGCTGCAGAATGTCATGAATGGGCCTCAGGAGGCGGCGCTTACAGTTCTTTCGCAGAGGTATTTGGGAATCGCGGGAGGAGTGAAATATTCCGAAGAGGAATTGTCTCAAGTCGTGCTTGAAGGCAATACGCAAGTCATTATTGATAAGTATGAGACGCTGTCACAGAATGCCGGTTACGCAGTCACCGAAGAGGAGGAGGCAAAAAGAGCGGACTCGGACGCTCAAATGGAAGAGTTCGTTGACAGCAATGATTTTTCCGCCACCACGCAGGGATACCTCCAATGGAAGTACGGCGAGGAAACTCAATATAAAACCATCGGCGTCTCCGAATACCGTGAAGTGTTAAGCAACGCTGGACTTTTTGCCGAATATGCTTCCTTGGTGGAGGATTACCAAACGGAGTTGGAACTCCAAATGAGCAATCGAAAGTTGGCGTATGAGGCCTTGGCGGCTGAAATGTTTTACAACAATGATTTAAGCGATTCGGCCAACATCGATATTCTCTACGACTTGGACATTATCAACTACCTTCTTTTCGGGGAATACATCGTCTATCCCGATCGAAGCGGTGATGCGCCCGTGGAGTTGTCTTCTGCCACGCCGGAGCCGCAAGGCGGAGGCGAATTAAAAAAGGAGGAAGATGTCGCGTTAAGTGAAGAAGTCATTCTCGCCGAAGAAACGGAAGAAGAATCGGTTGATCCTTACACATGTTTGGAAAACGATGCCATCGCGGCGGCTTTGGAAACTTACGAAGAGGACCCGCCCGAAGTCGCGGATGTGGAAATCGAAGAAGATTCTTCCATCGATTACGACCTTGGGGACGAGGAAAAAGAGGACGCGGCGGAAGAAAAGAGTGTGGAAGGAGAAGTGGACGTCGGTTCGGCCATGCAAGAGCTGGACGGTTTTATTACGGCTTTGGGAGAAAGTGCCGGAGATTGGACGCGTTCCCTCCCCTGTGACGATCTGTTCTGCATTACGGTGGAGTTTGTCACGGAAAAAGACGACCCCACGGTGAAGTACGAAGCCGCCGACAATTGTATTTCGTGTCACGTGGCGTATATCAGCAAGCGTATGACGGAAACCACGAGCAAGAGTCTTGTCCCCAGTAAAATCTCCATGAATAATTTTGAAGACGCCACCTGCAAAGAAGCGGGAAACGCGATCGATTTGGATCTCAACGTTTACCTCATTAAAAAGCCCATCGATTTGGATCCCGGCGACGACCTCGATACCATTCCCAAAGACGACACGGCGGAATTCAAACAGACACTTTGGGCCAGCGGCGCCATTCCCATCGGGGGACAGCAAAAAACAATTTTGGGTGACACGCTGGGCGACAAAGTGTGCAAAGCTATTCTGAGTTTGAACGACACGGGAGACTTCTCTCGTCCCGCCGACGAACTTTTGACCCAATGTCAGGACGCTGCCGAGCAAATTGAGGTGGAAATAGACTCCGTTTACGAAGAATTCATTTACAATGCGCAGGCCAAACCGGCCAGTGATCTTTACGCGCAAGTTTCCGCCGAATTTTACTCGATGTTGATTCAGTTTAAGAATTTTCAAACTGGTTTGAAAGACACCTATGAAAATGAAAATGCTCCTTTGCCCGAACTCATTGTTAAACCTTATTGCACATGAAAAAATTGAAATTTTTCGGCTACGGTTTGTTGTTTTCCATTGGGCTTTTTGTCCCTTGGGCCGTGCAGGCGGTGGAAACCTTGGACGTGAACACTTGCGGCGGAGAATACTACGCGTTTATCGCCACGGTTCGCAATGAGGAGACTCGCAATCAAGGAATAAAAGACGCTTTCACGCTTCCCCTGTGCCAACTGAACGACATTATGAAACTGGACGAAGAGTTGGACGAGCTAAAGGTGGCTTTTCGCAGCGCGGCTTACAATTGCGACAGCTTAACCGAATACAAATCACAGTTCCGCGAGATTTTGATGGAGCAGTATTTCATCCGCAACGCGCAACCCTCCAAGTCCGGAGTGATCAATAAAAAAGACGCGAAGGAATACGATGAATTGAAGCCGGAACTTTTGAAACGCCTCAAAGAAAAAATGAAAGCGGTTTTTGTGACGGAAGAATCTTGGATCTCCGAAGACACCTTTGAAGAATACTTTACAAATTGGAGCGCGCAGTATGATGACCGTATTGCGAACTACAACAATTGTGAAGAAGGCCCCTGGGCCGAACTCACGGAAACGTGGACGGATTTTGTGGATACTCTTTCCAGTCTGAGCATTGATATTGATCAGCCCAAAACCAAATCGTTTAAAGAAATTGTAAGCCCCGAGACCGATGTGGACGTGGACGAAGACATGAGTTCCTTCGGGAAAAGCGTTTTGGAAGCTTACGAGTATGTGAAAAATGCCGGTAATAAAGAAAAGGCCGAAATTGAAGCGCCCGCCACCATCGCGGAGACTATTGCCAACTCCGACGTGCCTCCCTCGGTTTGGAGTTTCTTGGAAGATTTGGGCATGGGCGAACGGCTGTACGAAATCGAGCAAAGCGGCGCCGATCGCATGGCGAAATACAAAATGATGTACGGTTTCGGCGGCGCGGTGGCCGCCACGGACATGCAAGGAGTCTTGCATCAGCTCAACCTCGTTTTGGAAGAAAGCAACGCCAAAGACCTTCCGAACATTTTAACGAGTGTCGGGAAGATTTATGATAAACAGTGCAACTGAGCCCTATCGGGAAAGCAAAGAGAAAAACGTGTGCTTCTTTTTGAGCATGGGCTTTATTTTCACTTCTTGCTCAACGCTGCTGCGGGCGGTATTCAAGTCGACCATGCAATAAGGACAAAGGTCCTTTTTGAGGGAAATGAGTTTGCCGCAAGAGAAGCAATTGAAGAGCATGGGCGTGGATTAATTGAGTTGGCTTTTGAGGAAATCTTCGAGGTCTTCTTCTTTAATTCGGTAGACTCGGCCGAATTTCACACTTTTGAGTTTTTTGCTGCGGATGAATTTCAATATGGTCAAGTGGTGGAGCTGCAGGGCTTCAGCGACTTCTCCCGGAGTCAGCAGCCTCATTACCATTTAATCTTATTTAATTTGGTAATACTTTATATCGTTATATGAAGCTTTGCAATAGTTTTGTGAGTTTTTAATAAAAAGACTTAGTTTTGTTTAATCTAGTTTAATCGGAGCATACGTTTGGCGGTCAAATAATTCCAAAAATAAGAGAGAGCGGAGAGGCCAATACAAATTTGGATGGCCAGCGTTTCCTCAAGAAGGAAAACGAGAATCCCCACCGCAATAATGGAA
>Ga0209541_10016238_pt1 | contig 11031 bp, 14 predicted proteins | sample RifCSPlowO2_01_FD_184027 | JGI IMG/M metagenome (GOLD analysis project Ga0209541, IMG submission 184027) | Groundwater microbial communities from Rifle, Colorado - Rifle CSP2_plank lowO2_0.1 (SPAdes) (version 2) | ecosystem: Environmental > Aquatic > Deep subsurface > Groundwater | place... | reverse complement strand
TTTGTTACGAGTGAAAATGTGGGATGCCTCATTTTCCTCAACAAAATTTTCGAGGAGAAAAACCTCACTTAAAATTGTACGTTTGACGAACTTTTCATCCAAACAACTTATTCTACCCTCAAAAACTCATCAATATATTTCATTATTTTATCTTTTTTACCAATATTAATGGAAACCTGTTTTCCATAACTTGTCTTTTTCAAATATAAAATGCCTTCTTTAATCAATTCTTCAGACATATCCTTTGCTCTTCCTTTTAAATCAGGCGGAAAGCTTTTAGGCAAGTTTTCTATTGCTGTATGGCTATGCTCAAATTTTCCTTTACGAGTTAGTTTATGCAATATCTTGCCTTTAATCTGCTCGTTTGTCCACACAAAAGTCCACCAAAATATACTTTCAATGACAAGATTTATATATTTTTGCCATTAAACAGGTTTTATGGAAGAAAAATCATTATTATTAAGCTTAACTGGAGAAATGCCATTATTCAAAATAATTGATTTTTTATTAGATAACAAAGGAATGGATTTTAGCAAATCTGATATTTCAAAAGGCGCTGAAATTTCAAGAGCTTCTTTGTTCAATTACTGGAATGAAATTGAAAAACACGGTATTGTAAAAGTAACAAGAAGTTTTGGAAAAACTAAGTTATACACATTAAATGTTAAAAACCCGGTTACACAAAAAATAATAGAATTAGAAAAAACACTCATTGCTGAAGCTATGAACAAAGCTGTTAACAAGAAAGAGATAATTTTAGAACATTAGTTTTAAGTATTATTTTTCATGCTTCTTCCCAATCTTCATCCTCTTTGTTATCCCACAATTCTTTCATCTTCTTTTTTTGCATTTCTTTTAATTCAATTTCTTCTTTTTGCATGAAAATCCGTATATACCTTTACTATTTAATCATTTCCATAATCGTTGAAGTTTTATAATAACCTTTAAATAATCCCTTTCAATTTTTTCTCTGATGGATGAGCAGATTAAACAAAACTACATCAAAGCAGGAAAAATTTCTGCTGAAGTTATGGAATATGGAAAATCATTGATTAAAAAAGGCAGTTCTTTGCTTGATGCAACTGAAAAGATAGAAAAGAAAATTTTTGAATTAGGAGCAAAGCCGGCTTTTCCTGTGCAGATTTCCTGTAATGAAATTGCAGCACATTTCTGTGTTGAGGAAGACAATAAAACAATTTTTGACGAGCAGGTCGTGAGCCTTGACTTGGGTATTCATGTCAATGGAGCGATTGGTGACAATGCGTATACGATTGATTTATCAGGAAGTCATAGCGATTTAGTTAAAGCAGCGCAAGAAGCATTAAAAGAAGCGCTGAAAATTGTCAATGTTGGAATTGAATTAAGGGAAATCGGAAGGGTGATTAACGACACAATCAAAAGTTACGGCTACAACCCTGTAAGAAATTTGTCAGGGCATGGCTTAGACTTGTACAATATACATACAAAACCAACAATTCCAAATATTGATGATGGAAATAAAACAAAATTACAGAAAGGAATGGCTTTTGCAGTCGAGCCTTTTGCAACAACAGGCTCCGGAGTTGTGCATGAAAATGGCTTGGCAACAGTATTTATGCTTGAGCACAAGAAACCCGTCAGAAGCCCTATAACAAGGGAAGTTTTGAGAGAAATAGAAGCCTATGAAGGCTTGCCATTTGCGAAAAGATGGCTCACAAGAAAATTTGGTGCTAAGGCAAACTTTGCATTAAGGGAATTGACGCAGCTTGGCATGATCCATCAGTTCCCCCCTTTGGTTGAGGTAAACAAAGGCATTGTAGCACAGGCAGAGCACTCTGTTTTGATTGACGATGAAGGAGAGGTTATTGTTTTGACGAAGATGTAGAATCATTTAACAACTTCTAAGTAAATACTTGGAAAAGATTTAAAAACGTAAACATAATCCAGCTAAGAATATGGCGAGAACACCTACTAATTTTTTTACAGCTGAAAGAAGGCAATTGTTAGAAGAACTTTTGGGAGCGCTTTCTTTTGCAGATGAACAAATGTTGCAAACAATTGGCCGTTACTCTGCTAAGGAGTTATGGCCATTGAGCAGGTACCAAGAAATAAATGACCCGCAAAATGACCATAAAGCATTTAGAGAAGCAATGACCCCATTAATCGACCCTGCTGAAATAGGGTTTAGGGGGTGTTTCTTACCCATTAATAAGGATGATGAACCGATATCGATTCCAGCTTTTATGATGGGTTTGGAAATGTTGGCTCAAGGCAATGGAAGTATTGCAATTTCTTTGGCGATTGACGCTTCAGTTCTTAATTCTATATGGGGACTTGGTGATGATGGTCAAAAGGAAAGGTATGTAAGAAAAGCTTTGGAAGAAAAAAGAATGACTGCTTTTTCTCTAACAGAACCTGGGCATGGCAGCGACGCAGCTAACCTTGAAACGCGGGCTGCTATTAATGATGGCCACTATTTATTAAATGGCCAAAAAACTTTGATAACAAACGCCGGCTGGGCGGATTATTATTTTGTTGTTGTAAGGACTAATCCTGACAGAAAATTAAAGGGCAACGGCTTAAGTATCCTGATGATGCATAAAGACGAGATAAGCTCAATAAGACAAATTGGAAAATATACTGTTGACGGCTCATATAATGCTGAATTGTTTTTTACAGATGCAAAAGTTCCGATTGAAGATGATGGTGTAAGAAGAATGATAGGGGCAAAAGATTCCGGGTTTGCATTGGCAAAAAACTTGCTTATGGGCGGAAGGGTGACAATCGCAGCATATGGTTTGGGAGTAGCGACAGAAGCTTTGGAAGATGCTGTGGATTATGCAAGAGAGCGCATTTCAGACGACGAGCCTATTTTTGAGAAGCAAGTAATTAGATTAAAATTAGGTGAGCTTAAAGCTCAACTGGATGCTTACCGAACAATAACTTACATGGCTGCTTTGAAAATGGCGCAAGGTAAGTTAGGCATAGAGGCATCAGAAGCAAAATTGCTGGCAAATGATGTGGCATTCAGGTTAACTTGGTTTAACATGGTAGTGCATGGTGGATATGGCATATTAAAGGAGTATAGAGCACCGGCATTGTTCCATGACATGTATGTTGGTTATATAGGTGAAGGTACCCCGCACGTGCAACAAGGAATAATTGCAAAAGCTCTTAGACATGTTTAGCCAAAATCTTGATGGCATCTTTCAAATTTAGCAACTCCTCTTTCCCTGTTTTCATATCCCTCAGTTTCACTTTATTTTCCTGCAATTCCTTTTTTCCAACAAAAATAACATATGGAATTCCCAATGAGTTTGCATACTCAAGATTTTTGCTTGGGCCCCTTTCCATTGAATCAATGTCAGTGTTTATGCCGGCATCTCTTAATTGCTGCGCTATTTTCATGCTTTCATTTAGTGTTTTAATTGGAATTACATAAATTTGCGTTGTTGTTTTTTGCTTTGTTTTTTGTTTTTCGGCAATTGCATCATAAATCCTATCGACTCCAAAGCTGACTCCAACAGCTGGATAGTTACTTTTGCCCAAAAAAGAGTCAATCATATTATCATATCTACCTCCAGCGCAAACAGAGCTTTTAACGCTGCTGCTTTTCAAAAATGTTTCAATAACAGTGCCCGTGTAGTATGCAAGCCCTCTTGCAAGAGAAACATCAAAATCAGCTTCAAAATTTATGTTTTTTAGATAGCCGAGCAATTGCTCAATTTCATCCAAGCCGTCTGAATTTTTCAATATTTTTTTCAATTGGGATATTTTCTGCTGGTTGTTTCCTTTGATGTTCATTATGTCCAATATAGTGCTTATTTTTTTATCGTCAATTTTTTGTTCTCTTAATTCGTTTTTTACAACATTAATTCCTAATTTCTCCAATTTGTCGATTGACAAAATGATTGCTTCCTGCTTGTTTTTTTCAACCCCACAATAGTCCAGAATCTCATTCAGCAATTTTCTGTTGTTAACTTTGATGACAACTTCAAAATTGAACTTGCAGAATGCAGCATAAATCAATGCAATTATTTCAGTATCAATTGACATTGATGACGAGCCAATAACATCAACATCGCATTGGGTAAACTGCCGGTATCTTGCAGAAGCTACAGGGCCATCCCGAAAAACTTCTCCAATCTGATATCGCTTGAAAGGCATCTTTATTGTGGGGTTCATTGCAATATATCTGCACATTGGCACTGTTAAATCGTATCTTAAGCCTAAATCACGATTACCTTGGTCTTTCAGCTTGAAAGTTTCCTTTAGGATTTCAGTGCCTCCTGCATACTTTGAAGCCAAGACGTCAAATCTTTCAAGAATTGGAGTTTCCAAAGGCGCATACCCATAAAGCTCAAAAACTTCTTTTAGAGTATTAACTAATTTATCCCTCACAATTTTCTCTTCCGGTGAAAAGTCCCTTGTTCCTTTTGGTGTTGAGAGTTCCATTTTAAGTTCTATTTGGATTTTAGTTTAAAAATCTTGTTATAGAATTGAGCTAGTCTATCTCATAATCCTCTTTTAATTATAAACTTTAACTTCCTTTCTTCGCCCTATACCTCCCTCTTTTTTCAACAACTTCAAGCCTTTTTAAAGTGTCATAGCTGTTTTTTGCTTCCTTTTTATAAGCATCAAGAGCGCATTTAAAGCATTCTTCCCATATTTTGTAATGCTTTGACTCAAGCCCTTCTTTAAGCAGATGCAAATCAACAGCTTTGTCCTCAGCTTTTTCAGAGAAAAATGACAATCCGAAGTCAATAAAATAAATTTCCTTATTGAACACCATATTGGAGGTTGTCAAATCCCCGTGGATTATTGAATTGTTGTGCAAAATTGCGATTTTTTCCCCAACCTCATTGCACATTTTTTTATAATCAGACTTTTCTAGGATATCTTTTACTAATCTTCCATTAATCTTTTCAATTATTAAATTTTCTCTCTCATCATTTTTTATTAATTTTGGAGCTGAAAAATAGATTGCCTCTAATTTTTTTAATATCTTTGCCTCTCTTCTTGTCCTGAAACTTCTTAGCTTTTCATCAATTTCTTTTATTCTGTAGGATTTTGCAAAACGATTTTTTAGTATTTTATCCTCTTCAAGAAATATTTTAGCTTCTGCTCCTTGAGCTATGAGTTTTTTCATATTATTTTTGATATTGATTTGATTTTCATTGATACAAATAAAAAATAATAAAATAGCCCCGGGCAGATTCGAACTGCCGCCAGAGCCTCCAGAGGGCTCTATCCTTTTACAGCTTAAAAAGAGACCGCTAGACGACGGGGCTGTATAAAGAAAAAGAATAAAGCTTTATTATAAAAGTTTTTAGTTCTGCTCTTCCTTGATTTCAGCTTTGACTTCCTGCGGCTTTTCCCTTGCCTCAATTCCCAAATACCTTATTTCGCATACTTTCAAGGGGTATATTTTATTCAGAGCCTGCCTCATGCCGTCCTGCAGCTTGCGGGAAATCAGGTCATTAAGAATCTCGTCGTATGTCATTTTTTTTATTGTTTTGACAAGGAAAACCATGATATTGTTTCTTAGCTTTGCGGCAATCGAGCCTTTCACATCCGCTCTTGTAATGACTAACGGCTTTACCCTTAAGGGAACATTGTCTGATGTTTCGCAGGCAAATGACATATCCATCTTCTCGCTATTGCGCCTGACAAATCTCTTGACACTGGAAGGAATGATCTGGTAGCCTATAATGCTTGTCTTGGCTTTATCGCCTTCAACCTCTGTAATCTTAAAGTGGATGCTGGTATTCTGCTTTCTCGTATCATTTGTGAGGTTCATCAGGCTATGGCTTAGGGTTTTGCCGAGCATTTGGCCTGGCTCGTACACCAAAGTTTCCCCTATAACCGCATTTTCAAACTGCTTTGGGGCAAGGATAGGGTACCATTGCTTTTTCTTTAATTTTGCAACTTGTTCTGCCATTTTCAATTAATTTGGAATTTATGATGATTTATAAAGGTTTATATTTCAACGGTTTCGTCCGTTGAGTTGAACGCGAGCGTGCTCAACGCAAGCGTTCTCGCACGCAACTACATCAAGAAACTTTTTATAAAAAAGTTTCATCAAAAATGTACCATCTTCGATGGCACTTATTATGAATGGCGAGTTGTCGCCATGTGGATGGACAGCGACAACGAGCACTAGAATTTGGCGAAGCCAGATTGAATTATTTAAAAGAATATTATAAAATTAAAATTTTCAAACATCCAAATTAACTACTTCCTTTGCATGCATCTCTATAAACTTTCTTCTTGGCTCTACTTGGTCACCCATAAGCAAGGTGAAAATCTTGTCTGCTTCTACTGCATCCTGCAAGGTGACCTGCAGTATAGTCCTGTCATCTGGGTCCATTGTAGTTTCCCACAATTGCTGCGGATTCATTTCTCCTAGACCTTTATATCGCTGGATGTTCGCATCCTCTCTGCCTATTTCATTAAGCAATTTTTTCAAGTCGTCGTCATTGTAAACATATTTTGTAAGCTTGCCTTTTGCAACCTTGTACAAAGGAGGCTGCGCAATGTAAACATAGCCTGCTTCAATCAGCTGCAGCATGTATCTGTAAAAAAAGGTAAGCAGCAATGTCCTTATGTGGGAGCCGTCAACATCTGCATCAGTCATTATAAAAAGCTTGTGGTACCTTGCCTTTTTTATGTCAAATTCTTCTCCGACATTTGTTCCTATTGCTGTAACCAATGTTGTTATTTCCTCATTTTCAAATATTTTATTTAATCTTGCTTTTTCAACATTTAATATCTTTCCCCTTAATGGCAATACTGCCTGAAACTCACGATTTCTGCCTTGTTTTGCGCTTCCTCCGGCTGAATCACCCTCAACAATAAACAACTCGCATTTTTCAGGCGCTCTTTCAGAGCAATCTGCCAGTTTGCCCGGCAATGAGCCGTGGTTTAATGCACCTTTCCTTCTTGTCAATTCCCTTGCTTTTTGAGCAGCCTCTCTTGCATTGGCTGCATTAACGCATTTGTAAACAATTGTTTTTGCAATGCTTGGATTTTCCTCAAGATAAGCGCTAAGAGAATCATAAACAATAGAATCAACTATTCCCTTGATTTCAGAATTGCCGAGCTTTGTTTTTGTCTGCCCTTCAAACTGCGGCTCTGGCACTTTGATGGATATAACGGCAGTTAAGCCTTCCCTTGTGTCCTCGCTTGTCAGCTTAATTCCTTTTATCTTGTTCTTCTCGATGTAATTATTTGTAACCCTTGTCAAAGCTGTCTTAAATCCAACCATATGGGTGCCGCCTTCATAGGTGTTTATTGTGTTTGCAAAAGAGAAAACATTTTCCTGGTAGCCGTCATTATACTGCAAAGCGTACTCAAATTGCATCCCGTTTTTTGCTTTGTTGAAATAGATTGTCTTGTGCAGCGGGTTTTTGTTCTTGTTAAGATGCTCGACAAAAGAGATTATGCCACCTTCATATTGGAACTCATTTTTCTTGTCTGTCCTTTCGTCTTCTATAATTATTTTAATGCCTTTGTTAAGGAATGCAAGTTCCCTTAATCTGCTCGACAAAATTTCAAAAGAGAACTCTGTTGTTGAAAAAATCTGCTCATCAGGCAAGAATTTCACAGTTGTGCCTGTATCTTTCAAATCAACATTGCCTGTTATTTTCAATTCTGTGACTGGCTTGCCGTACTGATACTTCTGCTGGTATATTTTGCCGTTTCTTTTTACCTCGACAATAAGCTCTTTCGACAATGCATTTGTTACAGAAATTCCAACCCCATGCAGGCCGCCGCTGACTTTGTATACTTTCTTGTCGAATTTTCCCCCTGCGTGAAGCTTTGTCATCACAACCTCAACACCTGGCTTGTTCAGTTTTGGGTGCATGTCGACAGGAATGCCTCTTCCATTGTCGCTTATTGTAATAAATCCGTCCTTGTGCAATATGACGAAAATCTTGCTGCAGAACCCAGCCAATGCCTCGTCAATTGAATTGTCAACAGCCTCATAAACAAGATGGTGCAGCCCTTTTGCATCAGTTGCGCCAATGTACATTGCAGGCCTTTTTCTCACAGCGCTCAGGCCGCCAAGAACTTGGATATCCTTTGCCTCGTAGCTTGACTCGTCTTGAGGCACATTTTGTTCTGTTTCCTGCGATTGTTCCATTTTAGTTTTTATTTGAATTATTTTTTAAAAAATTGGAAGTCTATTTTTGTATGTTTTGCTTCTAGTTTTATGGCTAATTTTTGATTATTTTGAAATTATTAAAACCACAAATTTATAGTCGACAAAAATACCCTCAAACTATTAACTTTTAGAACTCCTGAATATATAAATCTTTCGTTCCTATAATGGCTTTTTAAGGCTTAAAAAGGCGGAATTTTTGAGTTTTGAAAACATCAAGGATTTTATAAAATCTAATGAAAATTTGTGACAATCGAATAGTAGTAAACATAGATAGATTTATAAATAAAATTAATTTTGCATCGTAAAATGTACGCAAGAACAGTTAAAGGTGATTTAGTCCCATATAGCCAAATTGCACAAGAGATAATTGAACAAAAATTGCCTCCAAGCATGAAACGAAGGCTCAATGCGTTAAAGGGTCATGTAAAAGAATTATTGACAGGTTTGTCACCCTATTTGCTCTTTCATAATCCTGACCACCCTATGGAGGATGTTTACCCTTTATCCGTTGTTATTGCCAACGGTGAAGAGCTAAGTGCTGAGCAAATGTTTCTATCGACGGCTGCCGGAATGCTTCACGATATAGGATTCCTTGAAGAATATTGGAAGAACGAAAAGAGAGGTGCACGAACGGCTGGAGAGATACTGCCAAAATTTAAATTTACTCCAATGCAGATTGAATATGTACAAGGAGCAATTCTGGCTACCGAAATACAGCAAAAACCTAAGAATATCATAGAACAAGTAGTGGGCGATGCAGACTTAGGTAATTTTGGAAGAAGAACTTATTTCTGGTGGGAAGTAGATGCATTGTGGAATGAACGAATCATGTTTTATGACCAAATACCTGCTGACCAAAGACCCTCTCCTGACAAATTGACTGATAAATTAGCATATTATGAGGGAGTCGAGAGAGTTGTGCGTGGGCACGACTACCATACCAAAACAGCCAAAAAAATGTTCGATGAATGTAAAGAGGAAAACCTTGCCAAACTCGTTGCTCACATAGGGCAGATGAGAAGGATTAGAGGGCTTCTTAAATAAGTTGAATTTTAGATAAATTATCTTATCACTCAAACAATTTCTCAATCCCTAATGCTCTGGAAACAGCTTTGAAGTCGTCTCTTGCCTTTGCTGAGAATTTCATTACAAAAGGCCCTGTGAAATCTTTTATGACAGTTATGCTTTGAGGCACTTCCATGTACCTTGCAGACGACTCAATAACAATATAACCTCTTTCAATCAAATCCTTGATTAGTTTTTCAACTAAAATCGGAACATCATTTATAGCTCTTGGGATATCTCTAACTTTATCTATTCCCAAAGCATTCAAGTTTAAATCAAACTGTTGGTGCAGTTTCATTTATCACCTTAATAATTATCAAGATAGTGGTACCTTTCCCTGCCTTCAGCGCCCTCCAATAGTTTCTCGCAATCCCTGCACATGTAAGGGTCGCTTAAAGCGCTTTTCATAATAAAAGTCCCGCAATTAATGCAAATATACCTTCCCATTTTGCCACCTTTTTACATTCATTTTTAAGCAGCATCCTCATAGCCATTCATAAATGCCTCTTCCATTGGGCTTAACTCGTCATCATCAAGTAAAGACTCGCGCACGACCTTGGAATAGATGTTAATGTCGTCATCACTTTCTTCTTCGTCTCTGTACATTTTCTTTTTTAGCATCTTGTCATACCCCTAATTAACAATTGTTAAGGTTATATAAATAATTAATCTATATAACATATATAATATATAAAAAATGATTTGATTATATGTCAGAATATATTCTTCAATATCTATAATTTTTAATAATAATCTTTATATATCCCAAAACAATCACAAATAGAATAAATTAAACAAAACGGGGTGGTCAATATCGATGTCAGAAAGCTGATAAGCTTTGGCAAAGGCTCTTATATCATATCAATGCCTAAACGCTGGATTGAAAAAAATAACTTAAAAAAAGGCGACTTGATTTCTGTAAGTGATGATGGATTTGAGCTTGTTCTGCGCGCAAACCAGCAGGAAGAAAAACAAGACGCATTGGAAATAGACATTGATGCGAAAGGCAAAAGCCTTGAATTGCTGAAAGCAGAGATTGTTTCTTCTTACCTGAATGGATATGACACAATTAATATTTTATTTGACAGCCACACTAAAGAGGCTTCCAAGATAAAGGACATAACAAGAAATCTTTCTGGATTGGAGATAATGGAGCAAACCTCAACAAGGATTGTGGCAAAAAATCTGATTAACATTAGCGAGATATCCATCAAAAACATAATAAGAAGAATGGACATAATAACAAGGGCAATGATGGAAGATGCCATTTTGTGCTACAGGGGGCAATGCCTCTATGACAGCATACACCAAAGAGACACGGATGTCAACAGGCTTTATTTCCTCAGCTACAGGGTTATAAAAAATGCAATGAAAAACCCGAGAATTGCAAAATCACTTGAAACAGAGCCTTGGCAACTCCACAGCGATACGCTTGTGATTGTAAGATTGGAGAAAATTGCCGACAGGCAAAAAAGAATTACTAGGTATTTATGCGGAGCTAACTTTGACAGATCAACTCTTGCTGAACTAGACAAGGTACACACAGACATAAGCGAGTCATACAATGATGTTATGAAGGCATATTATACCAAAGACAAGCAAATAGCTTTCCAGGTTGATGTAACAAACAAAGAAAGGACAGAACCTTGCAATAATATATTGGAAAAGTACACAACACTGCACTCAAACTCGAAAAACAAGAGCAACAACTCAAACTTGATTGCAGTGGCAAAAGTCATTGAAAATCTTAAGGCGACAGCAGCTGAAATAAGAAATCTGGCAAGGACTGTGATGTGCTATGAGTGATTAATACCCCCCAA
>Ga0209541_10016237_pt1 | contig 11032 bp, 9 predicted proteins | sample RifCSPlowO2_01_FD_184027 | JGI IMG/M metagenome (GOLD analysis project Ga0209541, IMG submission 184027) | Groundwater microbial communities from Rifle, Colorado - Rifle CSP2_plank lowO2_0.1 (SPAdes) (version 2) | ecosystem: Environmental > Aquatic > Deep subsurface > Groundwater | place: Rifle... | reverse complement strand
AGTGCAATAGAAAACATAATCAATGCAATGGAAAGCACAAGGTACAAATACAAAATTCTAGTCGTCGATGATGGTTCAAAAGACAATACTTATGAAATTGCGAAAAACACAGGCGCTATTGTATACAAGCACAATCAAAACCTTGGTTTGGCCCAAACATTCAGGACAGAAATGGAAAAATGCCTTGAAAATAACGCAGACATCATCGTTCATTTTGATGCAGACAATCAATATCTTGCTTCAGAAATTCCACTGCTAATAGGCTATGTTGAAAAAGGCTATGACCTTGTTCTTGGCTCAAGATTTCTTGGCAAGATCGAGTACATGCCTTGGCTGAAAAGGTTTGGCAACAAAGCATTTTCAGAAGTAATATCAAAAATCTGCAGCAAAAAAATAAGCGATGCGCAAACAGGTTTTCGCGCCTTTAAAAAAGACGTTGCAAAAAACATACAGGTAACTTCAAATTATACTTACACCCAGGAGCAGGTTATTAGATGTATTAAAAAAGGATACAGAGTAATAGAAGTCCCAGTTTATTTTGCAAGAAGGAATGACAAATCACGATTGATGAAAAACCCCTTCCATTACGCGGCAAAGGCAGGCATAAATCTTTTGCGAGTTTACAGGGATTATGAACCATTGAAATTTTTCTGTAGCATTGGCATTATGTCTCTCTCTATAGGGTTAATCCTGGGAATTTATCTTATTTACTTGCATTTCACAACAGGAATCGTTGGCCACACCCCATTGATAATATTTACAACATTGACTCTCATTGCAGGTCTGCAGATCATTTTGTTTGGCTTCCTTGCAGATATGCTAAGAAAAGCATGAATGGGTTCTTAAAAATGAACATACTTGTAGTAACAAATGACATCGTATTGCCGAATAAAGGCGGTGGCGCACCAAGATCGATCGCTGTCGCAAAGGCATTTTCAAAAAGCAACAGCACCTTTCTTCTAGCGCCAACATCAGTCTCAGAAAAAGAGGCATCAAATATATTAAAATTGAATGTCATAAAGATGCATTATGTTGATAGGAACGACAAAAAAAAGATCATAAAATATGGATTGTACAACCCTTTTTTGTTCATAAAGATATTTAGCTTGGTGAAAAGGCACAAAATAGACCTGATTTTCTCCCATAACTCTATATGCGGTTTTCCTGCATTGATTGCTGCAAAACTGGTAGGAAAGAAGACCGTGTTTGACATAACAGATTTTGTCTCAGAGTTTATAGACAATACTTTAAAAAAATCATTTCATCCATTAAAAATAATAAAATGGATCGAAGGCTATACAATAAAAAACTCGACAATAACAATGACCAATACAGAAACCATAAAAAAGCACCTTGAAAGCAAGTACAAAAGAAGCATAGAAATGGTTTATGATGGCTTTGACTCGAACATATTTTATCCAAAGAAAGTAAAAAAGGATAAATCATTCATAATTATAAACCAAGGGGGCATGGACCCGCAGGATGGCCTCGAAATACTGATACCAGCTGTTAAATTGCTTGTCAAGAGGATACCCGAATTAAAGGTGTATTTGATAGGCCATGGTAAGGTTGTCCCTGGACTAAAGCAAGAAATAAGGCTAAATAACCTTGAAAAGTATTTCTTTTTCAGTGGCTGGGTTTCCCAAAATGAGGTCAATGATTACATGAATAAGTCTGATGTTGGTATAGTGATATTGCCTAATCTGTTCTCTGGCAAGACAAGGGTGACATTAAGGACATTTGAATACTTCGCGTGCAAAAAACCAGTTGTAGCTGCAAGCCTTAGTGCAATCAAGGAAATAATAAAAGACAATGAAAATGGCATCCTGTACGAACCAGATAATCCAGAGAGTTTGGCAGCAGCAGTATTAAAAGTTTACAATGATAGAAAGTTTTATAATAAGCTCTCAGGTAACGGCTATAAAACATCAAAGAATTTTGAGTGGTCTTTGCTTGCAGATAAAATTGTTAAAATCTCTTTAAGATGATAAACGAAATTCCAGCAGTCTCGAAATTGTGGTATTCTTATTTGACTAATTACAAAAACCCTCCAAAACCAAGGGTTGCGTGCATAGAAGTATCATATTTGTGCAATGCAAAGTGCATTTTTTGCAAGCGCTGGGAAATGGCACCAAAAAAGGCAAAAGAAGAGCTTTCAACCCTGGAATTGATGCGTTTGATAAAAGACCTAAAGTCCCTCGGCATTAAGCACATTAATTTTTCAGGCGGAGAGCCGTTATTGAGAAAAGATATATTCAAGGTCGCCAAGTATGCAAAAAGCCTTGGTATAAACACCATGGTAAATACAAATGGGCTGCTTCTTGATGAAAGCAACATAAAAGATGCAGTATCCAGCTTCAACAGGATAACTGTTTCAATTGACACATTAAACGAAGAAAAATACCGCCAGATAAGGGGCGTTCATGGTGTGGGCAAGGCAGTTCATGCAGTAGACTTGATAGCAAAATACCATAAGCCAAGGGTTAAGCTCGTTTTAACAACTGAAAATTTAGATGAAGTTAGCTCTTACATGCATTATTTCAAGAGAAAAAATGTTGAAATCTCTATGCAGCCAGTTCATTCAGAGAAAAAAAACCTTCTTGAGCTGAGAAACAAAAATCTAAAGAATTTTGATTACAAGAATTTTAAGAAGAAATGGGCATCGCTAATGAAAAGATACGGCTTGGACAATGATTACTATAGATATTTCCCTGAATTTTTATGTTATCCAAATCTCCTTATGAACAAGTTCATATGCTTCGCCGGTTCATTCGACTTGTTTGTGGATCCTTATGGTAATGTTTTCCCATGTGAAAGTCGCAGAGATATTAAGCTTGGCAATATAAGAAAAAAATCATTGAAGGAGATATGGAACAAAGATACAGCGAGATTCAGAAGATGGGCTAGCAGCAATAAGAGAGATTGCATGTGTTGGTGGGCATGCACAGCCAAGCGCTATTTGAAATTAAGCAAGCCATTCAAGGTATTGGGATGAAAAAAACTTTCGTTATTGGGGATTATTCAATAGTAAATGAGCATGTTTCAATAGGTAATAAATCAGGAATCCGGCATTTTTGCAACATATATGGTACTAAAGATAACCCTGTTATTATTGGGAGCCATACACAAGTAGGATCATATACAGAAATAAAACCTGGTGTAAAAATAGGTGACTATTGCAGGCTGCAGTCATATGTATTTTTGCCTGAAGGAGTTACAGTAAGAAATTACGTGTTCATAGGACCAAGGGCAGTATTTACAAATGATAAGCATCCAGATGTAATAAAAACTATAAACCAAACATGGGAACTTAAAAGTATAGTGGTGATGGAGTATGCCTCCATCGGTGCTAATGCAACTATAGGGCCAGGCGTAACAATAGGCAGTTGTTCAATAATAGGAAGCTGTGCCAACGTAACAAAAGATGTACCTGACTATGCTATAGCTATAGGAAACCCGGCCAGGGTGATAGGGCATATTAGTGATAAAAAGTTTAGAAAGCACTATAAAAGTCTTTTACTCCAAATACCTGGCTTAGAAGAGAAAATAAAATGAAATTTTTGATTTTTTGTTCATTGCCAAGAAACTCAGGCTCTTATGTTATGGGGAAGTACATTTCAAAATCTCTTGCAAAGCACCATAAAGCTGATTACATAAATAGTTTTTCCAGGCTCCCATTCAACCTTTATTATTTGGCATCAATTCCAATATACGTATTAAAAAGCTTGTTCAGGAAATCAGATTATGTAATTGTCCTAAAGCCGTTTCCAGCAGCATGCATTGCTGCATTGATTCAAAAACTATATGGTGCAAAAATAATTCTTGACATAGATGACATCGATTATGGCTATACAAATTATCTTGCAAAAATAACAAAATACATCCAGTCATTGTTTGCAAAAAGGTTTGATTTCATTTTCGTTCACAACAAGGAATTGATGAAAAAAGTACAGCAGGATTTCAAAATAAGCAAGGAAAAGCTTTTTTTGCGCGAACAAGGCGTTGACCTTGCTGTATTCAGGCCAATAAAAATTACTAAAAAAAATGAAAAAAAATGCTTGATATTTACAGGCCACCTTAATGCCTCATCTTACCTTGATGAAATAATAAAAGCATTCAAGCTGGCTTCAGCAAAAAAGAACAACCTAAGGCTTGTCATAATAGGTGATGGATATAAAAAACCTGCTTACGAAAGAATGGCAAAAAAGCTAAACATCGATGCAAAATTTCTTGGTTACATCTCCGATCAGGAAATGATTGCAAGGCACATAGCTTATTCTTCTGCAGGCGTTGTATATTACCCAAATACCATCGGGAACAAATACCGATGTTCTATGAAGCTTCGCGAGTACCTTTCCATGGGAAAGCCTGTTGCATGCAATGACTTTGGGGATTTGAAAAGATTTAAAAATTACACATATATGTCAGATACAGGAGATATTAAGGCCTTCTCAGAGCAGATATTAAAAGCCTTGTTTCATTCAGACAAAAGAGAGCTGCAAGGCATGTCCTATGTGAGAAAAAACCTTTCATGGGACTCTGTTGTGGAAGATATGCTGAAAAAAATTAAAGCAGTTTAACATGCACAAAAAAATATACTATTCATTCAGGAAAAACTCTTTGAAAAATCCAATTTACCTAATATTCTTTGTTACAAACAGCTGCAATGCAAGATGTAATCACTGCTTCTATTCCAATCAGTTGAACATAAACCAAAAAGACATTCTTACCCTGGAGCAAATAAACGATTTTTCAAAGCAGCTTGGAAAAATTGTATGGCTTGCAATATCTGGCGGAGAGCCGTTTCTGAGAAATGACCTCGAAAAAATCTATGAACTATTCTGTGACAACAACAAAATTGAAGACTTAAACCTGCCAACAAATGGGGTTTTGACAGATGTAATCTACGAAAAGGCAAAATATATGCTAAACTCAAGAAAAATAAAGAATTTCAATATAGTCTTGTCCCTTGACGGAACCAAGGAGATCCATAATCAAATAAGGGGCATTGATTGCTTTGAAAACGTCTTCAAGACCTACGAAAAATTAATAGAACTGAAAAAGGATCATAGTAACTTGTTGATAAAAGTCAATACAACATTATCAAACAATAACATCCATGTAATTCCTGATTTGATAAAATATGTCCATGAAAAGATGCCGGGCATAGATTTTCATAATTTTGAGATAATGAGAGGCAATCCAAAAAATCCAAGTTATCTTCCGCCAACAACCGAACAGCTTGAAGAAATAAAGCCCCTAATATTCAAAACATGGGAGCATTACGCTTTCTTCGGCAAAAAGGATTTAAAATCAAAAATAGCAATAAATGCAAAGAAATTCCTTTTCAACTCTTACATAAAAACCCTTAAGGAAAAGAGGCAGCTTTTTCCTTGCTATGCTGGAAAAGTCCATGCTGTTCTTGACTACAACGGCGATATTTTCTTGTGCGAATTGGGCCCGAAAATAGGGAACATCAAGGAGCAAAGCTTTAAAGAAGTATGGAACTCAGAAAACGCAAATATTGAAAGGAAAAAAATAATGAACAAGGAATGCTACTGCACCCATTCTTGCTTCCAAAACACAAATGTGAGCTTTAACCAAAAGTTGTGGCCAAAATTATTTTTCGGTGATTAAAAATGAAATTCGTAATAGCAAATCCGCCTTGGCCGGGAGAAGGCTATGGAACAAGGAGCAATATTAGGTGGCCCCACAGAAGGGGGGACAAGGTGCTAACATTCCCGATTTACTTAGCTTATGCTACAGCCATATTAAAGTCAAAAAAGCTGGATGCAATAGGCATAGATGCAATTGAAAAAGAATGGGATACAACAAGGTTCGTGGAAGAAATAAAAAAAATAAATCCGAAAATAGTCTTTCTTGAGATAAGCACCCCTTCAATTTATCACGACCTTGAAACAGCTGAATTGATAAAAAAAGAAACAAACTTATTGGTTGCTTTAATGGGTCCGCATGCAACATACTTTCACAAAGAACTGGTTGAAAACAACAGCTTCATTGATTTTTGCATTAGAAATGAGTTCGAATACACCATTCGGGATCTATGTCTTGCCATAAAAAACAATTCTCCATTAGGCAATATTCTTGGCATAACCTACAGGAAAGAAAATAAAGTAATAATAAACAAAAGCAGGCCGCTCATAGAAAACCTGGACGAGATTCCTTTTCCGGATAGGGACGATTTTAAGCTGGAAAACTACCAGCAGGCGTTTTACGGCGGCAAAAAAACAGCATTGGTAATATCTTCAAGGGGTTGCCCTTATCAGTGCACATTTTGCCTATGGCCTGATACATTGTATGGCCACAAGTATAGGGAAAGGTCTGCAAAAAACATGGTCAATGAGATAGAATTGCTAGTGAATAATTATGGTGTTGATGAGATATACTTTGATGATGATTCATTTACCATAAACAAAAAACACATCACAGACTTCTGCAATGAAATTAATTCAAGGAACATCAAAATACCTTGGCTTTGCATGGGCCGCGTAAATAATGTGGACGGAGAAACGCTTAACTTGATGAAAGAATCTGGATGCAAAGAGATATTCTATGGCTTCGAGTCTGGCTCTCAAGAGATATTGGACCATTCTTGCAAAAACATAACACTTGAGCAGATAAAAAATGCAGTCAAGTTAACTCAGAAAGCAGGAATATGTGCCGGTGGAAGCTTTGTTTTCGGCCTCCCAAAGGAAAGCATGAAAACAGTAAGGGAAACCATAAGGTTCGCCAAGAAGTTGGGTGCAAATTACGTCCAATTTACTTTGGCAGCTCCTTTCCCAGGAACAAAACTTTATGAAGAGGCAAAAAGCAAGAACCTTTTGAAGCTAAACTCATGGGAAGATTTGGATGGTACTAAGGGTCCGATAATCGAAAGCGAGTTTCTAAACAAGAATCAGATGTCAGGCATAATAAGAAAGGCATACCTAAGTTATTATACTTCGCCAAGGATAATAATTCAAAACTTGAAAACAATAAGCGACTGGAATAGCTTCAGGAAAGTTATGAGGGGTGCTTTTTCAGTTTTAAGCAGGATTTTTTACTACAAAAAATGAGCAGGAATTAAGTTTTTCTAGCCAATATTTTGATACCATCAAATTCTTTTTCAACAGCATAATTGCTTTCAATGTAATACTTCAAAACAGGATTAATTGAGTAATAGGTAACATCTACATACTCATCAATTACAACATATTTTACTTCGTTTCTGTCCATGTATTCGATTATTGTTTTGAAGCTCGGTACCCCCACCTTATCAGCATCCCCTGCACCTTCAAAATGGTAATATAGCGGGTGTGTTATGTTCAGCACCAGTTTTCTGTCAGCAATTATCGGGACGAACGTCATCGGGGTAAATATTTCATCTTCTTTATGGCTGTTTTCTTTAATGTACAAGGCAGCCTTTTCAGCAATATCAGGATCCCATTTATTGTTTAATCCATGGTATTCCACATAGAAAAATGCAGATAATGATATGCCAAACAGCAATATCACCAAGAATGTTTTGTTAACAGTTTCCTTCTCTTCATATAAGCGCCTTAAAAAAGGAGTTATTAGTATCACAGCCGCAGGAAGCATCTCAGCGATATAAACCACATGAAACCTTGAATAAGCAGAGTAAAATGCAATAATGGAAAACACCCACAAAACAATAAATCTGTCAAGGCCAATAAAATAATTTCTGTTTAAAAAGCGGTATGATATTGCAAACAGTGCAGTTAAATAAACCATGGACAATATAAAAAAAGCCAGTGGTGGTACAGGATATTGCGCCATTCTATCTGGAAATTTAAAAAGAGCATATTCGAATGCAAAAGAACTGAAAAAAAGCGCAGCAAATAATAGGCTAAACACTAAATATCTGGTGCGGTTTCTTAATTTGTATAGCAATACAATCAATAATGGCAGAATGACATAAGACGCTTCTCTCAAAAGCCAGTAAGGCAGCAAGATTCTCTGGCCAAAAAACTGCTTCCATGAAAAAGCCTGTGTTACTGGGGAGAATTCAATGCCGAGCATTTTTAAAAAACTGGCATCAATGGCATAAGAGTAAAAAATAAGCAATGCTAAGGGCATCAAAACTCCAATAAGCCCATAAAAAAAAGACACCAGCAGGAATCTTAGCCTGGACCTGTACATGTAAGCTAAAAGTGCAAGCTCGGCAAGGACAAAAAGAAAAATAGATCTTCTTGTCAGCAAAGCCATGAACAAGAAAAGGGCATGCAGCACCATGTCAGAAAATGCCTCCATTTTTGTAAATCTGATTATGTAATAAGCAGAAACTGTCATTAGCATTATCTCAAGAACACTCTCCCTTACAAGAACATTCCAAAATATTGAGAATGGAATGAATGCATAAATGCATGCAGCAATCAAGCCTGTTTTTTTACCATATATCAAAGACCCTATCTTGTACACAAATATTATCGTAACTAGGGAAAACAATGCTGACAGGATTCTTCCAAGGAACAAGGAAAATCCAAAAATCTCTCCGAAGAAAGACAGTATCGAGGTGTAAAAAACCTCTTTCATATAGAAGTCTTCAAATGGTTTCTGCTCTTCAGACAAGAGCTTGGCATCATAAAGGTAATTGCCTTCATCAACATCAATCCATTCAGAATTTGCTGCAATAATCCTTAGTAAAAAGCCAAGGGCCAAAATTGCAATTAATGTCCACGATTCTTTTCTTCCCATGTTCAGTAAAATGGAAACTTGTCAACCATCAATGAAGGTATTGTATCACAAGGCGTTAAGCAATGGCATCCCCCATTTAATATCTCCTTCCTTCTTTTAACGCTCCTTTCATCCATCCATATTTCATCAAAATTCCTTTCGTTCAAATTTCCAAAAACATCATTTAGCAATAGGCATGATGTAACATCCCCATTAGGTATTACATAGCAAGACCCAGACAATGCATAGCATGTTATGTAATTTCTCGGCTCTTTCATGTATTTGTTCATTATCCTGTAAAAATGCTTGTATACCATTTTTTCCATGAATCCTTCTCCAATCTTACCTTCTTTCAGGAATCTTTTGTTGTAAGCAATAAGCTCGTCTACCTCTTGCTGGTTCAAGAACAAGTCTCCAACACTCTCTTCATTTGAAAATTTTCTTATTCTCATTATTGGCTTAAATAGAAAACCAACATTTTTCTTCATTGCAAGATTGTAAATATCATTAACTTCCCTGAAATTGATCTTATTTACTGTAAACCCTATGTTTATTCCAAGCCTGTTCCCATATTTTTCTTTTAGCTCATTAAGCTTGTCTATGGTCTTTACAACGTTTGCAAAAGACCCCTTTATGCCCCTTATATGGTCATGGGTGTTCTCAGTCCCATCCAATGAAATTTTAACCCCAAAACTCATATCTTTATGCTCTTCCAGGAATTCCTTCATCTTTTCTGCTATAATATCTGTCAAAAAGCCATTTGTCACAAACCTTACTTGGATAGGCTTTGAATGCTTTGCAACAGCACTTACAAACTTGTCTAAATCTTTGACTAAAAATGGCTCACCTCCAGCAAAATTAAAAAGTTTCACTCTCTGCATCGTCTTGCTTTCTTTCATCTGCTTCTCAAAAACATCGGCCTTAATTTCATTTTTTGTTTGCCTTGCCCAGATGTTGCACATCTTGCATCTCAAATTGCATTTGTCAGTCATGTTTATTGTTATAGAAAACATTCTTGGGTATCCTAGCTTGAGCATAATTATGTCTTGCAGCAGCCTTAATTTGTTTATCAGCGCCATTTTACTCCCCTAATACTGCTATTTGCTTTGTCCATAATTCTTCCCTCGAATAGCTTTTTACCTTTAACCCTGCTTCAGTCGCAAGCTTATAAATGTCATCCCTTCCCAACAAACTTTTGTGTTCATGGCTTGCTTCTTTGCTTGTCAATCCTATCATACTCGTATATTTGTGTATTTTATACCTAAATGGTATCGAGGTTGATATGATTATTGTTCCATTCTCATTAAGGTGTTTTTTTAGCTTTAATACAACTTGTTTTGGGTCTTGGAAATGCTCTATTATTTCGCATAACACAATTGCATCGTACTTCCCAATATCATTCAAGTCATCAGCTTCAACATCATGGTAAAATATCCTTCCTTTGTCAGGAACGTCTATTTCTTTGTCCCTTTCTAACCCAAAATACTCAGCATTCCCAAGATATTTCTTTAATGAGCATCTCCCGCATCCAACATCCAGTACCTTTTTGCCATTTACGTATTTTGCAATGTTTCTAAGCCTTATCCTTTCAAGCATAGGCGATATTAACCCTGTTATTTGTCCTTTACTCATTTTCCTAGAATCCCCTCTTTAGATGTTAAATCTTTTGCAGTCCTTGCAGTATGTGGTAAACTCTTGATTGTAAAACATCTTCATCCATATGTTTTTCAAAGGCTTTTCAAGCACATTGCCATAGGATTTCAGCTGGTTCTTGTTGCAGGGCATTACATCGCCATAAGCAGTTATGTATATCTTTTCCCTTCCAGCAGGGCATTCCAGCTTGCCTGAGAAATTATACATGGTATGGAACCTTACATTCAGGTCTTTCATAAGATTGTGTATTCTTACAAAATCATCCTTTGTCAAAGCAAGCTCTTCCTCTGTTTTCCAGCCGCCAACTACCCCAATATAATTCATAAGGACCATTATGTCATATTTCCTGGCAAGCCTAACAATATCTTCAAAATCATCAATTCCACCATGGTAGACAACTGAGCTGAAACAGCAGCTTATCCCATACTTCTTGCATAATTCAACAGCCCTTATAACCTTGTTATATAATCCAGGAATTTTCCTCAAGCCATCATGTTTCTTTGCATCAATGCTGTCAAGGCTTATCTGCAAATAGCTTAAGCCTGCCTCTTTCAGTTTTTTTATCTTCTCTTCATCAATCAAAGAAGCATTTGTAACAATGGAAACTAATGTTGATTTCGGCTTTAATGCCTTTACAATCTCGCATATGTCATTTCTCAGTAGTGGCTCTCCACCAGTGACGTTA
>Ga0209541_10016235_pt1 | contig 11032 bp, 9 predicted proteins | sample RifCSPlowO2_01_FD_184027 | JGI IMG/M metagenome (GOLD analysis project Ga0209541, IMG submission 184027) | Groundwater microbial communities from Rifle, Colorado - Rifle CSP2_plank lowO2_0.1 (SPAdes) (version 2) | ecosystem: Environmental > Aquatic > Deep subsurface > Groundwater | place: Rifle... | reverse complement strand
TTGCTCTAATGCTTCTTTTTTTGAAACAATCTCTAGGTTTTTTATCAAAACTTTTCTTTTGTGAGCAAAGCCAGCTTTTACTATTTCAAAAAATCGTTCCTCTAGATTTTCCGGGTGTCGGACACCCGGAATAAAATTTTTCCCGCTGATATTTTTTATCGACAATATGGCTGAATCGACTTTTGGCGCCGGAGAAAAAAATCTTGCTGGGACTTTTGTTTCGAGTTTTGGCGTGCCGTACGCTTTTACGCTGATGGACAATATACTTTCCTTTTTATTGTGAGTGACGATTCTCTGCGCGACTTCTTTTTGAACCATTAGGACCATGCGCTCCGGTTTGTTTTTTATTGTGAGGAATTTTTTCAAAATAGCACCCGTAATATTGTACGGTATATTTGCAATGATTTTATACTGCCTATGTCCGACATAGGCATGAACATCAAAACCTAAGATGTCTCCGTCTATAAGTTCCAGTTTTTTATTTTCAATTTCATCCTTGAATTTACCTTGGAGGAAAGAAAATAATTCTTGATCTTTCTCAACTGCGATGACTTTACCCGCTTTTTCTAAAAGTTTCGCAGTCAGGGCTCCTTTTCCGGGACCAATCTCTAATACAATGTCTTTTTCAGTGATTTCTCCGACCGCGATAATGACCCGAAGGGTTGATTGTGATTTCAAAAAGTTCTGTCCGAGTGATTTTTTAGCTTCATGCCTATGTCCGACATAGGTGGGTTTTTTATATTTCATATATTAGCCATTCTTTTAATTCGTTGATGTGTTCTGACGGACTGGTAAAATATTCAGGGAATGAATTTTTATTGAGTATTTTAGATTCTTGTCTATTTTCTCCTGCATAGTCGTTATAACTGCTGTAGTTATATTTTTTTAAATAATCGAGTGTTTTACTAAGGTCTCTGACCCCACTTTCTTTCCATTCCGAATCTATAATTTTTAGGGGATTTAAATGTATATATGCAAATAAATATTTTAAGTAACGGTCTTCGGTTGCACGTTTAGATTTTGACTTTCCTTGAAAAAGTGAGCCCGATCTGTTGTATTTTTTATTGAAGTATTTTGAGTGACTTGTAAGAAGTCTTTGAATAAAAAGACTGACAGATTTATCATTTTTAGTTTTTATTAAAATATGAAAATGATTTGGCATTAAGCAATAAGCACCAATATCAACCAAAGTTTCTCCCCTGTCTATGTTCCATATATTCTCTTCACCCATGTCAGAATATTGAGGAGTTTCTCTGCTGTTGGCCAAAAAGAGCAATGTTATAAACCGCTCGAAGTCAGCCGAAGAATTAAATATGTTCATCTTATTTGTTCCACGGTTGTATATATGATAGTACTCTCCTTCTGCAAATGGTGTTTCTCTTGTCATTGAACCATTATAATACCTATGTCCGACATAGGCAACTGCTGGATAACCTATGTCCGACATAGGTATTTGTTTTTTCATATATAAATTGTTTTTATTTTACCTCCGTTGCTCTCCCTTTCAAGCAATTCGTATGGAATATCTGATAAAAATTCAGATGGTGAATTTATCTGTCGTGAGCCGAAGATCGTGCGCATATCTGCGTACGAAAGGAAAAGTTTTTCTTTTGTGCGCGTGATCGCAACATAAAAAAGTCTACGTTCTTCTTCAGCATCTTCTCCTATTTTAGCTTCGCTGTCTTTTCGGTGCGGAAAGAGGCCGTCTTCAAGACCTGAAACAAAAACGTGTTTAAATTCAAGCCCTTTTGAGGCATGGACGGTCATTAACTTTACCCCAATTATTTTCTCCTTTTTGTCTTCGTTATGCATTATCGAGTCCTGATCACTCGCGAGCGATGCGTCCTCGAGAAGTTTTTCTATACCTTGTTCGTTTTTCATTTCGTCATATTTGAGCGCAAGAGTTGCGAGTTCTTTTATGTTCTCAAGTCGTTCCCTGTCTTCTTCTGTACCAGACAAAAGTTCTGATTCAATGCCAGATTTTATGACTGCAAATTTTATGACGTCTGATGCTTTGGAGTTTTCTATTTTTTCTTTTATTTCTGCAAGTATTTTATAAAAGTTGTTTATTTTTACCTGCATTTTTGCAGGTAATGTCTCCTTTTCACCGGCAAAAAGTTTTACGAGTGTGACCTTGCCGACTCCTCGCACTGGAAAGTTGATAATTCTTTTTATATCCGATAAGCTTTCTGGATTTAGGGCTGCTCGCAAGTATGCCAAAGTATCTTTAATCTCTTTTCTTTCAAAAAATTTTACGCCAAGCACTTGATACGGCACGCCATACCTCAGCATTGCTTCTTCGAGTACACGGGATTGAAAATTTGCGCGATAAAGGACAGCTACTTCATTGAGGTCAAAGTTTGCCTCACCGCTATCCATCACTCCCAAGATTTTTGTCGCGATAAAATCTGCTTCGTCCGCTTCATCAAGGGCCTCGTAAAGTGAAATCTTTTCACCTTCTTTATTTTTTGTAAAAAGTTTTTTGTCCGGTCTGTATTTATTTTTTTTTATCACCTCATTTGCGGCTTGCAGTATGTTTTGAGTAGAGCGATAATTTTCTTCAAGCAGTATTATTTTTGTATCAGGATAATCTTTTTCAAAGCTCAAGATATTTTTCAAATTCGCTCCACGCCAGCTATAAATATTTTGATCGGCATCTCCAACAGCGCAGATGTTTTTGTGATTTTCGCAAATCATACGCGAGATCAAATATTGTACTTCATTTGTGTCCTGGTACTCATCTATATGCACATACTTCCATTTTTCTTGATATATTTTTCGCACCTCAGCATTCGTTTTGAGCAATGTTGCTGCTTTTAATATCAGATCATCAAAATCAAGCGAATTTTCTTTACTTTTTCTTTCCTCATAAATTTTCCACACTCTTGCCACTATTTTTTCGAGATAATTCGAAGCTTCCTCGGTATATTTTGCAATGTCTACAAATTTGCCTTTCTCTCGACTGATTATGTTTCTTATTTTTCTCGGCTCGTACTGTTTTGGATCGAGGTTCGAATCTTTTATTCCATCTTTTATTATGGATATAGAATCTGATTCATCAAGGATCGTAAAGTATTTTGTAAGTCCAAGTAGTCGGGCATTATCCTTTATGATGCGTACGCCAAGCGAGTGAAAAGTTGTCACAAGTGGCACAGCCCTGTCTCCGGGGTATCCGTTGCCCAAGGAAGCAATCACCCTTTCCCTCATTTCTTTGGCAGCCTTGTTTGTAAAAGTGACCGCCAAGATATTTTCCGGAGCAACGCCGTTTTTGACCAAATGTGTGATCCTAGAGGTGATGGTTTTTGTCTTCCCTGCTCCTGCTCCGGCAACTATTAAAAGAGGCCCATCTTTATGTAAAGTGGCCTCCATCTGTTGCTCATTTAATCCCTCCAAATAATCCTTCATTGTGCTAAATATAGCATAAAATAGTTATCCACATCCTTTTTTGTTTGTTATTGACTTGCTTTCGTTAATTAACTACACTTAAAAGGTCGGTGGTATAAGCGCTGGCGAGATTGCAAGAAAGCACAGAAAACCCTTATATTCTATGTGTTTATTGGGGGAAAATGACAGAAAGACAGTACGATATATCTTCACTCAGATTTTAACCTTATTCTACAGTCCTATTTTTGGGTCGTCCTGTAGAAAGAGACTATTTAGTCTCGTGGGTGAGTCTGTGTGAGCCAAAATAAGGCTTATTTATACTAAAAAACAAAAGACTTCCGCTCCAAATACCTTTGTTTTTAAAGGACGGAAAGTACAGAAAGGCATTTTTTACAGGAATTCCAGTATTGGAAAGGGGGGTTTTTTTGTATTTTTCATAATTTCTCTGTTTTTCTCCGTTTTTTCATATCCAAACCAGGCTAATGCTGGATTTTTTGATTTCGTTGGAAAGGTGTTTGCCAGTGATAATGGTTCAAATATAGATATTTCATCTGATACAATAGATTCATCTTCTACAAATTCTCAAAATATCCCCTTATTAAAATCTTTTCTTTCCGCGGATTCTTCTTTTTTGTCTGACCAAACTAATGTTTCAATAGATGGTGACGCTTTATCCTCTGATGGAGTTAGCTCTCTTGGTAATACTGTTGTTGGCCCGGATTCAGATTCTTCCGAAGATGGCGCAAGTTTGTATGTCGTAAATTCAGGTGATACTATTTCAAGCATTGCAAAGATGTTTGATATTTCTGATGCTACCCTCATAAGCACTAATGAACTTAAAAAAGGTCAAAAACTTTCACCAGGAGAAGTTTTGTTCATTATGCCAGTGGACGGTGTTCAGGCGATTATAAGAAAGGGGGATACCTTGCAGGGATTGGCAAAAAAATACAGCACTGACATCAAGGACATTTATAGATTTAACGGTTTGACTGACGAAACACAACTTGCAGTGGGAGATTCTGTTTTTATACCTAACGGAACTTTGATAATTACTCCTCTTAAAAAATCTTTTAGTCAAACAAAATCTATAAAAAGTTTAAATATATCAAAAAGTAAAAAAAGTATTTATGCAAGTCTTCCCAATATCGATGAATATTTTATGAATCCAATTCCTGGAGCACGACGCAGTCAGGGTATCCATGATGTTGGTACTTTCTCCGGACTTTCTGGAGGAGCGATTGATCTCGCAATAAATACAGGGACTCCAATAAAAGCTACTGCTGATGGTGTTGTTGTGGTAAGTAATTATACTTCTGGACGTTGTCGGTCGTCATGCTTTGGAGGATTTGGTAATTTTGTTGTAATAAAACATTCAAATAATACATTCTCTTTATATGCACATATGTCTAGGGTTTTAGCGAGTGTGGGTGATCAAGTAAAGCAAGGGGATAAGATTGGCCTCGTTGGATCCACCGGTCGCTCAACTGGTCCTCATCTACACTTTGTGATTTATGGAGCTCAAAACCCATTAGATTGATGATGTGATTGATGTTTAACATCAATCAAGGGCTAACTTCTTGGTCTGTATTGTATTGCTTCAAGTATGTGCGTTGGATTTATTTGAAGTTCTCCAGAAAGGTCGGCTATTGTCCGACCTATTTTTATTACTCTGTGATATGCCCGAGCAGAAAGATTTAATTTTTCTGAGCTTTCATTCAAAATCTTTTGCGCTTCTTGCGAAAGAATCGCCAATGATTCAAGGTCCTTTACTCCCATCTCGCTGTTCAATTTTATTTTTTTCCCAGCTTTTTTGAATCTTTCTATTTGTATATTTCTAGCACTGGTAACTCTTTTTCTGATCGTATTATTATTTTCTCCAACTCTGGCACTGGATAATTTTTTAAAATCAACGGCTCCAACAGAAACCCAAAGATCTATACGGTCCATTATTGGACCTGACACCTTTCTTTTATATCTAGCAAAGTCCGATGGCTGGCAGATGCATTCTTTTTGTTTTGATCCATAATATCCGCAAGGGCATGGATTCATCGCAGCTATTAAAATAAAATTTGATGGGAATATTGCCGTTCCTTTTGCCCGAGCTATTGATACAAAGTTGTCTTCAAGCGGTTGACGCAGGGATTCAAGAACTTTTTTATCAAATTCTGGAAATTCATCCAAGAATAAAACTCCCTTGTGTGCCAGGGTGACTTCTCCCGGTTTTGGGAATGCTCCTCCGCCAATTAAAGAGACATAAGAAGAAGTATGATGAGGAGAGCGGAAAGGAGGCCTTATGACAAGCCCATCTTTTAATACTCCAGCAGCGGAATGAATGCCTGTGATCTCAAGAATTTCATCAAGTGAAAGGTCGGGAAGTATTTTTGAAAATACTCGTGCAAGCATTGTTTTGCCTGTGCCCGGTGGGCCATACATTGTGATATTGTGTCCTCCTGCGGCTGCGATTTCGAGTCCTCTTTTTGCGCTTTCTTGTCCACGGACATCAGAAAAGTCCAAACTCTCCTCGTCCTTTTTTATTTTTATAATTGTTTTCGGCTGGATCTTTATTTTAGGTAAATTTGATGATTTACTGATGTCTTCCCGTATATGAGCTATGATCTCTTGCAAACTTGAAACGCCAAAAATTTTTATTCCTTCTATTAACGCCGCTTCTTCGGCGTTTTGTTTTGGTAAGTATATTTCTTCGTAGCCCAAGTCTTTCGCGGTCTGTACTATTGGGATGGTCCCTCTTATTTCCTGTAATTCCCCGTTCAGAGAAAGCTCACCAAGAAATATTTTTTTGTTCGGGTTAAATTTTATAAATTCTGCTGATAAAAGGTATGCGAGCGCTATCGCAAGATCAAAAAAAGACCCTTCCTTTTTCATTTCTGCTGGAGCTAGAGATACTACAGTTTTTTTATTTATATGTTTTGGAGATACGAAGCCAGAATTTTTTATTGCGGAACTTACTCTATCTTTTGCTTCTTCTACTGCTTTATCAGGGAGCCCGACTATTGCAAAAGCGTTCAGTCCACGTGACATATCTACCTCGACTGAAACTATTTGGCCCTTAAGCAAACTTATCTGGGCCCCATATACCCTTGCAAATGACATTACTCTACGAAATCATTTCTGTGGGTGATGCACGTTTGCGCTGCTGGATTGGCTTCGAGCCTCTTCACCTCAATCTTTTGATTACAAATTTTACAAATACCAAAACTTTTGCTCTCTATGAACTCAAGCGCTGTATCAAGTTCAGCGAGTCTTTCTTTAAGAATTTTCATCATTGATGTGCGTTCTTCAAAACTCTCTGCCCTATCTGCTTGGTTATTTTCATCAGGTTCAGGATTGTCTGATGGTTCTGGCGTGGCTTCCCATTGGTTATTTGATGGGTCTACTATGCCAACCTTGCTAAGTTCGGTCAAAACTGCCTCTTTTTCATTTTTAAGTTTATCCTTTAATTCCTTTTTGATTTTTTGGTCCATATTTTTATCTCAGTATTATTTATTTTACTAAAATTATTTTGCTTAAAAGTAATAACTAAAATAATCATATCACCAAAAACATAAATAGCAAGCACTGGAACTTTAGGTTTTTATTGTATGCTGAGTCTGGAAATTATTTCAACAATCGCCTCCTCACCATCAGATATTATCAGAGTATTTTTATTTGGGAAAATATATATAAGTCCAGCCCAATTATTATTGGTATTTTTTAGAACCCGAGCTGTTTCGTTGGCTATTATCTCATTTTGGAAAGAAAGATTGGATACTGAATCTAAACTATTACCTAAAATTTTTATTTTAAAAATTTGTGATAAATCTTTCTGCATTTTGTTTTCCCATTCTTGCATGCCACGAAATGCCATATTTTGATTTACAACTTGCGCAATTATAAAAAATTGCTGGTCGGTTAGACAACCTTCTTTTTGGCACGCATATGTTCCAGTTACGAAGTTATCAGACAACGAACTCAAGATATTTTCATTGCCTTCGAATTCCATAAGAGTGAAGAATCTGCGCAAGCTTATTTTTTGCAAACCAGCAAATTCATTTTCTGTAAGTATTATATTTTTTATTACCACATCACTGGGCTCTTTAGATGTGGCGACTATTTTATTTGTAATCTTTGTTTTTGACAGTCCTGAAATATCTAAAACAATATCTTGATCGGAAGTTATTATTTGATTCGATGTGTTTTTGATCGGTTCTACAGACGGCTCTTTTTTATTTGAAAATAAAAAAATTAATACTAGCGTCACTGCAAAAAATAATACTCCCGTCGTTAGAAAAAATATATTGCTCTTTGATTTGATAGACGTGATCTCTTTCAGCTTTTCTTTCTTTTCATTTTCAGCTATCGCTATCTGCACAACAGCTCCCTGATGCTCTCGTATCTCCCCTGCCATGTCGGTCTCGAGGCTTCTGACGACATGTTTTTGGGGCGGGATTGCCCCACTGTTTTGGATCGGCACCCCGCCCTCCTTTTTTATTTCATCATTATTTTCCATACTGCTCAATTTTATATCTTTTTTGTTGTTTCTCCAAATCTAATCTGAATTTTTCCATATCAACCATGGTTGATATGCACAAATGTACACCATGGCTCACAATTGCGTATAACCAAAATCCCCATCTTCGCACCTACTGAGATGCATTTTTTGAGCGTTGTAGAATATGGGGTTTTTGGGAATCATTTTTGTTATGCTTCTACAATTCCCTTAACTTCTACCCTCATTTCTTTAGTTTTTCTGTTTACCATGCTTTCGCTTTTTGCATTTAACCAAAACTTTTTTGGAATTGCTTTGTAAATCCTTTTCGGATTGTTTCCAGTAAAGTCTTTCAGTTTGTATTTTTTATTTTCTGATTTATTTAAGTACCCAACTGCGCTCTCAAGTTCTTCCCCGTTATTTACTTCATGTGCTTCCGCCTTAATATATACAGACTGCAATATATTTGTTCCAAGAGGCCGAGTTGAGTTATAAATTACAATAAATGCCTTTTTATTTTCACTAATATTTTTTGAATGTTGACTCTTCTTCCATGATATCCAGTAAAAATTATATTTGTCATCATGTACAGCATACACAGGAGTATTCCAAGGTTGACCATTTGAAGAGGTCGCTACGGTTATGTAAATTATTTTATTAATTATTTTCTTTGTCTGTTGCGTGAGTTTTTTCATAACTTTTGTTTTTTATCCAAAAAGTTCAGGGTGAGTTCCAATATTGACGAGAATAAGTATAAGCATTTCTTTTTCAATTTTGTATATGAGAAGTATGTTTCCTCGGATGTGGCACTCACGACAGTCCGCATATTCTCCATGTAGGACATGGTCTTTGTATTCTGGACCGAGATTTTTTCCTGTTGCTAATAAGTTTACCACCGTTTCTATCTCTTCTTGTTTTATTTTACCCGAGCGGAGAATTTTATTAAACGATTTCTGAAACCGTTTTGAATAGTATCTTTTATACATTTTATTTTCCTGAAACGATATCGTCAAACATTTCTTTTGTTGATGTGTATGCTTTGCCATGCTTTAGAGTATACGCTATTTCCCTTTTGTATTTCTTTGCCATTTCGGATGTGTATTGGTGGCGGTATCCATATTCACAGACGTATGAAGTAGCCTCTGCCAAAGTACTACCGTTGCTCATTTCCGACAGAAAGTACTTTACCCCAGATGATAAATCAAGCCCCGATTTTGCGAGTGCTTTTCGAGCTTTCTCCTTTGTGTTTTTATCTATTCGTATTTGCAGTGTTGTATTCATACATACAGTATATTTGATTGTAATGACAATGTCAATACAAAATAATAATAAAGAAACACCCCATCTATGGGGTGTTTCTTAGTAGATTTAACTATGCTTTCTGCAAAGGTTTTATGAAGTCCTTGTCTGCCTGCTTGATCGAAAGCGAGATACGTCCTCGTTCTGCATCTATGCCGACGACGACGACAGGTACCCTCATTCCCTCTTTCAAAAAGTCATTTATTCTTTCAACTCTAAATGGCGCAATTTCGGAAACGTGTACAAATCCATCTGAGTATTCGGAAAGTTTTACTATTGCTCCAACCTCAAGAAGTTTTGCTACTGTTCCGTGTACCATATCTCCTATTTTATATTCATGAGTCATCTCAAGCACAATTTGGAGAGCTGCATCAGCTGAACCATTTTTTCCAGTGACGAATACTGTTCCGTCGTCTTCGATTGTTATTTCTGCGCCCGTCTTTTCACGGATCGCTTTAATCGTTTTTCCTCCTCCTCCGATGACAAGTCCTATCTGGTCAGGTTTGATCTTTGTAACGAGAATTTTTGGGGCGCTTGCAGAAATTTCTGCGCGAGCTTTTGGAATTTCTTTTTCAATAACATCAAGAATACCAAGGCGTGCTTTCTTTGCTTCTACCAATGCGTCTTTGAGTGCTTGCACAGGGACACCACCAACTTTGATATCGAGTTGAATAGCAGTGATGCCATTTCGGGTACCTGCAACTTTGAAATCCATGTCGCCGTGATGATCTTCCGGTCCTTGAATATCAGTCAACAATTTATAATTTTTAGGGTTTGAGCTATCGAGAATAAGCCCCATCGCAATACCTGCAACCGGTGCTTTGATTGGTACGCCACCGTCCATAAGGGCAATGCTTGAGCCACAGATAGATGCCTGCGAAGTTGAACCATTTGATGCAGTTGATTCTGAAACGACACGAATCGTGTAGGGGAAATCCATTTTCTTTGGGATGATCGGAAACAACGCTTTTTCTGCGAGGAAACCATGTCCCATTTCACGACGATTGATACCACCAAATCGTCCGGTCTCACCAACTGAATATCCGGGAAAATTGTAGTGGTGGGTAAAGCGTTTTGTGCCTCGGATTTCCATACCCTCAATCATTTGCGCTGTTTCCGGTCCACCAAGTGTTAATACTGAAAGCACATGCGTTTCACCACGATAGAAAATACCAGTGCCGTGCAGTACTGGAGAAAAATCACCAGCTTTCGCATAAATAGTACGCACTTGATCAAGAGCACGACCATCAGCGCGTACACCTTCAGTTAATGCCTTGTGATGAACAAGTTCATCTACCATTTCATTGAAATAATCCTCCGCAACTTCTTTTATCTTTGCGTCATCTAGGGTATATTTTTCATCAAGCGCCTTTTTCCATTCATCTTCAAGCGCATATAAAGTTTTTTTACTTTCTGCACCAAATATTGTATCCATTTTTGGTCCAACTGTCTGCATGAATAATGTTTTTGCATCTTCAGGCACTTCCATCTTTGGAAATTCTATTTTTACTTTTCCTATTTCTGCAATAATTTTTTTCTGCCATTCTTCAATAGTTTGTATTGCTGGCATTGCCATGTCGAGTGCTTTACCCATCACGGCTTCGTCATATTCATAAGCCATCGATTCAATCATGACGACATTACCTTCTTTACCACAAACCGTTAGGTCAAGTTCATAATTACTTTCACCAGTATTTGGAATGTACTCATTGAGGGTCATATCGCTTGTAGTATTCAAACCTTTTGTTACTTGCATGGCGCCAATCGGACCTGCCCATGGGATATCACTGGTCGCGATTGCAAGCGAAATTGCATTGATCGCGAGTACGCCCGGATCAAATTTCCCTACTGATAGATCGGAAG
>Ga0209541_10016233_pt1 | contig 11032 bp, 11 predicted proteins | sample RifCSPlowO2_01_FD_184027 | JGI IMG/M metagenome (GOLD analysis project Ga0209541, IMG submission 184027) | Groundwater microbial communities from Rifle, Colorado - Rifle CSP2_plank lowO2_0.1 (SPAdes) (version 2) | ecosystem: Environmental > Aquatic > Deep subsurface > Groundwater | place... | reverse complement strand
AGGATTTAGCTGCGATGCTACTGTAGCTAATGCCCCTTCTGTTAAAGCGCGTATAGGCGACCAGGAATGCTCTCGCACATCTGTAAGCGGAACAAAATATTATTTCCAATGCCCTGTTCCAACTTCTGGCGGCTTTCAGATGCAATGTTACGTTGATAATTCAATCTCTGCAACAAATACTCCCCTGGGAAAAGGGATATTTGCATCAGGCAGCATATGCGTGCCAACAACATGGTCGCCAGATATATCAACTGTCTGTTCAGGACAATCCTTTACGCAAACAAGCAACTGCGAAACAACACAATCTGCAACAGGAACAAAAACATGCATACTTCCAATACCTTCTGGAGCGCCTACTAAATACAAAAATGGAAGAAATTGGCTGATTGATGGATGCTATGATGATGGCGGCGAGGTTGTTTGCGAAAGAAGCTGCGATGCTGCTAAAGCGTATTGCGGAGGAACTGGAGCAAGCTATGCAACAGCAGATGGCGCTGAAGCATATGGCGGAACAATTTATCTTCCTTCACAAAGAACATGCACTGGCTGCGGAAAATATTTTTCATCCATAGACTGCAGTGGAAGCTGCAGCGTTACTGTCACAGCAACCTGCAGCGACGGAACAAAAAACCAAGACGAAACAGGCATAGATTGCGGAGGAGCAACCTGCGCAGCATGCCCTACAGACACCGGAGCCTGCTCTTCAGACCATTCAAGATGCGGCGGAGTGGACAGTGGTGGAACAATTTATAGGTGCGGGGTAGATGGCGATGGAGCATGCCCAATTAAAACATTAGGTAATGACTGCGGCACCAATTCAATCTGTCAGGAAACTGATAGCGATTGCTCTTAATTAAAATGAAAAAAAAAAAAAATGCGGAAAAATTGGCTTTTGCGTTGCTATTAATTACATCCTTGATTGTATTTACTAGCTGCTCTGCTGATAAAATTAGCGATGAAGAAAAGCTTCAGGCAGCAATATTTAATGCGCAGAACAATGGCGTTCAAGAGTGCGGTGCTCTTTCAAATAAGTTAAAACAAACGTGCATTGATGAATATTACATGCTTCTAGCTGTAAACGAGCATGACAATTCTATTTGCGATAAAGCCTCTGCAAATAAAAAAACAGAATGCTTGGATCAGATTTTAATGAGAGATGTAATGGAAAGTCATGATACTACATTATGCAATGATATTAAAACACAAGAAATTAAGGGTGATTGTATAAATAAAATTTCTGAATTTAAATCTCAAAAATATTTTAATGCTGTGATGAACGAAGCTATCAACACAAAAGATATAACAAAATGCGATTCCTTATCTGAATTTGAAGTTGTAAGCTGCAGGGATAGTTATTATTTTACATTATCCCCGCAAAATAGCTATTATTGCAATAAAATACAAAATGAAAATATAAGACAATTATGTATTGAGCTACAAAATGAATATTAAATTAATAATAATGGTAATTGTATTTGTTTCGCTTAGTTTTGGCGTTAATGCAGTTATTATCGACTATCCGGTACCTGACCGTAGTACTCCTGATCCACCACCAACCACCCCTACAACTCCTTCTTATTCATGTGGTGGTTCGAGTATTCATAACAGTGTGGCAACTGTCAGTAGAGTTGTTAATTATGCGAACGAGTACTATGAATTTTTTAATAAATGCGTTCCTAATACAAACAATATAGATTATTATACCTGCCAGGGCGACCCAAATCGTATAGGATATCCTGGAGCTGCTCTCTTGTTTAATCGAAATACTTGTCCGCCTGGTGAAGGGTGTTTTGCTTATCCTCTTGGTGATTCTGGGTCAAGATGCGATGAAAAAACCATCCCAACAGTTTCAATAACTAAATCAGGGGGTGCCACTATATTTCCAGTAGGTACAACAGTCAGTGGGTCTGCCTCTGCATCTGATGCAAGCGGTATTGATAGTTTATGGATACAGAAGGGAACAAGCGGAAATATTAAGGACTGTGGTGCTGCAACATATTGTACTTATAGTTACACAACAACAAGCTCTGATATTGGTGATATATCCTTCAGAGCAAGGGCAACAGACAAATCATGGGCAAGAAACACAGGGTATTCAAGCTCTTTTAGCGTTACTGTAGTAGCCGCAACAACCTGCTCTTCACCAGGTCAAACATGCGGAACTTGCTGCAGTCCAGTAAAAGAAGGAGTATATGATCTGTATTATTATTGCACAAGCAATGGTCGTTGTTGCAGAAGCGATACAGCTCCTTTTCCAGAAGTGTGGAATGGTGTAGAGTGCATACAACCACAATGGAAAAAAGTTGATCCTCAGCCAGCATGCCAATAATCATAATCCTAAAACATCATCAATATATATTCCTCTAAATCTTCTGCAAAGCTTATATGCTTTTTTGTCAATTACTGTAAATTCAGTCAACTCAGAACCACCATAAAAAGCTGATTTATCATAGTACTCGCCAAGGCTTATTCCAATTTCAAAAGGCATGAAAATCGGGCTTGCTAATTCTGTCATAGCCTGGTCAAGCCACTCATCATCAACATGACCTGCATACATATAAGAATTACCTGATATAATAATATTATTCTCTATAGTTGTTCCAACAAAATATCCATAATAACCAAAAACATGAATTATGTTTTTCCTTTGATCTTTAGGTGGAAATGTGTAACTTGCATCTTTTCTCTCAATTGGGATTTCAAAATTAAAAGCAGTAAAAATCTTCTCCCTTATTATTTTTTCAATAAAATCCATATCAGCAGAAGTTAAATTATACTGCTCTCCAAATGGGCTTGTTATCATAAGAATATACTTCATATTTCCTTCATTGTAAAATTTTATAATTCCGCCATTTCCTTCTATCATAAAATCCTTAAAAACCTTTGGAGTAACAGTCGTTGGATAACTTACAGAATAGAGCTCAATATCTATATTTTCGCCATTAATACTGGTAGCGTTATTGCCGTTAATCCTTATGACTTTTGTTTCATAGCCAGTTGAATCTCCAAGTTCATTTATTTGCCTTGCTTTAATCGTATGATTTCCAGGACTCTTCTGAACGTCAAAGTTTCCTACAGCATCTGTCTCATAAACAGTATTGTCAATTGTCAGCCTGGCTTTTGTTGCTTGCTCTGTATCATTATCTTTATGTATTCCTCTTAAGTCATCCATTGGAGCAACAACAACTGTCAATGGATTATCAACATAATTATTTCCATAATGAGCTCTTAGCTTTCCTGCTTCTACTCCATTAAAGTCTTTGGTTCTGTTAGAAACAGAAACTTTTCTGTCAGAATCAACTGCAACAGAAACATTGCTAAATCCATTTGCTGTAATGCTGTCAATTACAGTTCCATTTGCAGTAAAGTAATTATCAGCATCAATAACATTAGAAGCTATTTCATCTTCATTAAATGAAATATTTGGAATTGCTTTTGCTGCAACACTTGGCTTTGCAACCTCAAACAATAATCTTAAAGTATCTGCATTTCCAGCATTGTCTGCTGCTATAAACAAGCCAGTGTAATTATTAGCATTGCTGAATGTATGGCTTATATTATTTCCAGAATACCTAGCAACTTCTCCTGATTGATTATTAATAACAGCTTCTAAACTTTTAATGCCAGAATAATCATCAGCTGCATTTAAAACAACATTAAATAATGCCCCTTCTAATAGATTAACCTTATCATTATCTTTATAGCTATTAACATTTATCACTGGCTTGGCAGCATCAAATAAAGAAATACTTGCGCTAGCGGTGTCTGCTTTTCCTAAAGAATCAGTTGCTATAACAGAAACATTCCATTCTTTTCCATATGGAATATTAACATGAGGAATGTTAATATTTCCATTAACTGCAAAAGAGCTGTCATTAATCATTCCCTCTAATTTTAAAATGCCGACATCTGATTCTGCTTTCGGCTCTAATGAAATAGAGCTGTCCTTATTAAATGCCAGATATAAAGAGTCTCCAGCTAAATTTCCATTATAATACAAAGCAACAACAGGACCTCTATTTTCCAATACATTAACCAAAAACTCCAAAGAGCTTTCCTTATCATTTCCAAAAGCCTTGACTGAAATCCTATACACCCCGAGGTTAAGGTTAATGCTTCTTAAATCTCCTTTGCCATCTTCATTAACAAAAACCCTGGCAGAATCCAATAGGGCTCCGCTGTAATTAACCTTAATCTCCGCATTATTATAAACATTAAGCGAATCTCCATTGCTTATATGCTTATTATTATAAGCTGCATTAATCTTTGGAGGATTATCATAATAGCCGGAAAACACCTTTAAAAAAGCCAATAAGTCAAAGACATCTATTTTATTGTCCTGATTTATATCAGGCTTCCAGTTCTGCTCTCCTAACCCCCTAAGCGATTTTAATATAGCAAGTAGGTCAAAAACATCTTCCTTATTATCCTGATTAACATCTCCATCTGGTCTTATAGAAGCAAGCTCTGCTAATGACACTGCCTTGTATTTGGATTTCTCTGTGTTTTCCTTGGCTTCTGCTATTCCTTCAAGCTCCTCTATTTCAGAAACATTAATAATTCCATCTTGCTTTGCCCTTTCATACCACTCATCTATTTTGTTTTTTTCCTCTTGTTCTTGAGCTGTTATTTTCTGCTCTAAAGGAACATGTTCTTCTTCTGGAGCAACAGGATTCCTGTACATCTCTCTATCCCCACAGGCCAACCCTATAGTTGTCGCTCCTAAAAGATATAGAATATTCCTCGTTCTCCTGTAAAAATCAATTAGCATATTAACAGAGGTAATTTTAGAGTATTTAAATGTTACTATATAGTGGTTATTATATAAAGAAAGGTTTATATACAAAATCCAATACATAAGCCGTATGGCAGAAACAATAACAATACAAAAAGAAGAATATGATAAATTAAAGAAGAAAGCAAAAATAGCCGATGATATAGTCTGCCAACTAGAATCAAGTCTAAGAGACGCAGAAGCTGGAAGAATAAGAAGAGCAGCCTAAAGAGATTCTACTATCTTTCTATACCTTTCTTTGTTTTCTATGATATGGTCTATAATTTTTTGTTGTTCTTTTTTAGAACCAAAAGAAACAAGAAGGATCCTATTGATATTTTTATATATCAAATAGTATAGCCTTTTATTGCCGAATTTCTTTTCTCTAAACCAGTCAAATCTTAATGGTTTCCCAGCTTCTGGGTTGCTTTTGAGCTGGATTTTAATTTTATTTACCCATTCTTTTTCTTCTTTTTCCATAATCCAATATAGTTTGGAGAAAGTTTCTGTTTCATAGATATCAAATGTAACAGCCATAAAAATATAATATTAATTTTAGTTATATAAAATTAACGAATTTTTTTTTTTTTTTTTTTTTTTTTTTTTTTTGTTTTTTTACTCAAGCAGCCACTTCCATAAAGGAATATATTTTATTTTTTTCTTTTTTATAATTTCCTCCCCTTCTTTATCTTCTGTTATAATAAGAAGATCTTTGCATTTTAATTCTTCACTAGATTTTATTAATGTTTTTACTTCCTTTTTTTTTGTTTCTATATTACCAATATCATAACATACTTGAATTAACTGCTTTATCTTTAATCCTTCTTTAATAACAAAATCAACCTCTTCATATTTTGACGTTTTCCAATAAAAAATATTCTCTTTATCGAACTTTTTGATTAGTTCTACAGCAACAACATTCTCGTAGATTTTTCCAATATCTTGGCTAAATCTAAAACTAACGGAATTTCTCATACCAACGTCTATGGAATATACCTTAAAAGGGTTAGCAAGCTGTTTTTTCGCAGAAAATGAGAAAAAAGGAATTTTTAGTATCAAATAAGCGTCTTCAAGAAACATAAGATAATTTTTGATTGTGTTTATGCTTCTCGCTTTGATTATTTTATTTAAAGAATAAAGGCTATGAAGAGAAGAAATGTTCGTTAATAAGATATAGGCAAGCTCTTTTAAAGACTGCTTGAATTTTAGATTGTATCTTGTTATAATATCCCGTATGAGTATATCCTCAAAATAATCTTTCAGAACATCTTTTCTGCCTTCAAAAACCACTTCAGGAAATCCGCCATAATGCAGATATTCGTTTAATAATTTCTTTATTTCCGCCATTTTTTCTGTAACATGCCAATCTTTTTTATTTAAAAGAGAATTATTTTTAAAATAAAGAAACTGCTTAAAATCAAGCGGATAAATCCTTAAAATTTTATGCCTGCCGGATAAGCTCTTAGAAAATTCTCCTGCAAGCAAGGATGCATTTGAGCCAGAAACAAAAAATTTTATTTTCTTCTCGTACATTGAAGCAATCCATTTTTCCCATTTTTTTATATTTTGTATTTCATCAAAAAAAAAAGAAATTTTCCCTTCTTTTTCTTTATTTTCAAGAAAGGTCGTGTAAATAGTATTCAATTGTTCCGCATCTTCGTCAAATCTAGGGTCTTCAAAGTTTATATATACAACATTTTTTCCTTTTTCTAAGAGCATTTTTACTAATTGAAAGAGCAGATAAGTTTTTCCGCTCCTTCTAATGCCGCTCACCGCTATAATCTGCTTGTAATCAAGATAGTCTATGAGCCAGTTTATTTCTTCTCTCTCTATTATTTTTTTTTTTTTTATATCAGCAAGCGACGTGGCTATTATCTCCATCGCGGTATTTTTGTCTATCATTTTCAGTTAAGTGAAAGGTTTTAACTAAAAATCTTATAATTAACTGAACTATATAAATCTTTCCACTTTTAATATTCACTTCCCAGTAGCACTAATATGGTTAAGTCAACTTACGTGTGTTGACTTAACCCTATATGGTGGTTATTAGAGAAAAGAAAAGGTTTATATATACTTCTATATCACTATAATTATCAAAATTGATTATTTGGGTTAATCGAAATGAACAAACTTGAGCTTATAAAAAGATTAGAAAAATACCCTGTATTTAATTTAAATACATTAATCAGGATTATTAATAAAAAAAGAGAATACGCTAGACTGGTTTTATACAGGCTTAAGAAAGATAAATTTATATTTGGATTAGAGAAAAATAAATATACCCTCTATAAAGATCCATTAATCATCGCAAGCAATATTGTTTGGCCATCTTATATCTCTTGTTGGACAGCTTTGCGTTATTATAATCTAACAGAGCAATTGCCGCAGAAAGTATTTATTATAACAACAAGAGCAAGAAAAAATAATAAATTAAAGTTTATTGATACCGAATTTATTTTCATAAAAATCAAGCAAAAATATTTTTTTGGATATAAAAAAGAATCTTATCAAACTTTTTCTATTTTTATCGCTGAACCGGAAAAGGCAATTATAGATTCAGTTTTATTAAGAAAAATATCCTTTTCAGAAATATCGGAAATTATAAAAAAATATAGGAATGATTTAGATATTAAGCTATTTGTTAAGTATTTATTAAAATTAAAAAATAAAACTTTAATAAAAAGATTTGGATTTTTATTTGATAAATTAAAAATTTATCCGGCATTCAAATTGAAAAAATTTATCAGCAATAAATATATATTTTTAGATTATGCTGGTCCAAAAATTGGAAGGAGAAATAGGAACTGGAGAATAATAGAAAATGTTAGATTTTGATGAAATTAAAGATATTGCAAGGTTAAAACGCCTTTCATTAATAAATACAGAAAAAGATTATCTGCAAGATTTAATTTTATTTAGTTTATATTCTCGCTTAAATAAAGAGATTATCTTTAAGGGGGGAACCTGCTTGTATAAAATTTATAAACTTAATAGATTCTCTGAAGATTTAGATTTTACTTTAACAAAAAACATAGATTTTAAAAAATTAATTCCTAAATTAATGAAAGATATTAGTTTATTAAACATAAACGTAAAATTAAAGGAAATATAAAAACGAAATAAATATAAGATTTCTTTTTAATAGCATGCTATATAAAGGAACAAAAGAATCGCAATGTTTTATTCCTTTAAATATAAGCTTAAAAGAAAAAATCTTATCTGAGCCTAAAAAAGAAATTTTAACTTCTTTGTATAAAGAAATTCCAACTTTCGAGGTATATGCGATGAATGAAAAAGAAATTCTTGCTGAGAAAATTAGAGCAATCCTAACAAGAGAAAAACCAAGGGATATTTATGACTTATGGTTTTTGATTGCAAAGAGAGAAACACCATTAGATATGAATTTAATAAATAAAAAATTAAAATTATACAATATAAGCTTTAGCAAGGATGAATTTATTAAATCAATTAACAGAAAGAAAGGCTTATGGAATCTGGATTTAAAAAATTTAATTGTTAGTGAATTGCCTAATTTTGATATTGTTAGAGAAAATATTATAAGCAAAATAATTTAAATGTAAGCCGTATGACAGCGAATTTTTGAATCATTTGAGTTTTTGATTTGGCTTAATATCCGGAGCAGTAGGTATCTTGTAGCAGGCTAATCCTATATCTCCTAATCCTAAAAAGTACAGTATATTCCTTGTCCTCCTGTAAACATCCATTAGCATGTTAACAGAGGTAATTTTAGAGTGCTTAAATGATACTATATAGTGGTTAAGAAACAAGGAAAAGGATTATGTAGTTGGTAATCCAATTATATAGTTGGTAAATCAGCAGGTTAACAAATAATAAGCTGAAATACTCTCTCTCTTTTTTCCGAAAATAAAAAAAAGAAAATGCGTAAAATTAATAAAGAACGATTTCTTGAATAAATAGATTAAAAACAAAAAAAAACAAAAGAGGTAAAATGAAAAAAGGAATGCTCTTCTCATTGATAACAATGCTAATGGTACTGGTCATTATTCTAAGCTATAAGATATCAACTGAAAAATCAGACGAAGAGACAAAACTCGCTTCTACGCAGATAAGAATTAAAATACTCAACAGCTTCATAACTGATTTAGAACAGAATTATTTTGATGATATGCTAAAAGTATCTTCAAAAACAGCATTAGAGGCATTAGCAAACTATACTGCCAAGGGCAAGCAGCTAAATAGCGTTAATGGAGATGGCGTTAAGCCAGGCGATTTCGAGACAGTTATGTTATTTGGATATATAGAAAATTCCGCTGGAGAAGATTGTAAAATATCTCTATGCGCAGAATATGGCGTAAAATTATCAAATGCGCAAATAAATAGGTTCAACTATAGCTGCAAGCTTGGAACACAACAATGCCAATACAGGAAAATAGATAGCGATTTAACGCAGCCAGTAATGCTGCGCTATTCTTTTTTTGATCTACTAAACAAAACAGAAAATGTATTAGAAAACCTTGGCGTTAGAACAGACTCATTTAGCATAACCTTAGAGCCTTTAACGCAGACAGATAACTGGAATATAAATTTTAAAGCTATAATTGATTATCATTTTATAGATAACTATAAGATAGCTGCCTGGAGAGGAAGAACAGAAAAAATAGTTAATATCAGCATTATTGGCTTAGAAGATCCTATATATAAAAAAACAATAACAAAACAAGATTGGGAAATTGACCGCGGTCCAGAATCATTTTGTAATATTGAAGTTAGATGCGCCTATTCAGAACCAAGCTTTTTAAGCAGATTAGAAGGAGAAACTTCACATAGATCGGGAATAGATGATTTATTAGGAATCTGCCCGGAGTCAGAAGACTGCTATGAGACATAACCATTTTAAAGTAATACCGCCAGTTTTATATATTATTAATTCAAGAATAAACTTTAAAAAAAAAAAGAAAATATGTTAAAGACAAACGTAGATAAGATTTTAGATATCTTGCAGCAGAGAAAAGAGGTAATGGTTAGTGAATTAGCTGCAGTGCTAAAAGCAACCCCTGAAAATATTGAAAAAATAGCTAAATTACTGGAAGAAGAAAAGCTTTTGACTATAAAGTATAAGATGATGAAGCCTTATCTTGTCTATGGCTTTAGAGAAAGAAAAAAAGAAAAAGGAGAGAAAAAGCCTCTTTTTGCATGGAGGAAACAAAAAGGAATTAAGCCAATGCTCCAAAAGCCAGCTCCTTTAAAGATTGAGCCAGAACCAGCTCATTTAAAAATTGAGCCAACTCCTGTTCCTTTAAAAGTTGAGCCAGAACCAGCTCCATTAAAGCCTATTGCCCCTAAACCTCTTGGAAAAGCATTAACTCCAGAAGATATGTTTAAATTATCTAAAGAGAGCAAGGAAGAAGAAGAAAAAATCCTAGGGTTATTTAAGAAAAAAGAGGAGCTAATTCCAATTCCTAAGCCAGCTTTAAAGCCAGAAGAAAAGCCAGAAACTAGGTCCTTCCTTTCAAAAATATTCAAGAAAAAAGTAAAAAAAGAAGAAATTAAACCAATCCCCCTTCCTAAGCCATTATTCAAGCCTGAAATGCCTAAGCCAATGCTTAAGCCTGAGCAGCCCAAGAAGCCATTCTTTTCAAATCTGTTTAAGAAAAAAGAAAAAGAAGAACGAATCAGGCCAATACCGCAACCCGTATATGAACAAGGGCAGTTCAAGCCCAAGCTATTTAAATCTGAATCTTTCTTTTCAAAAATATTCAAGAAAAAAGAAAAGGAAGAAGCTTTTTCTGAACCTAAGCCTTTATTCAAGCCAGTAGAAAAGCCTAAACCTATATTTAAGCCTATGGAAGAGCCTAAGAAAACATTCTTTTCAAAGCTGTTTAAGAAAAAAGAGAAAAAAGAGGCAGGATTGGAAGAAATAAAAGAGGCAATTAAAAAGGCAAAAGGAATAAGGCTGGAGATGAAGCCAATTAAGCCGATACTTCTTAAGCCTAGAGAATCATTAAGGCCGGTTGAATTAAAGCCGTGGAAGATAGAAATAGATTCAGAAGACGATACTGAAAAGGAGATAGATAACTTAATTAAGGAAATTAAAAAGACTAAAGACAGGAATCTAATAAAAAGAAACTATAAAAAAACATTGGCTCTGTACAGCAAAATAAGAGACATGGATGATAAAGTCCAGTACCATCAAAAGCTTCAAGACCTTTATAATGAACTGACAAAATGAAAAAACAAAAACAAAAAAAAAAAGAAAAAGCAATGAAAAAAAAAAAA
>Ga0209541_10016230_pt1 | contig 11033 bp, 10 predicted proteins | sample RifCSPlowO2_01_FD_184027 | JGI IMG/M metagenome (GOLD analysis project Ga0209541, IMG submission 184027) | Groundwater microbial communities from Rifle, Colorado - Rifle CSP2_plank lowO2_0.1 (SPAdes) (version 2) | ecosystem: Environmental > Aquatic > Deep subsurface > Groundwater | place... | reverse complement strand
GACCACCGTGGCGCCGCTTTCGGCTTTGATTCTTTTTGCGTGCTTTGAGAGCGCTTCCAGCTCCACGTCGGTACCGGCAAACACCAGCTGCACGTTCTCTTTTTTGCAAATTTCAATAATGCGCGGGATGTACGCGGAGTCCTGCCACATAGGCACCAGATACGCGGAGTCAGCGGCATATAAGCCGGCCGCAAGCTCGCTGCCGTCCACGGCGATAATCTTCATCGAAACCGGCGAGAGTTTGAGCGCCTTAAGGATGCTCTGCCCCACGCCTGCGCCCGCGCCGGTCACCAGCACGGGTATGACGTCTCTGATGTTAAAGCCCGACATGCCAAGCTCGCATAAATCATCGTGCATGTCACTGCCAAACGAGAGGTGCTTAGTGTCGCCCTGCGCTACCTTTTGGCGCACAAACTGCCGCAGGCTCTCGGGCGCGTGGCGGTGGTTGTATTCGAACTTAATGCCGTTTGCAACACAGCGGTTATATATATCTTCGACCCATGCGCGCGGCACGTCAGCTTTAAAAAACCGCACTGCCATGCTAAACGGGTGCGCGAGGATATCTATCTCCTGGCTTTGGGCAAGCAGGCGCGACAACTCATACTCGCGCGCCAAAAGCTCCTCTTGGCTCATCGCCTTAATGCCGTCAAAGTGATGCACGCTCCCCAGCACGACCTCGGCGGCATCGAGTATCTCCCGCGTGGTGTTGATAGAGCCGTCGTCGCGGATTTTAACCTCGCAGCCTATGCGCACCGCAAACTCAGGGTACTTTTTGCGCAAACTTTTCAACTCCTTAACATACGCGTCAAACCAGTTGGTGTGTCTGTCTACATGGTCGCTTATCGTCAGGTCGAGCCGCTCGTGCGTGCGGTTATATTCAAAAATCTCTTCAAGCGAAAAGGTCCCGTCGCTCCAGGTCGAGTGCACTTGATTGTCTTGAAAAAGCAGTTTTTGCATATTACATCGGTATCTTTTTATACCGCAGTTTGTTGTCGAGCGGTAACCGCTCGAGCATGCCGGCTATTTTTTTGCTGGCGTTGCCGCGGTAATACGGATGCTTAGCCTTGCGCGCCTTGCGCGCGAATTGCGGCGAGAGCGCCGCGCGTATCGCGCGCGCTATCTTGCCCGCGTCATACGGCGCGTGCAACACGTTGGCGCCGTGCTCGCGGCCGTTTTGCCGCCCGCCGATGTCGACGACCGGGAGCTTAAAGTACCCCGCCTCTTCTATACCTGAGCTCGAATTGCCCACCAGTACCTGCGCGTGGCGCATGAGCGAGAGGAACGCGCGATGCGGAATGTTTTTATACACATGCGTGCGCCGCGCGCCTTTGAGCTTTTTTATCGCGCGGACAAAGCCCTCATGGCCGGTGTCGGAGTTCGGGTAGACGATGATCCGCTCGGCGTCAAACCGCGCGGCGGCGCGCAGCGTCGGCGCAAGCTGGCCGCGCAGCGGCGTAGTGTCGAGCGGCACCGGGTGCTGGACGACGATGATCCACGGCAGCGATCCGAGTCCAAGCTCCTTTGCAAGCGCGCGGCGGCTCATGAGCGGCACCTGCCGCAGGGTATCAAAGGCGGTCGAGCCCGACACGTGCACGCGCCATGGCTCCTCGCCCATGGCGCGCAGGCGCTTGCCGTTTTGCGCGGTCCAGGCAAAGTGCGCGTGCGCGAACTTGCTTATCGAGTGGCGGATGGCCTCGTCGACGCCGCGGCCGCTCGTGCTCCCGCCGCTTAAGTGCGCGAGCGGGATGCCTAGGTGCCCGGCGACTATCGCGCCGGCGAAGCCCTCGTCGCGGTCGGCGATGACGAGCATGAGGTCGGGGCGCTCGCGTCGGCAGTAGCGCTCGATGCCCGCTATCTCTTTGCCAAGCGCCTGCAGCATGCTGTCGCGCTCGCCCACGGCGACCGTCTCCGCGACGGGAAATTCTTTGGCGACCTCGCGGCGCGTGTTGCCGAAGCGCCGCAGCGTGTGCATGCCCGTTACCAAGAGCCTCAGCGAGAGTTTTTTGCTCTTGCTTATTTCGGCAAGCACGGGCCGCAAGTAGCCGAATTCGGCGCGCGTGCCGGTGATGACTAAAACTTTTCTCTTTTTACTTGCCATAATCGGTGCGCTTGATAAACTCGTCGCGCCGGAGGTCGCGCGTCGCCCGCTTGCCGGCCATCAAGAAATAAAACTTCGGCGGCAAGCCGGTCCCCGGGCGCTTGATCGCCAAATTTTCTTTTGTCAGCTTCTCCCCCTTGCGGATAGGCTTGCGCGCGACCACGCTTTTGAGCACCAGGGGCATATACGGCCGCGCCGACGCCGCTATCGTCTTTTTCGGAGAGCCGAGTATTACTTCCGCGTCGCGCACCGCCCGCACGTATTTTTTAAAATCTTCCGGATTTGCGGAAGCCTTGTGGTCCGGACCCTGCATGGTATTGCTAAGCGTCAAATGTTTTTCGAGCACCGAAGCGCCGAGCGCGACGGCAACTAAAGATGACTCGGAACCAACCGTGTGGTCGGAGTACCCCACCACAACTCTAAAAGTATCCCGGATTGTTTGCATCGCCCGCAAATTGACGTCCCGCAGGCGCGCCGGATAGTCGGTGGTGCACTGAAACACGATTATTTTTGCATTGCCCGCCTTGCGGATAACGGCAACCGCCTCGGCGATGTCCCGCATATCCGCCATGCCGGTCGAGATAATCATCGGTTTTTTAAAACGGGCCGCGTACGCGAGCACCGGAAGATTATTAAGATCCGCGGAGCCGAACTTAAACGCCGGCGCCTTGAGAGAAACGAGGAGGTCGACGCTCCCGAAGCCCGAGTGCGGCGCGGAGAGGAACATGATGCCCCGCTTTTTGCAGTGCGCGGACAGCGCCCTGAAATCCCGGTCCTTGAGTTCGAGCTTCCTGATCATGTCTATCTGGGACTCCGATGTACCGGTGTTTCTTTTTTGGTAAGCGGCCATGCCCGCCGAAGCGGTCGTCACTTCCTCGGCTTTGAAATTCTGGAACTTTACCGCGTCCGCTCCCGCCGCCTTTGCCGCGTCCACCAATTTTTTTGCAAGCGCGAGGCTGCCATTATGGTTCACCCCCGCTTCGGCGATGATAAAAACCGGGTGTCCCCCGCCGACCGCGCGGCCCCCTATCCGGATAGTTTTTTGTTTTTTCATAGGGTCCAGCCTCCGTCGATGACGATATTCTGCCCGGTCATATAGCGCGACGCGTCCGCAAAGAGGTACACCAGCGCGGGCGAGAGGTCCCCGGGCTCCGCCATGCGGTTATTGAGCGCGTGGACCGAATAGTTTTTTTGAAACACTTTATCTTGACCGTCCTCAACACCACCCGGCGAAAGCAGGTTAACCCGCACGCCATGGGGGCGGTACTGTTTTGCCAAATAGCGCGTAAGTGCAATGAGTCCGCCTTTTGCGGTTGCATACGCGGCCGGCGGCGCCTTAACAGCACTACCCGCATACAACTCAAAACGCGGCGCTTCGCTCCCGTAGATAGAACCTAGTAGCACGATCGAGCCGTGACCCTGCTTGGCCATCAACTCGCCAAACTGCTCTGCGACAAAAAACTGCGCCCCGGTGTGCACGCCTACCTGCTGTGCAAAGTCGCTTTTGGTCTTGGGATACGTTGCGTTGACCACGCCGTCGATGCGGCCGAATTGCTTTTGCACCGCCGCGGCGAGCATGGTGACCGATTGCTCGCTGGTAGTATCGCACTCAAAAAACGTCGCGCCGAGCTCTGCGGCAAGCGCTGTACCTTTGGCAACATCAACATCGGCTACTGCCACGGCGGCGCCGTGAGCAACCAGCGCGCGCGCAAACTCCGAGCCGATAAGCCCGCCGCCGACCACGACGCATACGCGACCGGTGAGGTCAAAAGCGTTTTGCGTGCCGGTACTGTCTTTTTTCATATGCAGCGAGTATAACTCCCCAAAACCCTGAAACGATACAATATTTTGCGGTATTTTACAAGGAACCACCTAAGTGGCATTATGTGAGAACAGTATGGAAATCCTCGCCCTTATACCCGCCCGCGGCGGCTCCAAAGGCATCCCAAAAAAGAACGTCCGCCTTTTCTGCGGAAAGCCGCTCATCGCCTACACGATTGAGGCGGCCAAGGCGGCGGGCATCAAGCGGGTGGTCGTCTCGACCGACGATGCGGAGATTGCCGCAGTAGCCAAGCAGTACGGCGCCGAGGTGCCGGTGATGCGTCCCGCCGAAATAGCCGGCGATAAAGCGCCGGTGATGGACGCGGTCTTCCATATGCTCGACCATTTGCGCGACACCGAAAAGTACGAGCCGACCCACGTGCTTCTCTTACAAACCACCTCCCCGCTACGCGAAGCAAGCGACATTACGAATGCGGTTGAACTGCTCCAAAAGCGCGACGCGGACTCGGTCATAAGCATGTGCCGCACCGAGCAAGGCCTCTTTACCAAAAATAGCGAGGACGCGGTGGAAACGCTCTATGACGGCTACAAAGCCGGAAGCAACCGCCAAACGCTTACGCCCACCTACAAGCTGGACGGATGCATGATTTATCTTATTAAAACCGACGTACTGCGCGCCACGCGCTCGTTCCTCGGCGGCAAGGCGGTCGGGTACGAAATAGAGCGCTGGCGCGCGGTCGACCTCGACGAACCGCAGGACTGGGCGCTCGGGGAACTGGTCTACCAAAACAAAGAGGAGCTCAAAAAGCGCCTGAAAAACTTTTCTTAATTGAGCCGCTGGAAGCCGGCGTGCGCGACGGGGCCTTCGAGGAGCTTCTCTGTCGTACCATCCGCGGCCGCTTTGGCCATGAGGGCGAACACTTCGTCGAGCGCCGCGGCGTAGCGCGCCACGTGAGTGTCGTTGTGCGCGTACGAGGCGTAAAAGTTCGTCGAAGCGAGGATGCCGCGCTTGAGCATCTCTTGGGTAAGAAGTGTCTTTTGCGCCAGAGGATTGGGACCGGGCAGGCCGAAAAACAGGAGCGGCAGCACCTCGCTGCACGTAACATTGAGCCCGTGCTTCTCACCGGCCTTGAGCCACACCTCCTTCATAAGAGCGCCGATGCGCGAAAGGTGCTCGGGCACGTTGTATTTTTGCATTTTCCGTATGGCCGCGAGCGTCGCCGCGGGCCCGATGCCTTCCGTCCAGAAGGTGCTTGATATAAAAGTGTCCTGCGCCGCCTGCATGACCTCGCTCTTGCCGAGGATCGCCGCCATGGGGAAGCCGTTGCTCATGCCCTTGGCAAAAATAGCCATGTCCGGCTCGACGCCGAGCACGAGGTGCGCGCCGCCGACCGCGAGGCGGAACCCTATGGTAATCTCGTCGAACACCAACACCGCGCCGGTGCGCGTAGCTATCTCCCGCACCTTTTCCAAAAAGCCGTCTTTGGGATACTCGCCGTGCATCGGCTCCATGATGATGGCCGCGAGGCCGGGATTCTGCGCGACTATTTTTTCGAGCTCCTCTATTTTGTTGTAATGGAATGGCAGTATGGTGCCGGCGAGCCCTTTGGGCACGCCTTTAGGCTCCAAGCCCGCGAGCAAGTGGTCGGCGAGACCTTCTTTAGTGGCGAGGTTAGTCGCGAGGTACCAGTCGGCCCAGCCGTGGTAGCCGCAAAAGGCGATGGTGTCGCGCCCGGTGTACGCGCGCGCGATGCGCGCGGCTATGGCCATGCTCTCCCCTCCCGTGCGAGCGTAGCGCACCATGCGCGCCCACGGGTGCAGCGAGAGCAGGAGCTCGGCGAGCTCGACTTCCTCGGGGTTATTGAGCATGCTCATCGAACCGCGCTCCACACGGTCGATGACCGCGGCGTTAACCTCGCCATCGGCATACCCGAGCATGCAGCTTCCGGCCGACATGTTGAGCATGTCGAGGTACTCTGTGCCGTCAAGATCCCACACGGAAACCCCCTTGGCTTTTGAGTAGTACGCCGGCCACTGCTCCGGGGCAAAAAGCTCCGCGCGCTTGGAGAGCAGCTGGTTGCCGCCGGGAATCAGCGTTTTGGCTTTCCGCCAGAGTTCTTGGCCTTTATTTTTCATTATTTTTTTGGGACTCCTCGATGTCGATATTGATGGTCCACTCTTTTTGGTCGGGCAGTTCGGGGCCGCGCTTCACCTTTGAGAAGTCGGGTCCCGTGTGCGGAGCGACTACGTGCGTGAGCGCGATGCGGTTGAACTCCTCCTCCGTCATATCGATGGCTTTCAGAAACACGTCGAGGCTCGCGGGCCGCAGGCCCTCGTACTCCCCGATGAGCTTAAGCCCTTCCTCGCGCGTCATGCGGCCGTTGCGGATATCTATCGAGGCCAAGTGCGTCATGCGGGACATGCCGCGCTTAATCCACTTGAGGTAATCTTGCACGCCCTGGAACGCGTCCTCAACTTTTTCGTACCAGTAGCGGTCAAACGGAATCCCCTCCACCGGCGCGCCCTGCCAACCGAGCTCATCGCGTATAAGTTCGGACTGCTTGCGCGTATCCCACGGGATATAGTCGCCGAGGCAAATGGATTTGCAGCCTATGGCTTTAAGGTCGGCGGCCTTCGGATAGGCGTAGGGTGCCAGGTCGCGCATGGTAACTGTGCCGTCCAGAAAGCCGACCATGTCCTCGGCGTTGATGCCGAGGTTGTTAACCGCATTAAACCTTTTTTCGTCGACCTCTTCTTTCTTTTCGTAGCTGTAGTAGCTGACATACTCCGCCGACGGCTCGCCCCACATAAGGATGGGGATTTTCATCGCCAAGGCAACCTGCATCGGGTACGCGTAAATGCCGCAGTGCGAGTGCCACATGATGTCGCCTTTGCGGATGAGCGACTCGCGCATGAGTTTTTTAACCGTCTGCCAGTCGGATTTAAATTTCAGATAATCGACGCCGAGCTTCTTGACCGTGCGCTCGTTGTTGCGCAGCGTGCCGGGCCTATAAAAGCCATGGTCAAAACTCACAATAAGCGGCTTAACATTAAACTTGTGCACGAGCGCGTAGGCCTGAAAGGTGCTGTCCTTGCCGCCGCTAAACGGCACGATGCAGTCGTACTGCCCCTTGCCGCGGTTCTCGTCAAAAATTTTATGCAGCTCCGCCTCGCGCGCGGTCCAGTCTATCTTCTGCTGTTTAAACTCCACCGACCGGCAGGTAGCGCAAACGCCCTCAGCGTCAAAGCTGATCATGTCCTGCGTCTCGAGCATTACGCATTTAGTGCATCTACGCATAGTTTTTTCGTTTCTTTTTTATTTAGCTGCATTTCGACTTGGTCGAACACCCCGTTGGGGAACACCACCGAACCCGGCTTGCGCGCCGTCTCCACAAAACCAAGCTTTTGGTAGGCGCGGATGGCCGAGGTGTTTTGCGCAATGACGCCGAGCCATACTTCCTCCATCCCCAACTCGCTAAAACAGCGCGCTACCGCGAGGCGTAGTGCCTCACCGGCATAGCCCTTGCCCCACTCACCCTTCTCCCCGATCAGTATACCAAGCGTGGCTCTTTTGGCCGCCCGGTCGATAGGCTCAAGTTTGAGCGAGCCTATATGTTTGTCGCCCTCGCGCAAAAAGATGCCGTAGAGCTCGGTATCGGGTGTGGCATTCTTCTTTTGTATATACTCCTTCACCGACTCTAAAGTTGCGGACTTGGTCGCCAGGTAGCGGTTGACCTCAGGGTCATTAAGCCACGAGGCGTACGCTTCGGACGCGTCCGACCCGGTCATGGTGCGCAAATATAATCGCTCTCCGGTAAGGGTCATAAGGTTAGGTACGGACCGGCAGGCCGGCCTGCCGCATATGCGAGTGTACTTTAAATACGCTCTGGTCGGTAAAATGAAACAGGCTCCCCGCGCTCACCGCGGAAGCCTTGCCGAGCGCGATGCCGTCAACCAAATCCTGAATGGTCCCGGCGCCGCCGTGCGCGATGACCGGTATGGAGACCGCTTCCGCGACCGCGCGCGTCATATCCAAATCGTATCCGGCCATCGTTCCTTCGCGGTCTATCGAGGTGAGCAGTATCTCACCGGCGCCGAGCGCCTCGGCGCGTTTAGCCCACGCCACCGGGTCGAGGCCCGTCGGCTTGGTGCCGCGCGCGGCATACACTTCCGGCTTACCGTCTGGATTTTTTTTGAAATCGATTGACACGACCACCGTCGACTGGCCAAAGGCGTCCGCGAGCTCGGTAATAAACTCCGGACGCTCGAGCGCGGCGGTATTGATAGCCACCTTGTCGGCGCCTCTTGAGAGAAGCTCGCGCGCGGCGGCAAGCGTACTAATGCCTCCGCCCACGGTAAGCGGCATGAAGCACTCCTCCGCCACCGCGGTTATTGTTTCAAGGAGCGCTTGGCGGCCCTCCTGTGTGGCGGTGATATCCAAAAAGATGAGTTCGTCGGCTTTTTGCGCGTCATAGACTTTTGCCACGGTGCGCGGGTTGCCGACGTCGCGGTACCCGCCAAACTGCTTGGTCTTTATCATGCGCCCCTCTTTGAGCAGGAGCACGGGGATGAGGCGCGCTTTAAGCATGGCGTAAAAAGTTTTCGAGCAGTTTTAGCCCGACGTCCTGGCTCTTTTCGGGATGAAACTGCACCGCATATATATTGTCTTGCTCGACCGCTGCGGTAATCGCTTCGCCGTACGTAGTCGTGGCCGCCACAGCACCCGGGTCGGCGCAGTGCAGCTGATAGCTGTGGACGAAATAAAAGTCCGAGCCCTGTTTAATCCCCTCGAATAACTTTGAGCCTTCTTTCGCCGTCACGTCGTTCCAGCCGACATGCGGAACCTTAAGCCCGCCGGCTTCGAGCTTGCGCGCTTCGCCCTTGACCCATCCGAGCCCCGCGCTCTCTTCATGCTCATAGCCCTTATCGGCAAGGAGTTGCATCCCGAGGCAGATGCCCAAAAAAGGCTTCTTCTTTTCCAGCACTTCTTCGTTAAGGACTTCAATCAGCCCTGTGTTGCGGAGGTTTTGCATACCGCGAGGAAAGGCTCCGACGCCTGGCAATACAATATGGGTAGCAGCACGGAGGTCTTCGGCCGCAGATGATACTTTTACCTGTGCGCCGGCATACTCCAGAGCCTTTGCGACAGAGAAAAGATTCCCAAGTTTGTAGTCGACCACCACTATCATAGCTGCAGGCTACCACGCCTAAGTGAACGGATAAAATCAGCCAGACGCTTTGAAGACTTACCATCAGCAAAGAGATAATTTTCTCGCATAAACGCTGACGCCCGCTCCACTTGCGCCGCGCGTTCGTGCGGGTGTGTAGCAAGTTGGCGCAAAGTAGCGGCGAGTTCCTGCATGCTTGCGGCGCACAGAAGAGCGGCCGCGTTCAGATGCGGCCCGAAATCGGCCGGAAAGAGCTGCGCGTGTACGGGGAGCGTCGCGTCGAGCAGCACGGGCCGCCGCGCCAGCATGCCCTCGAGGATAGCGGTAGAATGGCACGATACCACCGCATCGACGCGAGGAAAGAGATGTATCAGCGGCTCTTGTGCCGCGATCTCATGCGACACACCCTTGAACGCCCGTTCAACCGCTTCTTGAAAAAAAGCGCTCTCCGCGTCGCCCGAGCGCAGCTTGACGACCGCGTGTATAGCGGGCACCTCCCGCGCGGCTGAAGCCATTGTCTCAAAAAAAGAAAGTACGTCGTACGAGTCCATCCACTCGCCGGGGGTCAATTGAGGCGCGATGTGCAGTACGGTAAACCGGTTGCTCTGCGGGCGGGCAGGTTCCGGGGTTCTGTACGCGTCGAAGCGCGGCGAACCGACGTCGATACAGGTCGAGCGCGGCGCGTATCCGTGCGCGCCCCACATACGCCGCTCGAGCGGGCCGTACTCGGCGATAAACTCCGCCGCGTGGTCGCCGCTCAGCGTCTCTTGGCCCACCGAAAAGACTCCGTGCTGGACTTCGATGGACGGTATGCCAAGAAGCCGCGCGACCTCGCAGAGAACAGCGAAGTGCGTCTGCGCCGAGACGCTCGCGCGCACGATGACCGCGTCGGGTTTGAGTTTCTCTAGCATCGCCCAAGTGCCGTCTATATCCCGCAGAACCTCCTCGCTTGCTTTAAAAATTTTATCGAGCGCCGGCTCCAAAAGTGGCGTGAGCCGGTAGCCGCGCACCGAAGCGCTCATGAAAGCGCGGTTATCTTGGCGCGCTTTTTCCCACTCCTTTTTAAATTTTTCCGCTTTCAGGCGGGCCTCCCGGCGCGCGCCCTTCCCGAGGAAGTCTTTCCCGTGCACGAAGCGCATGCGATACCGCAGGATAGCGCCCCATCCCGCGGCAAAAGACTCCGCGCGGTCCACGAGCAGAACCTCGGCTTCCGGAAGTTCGCGCATAAGCGGCGAGAGATTCTTCCAATACTCCGAGGCAAGTATGCGTATCTTCTTTTCCGGCACCGCCGCGCGTACGAATACATTGAGTGCCCGTATACAAGACCCGAACAAAGCTCTCTGCGCGATAAAGCGCTGCCGCGCAAATCTCTCTTGCCGCAATGACTTCTGTCGCGGCGCTCTTACCGCATCAAGCGTAATGCCGCGCTGCGCGCATACCGCCGCGACTGCGTCAAAAAAAGCGCGTAGATTGTACAGTTCAAGCACCGCTCCGGCTAACGGCTCATCCTCGCCGGAGGGCTCAAAAAGGACCGCGCGGCTATAGCCGGCTTCAAGCGCGCCCGCCGCAATGTCAAAATTATACAAAAGCCGCGTCAGATAGTACTGCAGCGTCGGAGTAGAAAGCCGCGCAAGGTTGATACCCCGATGTGAGAAGAACGCAAACGACGGCGAGTTAAAAATGTTTTCTCCGAGTTCCTTTGCATACCGGAGACTTATGTACGAAGGCGTCGTACGAAACTCTTTTACCGAAACAAACGGTATGCCTCGCTTCTCCAATAAAAATTCTATACCCAAGTCGCAGGCTATCAGCTCATACGCCTCTCCCACCGGAACGCGCTCAAGCAGGGCCGGCAATTGCTCGACCTGCTCGGGTTTATATAAAAATACCGCCGTCTTATGCATGGTGTGCTATCGCCGATTTTAGAATACCTTCCAACTGCGGGTACACGGCCGCCTGTTCGAACTTATGCGCCTCGCCGCGCG
>Ga0209541_10016229_pt1 | contig 11033 bp, 11 predicted proteins | sample RifCSPlowO2_01_FD_184027 | JGI IMG/M metagenome (GOLD analysis project Ga0209541, IMG submission 184027) | Groundwater microbial communities from Rifle, Colorado - Rifle CSP2_plank lowO2_0.1 (SPAdes) (version 2) | ecosystem: Environmental > Aquatic > Deep subsurface > Groundwater | place... | reverse complement strand
ATAATTTCTTCGCCCGTGCGATCGTCTCCGATATTGGATATGAGTGCAGTTTTTAATCCCAAACGAGATGCCGAGACAGCGGCGTTTGCGCTGTTGCCAACACCAGGAACAACAACGGAGCTCTCAAAAGGAATTTTATCTCTGTATTTTAAACAAAGTTTGTCATCGCGAATTTCGGCGCCGTAGTCGGCAAGGCGTATAAACGCATCAGTAACCACATCGCCAATGGCAAGAAAATCGTATTTCATTATTTTTTTCGCGCGAGTACCGCCGCAACTGCTTCTTTAATATTTTTTACACCCATGCCGAATGCTTCCAGAAGTTCGTTTGGAGCGCCAGATTCGCCAAAACGGTCGCGCACGCCGACAAATTCCATCGGCACCGGATTTGTTTTTGCAAGATATTCGGCAACAGCCGAGCCGAGGCCTCCCGTTATTTGATGCTCTTCAACCGTAACGATAGCGCCTGCGTCTTTCGCGGCTTTCAAAATTGTTTCTTCATCAAGCGGTTTTATTGATGGCGAATTTATCACACGCACTTTTACGCCTTCTTTTTCGAGCTCGTTTGCTGCGAGCAAGGCATTGTGCACAAGCGGCCCGCATGCAATAATTGACACTCCGGGAGTGTCATTTTCGAAAAAGATTTGTGCTTTACCGATTTCGAACGGCGTTGCCTCTGTAGTACATATCGGCGTTTTTTCGCGATGAAAGCGAATATACACAGGACTTGCGAGACGAGCCGCGGCAATCGTAGCTTTACGCGCTTCAACCATATCGCATGGGGCAAGCACGGTCATATTTGGAAGGACTCTCGTAATCGCCATATCTTCTATCGCCTGATGCGTTGCGCCGTCCGGCCCCACAGAAACCCCCGCGTGAGAGCCCGCGATTTTTACAGGTTGCTTGTTGTAGCAAATTGTCGTGCGGATTTGCTCCCAGTTGCGCCCCGGGCTAAACATTGCATAAGAAGAAATAAACGGAATTTTGCCCATAGCGGCCAGACCCGCCGCAACCGCGGCGAGATTTTGCTCGGCAATCCCAACTTCAATAAATCTTTCTGGAAATTTCTTTTTAAATGCGAGCATCATTGTGGACTCCGTAAGATCAGCGCACAGCGCCACAACATTTGGGTTTTCGTCTCCGGCCGCTACAAGCCCTTCCGAATATCCAGCGCGTGTCGGCTTTTGCTCGATCTTCTCAAGATCGAAAATGTTTTCAACAAGTTTTGCGGGATTATTCATATAATTATTTTTTTAATCCAATATTGTTCTATGATTTTTTTCGTCGAACGTTACCAAAAAATGCTCAAAAAAATTATCTCTCCCAAGAAGATTGAATGACACAGTAAATTCTCGCGAAAAGACAATCTTGCATCGAAATTTTTTCTTGCCCACCGAAACAAAAAGTGTATGCAAATAGCCGAGAATTCGACCTCCTATGCCTTCAAGATAGAACGGCCTACCTTCCTCAATCGGAATTTTCAAATATTCTGCTACCTCGGGCCGAAATACAGAAAAAGACGCGCCAGAATCAAGCAAAGCTTTGAGTGTCAATGATGATTTGCCCTGTAAAAGCGTGATATCGATAATCGGATAGTATTTCCCATTTCTATTGAGATACGGAAATTGCGCTCTCATACAAACAGGATATAAGGCCCTTCATCTTTCCGCGGCACAAGCATGACAGACGGCTTTCCAACAAATTTGCGCCGTTTTAATTTTAACATCAAGACAGAAAGTGATGGCGCAGATTCCACTACTTTCTGACCAGCAAAAGCAACCCACCTCCCGGAATATCTCGCGAGATCTTCGCGCTTAGCGCGCCTGCTAATTACTGTCCGATATGTCTTCATAAAGATATGATACACAAGCTCTAAATTTTTCGCAAAAATTACTCATGTTCGCTCGTAATTTTACCTTGTAACGTTCGCAATTCTTTCAAGGCGATTTCGGCCTCTTCTTTGTTTGGCGGTTTGCCGTGCCATTCAAACTTGCGCTCCATAAAATCCACGCCCTTGCCCGGAATCGTATGCGCAATAATCATTTTCGGTTTTTCAAAAATCGCTTTTGCCTCCTCAACCGCATCAACAATTTCTTCAAAATTGTGCCCGTCAATCTCAAGCACATGCCATCCAAACGCCTCAAACTTTTCGCGAAGCGGCTCAAGCGGCATTACGTCTTCGGTAAAACCGTCTATCTGAATATTATTGCGGTCAATAATCCCTATGATATTCCAAAGGCGCTCTTTGCCGCCGAGCATCAACGCCTCCCACACTTCCCCCGCGTTGAGCTCGCCATCTCCCATTAGGCAATAAAAAAAGTGAGTTTTTTTATCTATGCGATCGGCAAGCGCCATACCAATCGCCTGCGAAAGACCGGAGCCCAAAGGTCCGGAGCTTGTTTCCATGCCGGGTAATTTCTCACGGTGCGGGTGGCCTTGCAAGCGCGAGCCGAATTTCCGAAGTGTTTTTAATTCTTCAACCGGGAAATATCCCGCGTGCGCCATTGTGGCATACTGCACGGGGCAAATGTGGCCGTTTGAAAGAATCAAGCGATCGCGCTCGGGCCAATCGGGTTTTTTTGGATCGTGTTTGAGTATGTGAAAATATAAAGCCGTAAAAATATCGGCCATGCCCAAGGGTCCTGCCGAATGGCCGGAGCCGGCCGCAAGAAGCATCTCTATAATAGAAGCGCGGATTTCTGTGGCCTTTTCTTCCAGTGATTTTATTTTTTTGTCGTCAATGTGTGTCATGGATTAAAATATTAACGATCAACTGACGGCTGAAAATTTTCGTTAAATGTTATCGGAATTGCTTCGAAGCTATCTATAGCGGCGCCTTTGAGTTTAACGGAAAACATGAGCGAGCGTTTGGTCTCTGGCGAAAACGCCTGATCAAAAACAAAATTGCCCAAACTATACGCGATCACGCCTTCTTTGTATCGCTCCACCTCCTGGGCAACGTGCGGATGATGCCCTACAACAATTTTTGCTCCCGCATCAATTGCCGTGTGCGCCAATTCGCGCTGGCGCGCGCGAGACGTTGTCTCATATTCTTCACCGAAATGGAACGACACTACAAGTATATCAGCTTTGTCTCGCGCTTGTCGAACCGCGCTTTCCACACTTTCCGCGTCTGCAAGCGCTATACCAGAAAGCACTTCTCCCGCTTTAAGCCACGATTGGCCTACGTCTGAAAAACCAAGAAAACCGATTTTAATGCCGGATCTTTCTAAAATCGCTGGGGAGAGCGCCTCCACACTGTTCCAACCGGCACCTGTGTATGCAATACCGGCGCGCCGTAAGCGGCGAAACGTGTCTTCCATGGCTTCGCGCCCATAGTCCCCAATGTGATTATTTGCAAGTGAAAATATATCAAAACCTGCGTCAAAAAGGGCTTTTTGCGCTTCTGGTTCCATGCGAAATGAGTAAATAGATCCGCGCTTCGTGCCGCGATCTGATATCGGCCCCTCAAGATTGCCAAAAGTTATATCTGGCTCTTCCAAAATATTTTTAACGCGATCGAAAGGAAAAATAAAATTCCCATTTCCGACACTTTGTATTTTCGACTCGATGCCGCGATCCATCATAATATCGCCCACAAAAAGAAGCGAAACCTCCTGCGAGTTTGCCGGCGTTTCGCCTCTTGCACGCGTGCTCTGCACCGTTTTGGTGCTTCCATATACAAAACTCGATTTTACCCACTCAACAAGTTTTCGTACATCGCGCTCTTCGTCGTCAGACCCTAAAACAACAACGCCTATGCTTCGATCGGAAAACTCCGCGAGCGGAAGTTTGAAAAGAGCCGCCATCGTGTGACCCGCAGTATTTGTAAATCCAACCTTGCCACCGACAAATTCGGCATCGTCTCGCTTCCAATTGAAATTGTACCATTTGTGCGTTGTTTTATTCGTATCAAGAGATACGATTCTTTTACTGCTCATCTTCAAAAGCGGCGCTCTATTATCGCGAATATATTTTAGCAAGTATAAAAGCTCGTTTGCAGTTGATACGTTGCCCATCTCAAGACCAGATGGATCAGTAAAAACCGTGCTACTCAAACCCAATGCACGCGCTTTTTGATTCATTAACTCCACAAAACGTTCTTTTCCCAAAACACGCGCGAGAGCAAAGGCGGCATCGTTTGACGACGAAAGCAAAAGCGAAGCCAGTAGGTCTTTCGCCCTGAAGCTTTCGTCCTTTACAAGACTGCCCGAATCTCCGTAAATATCGAGATCGGAATCTCTTACGATAATTTCGCGCTCCTGATTGATCACCTCAAGAGAAATAATCGCTGTCATGAGTTTTGTAATTGACGCTATCGGAAGCTGTTCTGCGCGATTTTTTTCAAGAAATACAAAATTGTTGTCGAGATCTGCTACAAGATACGCACTAGCCGAAATTTTTGGCGGTTTCGCATTTTTGAGCTCGAGATATGTAAGCTCGCCCACTTGCGTCTTTTCGCTTTCTATTACAATAATCGGCGTTTTGATTTCAACGAAATCATAAATGATTTTTGCGTCTTTGGTCTGCATACGTATGCAGCCGCCGGAAAAACCTTCCGCCACGGCGCGCCCGGAAGGATACGTGGGCCAGCCGTGAATAAAAAAATTGCCAAAAAAGCCGATGCTGTAAGGCATATAGACCTCGCCTATTGAAGAAAAATGGCTTTCTTCTTTGCTCAAAACCTTGTATTCACCGGTCGGAGTTTCCCAAAACGATCCTGGCTTGCCTTTCGATACAATTGGCAATTCGTGCACAATTTTGCCGTTATCGTAGAGCCGCACCTGCATCAGCGAAAGATCCGCGACGACTGCTTTTCCCTCCTCCGGAATTTTGGGCACAGGCAAAGAAAGCGGCTCATAAAAAAATTCGTCTGTACCAGAACCGGAAAGCGCGGCGTTTACAGGCGCACGCTCCGTACCTTCAAGCGCGCGTTTGAAACGAAAATCGACCGTGGCATCAGCCGCATAAAAAAGCGCGAACCCGAAAACGCCCCCGACGAGAGACGGCACAAAAACGTGAAGAATAATGCTACGAATCTTTGCGCTTGATATCATCGCTCAATTCTAAAAACGCTTTATTAAAATCTATTCCGTTGCCGAAAAGAGCGGATCCAGCCACAATAAGATCTGCTCCGGCGCGGGCGCATGAACGCGCAATCCCCGCCTTAATGCCGCCGTCAATCTCAATAATTTTTTTCGGAGCGCGCGCGCGAAGTACAGCAATTTTTTCAAGCATTCGAGCGTCAAATGCTTGCCCTGATGGGCCCGGAATTACCGCGAGTATCTGCAAAAGATCTGCGGAGTCGAGAAATGGATAGAGCACATCGCACGGCGTATCCGGACGAATCGCAACGCCGGCCTCTGTGTGAGCGTTGTGGCATCGCTCAATCAAGCGCGCGGAATCTGCCGCGGCCTCCGCATGAAAAATAATGCGCCGCACAGCAGGCAGAAACCAAGCATCAATTTTTTTCTCTGGACTCGCAACCATAAAATGAATTTCAAGCGCGATAGGCGGCGCATATGCGACAAGATCCGCGGCATTGTGCCACACTATACTTTGCGTAAACGTACCATCCGCAACGTCAATATGCGCAATTCGCGCGCGGTCTGCCACAAGCGCAATCCGCCGCTTCACTTCGGCAAAATCTTCGACATTGATCGCAGGAATAATTTCTGCCATAGCTCAAAGCGTATCAAGTTCAGCAATGCGCCTCTTGTGGCGCTCGTCCCCAGAAAATGGAGTCTCAAGCCAAAAAAGTACGGCACCAAGAGCATCTTTTTGCTCTATAAATCGCGCGCCCATCGATAAAATATTTGCGTCGTTGTGTTCGCGCGAAAGGCGCAAAATATCGTGCGAGCCGCCATAATATACCGCAGCACGCACGCCGCGAAGGCGGTTTGCCTCCATCGCCTCGCCTTGGCCCGAGCCGCCAAAAAGAAGTCCAAACGACCCCGCGGTTTTTGCAACCTCTTCTGCTGCGGCTTTCATATATGGCGGATAGTCATCATCAAAAATGCTCGCATGCGCGCCTTTATCAATAACCACATATCCGTGCGCAGTTAATTCTTTTTTTATATATTCTTTAAGCTCGAACCCGGCATGATCTGCCGCAAGAAATATTGTCATAATATACATTTATCTTACACGCACACGGAAACAGCCGCAATGAGTATTCTTTGAATTTGTGTGAACAACAACACTGGCCCCAATACCCAGCGATAGCGGAGTTTTGGAATCAACATAAAACATCGAGCAAGAAATAATGACTAAACCGAATAATAGATCATCGAAGGTCGAAAAGTTTCTTCAGTGTCTTCTGGTCGCCAACGCGGTCGGTAGTAATGATCATAAGACTTTTGTGCGGAAGATGAAAAAGATCGCGGATGATCGCGATTTCATCTTCGCACGGATACGGATATACGAATACGCTTTTTTGTAGAGGATGTAGTCCCCACTCGCGGAACTTGGCACGGAGCGCATCGCGCGCTTTTTTATGAGACTCCGGAATATCAAAAAAAATAATGCGCCACTTTCTATCCCACCATTTCGGAATCCTTGGCGCGATGTCATCCGCACGATATTCAAGTAAGCGCTTTTTGCCAGCTTCTGTCAGCTCAATAACCATCGTTTGCTTATCAATAAAGCGATAAGCAACGAGCTTTCTTTGATGTAGCTGATCAATAGTTTTCCGCGCTTGTTTCTTTTTCCACTCTTTCTTAATCCCTTTGAGCAAAAGCTGCGTTCCATGAGGAGAATTTAAAACAAGATAAATAGCCGCGCCCACGGCAAGCGCCTTAAGAACTTGCACGCTTAAACTTTTAGCTCGTTTGACACGCATGCTGCATAAAATATATCTATAAGTATATAATCAAAAGGTTCCAAAAGCCAGCGATAGCGGGCTATTGGGGACATGAAATGAGGAACAGCATCACAGATTAGTTAACGCGCTCGCCAACTTTGCGAACGTGCATTATAAGCGTATGCACATAACCCCATTCGTTGTCGTACCACGAAAGAATTTTTACGAGATTGCCGCCAACTACGCGAGTAAAACCAGCATCCACAATCGCGCCATACGCTTCTCCCACAATATCAGAAGAAACAATCTGGTCATCGCTTACTTTTAAAATATCTTTCCATCGCGAAGTTTGTGCGGCGCTTCGTAAAATCGAATTGATTTCCTCGGCGGTCGTCGGGCGCTTTGTAACAATAGTTATATCAGAAAGCGAGCCGACCGGCACGGGTATGCGAAGAGCTACGCCATCAAAGTTGCCGAGAAGTGACGGCACAACGCGAGTTACGGCAATCGCCGCTCCGGTTGTGGAAGGTACAATATTTTGCGCTCCTGCGCGCCCCCTCCTCCAATCTTTTGCATCCGGCCCATCAACAATGCGCTGGGTTGCGGTATATGCATGCACTGTTGAAAGCATCGCCTTTTCTATGCCGGGATTTTCCGACAAGATTGTCATGATCGGAGAGACAGAATTGGTTGTGCATGAACCATTTGAAGATATAATGCAATTTGCAAGATCTATGTCATTGACACCCATGAGAACCGTGCGCGCATCTTTACTGTCGGCGTCTTTTGCGGGGGCCGTTATCACAACACGTCGTGCGCCAGCAGTAAGGTGCGCGCGTGATTTTTCAAAAGATTCAAAAAGGCCGGTGGACTCGACAGCAACATCGACACCATATGCGCCCCACGGAAGCTTGACTACGTCTTTTTCACCTACAAACGGAATTTTTACGCCATCAACCAAAAGCGCGCGAGAAGCCATATCGGCATGCACATCGTGATTCCATGTGCCATAAATACTGTCAAACTTCAACAAATAAGCGAGATTATCCACATCGCCAAGATCGTTAATAGCAACAATAGTGACGCCGGGCGCACCAAATGCCTGCCTGAAAAACAAGCGCCCTATCCTCCCAAAACCATTTATGGCTATATTCATCTTAATTTTTATGAGTTTGTAAATAAGCGTGAGCCGAAAGAGCCGCTTTTACGCCGTCCCCAGCCGAAATATTATTTTGCTTAAACGCCGCGTCAGTCACGTCGCCTGCGGCAAAAATACCATCGCGCGAAGTTGCGGCGGTTTTATGATCGATCACAACCTCGCCGTGTTTGTTGAGCTGAACCAAATCTTTTATCATATCTGAATTTGGCACAGCGCCAATTTCTACGAACACCCCCTCAACCGCAAGGCTTCTGCGTTCACCGCGAAGACGATCGTGATAATCGAGAGCAACAACAAATTTATTATTTTTATCTCCTCTGATTTCCAGCGTTTCTGCATTAAATAAAGTTTGCACGCCGGCGGCACGAACTTTTTCTTGCGTGATAGGATCTCCTTTTAAAGCCAACCCATATTCCAGAAGATAAACTTGCTTTGCATACGGCACCAAATCGAGCGCCGCTTCAAGACCAGCATTGCCTCCACCAACAACGGCAACCGTTTTGCCACCAAAGAGCGGCGCGTCGCACGTTGAACAATATGCAACACCTCTGCCGTTAAATTCCTCCTCGCCGGGAACTCCGAGCTTGCGCCTGCGCGAACCGGACGCGATAATAATCGTACGCGCGCGATATGTAACGCCGCCCTCTGTTGAAACATGAAATTCGTTCTCTCCTTGCGCTGCTACGCGGCTTACACGATCCCCAGTTACGATAGTGATTGACTCCTGCGCGCGTGCGTGAGCTTCAAGCGCCTGCGCAAAATCGAAGCCAGTTATGGATTTTGTGCCTATCCAGTTTTGAATATCGGCAGAAACCTCCGACTGCCCGCCGAAAGACTCTGCGATAAGCAACGTATAAATCTTTTTGCGAGAGACGTATACTCCTGCGGCAACGCCGGCAGGTCCGCCGCCGATAATAATCAAATCGTACATGAAGTTATTCTACCACTACTGATTTATTTTTTTAAGCTCTTCGTAAGTCGTGGCACCGCAAATCCACTTTTTCGTATCGGGGTTTACATAAAACGGCACGCCGCCGCAATGCTGATTGTCGTACTCTCGCATTTTGTTTGCGTTGTCGTCATTATGCCAGACTTCCAGTGATTCTACTACGATACCTTCGTTCTTTAACTTCTCCACGATCGGTTTCATCGACTGACAATGCGGACACTCTTTGCCGTAAAACTCAAAAATCATCGTTCGCGGAAACCTGGAGTATTCGCGCCAATGACCAAGAGAACCTCATTTGTTTTTGTTATGCCACCGCCAGTCGCCTGAAGATATATAATGTAGCGCCCTTCGGAAAAATTGGTTTCAACTTTGGATACATAAAATTTCACACTATCACCGGGATTTACCGTAACATGACGATCATAGTGAGTGGCGTTGTCCTTATCTTTAAAATAATAAAAAAGTGTATCGTCAGAAAAATCTTCATCGTCGCGATCTCGCATATTGCCTTCGCCCACTCCATCAGCACACATTATCTCAGTAATTATTTCGGGACACTCTGTACTATTTTTTATATTATCCTCTCGAAATCCAAGCACCTTTATCGTCACCGGATCAGAAAAACCATTATGAGGTGTTACTGTAAGCATTGTTTGATTATATGATGACGTGATATAAATATCTTTGGGAAAGTGCGGATGCGGAATAACGCGCTCATCTTGAGGATTGTGTCTAAACGTGAATGTCTGCACGGAATCGCGTTCGAGATTGTCACCCGGATCATATTCTTCTGTATCGCCATCGCCATCAGAATCATCCGTATCTTGACAGCCGGGATCATCTTTGTCAATTAGTTCGTCATCATCGTTATTAACACCATCACTGCACTCTGGACGGCACGTCTGATAATAACCATCGATTTCATCGTCTTCATTTAGGTTGCATTGGCCTACATCGCAAGAGTTAAGACCACCGAGGTCACAGCAGGCCTGTTCGAGATTGCCGCATTCATCATCTTCACCTTCCTCATCTTCATATTCGGGGTGATAATCTCCGTCTTCATCTCGACAATCCGGATCATCTGCATCAATATGGTGATCACCATCGTCATCTTTGCCATTACTACACTCTGTATCCGTAATATCGTCATCCTCGTCGTCATCTGCTGGACTTGCGCAACCAGGATCATCACCGAAATCTATGAGATCGTCGTCATCATCGTCTTCATCATTACTACATTCCGGTTGATCACCAGTACCGTCATCCGATTCGTCATCATCGTCTTCATCATAATTGCCATCCTCGTCTTGACATCCAGGATCATCTTCATCAATATGCCCGTCGTCATCATTGTCCCAGCCGTCTCTACACTCTGGCGTTGTTCCGCCGCCACCTGACTCGTTATCATCGCCTGGATCATACTCCTCTGTATCGCCATCGCCATCAGAATCATCAGTGTCTTTACAACCCGGATCATCTTCGTCGATTAGTTCGTCGTCGTCATTATCCCACCCATCACTGCATTCTGGCGGATCACCAATTTCAGAAACAGTTTCAAAAAATTCAAAACCGGTAACTTCAAGATCAGAGCGACGCGCGTATTCTTCGCCAAGCTCGTTAACACCCAAAATAGACGAATCGGTTTCTGCGCGCACAGTCCAAGCATACCTGCGCCCCGGCGCGAGCATTACCTCCCGGCTCGTATTTGCAGAAACAACGTACTGGCCATTTCCTGAAACATTAACCGCATTGAGACACAGCTCACTAAATATCGGGGAGCCGTCCTGTTGATCTAAGCATGATGATCCTTCGCCCACATCAACCAACAATAGTCTGTATCTGCTCTGATCCGCGTCTTCATCTTCCGGATCTTCAAAACTCCAATCAAGCGTAACCGGCATAAGGCCGCCATCCAAATCTGCGTCGATCTTTTCGTTGTCGATTGGCCACGAAAGATAGACAGTCGGATTTTCTAATTCCTCTGGAGGAGGCGGCGTAAAGTCCCACCACAATTTAATCTTTGCGTTGTCGGCATTTTCATACCAAAAGAGCACCACGTTTGTAGGACCGGAAAGCTCGACGGGGTTTGATGCTATGTCATCTGTTGTCTGGTCTTGCCATGCG
>Ga0209541_10016227_pt1 | contig 11034 bp, 13 predicted proteins | sample RifCSPlowO2_01_FD_184027 | JGI IMG/M metagenome (GOLD analysis project Ga0209541, IMG submission 184027) | Groundwater microbial communities from Rifle, Colorado - Rifle CSP2_plank lowO2_0.1 (SPAdes) (version 2) | ecosystem: Environmental > Aquatic > Deep subsurface > Groundwater | place... | reverse complement strand
GGTTCTTATGGTTATAATAATTATGGCTGTGCAAATGGTGCTTGTGGTGGAGGATATGCTCCTTCGAGTAATTGGGGAATACCTGCTGGAGGATATACTGCTGAAATGGATGCTGCAGCTCGAGCTGCCGGATATGAGAGTGCTGCAGCTGGTGCTGCTGCGGCTATGGCCGGAAGCGGAGGATATGGATATTCTGGAAGTTATTATAGTGGGTCTTATACTGGTGGTGGAGGTTACGATTCTTCTGGCGCTTATGTAGGTGGAGATTATGGTAATTATTATTCTGATGGTACTTGGAGTGGAGGAGCTTCTCAGAGTTCAGAAGCAGATTATTATGCGCAATATCCTGATGGAAGTTATGTTCCAGAGGGAAGTAGTTATACAGGTGGAGATTCTAGCGGTGGAAGTTATTCAGGATCTTATTCTGGTGAATCTTATAGTGGATCTACAAGTGAAAGCACGAGTGGAGGAGACAGTGGAGAGACCACTAGCGGTGGAGATTCTTCAGGGTCTACTTCTGGGGGAGATAGCGGGGGATCGACTAGTGAGGGAGATAGTGGAGGAAGTACTGCTGGAAGCGGAGCAGTGATTGCCAACGAAGATGCTCAATTTAATAATTGGATTGTTAGATTTTTCAGAAAAATATTTGGAAATTAAAATTTAATTTTTAGTAATCATTAAAAAATCGACTGTAATTTAGTCTTCTACAATTGCTTTTATACGACGGACTCCTGCTGAAACTGAAGATTGTTCAATTATTTTTATCCTTCCAATTTCACTTGTATTCTTTACATGTGGACCTGTACATATTTCTCTACTGAAATACTCTTTTTTTTCATCTTTGTCTACTACTGTGTAAACTGTTACTACACTAGGATATTTGTGTCCAAATTCTCCTTTGGCTCCGCTTGATATGGCTTCTTTGTAGGGAAGCTCTTCTGACTTGACTGTGAGAGATTTTTTTACTACTTTATTTACAATATCTTCTAATTCTTTTATTTCACTTTCCGTAAGTTTTCTAGAAAAAACAAAATCAAAACGGGTTCTTTCCTGAGTTATATTTGATCCTCTTTGTGCAACTTCTGGGCCTAAAACTCTTGAGAGGGCTTCATTTAGAAGATGTGTTGTTGTATGAAGTCTTGTTGTTTTTTCTGAATGGTCACTTAAGCCTGACTTGAAAATACCTGCCGAAGTTGTTCTTGATAACTCTTGATGATTAAGATATTCTTTATCAAAACCTATTTTATCTATTTTTATCTCTCTTTCTTTACACATTTCTTCTGTCATTTCTATTGGAAAACCGAAAGATTGGAAAAGAAGAAACGCATCAATTCCAGAAATTTCTTTTTGTTCGTTTGCAAGTTTTTCAAATTTTCTTATCCCTCTTTCTACTGTTGTTCTAAATTTTGTTTCTTCTTTTTCTATTTCCTTTAGAATTAATTCTTTATTTTTAGTTAGTGTTTCATAATCTTTGTAAATCTCAATTACTTTTTCTGCAATAATTTTTGTGAAATTTATTTCAATCTTTAGAATTTTTCCATATCTTATTGCACGTCTAATTAATCTTCTTAAGACGTAACCTTGGCCAATATTTGCTGGAATTGTTGGTTGTTCATCTCCCAATATGAAGACTGAGGTCTTGAGATGATCTGCTATTATTCTCATCTCTTTTTTATAGTCTTCGTATTTTTTATGGGAAATTGTTTCTATTTCTTTTATTATTGGTTGCCATATTTCAGTTAAATAATTGTCCTCAAAATTGTTTAAGACTGCTAGGGTTCTTTCTAGTCCGCCTCCAAAATCTATGTTTTTTTGTTTTAATGGGATGAAGAGATTATCTTTTGTTTTTTCATATTGTATTAAAACATCATTTCCTATTTCTACCCAATTTTTATCCTTTGGATCAAATATTTTTGGAGCTTTTTCTTTGCCTGTCCAATAAAACATCTCGGTATCTGGTCCGCAAGGGCCTGATTCTCCTGTTGGGCCCCACCAATTATCTTTTTTTGGGAGAAATGCAATTCTTTCTTTTGAAATCCCTAATGATAACCATATTTTTGCAGATTCTTCGTCTTTTACAGAGTCTTTGTCTCCTATGAAAACGCTTACAGCATATCTTTCTAATGGTATTTTCAGTATTTTTGTATGAAATTGGAAAGTGTAGCTGATCGCACTATCTTTCCAATAATCTCCTAAAGACCAGTTTCCAAGCATTTCAAAGAAGGTGTGGTGTGTAGAGTCTCCTACTTGCTCGATGTCTCCTGTACGAATGCATTTCTGGACATTTACAAGGCGTTTTCCTAATGGATGTGGCTGTCCGCTTAAATAAGGGACTAGAGGGTGCATTCCAGCTGTCGTGAATAGAACTGTTGGATCATTTATTGGTATAAGTGAAGAATTAGGAATTTCTTTATGGTCTTTTGACTTAAAAAAATGGAGATATTTTTCAATTAATTCTTTTCTGGTTATCATATTAGTTCTCTATTTTTTTAATACTTAAAAATCTAATTGCTGAAGATTTTTCAGTTTTAAAGAACTCAATATACTTTTTTATTAATTCCTTTCTGTTAATCATATAATATACGAGATTATTCTGTTTTTAAAAGTTTCAATTCATACCTAGCATAGCTATTCTTTTTCTTATGCTTTGAATCTCTTCTTCCAACGCATCCCTCTTTACAATTGGAACTTTCTTTACTGGAATTTCTATTGGATGTTCAACTTTTATATGTGGGATGTATTCAAATATAGTCTCCATTTCTTTTTTAATCTCTAAAACTAATTTTTTTAATAAATTCTTTAAAGCTATTTCTTCTTTTCGAAATTTTTTATAAGTGTTATATTTTTTTATAGATGTTAAAACTTCCATTTCACAATAAAGAAGATGTTTTTTTCCTGCAATAACATGGGGTCTTTCTAGCCCAACAAATTGTTCCTCAGTAGGCATTTTCAAAAATCTCTTTATTGATAAACATGATTCTAGATTTTATGCTTTCGATATCTCTTTCCCATCCGCCAATTTCTTGTTCCTCTTTTGATTTCAAGTCTTTAATTACTTTTAATAACTCATCCATTTGGTTTAGTTTTTCAGAAATTTTTTCAAGTGAATCTCTTGCTTCTTTAAATTTATCTAATTTAATAAAAATTGGTCTTTTTGAATTTGTTTGATTACTCATGTCTTGAGTTGATGGTGTTTCTTGGATTATATTTCTATTTTGTATTTGAGGAACTGGCTTTGGATTCCATTCATTTAATTCCATTGTTCTTATTGGTTTTGATTGAACTTGTTCTTGATTCCATTCAGGTAACTCTGGAAGATTTTTATCATTGTCTTCAACTGCGCTTTTTATCATACTTTGGCTAAATCCTTTCTTCATTAGAGAATCTGGAAAAGAAGGTAGGCCATGAATTTCTGCTTGTTCTTCATCTTGTCTATGTTCTATTGGAGGCAAAGTTGACCTTTGATAGTCCCTTATTGAAGGTAAACCTGGCATGTTGAGATCTGGGAGCTCACCTTCATCATCTTTCTTTTTTATTCCAAACATCTTTTTATTTTGTATTTCAAACTTTATTTATATAGGTTTATCTTAATTATTAAGGAGTTACATATTTCTTAGAAAGGTTTTTATTGTCTCGTTGTTGAACATTTTTATGTTTGAGAAATTATTGAATGAATATCTGTTTACTGTTGCAGGCACAGGTGCAGAGAAAGTTTTAACTGTCTTGTTTAATAAACAGAACGTAAATGAGTTTCTTATAGCTAAAAAATTAGATTTGACTATAAATCAGACAAGAAATGTTTTGTATAAACTTGCAGACAAGGGTTTAGTGAGATTTATACGTAAAAAAGATTTGAAAAGTGGGGGATGGTATACTTATTTCTGGACTCTTGACGAATATAAATGTTTAATTAATTATAAAGATTCTATTTTAAAAGAAATTGAAGATCAACAGCAAATTCTTGAAGCTCAAAAGACAAAGCAATTTTATTATTGTAAGGTTTGTAATGTGGAAGTTTCTGGTGAGCAGGCATTGTCTAATGAATTTACTTGTGTAGAGTGTGGTGAAGTTTATTCATTGAAGGATTTTGTTGAAAGCGTAAAAAATGCTGAAAAAAATATAATTAAATTAAGAGATAAACTGTCTAAATTACAAGAAGAAATTGATAAACTTTCAATTTTGAGAAAAAAACGAAATGAACCTGTTTTAAAGATTAAAAAAGAAAAAAAGAGTGTTAAAAAAGAAAAGAAAAGCTCTAAAAAAGGAAAAAAGAAAGTCGGAAAATCTAAAACTCAACTTAAGTCTAAGAAGGGGAAAAAGAAATAAATAATGGTCTATCGACGAGATTTTCGCCGTAATAAGGTCACGGTTCGACCAAAATTGAGTATAACTACTTGGATTATAATCATAAATATTATTTTGTTTTTTATTTTATCAATTCTATCTTTATTTTATCCCTCAATAATTAATTTTATTGCGATTAGCCCCTCTAATATTTTATCTAACTCTTATCTTTGGACTATTGTTTCTAGTATTTTTATGCACGGAAGTTTTTTACACTTGTTTGTAAACATGATTTCATTATTTTTTCTTGGTGGTCTGACTGAAAAGATATTGGGACGTAAGCGTTATATTTGGTTTTATTTAATTGCTGGAATTGTTGGTGGGCTATTTTTTGTTATTTTTGCTTATCTTGGTAGTTTCTTTGCCAGAGGCGACTTTCTTTTTGGAGGAATTGAAGATTTTGCTGTAGGAGCTTCAGGAGCAATTTTTGGATTATTGGGAATACTGGCAGTATTACTTCCTAGAAAAAAAGTATATCTTATAGTTGGACCATTAATCGTGATTATAGCTCAAGTCTTAATTATAGCTATACCAAATATCCCTTCTTCTATATCTAATATTATAGATATTGTTACGGGAATAATTATTTTTGTAATGATATTTTCAATGTTTTCACCTTCTAAAAATTTAAGAAAGATTGCTTTACCTCTTAGTTTACCCTTTTGGTTATCTCCTATTATTGCAATTATTCCTTTATTGATCATAGGTTTATTTGTTAAGCTCCCAATTGGAAATATGGCTCATTTTGGAGGATTGGTTGCAGGACTAGTTTATGGATATTATCTTAGAATTAAATATAAACAAAAAGTTAAATTAATTAATAGGATGATAAAATAAAATGATACTAAAAAAAAATAAATCTTGGAAGAGCGAATTTGCTCATTTATTTGAAGATTCATTGTCTTATATTAATAAGCAACGAAGATATATCTATTTGATTATACTTATCTTTTTTACAAGTTCTATTTTCGGATTTATTTATTCTGAAAAATTGACTTTTTTTGATAATGTTTTAAAAGAAATATCTGATGAAGCTAGGAATCTTGATTTTTTAGAGTTAATATGGTTTATTTTTAGTAATAATCTTACTAGTGCAGTTTCTGCTCTTTTTTTAGGGGTTGTATTTGGAATATTCCCTATTTTTAATGCTATTTTTAATGGAGCCATTTTAGGATATGTTTATTCTAAGGCCATTCCAATTGCAGGATACTCTGTTATATGGAGACTTTTACCTCATGGAATCTTTGAGTTGCCTGCAATATTTATTGCATTAGGATTAGGGATTCATATAGGTACTTCGTTCTTTGCTGTGAAAGGGATTAAGACTTTTAAGTTAAGATTTAATAGCTCTTTTAAGGCATTTTTAACTGTTGTTTTACCGCTTTTGTGTTTAGCTGCAATTATTGAGAGTTTTTTGATTTCTTTTACTGGATGAAATGTTTTTAAATTAGGTAGCAATTAAAATTGAATGGATAATAAAGACTTTGTTAAGGTAGAGAACTCTGTTTCTCAACTTGATGAGGTTCGTGAAATAGATAATCTTCGCAAAGTGGAGGCGGCTCTCTTTGTTTCTGGTAAATTTATGACTTTAAAAGAACTTGTTGTTTTAACTGATCTCAACCCTCTTTTACTCAGAGATATTCTTAGAACTCTTGAGGAAAGGTATAAAGGAAAAGGAATGGAAGTTATTAGAAGAGAAGACCTTTGGAAGATGGATGTTCATCCAGATTTTGTTTATATGGTTAACAGGCTTGCTACTGGAGATTCTGAATTTACTAAGGCAGAACAAGAAACTCTGGCAATTATTGCCCATAAACAGCCTATAAAACAAGCTATTTTAATTAAAATAAGAGGAAACAAGGCTTATGAACATGTCATGAAATTTGTTTCGATGGGGTTAATAAATAAAAAGAAAGTTGGACATACTGCTGAAATTTCTTTAAATGATTCTTTTTATAATTATTTTAATGTTGGTGGTACTGATTCTGAAAAAAACCCATTAATTAACGAAGAACAATTTAAACAGCCAGAAGAATCAAATGCTTAATTTTATAGAATTAGTCTTTTACGTTTATCTTTTTATTGCACTCTATATGACAAGTCTTCTTGTATTCATATGGGTTCCAAATCGTAAGAATCTATTTTCTTACCCTTTTGGAAAAGCAGTTCCTGTAAGTATAATTATGCCTTGTTATAATGATTCTGGGACTGTTGCGCATGCGTTAGATTCATTACTTAATTTAAGATATCCTAAAGAAATGATTGAAATAATTGTTGTTGATGATAAATCTAATGATAACTCAGTTGAAATTGTAAGAAAATATGTTGAAAAATACAGTGGTCGTATAAAACTAATTGTTCACTCTAAAAACTCTGGAGGTGCGGCTTCGCCAACAAATACGGGAATTAAAGCTGCAAATTATGATTTTATTGCAGTTACAGATTCTGACTCCACACCTGAGGCAGATGCTTTAATAAAAATGATTGGTTTTTTACAAGGTAATGAGAAAGTTGCTGCTGTAACATGTGCGGTTATGGCTAAGGGTGCAGATACATTTATGCAAAAATTACAGATGATAGAATATTCTATTATTTCATGGTCTAGAAAATTATTAGATTGCGTTGATGCAGTTTATGTTACGCCTGGGCCATTTGCTCTTTATCGCAAATCTAAACTTATAGAAGTTGGTCTTTTTGATACAAAAAATTTAACTCAAGATATTGAAATTGTTTGGAGATTAAAATCTTATGGATATATTGCAAGAATGTGTTTGTCTGCAAGAGTTTATTCAGAAACTCCTAAAAAATTTAAACAATGGTGGAAACAACGTATTCGTTGGAATATAGGGGGTTTACAATGTATATTAAAATACAAATCTTTTATATTTAGAAATGGGATGCTTGGTGGATTTATTATTCCTTTCTTTAGTTTTTCTTTGCTTTTGGGGTTATTTGGATTGGGATTATTTATTTACTTATTAATTAAACGTACAATTATTGAAATTTTAGTAACTAAATATTCTATTTATGGTGGGACTACTTTGTTGAGATTACAAGATTTAAATCTTAATCCGACAATTCTAAATTTTTTTGGATTAGTTTTATTTATTTGGGCATTTATTTTTGTTTTAATAGGGTTGAGTATAATGGATATGAGGGGTAGGAAAGAAACAAATGTTTTTAATATCCTTTATTATCTGTTAATATATCTGTCAATATATCCAATTATAATGATTACATCAATATACAAGTACGTCACAGGTAATATAAAATGGTAAAACTTATGGAGGTGGGAGTATGAGTAAACATGCTTTTTGGCATGCGCTTGTTTTTACCCTAATAGTTTTTTCTTTAGGTTTATTATTGGGTTTTTTTATAGAATTTAAACAATCAGAGCGAGTTTATTTTGAATTGGTTGACTCAGAACTTAATATTTTAGATGAACAATTAAGACAAAGAATAATTTCGGACTCAAATATCTCCTGCGAATTAGCTAAAGAAAGTCTTTTCTCTTTTGCAGATAAAATATACACAGATGCTGTGGACTTAGAAGATTCTGATGCTACTGGTAAACTAACTGATTTGACGGTGCTCCATAGAAGATATGATCTTTTAAGGACACTATTACTTCTTGAAGCCCAAAATTTGAAAGAAAGATGTAAGGGAGATTTCCATATTGTTTCGTATCTGTATTATTATAATGTGGATGATGTAGAAATAAGTTCGAAACAAAATTATTTCTCAAGACAACTTTTTGATTTGAAGAGTATACATCCTAAGGAAGTTATTTTAATTCCTATCGCAATTGATACTAAAGTGGCTTCAGTGGATATATTTGTTAAATCTCTTGGAAATAACACTTATCCATCTATAATCATTAATGGGGATAAAGTTATTAGCAACTTTGTAACTTTACAAGAGTTAGAAGACATAGTTTTTAATGTAGAGAATTCTGATGATTGAATTGTAATGTTCAGAATTCTCTAATAACCAATTCTTAAACTATCATAAAATCTCTAGAATTGGTTATGGTACTGTTTCACCATAAATGATTTAAATGGGAGATATTGGTCTTAGGTATGGATTACTTAGATTTAAGGCAACAGGTGAATGATTCTTATGTTGAAGCTATAAAAGATGGGGAGATAATAAGAGTTTCTGAAACTGTGGCGATTCTTGAAGATTTATTTGTTTTACGCAAGATAACTGGTCAAACTCAACAGGCGTCTACTCATTCAGATATTAAATCTTTAAAACCTAAAGACTCTTTGAGGGATAATTCTATCATGTTTGATTGGAAACATGGTAAATTTGGTGGAAAGAAAAATAATGTAATGCAAGATCTTGTTCCTAATTTCAATTGGGAAATTTCAAAAAACAGAAAACTCAAAAATATGTCTAGGCTTAAATTGGCTCAGTTGATAAATTCTACAGAGGAAGAAGTAAAAATGGCTGAGCTTGGGGAGTTGCTTAAGGATGATTTTGTTTTGATTTCTAGGCTAGAACAGATTTTTGGAATTAATCTTAGACGACATCCACAATCAATTGCACAAGTTAATGTTGCAGATTTACAGAAAAAAAATGAGCAGATTAAGAAAGATGCTTCAGTTAATGGTCTTGGACAAACGTCTAAAAACTCTTCTTCTCTATCTGGAAATGATATTGAAATTTTAGATTAATCTCTTGTGTTTCTAATCGTTGAATTTTGACAAATAGAAGTCTTAAAAGTTTGATAACTTTTAATTCATTCGATATTACATATCGAAGACTTAGAAACTTGATAGTTTCTAATCCTTCAATTTTGATAAATAGAAGTCTTAAAAGTTTGATAACTTTTAATTCATTCGATATTACATATCGAAGACTTTAAAAACCATTATTTCTGTTGATTAGCATGAACGTTGAAGTTATATCTGCTGAACCTCATTTAATGGAACTCCGTGTTGATAATTTAACTGTTGTAGAGCTATTGAGAGTTTATTTGAATAAGAATAACATTAAATTTGCTGCTTGGCGACGTGATCATTTAACTAAACCCGTAATATTTAGAATCGAAAGTTCTGGGAAGACTGTTAAAAAAGATATTATCGAGGCGATTAGCGGAATCAGTAAAGATTTAGATGTTTTATCTAAAATTGTTAAAAAATAGGTAGGTTTATTAATCATTTTTGTTTGTTATTATCGGAGGTTGATATGAATTGCAAATGTAACTGGGTCGAGGCTATTCTAGCTATAATAATTATAGTTTTTGCTTATATGCCTGGTTCTTCTAAATGGGTAATTATCATTGCAGCTATTTTGCTACTATTACATGCTTTAATATGTAAGAATTGCCAAATGTGTGAGGAGCCTATGAGTATGCCTAAGTCTTCTAAAAAAAGAAGAAGATAAGAGCACTTATTTTTTATAATTTTTTTATAATTATATAATTTAGAGAATTTTGAGTTACCAAAATTCTTTTAAGAACTTTTTTATATTGTTCTTTTCTTTGTTTTTCATGTCTAGAATTTCGGCAGGGAATTATGACCTGAATATTTGGCTCAAAGGAGGTTATGATTCTGGAATCATCACTACTTTTTATGGTGGGCCTGGAAGTGGGAAAACTAATCTTTGTATTATTGTTGCAGTTTCAGAAGCTAAAAAAGGAAATAAGGTGATCTTTATAGATACAGAAGGTGGCTTTTCAACTGAAAGAGTTAAACAACTATTTCTTTCTAAACTTGATGGGGATATTAGTATGAATCTTACTTTGGAGCAGGTTTTAGCAAATATTTTAGTTTTAAAACCAACTAATTTTAAAGAGCAAAAACAACATTTTGATCAATTGCTTAAATATGTAAAAGAACAAGTTTCGTTAATAATAGTGGACGGAATGACTATGCTTTATAGACTAGATTTTGCTGATGCAAGAGGTAACGATAAAGATATTCGAAAAGATGATGGTATTATGAATATGCAATTAGTAAATAATTCTTTGACTAAACAGATGAGTATTCTTGTTGAAATTGCGCGTAAAAAAGATATTCCTGTAATTGTTACAAATCAGATATATAATTGGAATAATGAACAGAGAATGGTTGCTGGAGACATAGTAAAATATTGGAGTAAGTGCTTGATAGAGCTTGTTAATGAAAATGGAAGACGAACTGCTTATTTGAGAAAACATCGGAGTATTGCGGAAGCGTCACTTTCTTTTCAGATTCATGATGGTGGAATAAGAAAAAAAGGATGGTTGTAAATTTTAGTACATAAATTATAAATTGCCTATTTTGTATTGCAGGTCTTGATTATGTCGACAGTGCCTCCCTAAAACCACATCTTTTAAGATGTGGTCGGCACTTCGATCATCCAAAAATCGAGCACCTTTTCAAACCACGACTTTTAAGTCGTGGTGGTGCATCGATTTTTTGATCAGATAGTAATTGCTTAGGTTTGTGAAGCAAACCTTCGCAAGAAATTTTAGCTGACGATTCTGAAGTAAATTCAAAATCATCAGTAATTGCAATTTAACTTCATAATCCTAAGTAGATACATCAGACACAAATGCTTAAAAACAGGCTTTTTTCTTTATTTTGGAAGAACACTATGGATCATATAAAACTGCATGTTTTACCTAGGAAATCAATGACTTGGCAAGAGTTTATGGAAGAAACCCCTTCTAATTCTATTGCTTTAGACGGAGTTGTAAGA
>Ga0209541_10016226_pt1 | contig 11035 bp, 20 predicted proteins | sample RifCSPlowO2_01_FD_184027 | JGI IMG/M metagenome (GOLD analysis project Ga0209541, IMG submission 184027) | Groundwater microbial communities from Rifle, Colorado - Rifle CSP2_plank lowO2_0.1 (SPAdes) (version 2) | ecosystem: Environmental > Aquatic > Deep subsurface > Groundwater | place... | reverse complement strand
CGTGGTGGTGCATCGATTTTTTGATATTTTGTAATTAACTCTGGATTTTTAGTAACATCTATAACTTTGTACTTAACCCTCATCTCATATAACATCTTTTCTACTTTCTTACAATACTCACATTTTTTCTTGAATAATGCCATTTTTCTTATTTTTATTCATCGCATGGCTTGTTATCTCTAGACTACATGCACTGTTCCTACTACAAAATCTCTCACATCTTTCAGCCATCTCTTTGCTTTCATATGAAAGATTACATATCTTGCATTTATACATATTCATCTAAGCAAATCTATTATATCCCCAAGCGATTAACCATCCTGCTATGAAGCCCCAAAATGCTGCCTCAATCATTCCAGTAATAATTCCTAAAAAGCTCAAAGAAAAGAATTGATGCATTCCTAACATCGCATCAACCATTCCCTGATACCATCCAAGATTACCAGCAATTCCTAATAGCAACATACACAAAGCACTCACAATTGCAAGACTATAACCCAAAGCTTTTCCATTCAATTTATTAGCCATCTATTCTACACCTCCTTTCACATCTAATTTATCAACCATTTCACTAAACTAAATACTTTACTAACAAAGAAATTATAATTAATAAAGCTATCCAATAAATCCAAGATTTGCTTTTTTTAGCATGAATCTCATTATCTGATTTTTTATTCAGCTTTCCACAACAATCCATTTTTCACACCTCCTTTAAAAATTATTTATAACTCTCTCTAATTTGATTTTAACTTCTTGAGCAATTTCTTCCAATTTATCATTATCAACTACACTCATCGCGCAAACAGGATCTATAGCGCTCACAAAAGTTTTATTGTCTTTTCTATAAACAATAACATTACAAGGTAATAATAACCCAACTTCCATTTCAGCTTGAAGTGCTTTGTATGCAAATGGAGGGTTACATGCACCAAGAATCAAATAATCCTCAAATTCAACGTCTAATTTATTCTTTAAAGTACTTTTAACATCAATCTCTGTTAAGACACCAAAACCTTCTTTTTGTAACTCCAATCTAACCCTCTCAACAGTTTCATCAAATCCAAGACTAACTTCCTTACTTATTCCATAGCTCATTTTATTTTATTCTCCTTAAAACACCATTATTAATATTGCAAACCCCATTTATAGATTTTCCTGTAAAATAAATAGAAAATAGCAAAACAATTATGCTAACTGCTTGAAGTTCCAGTCCCTTGAAAGGCAGATAAGTCAAAGCCAAAGGCATACCAATCAATCCAAATAAAAATGCTCCACAAGTTGGACAACCAACACCAAAGGCTCCAATCCCAGCACCAAGAAAACCAAAAAATCCTTTTCCTTCAAGCTTTTTAAAATTATCAAATTTAAATAAAATCATAGAAAATAAAATAGCAGACAAACTAGACATCAACAAAATACTAACAATACTAAATGTCACAAAAACTTCTCCAGACATCATAACAGAAATCCAGATATCATAATTTGCAACTTTCATGACTAATAAATAATATAAAAGGCCAAATGTTACAATTCCAAATATCAAAGAGATCCAACGATACTTAGTTTTTTGATAAACTAATTTAATTGCCTTTGAAGTTTTCTCAACTTCTATTTTTAAATCCATGGTGTCTTTAAGTTAAGCACTCTGCGTAAATGTTAGGGTGATGACTCATATGCTCTATCCATGACTCTTCTGTATATCCACCCCCAACGGGAGGATTACATTTATCTTCTCCTTCTGCTCCAGAATCTTTCCAAGCAGTAATAATCCCTGGAAAGAAAGTAAGAACCAAAAGAGCTAAGACTAACAAACCCGCAATTAAGTATAAGATAATTCTTTTATCCATCTATGTGGCAATGACCTCCTTTCATTTTTTCCTTATGTTTTAACATTAAACTAATTCCAACAATATTAGACAAGATACCTATTCCTAAAAATGCCGCTTGATATTTAGTTAAAAATATCGCTAATCCTGAAGCTCCAGCAAATGGAATAACTTGAAGTAAAAAATGGCTACAACATGCAATCATACTTCCTCCAGAGATAGTTCCTGTTCCTGCAACTGTTCCTGTAATCTGCGCGGTATGCTTAATTGAAGTGAAAATACCTATCTGAATTCCAAAGCCGATTACAAGAGGGAAAATTAAGTACCATAAACTGCGTAGGTTCAAAAAAGCAAACTCGACTCCTTGAAAGATAGAAACAATCCCTAGATAAAAAATAAGTAGGCCTAGTCCTGAGAGTAAGCCATACAAAACTGAATTATTTTTTGAATTTACCATTTTTTGCAACATTCCACCATTTTTTTTACGAATTTTCTAATTCTAACATTTTTTCTAAAAACATAAATCACTACAAAAAATATCCATAAAACTAGTATAAAATAAATAACACTAGTTGAATATGAAATTCCCTCTATTAATGTATAATCTGTCAGGATCAAAGAAAGTAAGAATGGAAGCCTAAATATCTTTACACTTTCCCTAGCCTTCTTTTCCCAAATATAAAATATTCCTAAACTGCTTTGTCCAATCAATATTGCAACTATTGTGTTATCTTTAAACAAACCAGTCCAATAAACTATCAGCAAACCAATCCAAGTTATGCTAACTGCAATGCAAATTGCACAGAATTTATCTTTAGTTTTTCCTTTGAGAAACTGTTTTATTCCAACTAAAACAAAAAATAAAATTGTTATACTAAAAAATATTTGAAATAAATTTATCAATTTATCAATAGCTGTATTAGCGCTCCAATTATTAGAAGTAATGACAAAGTAAGAATCATTCCCTGAAAGGGCATAGATTTTCCTCTCTTTTCATTTATCTTCTTACTTAAAAAAGGAGAAATAAAGACAAGCATTCCTCCAAACAGGGAAGATATCAAAGAATAATTAATTGCATAAGTTAATCCATAATCTCCTATAAAGGGGAGGTACAAAGGTCCTATTGCTTTAAAAATAGGTAATAAAGGCAAAACAGTCGTTAGAAAAATAAGTGCAACAATCAAAGTCTTTTGAAAAGGGACATATCTCTTTTTAGGTATTTTTGAAAACCACATCCCCATAGACATCGCAAACGCACCAACGAATAAAGCAACAACAACCTTACTTACACCTAACCAAACAGCTCCTGCAGCTGCTGCCCCTGCCCCAATAGTACATAAAGGGCAATGAGCCATAACAATCTCAATTAAATAAAAAAAAGAAAAAAGACTTAAAAAAATTATTTTTTTCATTTATAACCTCATCCACTCTTCGTAGCTTCCATCATTGTTTACAGCGTAAACTACAAAATCTCCTGTTTTTGCTCCAGGCATTCCAGGACTACCTGTAGGCATTCCAGGCATAGCAATTCCCTTTATATCTGGCTTTTCACTTAACAATTTTTCAATAGCTTCTAAAGGTATATGCCCTTCAACAAAATATTCTCCAATAATTGTAGTATGGCAACTTTCTAATTGACTTGGAATTCCATATTTGCTCTTTATTCCCTTTAAATTTTCAAGATTTACAACTTCTACATCTGAATTTCCATTCCTCTGAAAATAATTAACAAATATTCCGCAACAACCACAACTAGATGATTTGTAAATTTTCATCTCTCCGTCAAAGTCATTAACAGCTTCAAATCCACTTGCTCTTCCTCCAGAAAAAACAAAAAACAAAGTCCCAAACAAGACTACTGTTACAATCAACCAAAAATATATTTTCTTAGCCATCTTAATTAGCACCCCCCGACCATTCCACTAGAAGATTGTGCAGCAGAGCTTTTAGCAACTAGTGACGAAGATTGAATTGATTCTACATTAATAGAACCAGCCTTAAATGTCAGAAAAAGCGTTACTAAAAATAAAGCTCCTATCACAATCCATAGTATAATTTTTTTATCCATTATAAAACCCCCTTTCATTCCCCACATGATTAATAGTTCTAATAGGGGAAAAAGATGTTAAATGAAATAAACTAAAAATAAAATGGTTCATATTAACATCCACCGACCATTCCTCCAGAAGCACTTGCTCCACTCTCAATTCCCCTATATAAATTACTTGCCAAATTTATATAATCTTTAGAGTCAATGCCTTTACTTTCCAAAACTTGTGCTTTAGCTTCATGAATTCCTGGAAAGAATAAAACTTTCCATTTTCCTAGTTCAGATAATATATCATCATCACTCATATCAGGATGATTTCTCAAAAGATACTTAGCAACTCCCCTCATTGCAAAACTATGAGCACAACCACAAGCCCGTTCACCATTTGAGAAGATAATAGAATCTGCACCACAGCAATATTCACAACTTATAGAACCAGCAATTTTAATGTATCTTTCTTTTTCTGCTTCAGTTAACTCCATATCCTCACTCAAACTAAGTTTGCTAATAGTGGCATCAGCAAGTCTTGGATTACTAGGAGAAATATCTCCATAGTCCACTCCTAATTCTTTTCCATAAATAGCTGGAATTCCCTGAGGAATTATTTCAGAAATAGAAATAGCATTACCAGTTCCGTACTCAGTTACACTTCCTCCAGATCCATAAATTCTTCCTACATTAAACATTATAAGAAGAGTAAGGATTCCTATGATTACTAATTGAACATAAAAATCTGTGTCGGTCTTTTTCCCTCCTTTCATTTCTGTTTTCATGCAATCCTAAAATAATTAAATTATATAAGCGCTTTTGTGAAACTAGTTTCACACCACAAGGTTATTAAACCCTATCTCGTTAAAATTTTTATGGAGAACAAATATGTAGGCTATCTTTTGATAGGGGTCTCTGTTCTAATTACAATAATAGTTTTTATGTTTCAAAGTGCATTAAAAAGTTTTGTAGGTTCAAGTTGCACTCTTGCCCACGGGGGAAGTTACTGTCCTATGACTACCACAATCAATCAACAAACATATTTAGCTTTAGGAATAGTTGGAATTTTAGTTCTAGTCGGAATTGTACTAATTTTATCAAAACCTCACGAAAGATTAATAATCAAAACAAAAACAATTGAGAGGAAACCTCAAAAAAGAGTTTTAGACACAACAGGTCTTAAGCCAGAAGAAAAACAAATTCTCAAACTAATCCAAGAAAACAAAACTATTTTTCAAGGAGATATAATAGAGAAGGCAGGCTTTAGCAAGGCAAAAGTAACTCGCATAATTGACCGTCTTGAAGGAAAAGGTTTCGTAGAAAGAAAGAGACGTGGTTTAACCAATGTTGTAGTCTTTAAAGAATAAAGTGTAGGACGCCCGGACTAGGCTCAAGAAAAAAGTGTCTCAGTTGGCATCTCTATACTAACTTTATTTTTATTTGACATTTTATTCAGCATCCATGCTCTCCTGTAAGTACTCATACACTGCTTTTATTATTTCCTTAACATTATCCGTACAATGCTTATACGCTAATTTTTCTAAGGCTTCATCTCTGAACTTGCGTATAGGTTCGGCGATCAGCGCATGAATAAACGATTGTGTAACTCCTTCGACTCCAAGAAAATCTATTTCCACAGGTTTACCTTTGGATAAACTGGGAATTATTATCTTCGTTCTCAAGGTTCTGGCGATATCCTTATTTTCAGCGAATTGTCCCACCTCCTTTTGTATGCTGATTTTTATCATTGTATAAACCTCGGTTGTTTGTATCGGGCTTTTTTCCTTTCTCTGACTGCTTTACCATACGCCTCTCGAATGTTTGAAAGAAGTTTAGTGAAGTTCTCGCCGTCATTCAAAGAGAGATCTATCGCAACAAGTGTTCCTTGAAAATAGGGAGCGTCATTTCGCTTTGAATGTTCATCATCTTCGGGGTTTGGATGGAGTTTGGGGTTCATTATTCGTTTGTCATGGAGCAGTAACTTGTAAATCCCCGAACCACTGTAAATCATAAAATAGTTTCTTGCAACCTGTGCTATGGACTTGATAAAGAATAACCCTGCCCCTGCATTTTCTTCAGTACCTCCTTCCCTGTTAGTGGTTCCAGAAATTCCAGGCATCAATGCCCACATGATGGCGTTGATATCTGTATCTGCATGAGAACCCCAGAATCTAGACATGCTCTTTCTTATCCCGATGCCAGTATCGCAAATACCTATTCGGATAGTGTTTGACTTCTTATAATATTGGGCTGCGACAATCGCCCCACCATCACTATGTGAGTGTTCTATAACATTCCTTACTAATTCTCCAATGGTATACTTTATTGCCACCGTTTTATCTGCTGGAAGGTGCAATAACGGAATCATATCAGTAATAAACTTTGACTGTTCGGTTGAGTTTTTTATTATGGTCAAAGGGATAAATCTACCTGCTTCTTCATGTTTCTTTATAGTGTACGGAGAAGGCTGTGAAGTAAAATTAAACAAGCCCATTCGGTCAAGGTAATGCCCCGAGGAAGCAGTAAGATTGTGAAATTTAGTGTTTTCCTTTCCTGCCTGCATTGCCATACACACTAAAAGAGTTAAGAATGCAGGGTGAACGTTCAACCATTTGGGGTGAGAAGAGATTACGAAATTATTTTTGTCAGAGAAGTCCAAACTATTGATAAATCGATCCGAATTTCTTAGGTAGTCTGCAGTTGATAGTGTTGCCTTCATTTTTCCCTGTAGGACGTATATCTTTGTTGATACGTTCTATTTGATATAATTGAGAGAGATTTATAAACTTTTCCCTGTAGGGCGTATAATTTAAACCATACGGTCTAGTACTTTAAATGTTAAAAGCTTTTCTCGGTAGTATTCGTATTGCTTTCGTCTAGCTTTAAGTTCGGCAGGAAGACCTATTAAGATATCCTTAACCAGAGCATCAAATTTGTCAAGGATTTTTACTATTCGTTCTTGCTCTTTTGATGCCATGTTATTAATTAAATGGGCTTAATAATGTATAAAAATCTATCCAAAACTTACCTATTTCAGCCTAACAGTCGTAAACAACATATCATTCTTAGTCACAACGAATTTAAAATTGTGATATTATTCAACGTCCAGAGAAATTCCAGTCCGTTCTTTATAAGTAAAAATAATTAATCTTCGGTAAAAATTACGCCCGAACCAGGAATCGAACCTGGGTATCCTTTCGGAAATACGATTTCCAGTCGTACGCAGTTCCACTGTGCCATTCGGGCTTTTTGCAAAAGCAAAAAATCTCTTAATAAATACAATAAAGAACGTCTTTTAAATATTCCTGAATAACTAATTTATGTCTTAGAATCATAAAATGGTTTTAATATTCTAACTATATCCCCCGTTATACTTTCTATTGGTTGCATTGCATCAACTTTTACAATTCTTCTCCCAAGTAATCTTTGAAGATCTCCTTCTTTTTTTGATTCTCCATATAACTCATCATATCTCTTGGCGAGTCTTTTTGCAAATTCTATTTCTTCAAATTTCTCATTTCCCTTCCCTCTTTTTCTTCTTCTTTCAGCGGCTTGTTCTGCGCTAATATTCAAATAAAAAGTAATATCTGGTGCTTTAATTTGATTTTCAAAATGAGATCTTATTAAGCCCTCCACAGATTGACCTTGTGTTGATTGATATGCTAAAGTACTTAACGAAAATCTATCACACAGAACGACTCTTTTATTGCCTAAATCATTTCCAATGTGTCCATGAAATGAACTCTTCTGTCTTCGATAAATAATTCAGACATCATTTTAGAATTACTCATTGGATCAGTTTCAATAGCTAGCATTGTAATCGCTTTTTTACATTTCCATGTTGGTTCCCTAATCATTACTACTTCTTGATATTTATCCCAGTCACGAACAGCATTTGCAACATGTCCAATTTGAGTTGATTTACCAGAACCATCAATTCCCTCAAAAACTACGAACATTCCAACTGCCATTAAGATCTCCTTGAATAAGTAACAAATGAATAACCCTCTTTATCTTCTCTTTCGGTTTCATTCCAAAGAGAAGATTTTATTTCTGGAAAATAAGAATCTCCTCTTGGGACCTGTTTAACTTCAGTTATTCGTAACTCATTAGCTTGATTAATGGTCTGTGCATAGACTTCAGATCCACCAATTACATAAAAAATACCTTCTGCATATCTCTCAGCACAATTTAAGGCCCCATCTAATCTCTCAAAGATAGCTAATTTCCCATCAACTGGAGCCAACGAATCAGGTTGTCTTGTTATAACTATATTAAATCTCCCTTCAAGAGGCTTTCCAAGAGACTCATAAGTTTTGCGACCCATAACTACAGCATGATCTAAAGTCAATTTTCTAAAACGTTTCATATCTTCAGGAATTTTTTCCCAAGGAATTTTTCCACAACTGCCTATTACTCCATTAACAGCAACGGCTGCAATTAAAGTCATTTTTCCTTCAAGCATTTTAATCACGTTGCCATTATCGCTTTTGAATCCCATTTATGAGAGTCATATCCAGAGATATGTACGACATCAACCACAGGTTTTTGTATTGCTTCTAAAAGCGGAATATCAACTAATTTTATCGAAGGCAAATCACGAGGTTCTTTAGATAGTTGTTCTAAAATAAACGGAATATGGTCTTTTCTCTCATTTCCCTCACTTTCGCTTCCGGCAATTTTTAAATATTTTCCTCTTAATTCCAAATATCCCTCTCTATTAGAAACAGCATTAAACTCTTCTTGAAATTCTTTAACATTCTTATCATCAGCCCAAAAGTTTGCCCTTGGAACAACACCAAGATAAGCATGAACATTAACCAAACTATGATTAAATTTTCTAGGCTCAAGCCCAGTTTCTCTTGCAACCATATGTAAAAGCAAAGAATCTTGAGCTATATTAAACGGAACGCCTAAAAAGACATCACAACTTCTTTGAACCATAGTCAAATCAATTTTATTTCCATAAACTGTAAACTGATGCCAAAATGGACAAGGTCCTAAAGCCATATCTGCCAATTCAGATGGATTCCAAGCATTCAAAACATGATATCTAGAACCTGGTTTCTTCTTAATTCCACCAACTAAATGTTCTAACTGGTCTATCTCCTCAATTCTCCACTCATCTGAAACCCATTCGATTCCTTCTGAATGGCCTTTCACAAAAACTGGTTTCTTCCAATGTCTCCATTGGTGTCCATAAACAGGTCCTAAATCTCCAATGGTAGGTTCAGAATTAGAGTCTTGTTTTAGCCTGACTTGATAATCTTCAAATTCTGAATTCCATTCAGCAGAATGTTTTGGAAATTTTGATTGTATCCCTTGAGTTTTAAGATGCCTATCAAAAGCATTTGCTGTCCAGATGTTTACATTTCTATCAACTAAAGATTTAACATTTCTTTCACCTCTTAATTTCCAGAATAATTCTTCGAAAGGTAATCTTGAAGGAACATTTTTAGTAGTAACTAAAGGAAATCCTTCCCTTAAATCATAAGTTCTACTATCAGAAGATATTCCAATAGTATATTCTTGGGTTCTTGGTTCAAACTGAACATCTCCCTCACCCAATACCCTTTTTAAAAGATCATGATACTGATGCATAAACTGTCTAAATTTATCTTATTTATATAGAAACCTATTCTGAAAAATATACAATCAAAGCTTATTCAAATAATCTTTAATAAATGGCCATGAAGCAAGAGTCCATTTTTCAATATCATTTGCTGGATCATTAAATATTTCTTCAACTTCTATGATTGAGTAAAACTTTCCGTGATCCATATCCTCTGCAGGCTTAACATCATGAATTGTTTCACCTATAGCAACAACTCCAAAATGTACATCCTCTACATCAGAATTATAATTAATATACCCAATAACTTTAGGTTTGGGGTATTCTTCAATGATTGTTTCTTCTTCTAATTCTCTCATCATTGCTTGAGTTAGGGGATCTTCTTTACCTTCCACAAGTTCCTTCTTATCAATATGTCCACCAACTCCACCAGAGAATTTGTTATGAAGTCTTCCTTCATTTCCGGTGTTGGCTCGTTTATACAAAAATGCTTTTTTTGTTCTAGGATTCACGATCCAAACATATGGAATGGGTTGTTGCCAATACCTATTATTTTCAAGTTCTTTTGTTCTAATTTGATAGTCCATATTATCGAGAATAATTTTTACATAATCTTTAGTATGGTTTGGTTTGAATCCTTCAAAATCCCCTTCTTTAAACAAAACATCTCTTTTGACAACTAGAATCTCATCTCCCATTCCCATAAATTAGTTTAATAAAATCTCTATTTAAGCATTTATGCTCTAAACTTATACATAACCATTTTTTCTATAAAACTCTTCAAAATTGCTGGGATAAATCCGGTTAGTACAAAGCCTTTATATTCAATAATTCCACAATATTTTCCAAGACTAATTACCATTAATCTTTTTTTGCTTTTATACTTCTCCATTTCATTTCCTTTAATTAAAGCAAGAATATTTTTTGCAACTACCTTCCCATGTATTTCAGCATTTTGAGCTGTCTTTTCTTCAATAATATTAGACACATCTCCGGCTACGAAAATGTTTGGCTTAGTAGGAATTTGAAGATAATCATTAACTATTATTCCTTTAGAAATTAAGTTTGAGAAATCATTTATCATAAAATCAGTATTGGGTTTTATTCCTACTGTAAAAAAGACTAAGTCATAATAGTAACTTTTTGTAGATTCTCCAATTAGGTTTTTTTTATCGTTTTTTATTATTTTTTCATTAAAAATTATTTTCACATTGTTTTTCTCAATAAAACCTTTAACATAATTACTAGTCTTAGAATTATTTCTTTCTAATAACTTTGGACCTGAATGAATTAAAGTTATTTCTTTATTTTTGTAATGAGTAGCTAACTCTGCCACTAACTCAACTCCTACAAGACCACCACCAACAATAATTATCTTTTTTGATTTTTCTATTTTTCTATTGGCCTCTAGAAGATTCTTTAGTCTTGCAGCAAAAAATATATCTTCTTCTTTTATTGGAGAATTATAACTACTACCAGATGCAATTGCTAGATAGTCATAATTAATTTTTCTTTTATCAGTCAATATAAAGTTATTTCCTATTTCCTTAACATTGCCTATAATTATTTTGGATTTTTTTAAACAATCTTTATGTTTTG
>Ga0209541_10016225_pt1 | contig 11035 bp, 10 predicted proteins | sample RifCSPlowO2_01_FD_184027 | JGI IMG/M metagenome (GOLD analysis project Ga0209541, IMG submission 184027) | Groundwater microbial communities from Rifle, Colorado - Rifle CSP2_plank lowO2_0.1 (SPAdes) (version 2) | ecosystem: Environmental > Aquatic > Deep subsurface > Groundwater | place... | reverse complement strand
GCTTCATTAAGTTCAGCTCTTGTTATTTTACCGGTGGTCTGAAAGTCAGCAAGGTTCATTTTGTAACCAAGACCGCTTACGAACGGCGTGAATAATGGAGGTCGATGATTAGGAGTTATGGTCCATGCAATTCCGTCCCCTGCTTTTTGCATCCATGTTCTTCCAGTAAATTCCTTAAACACTTCTGCGTGTGGTTCCAAGAGGTGCTGAGCATACGCGGTGAAGTCTTTCTTGGTAGCTTCATCTTCAAACATAAGTTTTCCCGGTTCCTTTTGGCCGACAGTGAACTCTTGATCAACAGCATATCCAACAGATATGTTGTTATCGTAGCTTATCTTTCCAAACAAGAGCGCTCCGCCAAGGACGAGAGGTATGGCGATGCATGTGCCAATGAATTCGTGTAGTTGCTTGCGCCACTTGTGGGCTGCATCGCGTCGATACATATTGCATATTGCAGTGCCGTAGTTTATTTCTTGTTGCCGTATGGCGTCCATTTGCTCACCGATTTGTCGTAAGCGTTCGCGCCGTTGCTCTGCGATTTGTTGTTCGCTCGTAGTTCTTGCTGCTTGAGAATTTTGTTCGCGAGAGAGTTGCTCGAATTGAGCTTCTATTTTGGAGAACATGGCATATTTTTCAAGTCCGCACACATAAATACAGCTCGGATCTGCAGTAACAGCTTGTGCGTACGCCTTCACGTCTTCTTCAAGAGGCTTGAATTTTCCATAGACGAGTATTTCCAGTCTCGCGCGACCAGTCAGCAAACTTGCTTCTGCCTGTACGCGGTCCGCTTCATGCTGTACTTCTTCATATTCCGGATCAGCGCACCGTTCAAGGCCATTCCTGCCATTACCACCATTAACATTAACAGTAATATCAATACCGCGTCTGTCTTCTTTGCTCATGTGAGTTCCCCCATGACTGAGGTAGAATGAGATAGCGCGCTATTTCTACTTATTCATAATAAATTATAAGAAGTATAAGGTTTATTTGAGCTCATCTTTCCACGATTTAACAGTTTTATCGTAGTCAATGCGACTTATGTCTACAGGGTTGCCATCTTGACCAGCAATTTCAGCAAAGAGCTGTTCTACTTGCTTAGAAGAATAGTGTGACTTTCCTGGCGGAAGCTTGCCATTACGAAGTGCTACGGCCTGTCGATGCTTGAAAAGCTCATCTATGCGTTTTGCAAGTTCAAGTGAATTATTATCGTTCACCCGATAGTATATGGCCCTGTCGCTTTGAAAATCAGTGTGCTGGTAAGGAAGAGCAATTCGTACTTCTGAAACGTCTGATTGTTCTATTGGTTTAGTGTGTGAACACGGTCCGAGTGCGAGGAGTGTGGTGATGCCCGCAACTCCGATGGCTGCGGCGTACGCAAATGCGCGGTACTGTTGTGCCTTTTCTTTTTCAAGTTGTTCTTTGAGTGTTTTGTTTTCTTCCATTTCACTCGCCTTAACAGCAGTGTTTTGTTTTTGCATTTCGCGAATTTGAACAAGAGTATTTTTCAATTCTTTTGCAGTTTGGTATCTTCTGGCAGGTTCTTCTTCAACTAATTTGTAAAATATATTATCAATTTCTGGTGGCGCGTCAGATACGCTTGATGGCTTAGGCGCGGTGATTCCTGGGCGTTTTCCTGTTAAAAGTTCGTAAAGTATTACGCCTACTGAGTATAAGTCTGAGGCGGGTGTTTGTATTCCTTGGTCGAATTGTTCTGGTGCTGAATATCGGTAGGTTCCTTTTGATGTGGAGTCGGGTGTTTGGTTTGTGTGACTGAGTCGTCCTTCAAGGTTTTTTGCGATTCCAAAGTCTATAATCTTGACTTGATCATCTTTTAACAGTATGTTTTCCGGTTTTAGGTCGCCGTGAACGATTCCTTGATTGTGCGCGTATTCTAGCGCACAAAGTACTTGTTCAAGTAAGGGTATGGCTTTTGCAAAATGCATTTTTCCGTTGATTTGTGAGCGTAGTGTTGTGTCTGCGTATTCGATTGCGATGTATGGTTCCGCAGAGTCTATTTCGGCGTCGTAGATTTCTGCGATGTTGGGATGTTTGAGTTTTCCAAGTGATTGTGCTTCTTTTCGGAGGGTCTCTCGATTTTCAGGACTTGTTTTCTTGAGTGCGACAACGCGTCCAGTCACGAGGTGTTTTGCTTTTACAACGCTGGTTTTGCCATGTTGTGCAAGAATTTCAAGTGTTGCGTATTTCTCAGACATAATTCACTACATAGTAGTCAATATTTAATAATGTTTCGTTAGATGGGTGACTTGTTTTCTTAGTTAACTAGTCTTGTGGCTTTACATTCTTATATTTCATACCAAGTCCGCGCAAGTCTCCGTCATCTTTCCATTCTTTTTCAGCAATATCGAGGTCTTCCTTTTCAATAAAGTCATTACTGCCTTCTGATTTTTCTTGAAGAGCTTTTAGTAATATTGCTTGATCGGTTCTAGGATGATAAAAGTCTGTGTTAATTTTTCCAGCTTTATAATCTTGTACTGCAGCAACAGTAAATATTTTTTTCACTTTTGAAGCAAGAAGGGCAAGTTCTTCTGAATTTTCTCCTTTAAGTTGGAATGTCAAGTCATCGCCACTGGGTCTCTCTCCCGCAGGTGAAACAAATCTCATTGCTTTAATTTTATTTTTCTCATTATCCGGAACAGTATCGTAATCGGTCCATATTGCGTTCACTAGTGCATCAACGTGATATATTTTATCAGGAGAATATTTTCTTTCTTGATGTGTGACTCCTTGAAGGAGGCTCTGTGGAGTTTCTCCGCTTCGGACCCATCCAACAACAGTTGAGACGAGCCAGCCGTAGGCAGCTCCGTAAACTGCAAGAAGTTTGAAGTGGTTCCAAAGGCTTCCGTTTTTTTCTCGGATTTGTTCTAGTTCAAAGCGCTTCTTAAAGTAAGATCTTGCTTCGTTGAGCATTACTTTAGTGGCTCCTGCAGCAGCCTCATGAATATCTTTCATCTCAACTTTGACTGCTTCACCCACTTTTATTTTTTCAGAAATGGGGTTGTCAACAAGTTTTTCGAGGGTCTTTTGGAATACTGCGTCCTTTACAATTTCCTTGCCGTTAGATTCATCTAGCTCTCGGAGTTGGTTTTTTGCAGTCAACGCTCTACCAATCATGCGAATATTTCTTCCAAAAGGGAGAATGTCAGTGAGATAAATATCTCCGATCATTTTTTACCTCAACGGATAGAGTTTGCGTACTTCTGCGGAGTTTGAACGATTATACTTAATGCGAGATTCCGCAGTTCTAATTTCGAGTGCTGTGAGAATATCAAGATCGGTGCGAGGTGTTGAATTGATGTCTTGTGCCCAACCGTTAACATTCGAAAGTTTTAGTTTGTATGTTGAGTCACTTTCACAATATACTTTGGCTATGTCGTTAACTACACTTGCAAAAGAGGTCGCATTTTGCGGATTGGTAAAGTGAAGAGTGGATGGAAATCGTGTTCCGGATGAGTTGCGAAGTGCCCATTTTCCGCTTGAAAGTTCATAGGGAGTTACTTCGAAAAGTTTGCTTACTAGTGCAGGAGAAACGGGAGTGATCGGTGGTACGTATGATGAAGTTGAAGGTCCTGTAGTTCCGCCAGACAGTGTTAGCCCGTCAAGTCCTTTGATAGGGATGCCCTCTTTAGGATAGGTTTTGTTGAACGGTTGAGAGGGAGTGAAAAATCCTGCCTTGGTTGTTCCCGTCAGCGTGACATAGGCCGCCATTGTTTTGGAAGCAAGGTCTACGCTTGCGTGGATGTAAGCAACTCCGCTGACTGGACTAGGAATATCAAACGGAACGGCGAAATCGATAGTTGGTTTTGCGGTTACAGCAGCAGGGTTCTTCCATGAGGCGTAGTGTTTCTTTGCCGTGTCGATAGGATGCTGTATTACTTCAGGTCCGGCAAGTACTCCGATGCCGATAACTGTAATGTATGCCGCGCGAATGATGTCTCCAGATGCCATGACGTTGTTTCAGTGAGGAACGTATATAAATCTTTCGATTTATAACTACGTAAAAGTAGTTACGAATCAGTTTTGAGCGCGAGCAGAATGTTTATATATTGAGCGAGTACATGTTGCAAAAAGAAAGAGGTGTTTTACATGCGCAAAGCAGTTTGGCTGTTAATGTTATTTGCGGTAATAAGTTTAGTCGGTGTTTCCGCACAAGGTGTGAGTTCCACACATTCAACCACGACCATTTGGACTTCTGCGTATCAAAATATAATCAAGCCTGTTTTCTTTAATCTGGGAAGCGTTGCGGGAGGAAACAGCACCGAGGAAGCGGTCATCTTTTTGCGATTGGCTTTCGCGCTGCTGCTGTTTGCTGCACTTTATGCCGCGTCCGAACTTGCGCTTGGCGATATGGCCAAAAATTCGCGTGTGGCAATCACGTTCACGATCTCAATTATTTCAGTTGTACTCATGCCTAATGACGTTCTTCAAGGAGTTGCACAAACGTATGGTATATTGTTTTTTGGTTTCCTGCTTGCAATCCCTATTGCGGGAGGAACATATCTGCTGTTCACTCATTTCCATGAAAAGACCCGCGGGAATTACCTTGCGAAAGGTTCTATTGCAATTATCATGAGCGCTCTGCTTGGATATTTCTCTCAAAGTCTTCCTGCATTTGTTCATGGACCAAGAGCCATTGCAAGTGTGGGTTTGGGCGATGCACTGACAAGTATTGCAAACTTTATCCAAACAACTGCATCACTTGCTGATTTTGTAGGAGGCGTTTTGCTCATTGCAGGAATTTGGTGGTTTGTCGGCCGGGGTCTGCTTGGCGTAAGAACAACCGATGTCACAAGCACACCAGTCCACGCGTTTGGTGGCAGGCGTCCCTGGTATGCGGGTCCAGGAAATTGGGGGGGACTTCCGCAGGGAACAAGGTATGTGCGAGAGTTACGTGACCAAGCAGGAGAGGTTATTAATAATATTGTAACAACTGCTGCGGCGGCAAACAATATTGCAGATGTTCGTATGCAATTAGGTCTTCAAAATCAGATTCTTACAAGTGTTGGAAACATACTGACTGAGCTTTCTGCAACTGTGGCAACTGCTGACGCGACTCGCCGTGCTACATTGGATCCTCTTATTGCAGAACTGAAGCGTGCTAATACGGGCATTAGAACCGAACTTGTCAGTTTATCACGCCACGTAAATCTTCCTGCCGGCGCAGGGGGAGCAATACCTCCTCCAAATTGGGCTCAAATCAACGCTCACGCAGGAGTGTTGCGTGGACATTTTGATGATGCTTTGACGGCAGTGGAAACTTTATCAAGACTGATCAAGCAGTAGTAATCCGAATGGCTTGTTAGTTACTGCTTATTTTTTAGCAATTTACAGAAAACCAAGTTCAGCAATGTTCATCATGCCAGTTCATTACATAATTCCAGGGTTTGTACCACGTTTCGTCTCTCCTTGGAAAGTCTACTGGTTTCGCAGTGTCAAACCAAGAGCATCCAACAATTTTACGTCGGGTTATGATATGAGTGGGCTCGTCTTCACTTGTTGTAATGAAGACTGGCCCACTGAGTGAACGCATTAGCTTGTATTCTTTGTTTGGAGACTGTGAAGATTTTCTATCTTTAAAAACAGGTCGCGGTGGTTGTATACACAGTCTTAAATCTGCTCTATCGTATTCAAGTTCATAAACCGCGTTTGATGTTTCTGGATCGTTCCAAATAATTACTTTAGTGGATGTTGCACTGATGTTTTGCGGAAAATTAGAAAGCCAAAATAAAATATCGTACAGCAAATAGTCTTTACTGATTTTAGGACGTTCACATAAGTCTAGCGGTATGGTTGTAATTCTCAATGGATTTACGAGACAGTCGTCTGCCCCAGGGTAAAACGGTTTTGTTTTTAAACCACCCTCAAGAACTTGAATGTACTGGTCTCCTTCCTGTACACATACATCAACAAGTTTGTATCCCTTGTTTGTTCTATAAACCCGTTTCAATTTTGGTTCTTTTGCATTCAAATCATAAGCAAATAAACTTCTTCCGTCGTGCAAGAGTATTAATCCGCCACCATAATGGCCTTGCGCGAGTGGAACTTTGGGTTCATATTTGACCAGGATCTGTTCTTGCTTAGCCTCTTCGCCTTCAAACAATGCTTTTCTTAAGTCGTCAATAGTGTTGAAGCGGTCTTCCGCTCTTGTTTTTGTTGCTCTTGTGAATACGCCAGTATAATCTTTTTTGAGTTTTGTATTAAACTGTGCCGGATTTGTGTCGCTGCCTAGCAAAGGTTGGTTTGTTAGCATTTCAAAGAGAGTTACTGCGAAAGAGTAGATATCGCTTCGTGCATCAATTGGCAATCCTGCTCTTTGCTCTGGTGATGCGTAAAGGTCGGTGAATGCGCGTGAGTGAGTCTTGCTCGCAGTTTGCATCGTTAGTGTATTTGCAACTCCTGTTCTTGTCGTCTGTCGTGCTATGTTGAAATCCGTCAAATACGTTCTTGACTCGGCAACAAGTATATTTGGCGGTTTTACATCACAATGGAATACTCCTCGTGAGTGCATATATGAAAGGGCATCTAGAACAGACCTGCCAATTTTCAGCGCAGTATCTTCTATTATGAAAGTTCCTGCTTGCCTATGTTCCGCAATTATTTCAGCAAGGGTTTTACCTTGGATGAATTGTTCAGCAACGTATGGGATGTCTGCTTCCAAATCAGAGTCAAGAATTTCTGGAAGGTTGTGGTGTTTGAGTCGTGTAAGAATGTCTTTGTGCTTTCTTAGTTCTTCCTTTTGTTTTAGGTCTTTTGGAATCTTAAGTGCGATTGTTTCAGAAGGTTGAGCTTTTTTGTGCGCTTTCAGAACGTAAAATATTCCGCCTTCTCCTATGTATCCAGTGAGACAGTACTTGCCAATTTCTTGAGGAGTGCCTGCCTTGGCGCGTTCAACTATTTGTTCAAGCATTTCTGAGTTGATGAGTTTCAAATATAAAAAACCTCCGAAAATAGACTACTAGGGAGTAGTTGCAGAGGCACCCATAACCCTTAATAACTTCCTTCTTTTTATCTTCTTTTTATGTCGCGTAAAAAATCAGAAGGCATCGTTATCAAGATAATTAAAAGCACGTTTATCGGGTTGTGGTGGATTGTCAAGACCATTTTCAAAGCAATTTTTTGGCTCATCATCAAACTGCTTGAACTCATTTCTCCGCTGCATGACATGCTCTACAATTGGATTCATAGCGAACCCAATGTGAAGCAAGAGAAAGTCTATTCTGCTCAGCACAAAGTCCACAAGTCAAGTCTGAAAGTTCCGGCAGTCTACAACCCAATAGTTGCGGAAACAACCGTCAAAGGTTCCATTGATGGATTCACCCAGCATTTGGAAAAGGAAAGCCGCATCATTGCGATTGCGGGGAGGAGAGGTTCAGGTAAATCTGGTTTAGGTTTCAGATTGATGGAAAACATAAACGCAAGTGTTCAACGCCCATGCTTCGTCATTGGTGTCAAACAAGCAGTACTTCCCATGTGGATTACAACCATTGAGGACATCAACCAAGTCGAAAATCAAGGTATCGTCCTAGTGGATGAGGGCGCGATTTCTTTTGGCGCGAGAAACAGCATGTCCAAGAAAAACAAAGGTTTGGCAGAACTTCTTGCAGTTGCCCGTCACAAAGACCTCACACTGATTTTCATCACGCAAAACACAGGGATGATTGACAAGAATGTTCTCAACTTGTGTGACACTATTATGCTCAAAGAAGGTAGTCTGCTCCAAGAAAAAATGGAGCGTTCAGTAATGAAAGATTTGTACACGACCGCAAACAAAGCGATCGCTCAAACAGCATTAGAAGATCGCAAGTCATTCTTCTACGTTTTTGATGCAGAGTTTGAAGGGCTTGCTAAAGCGAGCTTGCCGAGTTTTTGGAGTATTAGTGTGAGCAAAAACCAGGCATAGAATTTATATATCAACACGAGTTCTGCAACCTCTATGGTGGAAGTGTTAATTCCGGCTATTATTCTCACTCTTGGTGCGGGCGGAGCGATTGTCGCGTTTATTGTTCACGAGCGTCATGCGCACCCTCCCGCATTTGCGCGTGTTCCAAACGCTCCAATCAATCTATTTTCAAGTGCTCCTCCATCCGCTTCGTATGTGCCAAGCAGGGAGTTCGCAGACCTTTCCAGTGCTGCGCACGAAGCGACCGCGGTTTCGCTTCCCGCCCTTAATTCTGTTCCCGCAAATCTGCCACAAGAGGTTACGACAAATCTTAATGCGGTGCACGAATTCCTTGCGCAATTGATAGTTCCAGTGAGCACTGCAAATATGGCTGCATTTCAGCAAGTGTTGGCGAGCCACAAGCATATACCTAGTTATCGTGACGCGCTCGTCTACATCACCAATTATTTTTGGAAATTGGCTCAAGATGCAGGTGAACCAAAGCGTTCTCAAGCGCGCGTGTTTATCTTGCGGGACTCGACCACTTCAAATGTATCAACACTTGCCAATGGTTTTTCGATGTTCTCCGCAAGTTTACAGCAACTTGAAGCATTTCCAAAAAACCTTGCCAATCTGATAAACTGTTTTAACCAGTTCGCAGCGATTTGTGAGCGGGTCTGGGTTCTGCTTAACACTCCGCAGCTTGATCAAGGAATTCTTGATTTAGACAAAAATGAAATGCGTGTAGTGAAACCATACGATATTGCAAAGGACGAAGCAAGGATAGTTTTTTAAAGCCAATTTTTAATCAGAACACATGAAACTCTGTCTGGGTATTGAAAGCACTGCGCACACATTTGGTGTTGGGATTGTGAGTTTCAAAGGAAAGATTCTTGCCAACGCAAAGTCTCAGTTTACAACCACAACTGGAGGCATGATTCCAACAGATGTTGCTAAGCATCATGATGTTGTGAAAGCGCGTGTTTTGGCAGAGGCGCTTGAAGAGGCGAAAGTCTCAATGAAAGATATTTCAGTGATTGCATACGCTGCAGCTCCAGGCCTTTCGCCAAGTTTGTTGGTGGGTATGAAATTTGTCCAAAAGCTTGCCAAAGAGCACAAGCTTCCACTTGTTCCTATTAACCACAGTGTCGCTCATTTGTCGATTGGTGATCTCATCTGCAAGGCCAAGGACCCGATTTATTTGTACGTCTCTGGTCCGAACACGCAAGTGATAGGTTTTGCAGGCGGCCGTTTCAGGATTTTTGGCGAGACGTTGGATATTGGTTTAGGGAATATGCTGGACAAGTTTGCGCGCGAGGCAGGTCTTGGATTTCCCGGCGGTCCCAAAATAGAACAGTTCGCGAAAGGAACGTATGTTGAGCTGCCTTACGCAGTTAAAGGGATGGATGTTTCATTTTCAGGTATGCTGACCAAAGCAGTGGGATTGTTAAAGAAAGGAACCCCTCTTGGTGACTTGTGTTTTTCTTTGCAAGAAACCGCGTTCGCAATGCTCGCGGAAGTTGTCGAGCGCGCGCTTGCGCATACAGAAAAAAAGGAAGTCGTGCTTATTGGTGGTGTTGCCGCGAACAAGCGATTGTGCAAGATGTTAGATGATATGTGTCGGGCGAGAAAGATGAAGTTTTGCGCGGTACCGCTTGAGTACAGTGGGGACCAGGGAGTGATGGTTGCGTATCAAGGAATTCTGCAATTCACAAATGGGGAGCGTGTCGCTCCAGAAAAAGTGGACATCCACCCATACGAGCGTATTGATGAGGTTGAGGTGTCGTGGAAATAAAGAAATTGCCTAAAAAAATAAGGAGAGTAGACAATTTCTAATATCAAAGTTGGACAGATTTATTTGAGTTATTCGAAGAGTGGAGGCAACATTTGAAATGAGTCAGAAAGTTTTTGAAAAGCTGTGTCTATTTTTAGAAGAGCAGAAAGTTCCGTATGAAGTCAAGACTCATGCGCCCGCATCAACTGCGGTACAGGCGGCTAGGGTCCGTGGTCTTGGAGCGAATGGACTTCACAGGGGGGTAAAGGCGATGGTGGTTTCTGCGGATGGGAAAAGAGTGCAGTGTATCGTTCCAGGAGATGTCATGCTTGACCTTGAGAAGGTGAAATTATTGCTTAGCGCAAAAGAAGTTGCTTTGGTGAGCCCTAAGGATGTTGAGGTCGCCACGGGTTGTGCTCCAGGAAGCGTTCCGCCATTTGGGAATTTGTTTGGCATGCCTGTGTATGCGGATGTTGATTTGGCTCAAGATATGGTGTTTAGTGCTGGGCTACACGTGAAAAGTATTTTCATGAAGCGTGCTGATTGGGAGAGGGTGGTGCGGCCTACGATAGTCCCTATTGGGAAAAAGAAGTGACTATTTTCGTTTTTTTGGTTTGGCTTTTTTTGGAGCTGCCTTTGGTTTTGCCCTTTCTGGTTTAGTGGAGGGGCTTAACGGTTCGTAAATAAGGCCGCATTCTCGGCAGATTATTTGTTCCCGTTCTTGGTTGTGGACGATGTTTGGGCTTGCGCAGTCTGGGCATTCGTGTGTTTCTTGCAGGTTCATTTATGTTTTGGAGTGGATGCGGTATTAATATTTTGTGATTTTGGTTTTCTTTACTCACAACTGCCTCTATCAAAGCACGGTTGCGGTAGTTCCGTTATAAAAATCTAGCGCAGTTAGGCTGTTGTGAGTTAGAAAATCGAATAGCGCGATTTTCTTTACGCGCAAGTAGGAAAGAGTTGGCAATTTTACTTTATAGAATATTAATTTTCTAGTACGACAGTCGTGCACTACTTTTTTATAGCCCTTTTTCTTAAGAAGCAACATGGTAGAGACGCCATCTTATGTTGGTGAAACCGTTGCCGTTATTACTGTGGTGAATTTTGCCATGTGGGCGGTAGGGCTTTTTCCGAATTGGACTAAATTTCTGATTATTCCGTTCGTATTTGTTTTTTTGCTTGACTGGATGCTTGGGGGGATTGCGGATACAGGAATCTGTAAGACTTGTGTTATGAGCATTCACAGGAGAAGGACACAGTATTATCGTTGAATTTAGTGATTGTCGAGCGCTTTGAGAATTTGTTCTTTTCCTTTCCAGTCGATGGCTTCTTTGAGCACTTGGGTGATATGGTCGACAGGGATT
>Ga0209541_10016219_pt1 | contig 11037 bp, 14 predicted proteins | sample RifCSPlowO2_01_FD_184027 | JGI IMG/M metagenome (GOLD analysis project Ga0209541, IMG submission 184027) | Groundwater microbial communities from Rifle, Colorado - Rifle CSP2_plank lowO2_0.1 (SPAdes) (version 2) | ecosystem: Environmental > Aquatic > Deep subsurface > Groundwater | place... | reverse complement strand
GGAAACTATTATTTACAGAGAAATTTTAAATGTTAAAAGAAAAACGAATTAAGCGTTTAAGTATAAAATACACAATTACTTACATCAAATGCCTCGACAATTGCCTTCGCAATGACGAGTTCTCCGTTAATCACAATTTTAAACCGGTGATGTTTGAAGCCGTGGGTTTTCTCATTAAAGAAGATGCGGAATCTGTTTCTTTGGCGAGGGAATTGAATGAGGTTGATGGTGAGGAAAATGTTCGAGGAACGATCACAATTCCGAAAATCACAATCTTATCGAGGAAAGTAGTAAAATAATATCTTAAACATCAAGCAGGGTGCAAATTTTTCTTTAGTAGTTGATGATTATAGGATAACATAATGTCAATCAGTAGATTGTGGTAATTGGGGGTCATGGAAGTACTATTTCTTGGTGGTTAGGGAATATTAAGAGGAAACCTTAAAAATTGAAATAGCCTGTTCTTTGGTGAGATATTTGATCTTGGAAATTCCCCACTCTTTATCAAAGCAAATTTTTCTAATGAGTGTTCCACCATAATAATCCATTAAATAGATCGTGTTGTCATTGGCACTAGCCACTAGAATAATTTTGTCATTAACTAACTCGTAGTCTCTGACCCAATGGAAGGGGCCATTTACTTTATTAATTAACCTGCCTTTTTTGCTAAATTCTAAGACTTCATTATTTCTGGTACTTGCCACCATAAGATTATTGTTTCTTTCTCTAACTGAATGAGGGTAGTTCAGATTCCCAGAGATAACTGTGACTCCTCCACTTTGACGATCAATTTTTACCAGCTGATCTTGATGAAAAAAGGTCGCGTAAATAATATTTTCTGATTCATTTAGAATGGCAGAATTAATGTGGATTGCTTGATTAAGGGTCGAGATGCTTTTCTTATTATAATTAATGTTGGTTTGTAATGGATCTATTGCAAGCCCTAAGGCGTCTCTAGTGTAGCCCGCTTCAAAACCAAACCATTTGTATAGTTCATTACCGCTTGGGTCAATTTCCAATATCAAATCAAGGCCAGAAGACACAATTAAAAACCCATGGTTAGTTCCTTCGAGAGTATGCAAATCATTGAATAAATTATGTTGAAGAGATCTACTAATATTTTTTCTGTGATCGGTAATTAAAATACGATCTTGCGAATTTACATAAATTGTGTCATTCTTTAAATAAAAACCATTTGGAGATGGGACGGGCAAACTCCAGACCACCTCACCAGTAAGAAGGGAGAAAAGAGCGATGCTGCCCCCCAAATCTTGACGCGAAAAAGTTTTGTTTGTACCCTTAATTCCCTTGTCGACTTTCTTTAGACGATTTTCCTTCCAAAACTTAATTAAATTTTGGTATTTATCTGTGAAAAATGATGCTAATATATATCCATCTAAGTTCATGATTGACGCCAGTCTAATATATTCATGACCAACAAACAAGATATTCCAAGAAAGTGTTTGATGGAAATTAAAAAATCGACAATTTTCTCTAAGATTGTAGTAATTCTATTTTATGGATCACGTTCAATAAAGAAAAACATTAATAATAACTTTTCTGATTATGATCTTCACCTCGTTTTAAAAAAAGAAGATTTGAACGATTTAATTATTTTAAAGAGAATTTTTAAAAAATATAAACAAGACTTGCTCGATATTTCAGTTCATTATTATGATGAAGTTATAAAAGGAAGTAAAATCATTTTTCAAAACGGCACTCAGGGAATTTATTTCATTAAAGTTTTAGCAAATGCCACTGTTCTAATTGGTGACAATATTTATAAAAAAATAGAAAAAAAGTTAGATAAGAAAGAAATTACTCAATCATTGGTTTCAAAAATTCGTGAATATACATGGAGAATTAGGAGTCTTTCATTAAAACAATTAACTTCACGGAGAAGTAGAGAAATAATAAAGTGTTTTATTAAGATTTTATTAGATATAATGTTGGTAAGATCTCAGATTAGATGGGAAGATTTACAAAATATAAACCGAGGGAAAACCATCAAGTTATTTATGAGACTAAATTTACTTATTTGTAAAAATCATGAGAATTTCTTAAATAAATTGAAAACTAAAGATTCCTTGAAACGTGGTGATTTGTCGGTTATAATAGAAATAATGAATAGTTTAAAAGAATATGGAGGGTAAACTAGTGACTTTTTATACTTCCGATAACTTGGAACTTCACGGTTATCTTGTCGGGAATCCCGAAGATAGTTCGGGAGTTGTTTTACATGTCCATGGTTTAGGGGGTAACTTTTATAAATCTAGTTTTATCTCCTCTATGACTAAAAATTATCTCGATATCGGTCTTTCCTTTTTAACATTCAATAACCGAGGGCATGACTTTGTAACTAGAATAAAAAATAAGGACAGGGAAAGTATTTGGTCTGGCTACTCCTTTGAAAATTTCTCGAAAACTCATCTAGATTTGTTGGCGGCCTACAATTTCGTTAAAGAAAATGGCTGGAGGACAATTTACTTTCAAGGTCATAGTAGTGGTACTCAAAAAATAATTTATACTATTAATAAAGAAAAAATTGATCTGGGGGGAATCATTTTGATTTCTCCTTGTGATGATTGGGGTTTAATTACTAAAAAATTAGGTGATAGAGTTTTAACTACATTGCGTTCAAAATATAAAAAAATGCCACTCAATAAAATAATCCAAGAAAAATTTATGTACGAAAAACCCCTAACTAAAACTTCCTTTTTAAGTCATTTTGATGTTGATTCTTCCTTCAACATATTTCACTATTCTCAACCCCAAAAATCTTTTCTTGAATTAAATCGTATAACTTTTCCGACTTTGGTTATTTTTGGAGAAAATGATTATGTGGAAAACTTAGAATCTGCTAAAAAAATCCTAGTTGATAATATTCAAACAGAAATCTCTTTTAAAATTATCCCGGGCGCTGATCATAACTATTACTTAAAAGAAGAAATCCTCACGAAAGAAATAACCTTTTGGATAAAAAACTTGCCCAACCGAAATCAGGCAAGTAAAGCAGAAAGTAATTGGAGGTCAGATTGAGTTATTTGATGTCCTCTTCTCACGCGAGTAATTAGCTCTTTTACTTTTTTGGTATTAAACCATCGAATGAACGATCTAGATCCACTCAGAATAAGATCTTTAGATCGTTTTTCTGGTAATTCCGAGTTCAAGAGAAGTTTTGGAGGAGCAATACTATGGCCAATTAAATAGAGAAGCGAAGAATCAATGATTGATTCCTTCCCCCACGTCATTCCTACTCCAAGGAGTGTTCTGATTTCTCCCCTCGAATAGCGGTCGAGTAATTCCTCGGTCGTCGCCCGCATCGTCCCTTTGTCATCTTTGAATGTTATTGACGGATGAACGAGAAGGGAAAAATTAATACGGGGAGAAATGATACCGGCATACCAAACGGAGAGCACGGCGTATGGAACGGTACGCGACCCCGTAACGATGACGACATCATCAACATCATCCAGCCCGGAAAGAAACTGCGACCATCTAAATACCGGATCAAGGTAATAGGTTTCTTCAGAGAAAGTAACCCCGAGTAATTCTTTTGTCTCTTCGATTACTGCTCGTTTAGAAATAATAATCTCTTTCTTGGGAAATCCAGCAAAAAGATTTCTTACTTCTTTTTCCCAAAAAGACGGCGTGCAGGACAGTTCTCTTTCATAGACAGCAGATGTGTCTAATTTGATGACCATCATTTGAACCTCTTTTAGGGAATTACTACATTTTCGACAAACAGGGTTCTGGCCCGAAAGATTTTCAACTAGTTTCGAATTATAGAGAGTAAGTAAATGATCACTGGGTATCTCAATCGCTCCACAAGGACAAGAAAGCAGAGAAATGCACCGTGGTGTGAGTATACCTTCAACACGAAAAAACTCGATGATTGATTTTATCCGTTCTTGAAAATCAGGGTCGTCATCTCTCCAAGTTCTAACTGGCACAATACCTAATTTCATCAAGATGTCGTAATACCTTGCCGAATCAACATCAGCTTCACTTCTCCTGTACTTTTTAATTCGCGAGATTAAATTAACTGGAGTAAATAATCTACCACCAACCCATCGGTTAAACATATCTGCAACAAACACAGTGGTAAAAGACCCAAGCCCTCGATTAAATTTAGGGGTAACAGGGAGGGTTGTCACAACCACGGTCCTCTTATCTTCTTGCATAATTATTCTCCACTTACAACAAAGACCAATTGTAACTAACTAAATCGACACGATGTCAATTCTCTATCAAAGAATATACCATGGATAAAAAACTATCGCAAGCAAACCTACTTATCTATCGTAATCATCAAACTTCATATTTAGTTTTGGGAATAGACCTTTTCTCTTTCGCCACTTAAATAAAGGGTAATTAGTGTGATTCGTAACCTCAAGGAGTTAAAATACTCTTATGGTTACAAGGCGAAAGAATCTCTCTCCTCTCCTAACATAGATAATTATTTCTAATGTGGAGTAGTTATTCTCGGCGCCATATTCTCAAACATTCTCACGTACCCGTCCATATAAATTTTTTGCCAATTGTAGCAAAATCCACATAGCTTGACACAAATAATAATGGGTATAAACTATAAATGGGAAGACTAGAGATCGAAAGGAGATTGTCAGTATGAATGCGAAACTCAAAGGTGAGAAGATTATCTTTAAGGACAGTGATTTTGTCACTGCCCAGGGTTGCAATCCACCACATCCAGATTTGGATTGTGTGGCAGTAGCAATCAAGAACGGGGTTGTGGCTGTCAGAAGTACACACGACAAAAACAAGAGGACTGTACGATTCCACAAGGACGAGTGGAGAAATTTCATCATCGCGGTCAAAGCTGGTGGATTCGGTATCTGATTGGTAATGTCAATAGGGTCTTCCCGACTACAGTGCCACACACAATTTATATTGATGTGTGGCTTTTTAAAAACAATGAAAAAATTATTACAGAAAGACTGGGACAAATTTTTCAAATTGGGCAACCAATGTTTGTCCGTTAAAAAGTACGAAAAAAACTTATTGGATAATCTGCCAATTGGCGCAAAAATCCTTGATTTTGGATGTGGCGACGCCTCTTTGGGTATCGAGGTAAGTAAACGTAATCTAAATTATATTGGGATTGATTACTCGGCTCAAGCTCTTATACGGGCAGCGGCGAAACTCAAACCTTATCCTAATGCCAAATTGATCCAGGCTGACATAAACGAAATGCCAATAGACAAAAAAATGAACGCTGATCTTATTGTTATCAGATCTGTCTTAGCTCATATCAATGATAAAAAAGGGTTATTTGATACAGCCAAAAAATTACTCAAACCGGGCGGCAAAATTTTTATCTTATCTCCAATTAGACCGGATAGCTTGATCGTGAATAAAGATTTGAAAATGATATCGTTAGTTGAGGGGGATATCGATTTGTTGTGTCGAGAAGTAGGATTATCGTTGGAAATAATTGCCGAAGAGCATTTTCCCAGCGAGCAAGCATTTATGGGAGCATACATATGTTATTAAAAAAACAATGAAGTTCAGCAAGCCAATGCCGGCGATTACCACGCCGACTGAGAGCAAATCAAGATTTTTTCAGGAGGTCCATGGTTGAATTCTAGCAGATTATTGCATCTGAACGCAAAATATGTTAAGTGTATATTTGGATTAGTACCTTGAAAACCAGCGCGGGTTTAGGAACCGAAAAATTGCCTTTTAACTGAAAGGAGTTAAATCATGGTACCTGTCATTGATATTTTCCGACAAGTATTTGAATCAAAAAAATACACCGAACAATCACCATCCCCGATCTTCCCCTCACCGGACCCAACCACGTTGTTTACTAGTGCAACAATTAGTGTTTGGAAAAACAGGGTTCTGGCGGGAAACCCTGAAAAGGCATTTGTGATTCAACCTTGCCTTAGAACTCAAAATTTAGGCCGAGCACTTGATAATAATTTTGATCCTGAATACTTATCAAGCTTTGTAATGCTTGGCACCATTTGTCCCGTGAAAGAATTTACCATTGATTGTACACTGAGGTTCTTCAACTCGTTTCCCGGACTCGCGGAAAAGATCCTTATCAGGAGCTCGGGAGCAATCAAGAATGACCTTTTCGAAAGACCTGGTGAACACTGTCGAGTTGAATACGACACACGTGAACCAGGCTACTATCATTGGGAATATGGCGATGACTCATTAACGGGTATCGGTGTAACTTTCGCGATAGAGCAGTCTGACGGGGTATTCTTGGACATTGGAAATCTCGTTTTAATGTCTAGAAATAGAACACCCATTGCCGTGGAGTTCGGGTTTGGTTGGGAAACCTTCACTTCGAGACTGTCTGGTAGAGGTAGCCCTTACGCGGCATCACAGGAGTATCTTCGTTTGGGGTTTGGGTTGTTGCCAGCAGAAAAATGTCTCGGTGACTGCTTGATTGTTGCCTTGAAATTGTTTGAATGTGGTGTGATACCTGGAACAGGAAAAGCTGCTTCGGTGATGCGAAAGGCTCTAAGGAATGCGTGTTTCTTAGCGCTTAGAAACTACGGGGATTCGGCAATTTGGAAAATTCATAGTTTGGCCCAAGCATTAAGCACAAATTCCTCATGGTTGGAACTCATCAAGAAAACGGGCAGTGTGGTCCATGATTCTGTAGAAGCTTTTTGTCACGAAGTAGCTCATATGAAAAGACACGTGTCTGGCTTCCGCCTCGAGAAAAAGATCGAGGGATATCGAGAACGATACGGTATTCCAGAACAATTTTGACTACAGCCGCATTCAAGCATAAGTCTTGGAGTGCGGCTATTTTTATGCTATATTCTTGGAATGAAGGGGGTCCCATCCTTAGTTTCAAATTCAACAATAGCAATAGTCAGCCCGTCGTGGGGCGGACCTAATATCTTCTCTGGGGTTTACGAACTTGGAGTCAGCAGGCTCCAAAAAGAATTTAGCTTTCAAATCAAAGAATATCCGACGACTCGAAGCAAAACTGAATACAATTATAAGCACCCGGAGAAGCGAGCAGACGATCTGGCAAAAGCATTTCAAGATAAAAATGTTGATGGCATAATTTGCTCCATCGGCGGCGACGATGCAGTTAGATTACTTCCTTTCTTGGATCAATACGATCTACCCCCTAAATTCTTTATGGGATATTCTGATGCTACGGTCCTTCTAACATATTTGCATCAAAGAGGTTTCTGCACTTTCCACGGTCCGTCTGTAATGGCTGGCTTTGCGGAACCAGGAATTTTGAATGATGAATTCTATAATCATATTAAAACCTTTATATTCGAAAAATGGAACACATATTCCTACCGTCCGTATAAAAAGTGGACCGAGGAAACAATGAACTGGTCAGATCCAAAAAGATTAGAGATGGTTAGGGTCCATCAGGACAATAACGGTTGGAAAATGATAGAGTCGTCCAAAACTCCCAGCCTAATTGAAGTACGCGGTATGCTGTGGGGGGGGTGTTTAGAAGCCTTGGAATTTATAAAAGGTACAAAGTATTGGCCAGGACCAGAAACATTCTGGGAAGATAAAATTGTATTTTTAGAAATGTCAGATGAGAAAATTAAACACGAACAAATTAAGTGGATACTGAGAAATTACGGGGTGCAAGGAATGTTCACTAGAGCTAGAGCATTACTTCTCGGTAGGTTTGCTATGGTAACAAAAGAAGAAAAAGAACAACTGGAAAATATCATTTACAATATCGTTTATAGTGAATTCTCATCTAGAATACCAATCATCATGAATATGGATTTTGGTCATACTTATCCGCAGCAAATCATTCCATTGGGAGCACAAGGAGTGATCAAGATAATCAATAATGAAATATCATTCTCGATTGAAACCCCGTTTATTCACTAAAAAACAACTAAATGAACTTGCCTATATCAAAAAAGGAAATCGCCGAAATGCCATATATAGAATTTGTCGGTTTTATAAATCAGTGGAATGTTTTGCCTGGCGCTTATGTTACTTTATCAAAATGGGCAAGATTTTCTAATTTAACCAAAACCTCAAAGATTCTAGAGATCGCGTGCACCTCCGGTTTTTCCTCGAAGAGCAGTGACTCTTCCGGTCAGAGCGCTCAAAGCAAGGACTAAGCGCGCTCTCCACAACAGCCCTGAATGTCTTAAAAAACAATCGGGGCTTATTTATTGCTAAAACTAGACCCACCAAGAATATCTTTCAGCTGTCTAGTCATAATTGCTTTCCAATCCAAACTTGGGTTGTTTTCCAAAAAGGATTTGACGATATAGTAACCAATAGTATATCCGGTCCAACAAATATATTTTTCATTACCCCCAAATACTCCTCGGCGAATTTCAGAATCGGTTGACTGTAACAAATTTGCCAATCTCATTTCTGAAAAACAATCCTTGCCTGATTGAGTTCAAAGATTTTTGTCCAAGGAGCTTGACCACCACCGATAATTTGTTCACGAAAGTGTTCGGCCAAACCTTCAAAAATTATTGAGTCTAAAAGGGTTGTACATTTTTTATCTCTCAAAAAAACAGCATGATTAAATTCGTGCCCGACAGTTTCGCCTAAAGCTTTATCGCATTGCAGACTAGCGGGATTGACAAAAATTAAAATAGTATCCGACCATGAGGTATAGCCAGTCGTGCCCGACATTTTTTCTCTAACGAATTGGCTAAACGTTGGAAAGACAAAAATACTAGAAATTCTTCCAGGTAAAACGTCAGAGCATTTTCTAATAGCTTTCGTTACAGTTTTAATTATCCTTACCCCATCTAAAGTAAAAGTATATTGATGGTTATTATCATCGGCCTTATCAAAAACGACCTCTTGCAGATAATTATTCAGGTTTTCTTTAGTGTTAAAACCGGCATAACCGTTATCCGAATCTTCAATCTCCCCCGATAAACAAGATATTAATCCTGCTTTATTACTACTGTCTGAGTTATAGTCTATACACGGTAAAAAGACATGAGCAATTGTCCTGCCATTATTTTTTATTATTTCTGATTTCATAAATTTTACTGTAATTTTAATTGAGTAATTAGGGAGAAACGTAAGAAAATTTACAAATAATTTTTCTGAAACACCCTCAAATATCCGTCGAAATAGATCTTGATGCGCCAATCAGTGATTTGATTATTTTTCAATTCTTTTTTACTCGGATCACGCAAACCACTGAAGATAGAACCATTGAGTAGTAATGGTTTCGGCCAATTAGATTTTATCGGTACATACAGGAAAAACCAACCATTTATATCATCGTACTCCACCCCCCTTCTGGCTACAGTTTCAATCATTCGATCAAGTTCGTTTTTAAGATTATCTGGCAAATGGTGTTTAAATTTGGAGTGATAAACAACATCAATATTTTTCTGGCCGAAATAAGTTTCGAGAGCGAGAGCGTCGCCGTTCACTAAGATTATAACGTACTGTTCGTTCATAAAGTCGCGTTTCATCTGACTTATTTTAACCTGGTCCAAATTGTTTGTTCGAAATAATTTGACCCCTAAATCAGTCAGATTCTCGCGCGCAATCTCAAGCGACGCGTCGCTATTGTCAATGCCGAAAAAAATGATTTTCTGCCGATTCCCCCTTTCTCGCAATTTACTAATCAATTGCCTCTCAATCTCCATCGAGCCCGAGCCGAGACTCACAAACATCAAATGTCGCTCGGGTTCATTCAAATCTGCGATTTGCTGAAGGAGAGCTTTCCTGATCCGACCCAAGATGTCCGGGAATTTCCATTTCTCAATCTCGAGTAACTCTCTCTGTAACCTCCTCTCCCACCTTCCATCGCTTAAATGAAAATCGGAAAGTTCCAATAATCTTTTGCCATCAAGAGTTGGTCGCACTCTTCGGAACCAATGCCAAAAGTCGCGGAAGCGATACAGTGAACGGAAGAAAACCAAGTTGACTTCGAGAGCATAGAGATTCTCGCACTGACCGCTTTTCTTGTGTGCTTCCAGATCGGCAATAATTTCGCCGAGTAATTGTTTTCTGGCTAAGTATTTATTGTCAAAATTTTTCAGGAGGTCCATTGAGGTAGATTATAATACAATTCATTTCATTAGCAAAGTTAAATAAAAAATGTTAAACTGGCAAAATGCCTAAAATTAGCAGGAAGGCTATTGCTTTATCCATTCTTAAAGATGAAGTCAGGGGTGATTTACCATCGGCCTTGAGTAAACTCCACCCTGATTATTCAATGACTTGGATGTACCAAGGGAAAACCATTTTTCCTCGCGAAACTTTCAAAAATTCAGATGAGGGCAAAGAAATTTATGAGATCGAAGGGCGGAAGTATGACATCAAAAACATAGCGGAATCTGATAGCGTAGTCTTCATTGAATTAGTAGAATCTTATCCCGATCCAAAAACTAAAAAGGTTTATCGCACTCCTTTGGTATTAGTTTTGGAATTTCAAAATGGCAAAATTCGTCGTGGTCGACATTACTGCGATCCGCAACTTTCTCGTCTGTATCTTACGAAAAATCAAATAAAAAAAGCGATGGAATAGTAAACTCCCAGTGTAAACCGGGGGTTGTTGACTCCCTCTTTCCTCAGACGGAAACTTTTTTCGTGCTGACGAGGGAACCGTAGCCCATGTAAGCATACCAGATTTCCGTTGAAAGAATACTGGAAGCCAGAAAGTGAGCGTGGAAACTTGACCATGAAGTGTAGAGACGAGCAAAGGCAATCCTGAAATTCGAGGACTGATTCTCTTCGGCAACTTCGGACAATGACCGATTTTGCACTCGACCGAAAACCATCATCAAGGCTGAGGTCTTGTAGTGGAGATCGTTGAGTGCGGACGTAAACAAATCTAGATTGGCGAAGAACGTCCCCGTTCTCATGTTTTTGACCATTTCATCCCAAGCTTGACGTTCCACTAGGCCACTTTGAGACAATTGTTCTCCGATCTCACCAAGATCAAGGGTATGGAGAGTTGGCAAATCTTTGTAACCGTTCTCCTCCATCACGTGCCGCAGATCACTGATCATTTTCTTCGCATCTTGAAGAGAAGCTAGCGATGCCTTGAGATGCGAGACGAGATTA